>CXWJ01004204.1_pt1 | contig 17853 bp, 17 predicted proteins | sample 590841 | NCBI WGS metagenome assembly CXWJ01 (sample SAMEA3498367, study PRJEB10139) | wastewater metagenome | biome: wastewater treatment plant; material: activated sludge | place: Austria | collected 2015-01-21 | reverse complement strand
GGGCGGGACGGACATCGCGAACGAGGCGGACGCGGGCGCCGGCAGCGCCAGCTCCGCGCCGGAGGCGGCCTGGTGTTCCAGCAGCCGGAGCCGCCAGGCCTCGGCGGCCCGCTCGAAGGCGGTCGGGTCGGCCGTGGCGACCGCACTCTGCCGACGGCGGCTCACCGAGTACCAGATGGCGAGCGCCACCAGCACCGGCAGCACTCCGATCCCGTTCCAGCCGCCAACCAGCCCGAAGCCGACGAACCCGGCGGCGGCCAGCGCCAGCACCAGGGCGGGCGTGGGCCAGTCGCGGGTGAACGGCAGCATCCGATGGACGGGGGCGGGGGTGGCGTCGTCCGTCCGGAGCACCAGGTAGCCGACGCCGTACAGCACCAGCCCCAGCCCGGAGGCGAAGGCCAGCACGATCAGCGCGATCCGCAGCAGGTTGGCGTCCACTCCCCACCGGCGTGCCAGGCCGGCGCAGACGCCGGTGATCACGGCGTCCTCACGGGTCCGGCGGGCAGGGAGGTTCATGTCGTCCATCCTTCCCGGCGCACCAGCCTCCCACCATGGGGGACAACCCTGAACGCCCCCGCGTCGCCCCCGATGGGTGGCTGGCTCAGGTCGTCAAACCCAGGTGAGAGACCCAGGTGACCACGTCATGCGATCGGCATCGCCGCACAAGGCGGGGTCGATGAAATGGGTGACGAGGTTGGTAGCCAGATCGACCGTGCGGTGGTCGGCGCAGTACGGAACGGACCTGCTGAGCCGGGCGTAGCCGCTGCCCCAGGTCGATGGCACGACGAACCGGCTGAACGGTTTCATGCGGCGGCGCCGCGCCTCCGTGGTGATCGCAAGACGGAGCGCGGTGCCACCGACCTCCTGGGTTGTGGCAACGACCACCAGGTCGACCAGGTCCTTCTCTCGGCTGGAGGAGCGTCGACCGTAGTCAGTCATCGTGGCGCAGACCTTGTCGGCGACCTGATCCACCACGGGGTACAGGCGGTAGGGATTGCTGGTCAACCGTGGCAGGTCCAGTGCATTGGCTGGCCGCGTGGTGGTCACCTCACCCGTCACGCCAGCTTCCATTACCAGGTCAACCTTGAGCTGTCCTTTCGAGGCTCCGCCGATCCGGACGTTGAACCTCACCTCGAAGCCCTCCAGGTACGGCTGGCTGTCAACTCGGATCGACTCTCTGTGGCCGACGTACTCGAAGCCGAAGTGATCGTCGAGGTCGCTTGCTGCGAGGCGAGTGAGTTCGTTGAGACCCTGGGTCAGGGTGAAGCCGCGGCCGGCGAGATCGATGTCCTGGGTCGCACGGCAGGACGGCAGTCTGGCCAGCATGCCGGCACCGCCCTTCAGCAGCCACGCAGACCCTTCGGCGAACACTCGGCTGAGGAAGCGGTTGAAGTACTCCAACTGAATGCGTCGATTGACATCGAGTGCCGGGTCCGCCTTGGCGGCCTTTCTGGCGGCCTCCTTGATGGCCGCCTCGACCGCGCCCGGAGTGGCGTATGGCTCAGGCACTCTCGGTCGCTTCCACCAGGTTGATGAGCACGTGCAGGGCCTCTGGCGGGAAGACGAGGTCGACGGTCGGTCGCCGTCTGGCCGATTCGTCGGGGCTCTCCGAGTCGGAGAGCATGCGTTGGACGGCATCAAGAGCCTTCTCGATGGCGGGGGGATAGACCTTGGACAGCACCTGGATCCGGGTCTCCTCGTCAAGCCAGGAGGCATCGTGCAGAGCCCTGATCGCGGTCTTCGCCGCGACGACATCATCGAGGCGGAGGTCTTCGTATTGGTCGAGGTACTTGGCGGCGACGCGAGAACCGACCTCCTGAGCAGCCGCGATCCGGGTCGCGAGTGCCTCTGGGTCGACGCCGGCAACCTCCCTGAGTTTGTCGAGCAGCGCGGCACCATCCCCCTCGGGGAGGCCTTCGCGCCTCGCGTAGGGAGCAAGCAGTTCGCGAAGGCGGTCGAGGTCGAGCCGGTGCTTGTAGGCCGCGTCGCGGAGAGCGTCAGCGACATGGCTTGTGTCGGCCTCGGCATCGAGCAGATCGGCGATGGTGCACTCGATCGACATGGCGGGCATGCCCTCGACGACGGTGACGTCGCGCGGGTCGAGTTGGCGCTGACGGTAGTGGATCTCCTCGCGCTGACTCTGTCGACGGGTGGGACTGACGAACTCGTGTCGACGGTCCTGAAGGTCACCGAGTTCATGGAGACGTGCAGCGGAGGGCCCGGCGAAGATGACGCCGTTCTCCCGATCCCGAAGGCGCTCGTGCGCCAGGCGCCTGGGCTCGGTGCTGAGCCACGCCGCGCGCAGATCGTCGAATGGGCCGCCTGGGGTGCCGGTGTCCTTGTAGACCCCGTGCGCGAGCCGCTCCAGGTGGCCGGCCTCCGCGAGCCGGGACAGATCCAGGCGGGTCACACCGCGCGCGCCAGCCTGAGCCGACGTGACCATGCCCCACTGATAGGCGGTCAGTTCGGCCAGCACACGCTGGGCATCTCCGGACTTCACGCTTTGATAGTAGCAAAATAATAGATACAATCCAAGTATCGGTTACACCTGTTGGCGGCGGAGACGAATGCCCCGCGACGACCCCGACCCGTCAGCAGCCTTCCTCGCCGATCGCCACTCGGTAGCGTTCGACCTCAGGGTGCAGGTTGCTGCTGATGCCCAGGGTCAGGCAGTCCTTGGGCTTGGCGGAGCGGAGGCCGCCCAGGAAGCCGGTGAATGAGCCGTCGCAGGATTCCAGCCGGACCGTGGTGGCTTCGATCTCGGTCAAGGTGCGTGAGCCCCAGCTGCCCATCCAGGCGAGGGTCGCGTCGCCTTCCAGCACGGTGATCAGCGCCCAGGTCACACCCTCGGTGAGGTAGACCGGGGACTTCGTGTAGTAGCCGCCGCCGGGGTCGGACGGGAAGCCTGCCTCCTCGGTCGGGTTGGGGTCGTAGCCCGATTCGCCCAGGAAGAGGAACTTGACGCCTGAGGCAGTGAACTCCTGCGATCCGGTGCCTTCCGTTGAGGTTGTGTACGCGTCTCGGCATGTCAGCATCTTCAGTTCCGCCGGGGTGGGCGGTGACGTGGGCTGGGTCGTCGTCGGTGGGGGAGGCGTAGGCGCGGTGGTGGCGGGCTGTGGGACGGCCGGAACCGGGGCGGCGGTGAACTGCGGGACGACGATCAGCGCCGCGCAGATCAGCCCGGCGACGCCGGTCAGCGACCATCGGACACGGCGCGCCCGCTTGAGCCGGTCTCCGTTCCGGACCACCGCGCCCAGGTCGAGCTGGGGTTCGACCGCTCCCGCGACATCCTGCAAGCCGGCGCGCAGCCGCTCTTCTTCGGTGCTCATGACATCCCTTCTTCGGTCTCGCTGACGCTGCGGCGCAGGGCGGCCAGCCCTCGGGAGCAGGCTGACTTCACCGCTCCGACGCTGATCCCCAGGCAGGCCGCCACTTCCGCCTCCGGCAGATCCGCGAAGTAGCGCAGCACGATGATCCGGCGTTGCTGCGGGGCGAGGCCGGCCAGCAGCCGTCGCACCTCGTCGTGGTCGTCCGCTCGCCCGTACTGGTCGTGGCGGTCCGGCTGGTCCGACCAGTCCGCCGGCTCCGGCGTCCGTTTGCGGCGCTGGTCGATGTGCAGGTTCACCAGCACCCGCCGGGCGTACCGCAGGGCGTCCGGCTTGCGCACCCGCCACCACGAGGCGTAGGTGCGCGTGAGCGTCTCCTGGACGAGGTCGCGCGCGGCGTCCTGATCCCCGGTCAGCAGGTACGCGGTCCGCGTCAGGTACGCCGACGCGGACGTCACGAACTCGCTGAAACCGCTCGGCGACCCTGACCCCATGACCCTTCCTTCGCGTTCAGTGTTAACCCTTCCCTACGAGGAGGGGCGGGGAAAGGTTGCCGTTATGGAACTGCAACAACCTGCCTCTTGACGATGAGAGCGCTTTCATCATGTAATGGAAGCGCTCTCAGTGATCGTCCACCGAGTTGGCACCACAGACGAAGGAGTCCAGATGCGTTCCTCTACCCTGCTGCGAGGCACGGCCGCCACCGCGGTCGCAGCGATCCTGTTCGCGGGCTGCTCCGCGCCGGCGACCCCGTCGCCGGGCGGCAGCGAGTCCGCCTCACCGACCAACGCNNCCGACCAACGCCCCCGCCGGGGAGATCACCCTGACGGTCGCCACGTTCAACGAGTTCGGCTACAACGACCTGCTGGCGGAGTACACCAAGCTCAACCCGAATGTGAAGGTGGTCGAGAAGAAGGCCGCCACCTCGGACGAAGCCCGCGAGAACTTCATGACCAAGCTTGCCGCCGGCTCCGGCCTCTCCGACGTCGAGGGCGTCGAGGTCGACTGGCTGCCCGAGATCATGCAGAGCTCCGACAAGCTCGCCGACCTCACCGATCCGGCGCTCGCCGGCCGCTGGCTGGACTGGAAGGCCGCTCAGGCCACCACCGCCGACGGCAAGCTGGTCGGCTACGGCACCGACATCGGCCCGGAGGGCGTCTGCTACCGCGCCGACTTGTTCGAGGCCGCCGGCCTGCCCACCGACCGCGAAGAGGTCGCCAAGGCGCTCGGCTCCACCTGGGACGACTACTTCAACCTCGGCAAGCAGTTCGTCGCCAAGTCGGACGCCGCCTGGTTCGACTCCGCCGACGCCATCTTCCAGGGCATGGTGAACCAGGTCGCGAACCCGTTCTCCTCCACCGAACCGGAAGAGACGCTGATCCCGCTCGATCAGAACACCGAGATCAAGGCGATCTACGACCAGATCGTCAAGGCCGCGGTCGACGACGGGCTGTCGGCGAACCTGCAGCAGTGGCAGCCGGACTGGCAGAACGCCTTCCAGAACAGCGGCTTCGCCACCATGCTCTGCCCCGGCTGGATGCTCGGTGTCATCGAGGGCAACGCCGCGGGCGTCGAGGGCTGGGACATCGCCAACGCCTTCCCGGGCGGCGGCGGCAACTGGGGCGGCTCCTTCCTGACCGTCCCGGCGCAGGGCGCCCACGTCGAGGAGGCCAAGAAGTTGGCCGCCTGGCTGACCGCTCCCGAGCAGCAGATCACGGCCTTCAAGCTGAAGGGCACCTTCCCGAGCCAGGTCGAGGCGCTGACCAGCCAGGATCTGCTGAGCGTCGTGAACCCGTTCTTCAACGACGCGCCGACCGGTCAGATCCTCGCCGACCGGGCGAAGGCCGTGACCGTGGTTCCCTTCAAGGGCCCGAACTACTTCGCGTACCGGGCTGCCATCTCCAACGCCATCAACCGAGTCGACGTCGACAAGACCCACAACGCCGCCGACTCCTGGGCCACGGCAGTCTCCGACATCGCTGCCCTCGGCTGACGAGTGACGAGGTCCGGCCGGCTCTCCCGAGCCGGCCGGACCAGCAAACCCCGCCTACGCCGTGCTGAGCGGATCGGGCGACAGATAATCCTGTTGCCGGTGGCCGGGACCGGGCTCGCGCCCGCCCGGTCCACCGGGTCAGGTCTGCACAGAATGCCGAGGAGGTCACGTGTCCGGATCGCTCGACGTCGCGGCGTCCCCGTCCGCGGGCCGCCCAGGGTTCGACCGGCGCGCTTTCTGGAGCCGGCTGGACGTCAAGTCGGCCCCCTATCTGTACATCGCGCCGTTCTTCCTGTTGTTCGCACTGGTGGGCCTGTTCCCGTTGCTGTACACGGCCTTCGTCTCGGTGCACAAGTGGGGGCTGGTGACCGGGAACCAGGGGTTCATCGGCCTGGAGAACTACAGCGACGTGCTCGACCAGCCGCGATTCTGGCAGGGGATGGGCAACACCTTCAGCATCTTCCTGCTCTCCTCGGTGCCGCAGATCATCCTGGCGATCTTCATCGCCGCGGTGCTGGACGCCAACCTGCGCGCCAAGACCTTCTGGCGGATGGGCGTCCTGGTGCCCTACGTGGTGGCCCCGGTGGCCGTCGGCCTGATCTTCAACCAGATGTTCGCCGACCAGTCCGGCTTCGTGAACGCCCTGCTCACCGGCATCGGCCTGCCGGCGGTCGGCTGGCACGCGGACCCCCTCGCCTCCCACGTCGCGATCGCGACCATGGTGAACTTCCGCTGGACCGGCTACAACGCCCTGATCATCCTCGCCGCGATGCAGGCGATCCCGCGCGACATCATCGAGGCCGCGGTGGTGGACGGCGCCTCCCGGGTGCGGACCTTCTTCTCCATCACCATCCCGATGCTGCGGCCCACCCTGATCTTCGTGATCATCACCTCCACGATCGGCGGCCTGCAGATCTTCGACGAGCCCCGGATGTTCGACCAGATCGGCCTGGGGGGCAATGACCGGCAGTGGATGACCATCACGATGTTCATGTACGAGGTCGGCTGGGGCAACCAGCGCAACTTCGGCCGGGCGGCGGCGGTCGCCTGGATCCTGTTCGTGGTGATCGTCGTGATCGCCCTGCTGAACTACTGGCTGACCAGCCGGATCGCCCATTCCGGCAGCTCCGCGGCCGGCGCATCGAAGCTCCTGCGCACCACCAGGGGAGGCCGGCGATGAACGACCCGCAGATGTCGGTCGGCATGATCGAACAGGTCGCCGGCAAGGGCGCGGCCCGCGCCGCCCGCCGCCGGCGCGGCATGGACCAGGGCATCCGCCGTCCGGGCTGGCTGACCTACGCCATGCTCGCCGTCGTCCTGGCGATCTGCGCGTTCCCGCTCTACTACGCCTTCCTGCTGGCCTCCACGAACGCCACCTACATCGCGCAGAACCCGATCCCCTCGCTGATCCCGCAGGGCCAGCTGCTGGAGAACATCACCCGCGTCCTGACCGCCGACATCAAGTTCTGGCAGGCGGTGGTGAACTCGGTGATCGTCGCGGTGACCACCTCGGTCTCGGTGGTGTTCTTCGCCACCCTGGCCGGCTTCTCCTTCGCCAAGCTGCGGTTCCGCGGCCGCAACGGGCTGCTCGCCTTCGTGATCGGGACGATGGCCGTCCCCACCCAGCTGGGCATCATCCCGCTGTTCATCGTGATGGCGCGGCTCGGCTGGGTCGGCAACTTGTTGGCGGTGATCGTGCCCGCCATGGTGACCGCCTTCGGCGTCTTCTGGATGACCCAGTACCTCTCCGAGGCGCTGCCCTACGAGCTGATCGAGGCCGCCCGGGTGGACGGCTGCTCGATGATCCGCACCTTCTGGCACGTCGCGCTGCCGGCGGCCCGCCCGGCCGCGGCGATGCTGGCGCTGTTCACCTTCGTCGCCTCCTGGACGAACTTCTTCTGGCCGTTCGTGGTGCTGGGATCCAGCAATCCGACCCTGCCGGTAGCCCTGCAACTGCTGCAGGGCACCTACTTCAAGGACATGGCGCTGATCATGGCGGGCGTGGTGCTGGCCACCGTCCCGCTGCTGGTGTTGTTCGTTGTCGCAGGACGCCACCTGGTGTCCGGAATCATGGCAGGAGCGGTGAAAGGATGACCATGTTGCAGTTCCCGCCCGGGTTCCTGTGGGGGACGGCCACCTCCTCCTTCCAGATCGAGGGAGCCCACGACGTCGACGGCAGGCAGCCGTCTATATGGGACGAGTTCTGCGACCTCCCGGGCGCCATCGAGGGCGGCGAGGACGGACGGCGAGGCGTCGACCACTACCACCGCTACCGCGAGGACGTGGCGCTGATGGCCGGGCTGGGCCTCAACAGCTACCGGTTCAGCGTCAGCTGGCCGCGGGTGATGGACGGCGGCCGGATCAATGAGAAGGGGATGGACTTCTACTCCCGGCTGGTGGACGAGCTGCTGGCCGCCGGGATCGAGCCCTGGCTGACCCTGTACCACTGGGACCTGCCGGCCAGCCTGCCGGGCGGCTGGACGAACCGCGACACCGCCCATCGGTTCGCCGACTACGCCGCCGCGATGTACGACCGGCTGGGCGACCGGGTGCCCACCTGGACGACCTTGAACGAGCCGTGGTGCTCGTCCTTCCTCAGCTACGCCGGCGGCGAGCACGCGCCCGGCCACACCGACCCGGCGGAGGCGGTGCGCGCGATGCACCACCTGCTGCTCGGCCACGGCCTGGCGCTGCAGGCGCTGCGGGCGGGCGGGGCGCAGAACGCCGGCATCACGCTGAACTTCGGCCCGGTGATGCCGGCGACCCATGACCCGGCGGATGTCGACGTGGCCCGCCGGGTGGACGGCACCTCGAACCGGGCCTTCGTCCATCCCCTCTTCACCGGGGTGTACCCGCCGGATGTCCGCGCCGACCTCGACCGGTGGTGGGACGCGGACCTGGTCGCCGACGGCGACCTGGACCTGATCTCGGAGCCGATCGACGTGCTGGGGGTCAACTACTACACCACCGCGATGGTGCGCGCCGGCGAGCCGGTGGAGCCCTGGGAGGTGCGCGGACGTCGCCGATGGACGCCCAACATCGCGGCTCCGGACGCCGAGTACGTCTCACGCGACCTGCCGGAGACCGCGATGGGCTGGCCGGTCGAGGCGGACGGCCTGCGCCGGCTGCTGCTGTGGCTGCACCGCGACTACGCCGGCCCGGTCGGGGTGCCGCTGGTGGTCACCGAGAACGGCGCGGCCTACCCCGACGACCAGTTCACCGAGGACGGCACGATCGACGACGCCGACCGGATCGGCTACCTGCGCGGCCACCTGGCCGCCGTCCATGCCGCCATCGCCGAGGGCGCCGACGTCCGCGGCTACCTGGAATGGTCCCTGCTGGACAACTTCGAATGGGCCTGGGGCTACGACAAGAAGTTCGGGATCGTCGCCGTGGACGCCGCGCTGAACCGCATCCCAAAGGCGAGCGCCGCCTGGTACGGTGCGGTCGCACGGCGAGGCGGCCTGGGGCACTGACAGGATCGAAGCGATGACGCACGCGGGAGTCAACGGCGAGTGGAATCTCCCCACCCTCGACGATGTCGCGCGCGTCGCGGGAGTCTCCCGGGCGACCGTCTCCCGCGTGGTCAACGGCGGCCGGCTGGTCTCCCAGCGCACCTGCGACGCGGTCAACGCCGCGATCGCCGAACTCGGCTACCGGCCCAACCGGGCTGCCCGGGCGCTGGTCACCCGGCGGGCCGGGGCGGTGGCCGTGGTGGTGCCCGAGACCGACGACCGGGTGTTCTCCGACCCCTTCTTCCCGCAGGCCTACCACGGCGCGCTGGCCGCCTTCGCCGGGGTGGACGTCCAGGTGCTGCTGGTGATGGCGCCGCCGGGGGAGAGCGTGGCCCGGATGGCGCGGTACCTCGACAGCGGGCACGTGGACGGGGCCATCGTGATCTCCCACCACGGCCCGGAACTGGCAACCCTGCTGGCTGCCAGCGCGCATCCGGTGGTCTTCGTCGGCGATCCCGGCGTGCCCGGCCTGCCCTACGTCGAGCTTGACCAGGAGGCTGCCGCGATCGCCGCGACCCGGCACCTGATCGAACGCGGCGCGACCCGGATCGCCACCGTCACCGGGCCGATGGACATGAACGCCGGCACCTCCCGGCTGCGCGGCTTCGAGGCCGCCATGTCGGCCGCCGGCCTGACGCCGGCCGGGGTGGCCGAGGGCGACTTCAGCGTCCGCGGCGGGGAGTTGGCCGCCCGCCGGCTGCTGGCGGAGGCGCCCGAGCTGGACGGGCTGTTCGTCGCCTCCGACCTGATGGCGCTGGGCGCTCTGCGGGCGCTGCGCCGCGTTGGCCGCCGCGTCCCCGGCGACGTGAAGCTGGTGGGGTTCGACAACTCCACCGCCGCCCTCCAGGCCAGCCCGCAGCTCACCACCATGACCAACCCGCCCAGCGAGATGGCCCGGATCGCCGGCGAGATGCTGCTGGGCCTGCTATCCGGCGTCGCCCCTCGCCACCCGGTGATCCTGACCAGCGAGTTGGTCATCCGCAATTCCGCGTGACGGGCGGGATGACGAAAGGCGGGGATGACGCAGGGCGGGCGGCACGAAATGCTGTCAAGGTGCAGCACACTGGTGGGGTGAGCGATGTCGTCCCCCGGTCCACCCGGCCGCTGAACGCGGCCTGGCTGGGCGGCGTGTGCGCCGGGCTGGCCGACCATCTGCGCTGGTCGCCGCTGGTGCTGCGGGTGCTGTTCGTGGTGCTGGCGGCCACCGGGCTGGTCGGGGTGGCGCTCTATCTGGTGCTGTGGCTGGTGATGCCGCGGTCGGCGGCGGCTGCGCAGGCGCCAGGCATCGAGGCCGCCACCCGCACCGGGATGCGGCAGGCGACGAGCGGGCTGCGTCCGGTGGACTACGGGGTGGCCGGGGCGCTGGCGCTGCTCGGGGTCGGGCTGCTGTGGATCGTCCAGACCNNGCCCGTGGGCGCTGGACCCGCTGCTGCTGGCGGCGGGGGCGCTGGCCGCAGCCGGGCTGGCGGTGATCTGGTGGCAGGCCGACCGGGCGTCCACCCGCGAGGTGCGCTCGGCGGGGGCGCGGCGCTGGCTGGCGCCGCTCGTCGCGCACCGTTCCACCATCGCGGCGATCGCCCTCGGGCTGGTGGCGCTCGGGGCGGCGATCGCGCTGGTGACGATGCAGCAATCCCGGCTGGGCGAGGTCGGACGCCTGCTGCTGGTGCTGGGCCTGGCCGTCGCAGGCCTCGTGCTGGCCGGGCTGCCCTGGCTGCTGCGGGTGCGGCACGCCCTAGCCCAGGCTCGCGACGACAAACTGCTCGCCGACGCCCACGCCGACATGGCCGCCCACCTGCACGACTCGGTGCTGCAGACCCTGGCGCTCATCCAGCGGCAAGCCCAGGACCCGCGCGCGGTGACCCGGCTGGCCCGCCGTCAGGAGCGGGACCTGCGACAGTGGCTTTACGGCGAGACCACGGACGAAGCCAGCCTCACCCGGGCGCTCGGCGTCGCAGCCGAGGACGTCGAGGCCGACCATGGGGTCGACATCGACCTGGTCACGGTGGGGGACAGCGAGCTGGACGCCGAGCTGACCGCGGTGGTGAAGGCCGCCCGGGAGGCGATGGTGAACGCCGCCCGGCACTCCGGCGTCGAGCGGGTGGACGTCTACGCCGAGGTCGACGACGATCAAGTCAGCGTGTATGTCCGCGATCGAGGGGTGGGGTTCGACCCGGCCGGGATCGACGCCGACCGCATGGGCGTCCGGCGGTCGATCGTCGAACGGGTGAAGCGGGCCGGCGGGCGCGCGATAATACGATCGAGCCCCGGCGAGGGGACCGAAGTGAGACTGGAGTTGCCCCGATGACCGAGCAGCCCGAACCCGGCCACGACGTCGAACTGGACCAGACCCGGCCGGTGGCCGCCTGGCGGGTGGTGGTGATCGACGATCACGCCATGTTCCGCAGCGGCGTCCGGCACGACATCGGCGCCCGCGTGCACATCGTCGGCGAGGGCGAGGACGTCCCCACCGCGGTCGCGGCCATCCTGGCGGCGACCCCCGACGTGGTGCTGCTGGACGTCCATCTGCCCNNAGGCGATCGGACGGGTCGCCACCGGGGACGCGGTGTTCTCGCCGAGGCTGGCCGGGTTCGTCCTGGACGCCTTCTCCGGCTCGATCGACGTGGCGAGCATCGACGAGGATCTCGACCGGCTCTCGCAGCGGGAGCGCGAGGTGCTGCGGCTGATCGCCCGCGGCTACGCCTACAAGGAGATCGCCCGGGAGCTGTTCATCTCGATCAAGACCGTCGAGACCCATGTCTCCAGCGTCCTGCGCAAGCTGCAGCTGTCGAACCGCCACCAGCTCACCCGCTGGGCCACCGACCGCAAACTGGTATGACCACGGAGGACGTGGGACAAGGAACCGTCCCCTGTCCCACCTGTCCCACGACCGCCGAACGTTGCGGTTCTTCGGCTTCCGCTTCGATTTAGCCGAACGATCGATACGTTCGGCGGGTCGAATCGGAGGCGGGCAGAGCAACGGGCCCGATCGGGGGAAAGTAACCGGGCCCGTTGGCTTGGGGAAGGTGGTCAGGACCTCTTGGTGATCAGGCCGTAGACCCAGATCACGAGTGCCGAGCCGCCGATGGCCAGCAGCCACGACCACAGCGAGAAGAAGTTGAGATCGCCGTTGTTGAACAGCGCGTTGCCGATCCAGCCGCCGACGACCGCGCCGATGACGCCGGTCACCAGGGTGGACACCCAGCTGCCGCCGTTCTTCTTCATGAGCGACTTGGCGATCGACCCGGCGATCAGCCCCATCAGAATCCAACCCAGAATGTTCATGCTTCAACGGTAGGTCGTGCTGCCTGACAGACAACCCTGAACGATCCCTGACCCGAGATCCCCGCCTGCGCGGGGATGACAGAAGGGGACGGGGACGACGGAAGGGGACGGGGAGGACGGAAGGGGACGCGGTTCTTGGGCGAGCGCGCTGGTCCGGGACGACGATGTCGATCTGTCGCTGCAGTTGTTCGGGATCTTGAACGAGAAGGCGAACAGGTGCGACGTCAGGCGGTCGAGGGCGGAACCGTCACCACTCGGTGAGGGTCCAGACCTCGCCGCGAGCGGTGGCGCCGTCCACTCCGGCGAAGCTGGTGGCGGCGGACTTGAGCTCGGCGAGGGATTCCTCCTCGCGGCCGGCGGCGTGCAGCAGATCGGCCAAGTGGGAGTGCAGGGCGGCCAGTCGGTGGCGGTCGCCCTGCCGCTCGGCCAGCGCGAGAGCCCGCCGAGCGACCTCGAGCGCCGCTGCGGCGTCCCCAGCCTGGTGGTGGCTGCGGGAGAGGTTGTTGAGGGCGGCGATCTCCAGATCCAGGTCGCCGTGGCGACGGGCACGTTCGGCCGCCTGGGAGAGGTGCTCGCGGGCCTGGTCATGATCGCCGGACGCCTCAGCGAGCAGCCCGAGCACATTGTCCACTCGTGCCATCGCGGCGTCGGCATGTTCCCGGTGGACGGCCTGCTGGGCGGTTCGCGCGGTGGCCTGCGCCTCTGCAGCCCGTCCCTGCCGGTGCTGCACCAGCGCGAGATCGGCCAGCACCCCTGCCAGGAGGGCGGGATCGGTGACGGCCGAATCGCCCGGTCCGTGCCGGGCTGGTTCGTCCAGTGGATGATCGCCGTGGGCCAGCAGATCGTGGGCGGCGGTCAGGTGGGCTTCGGCCAACGGCCAGTCGCCCAGCCGGTCGTGAACCCCTGCGACGAGGTGCTCGATGGCGGCGAGTCGCGGCGGATCGCCCTCCGCCAGGGCCGCCGCCTGGTCGAGAGCGACCAGCGCCTCGTCGTAGCGTCCCAGCTTCACCAGGGCCTGACCGATCGCCTCGTACATGGCCAGGGGCTGGTGCCCGAGCCCCAGTGCGGCACGCCACTGCGCGAGCGCCTCGGCGTGGGCGAACAGCCGGGTGGACTCCGCCGCGGCGGCGGCGAACCACTGCCCGGCGTCGGCGTCGCGTCCGGCGCGGGCCAGGTGGCCGGCCACTGCTCCGGCCGGCGCGCTCAGCGGAGCGACCGCGTGCCGGCGGGCCAGCGCCTCGGCGATCCGGCCGTGCAGCAGTCGCTGCCGGGCCAGGCTGGTGCGGGCGAGGGCGGCGTCTCGGACCAGGTCGTGCGGCAGGTCGTAGCCGACCGGGTCGATCCGCTCCACCAGCAGCCCCCGGGCGGTCGCGTCCTCGATCGCGTCCACCGTCTCGGCCTCGTCGCGGCCGCAGGCGAACCGCAGCAGATCGGGGTCGGCCACCGTGCCAATCGCAGCCGCCGCGGCCACCAGTTGCCGGGTGGTGGCGGGGGCGGCGTCCAGCCTGGCCGCCACCAGCTCGCGCACCCCGGCGGGGTCGGCCAGGTCGGCCTGACGGGCTCCGGCGGCGGCGTACTCCCGCACCAGCAGCGGCACCCCGCGAGTGCGGCGCAGCACCTCCGCCGGATCGAGGTCGAGCCCGTCCAGCACCGCGGCGACGCCGGCCAGGTCGAGGGGAGCGAGGGTGATCACCTGGCCTGCCTCGCCGACCGCCTCCGGCAGCGGCGCGCCGCCGGCGCCCGAAGCCCAGGTGGCCAGCAGGAGCACTCCGGCCGGCGTGCGGCGGGCCAGATAGCCCAGCAGGGACGCCGAGGGTGCGTCGAGCAGGTGGGCGTCGTCCACGGTCAGCAGCAGCCGTCGGCCGCCGGCCAGCGCGCCGACCGCCAGCAACACCGCCTCGTGCAGCCGATGCAGATCGCCTGGGCTCTGGATGCCGGCGGCGCCGTCCGGGCGGCCGGTCAGCACCCGCAATGGCTCGCCGGAGACCCCCAGCTCCTCGATCAGGCCAGGCCGCAGGGCGAGCATCGCCCGCACCAGCTCGCCGGCCACGGCGAAGGCCAGCGGCTGCTCGGCGGCGCGCCCGGCCAGTTGCACGGCGTCCGCTCCGGCGACGCGGCAGCGCTGCGCGAACTCTGAGCTCAGCGCAGACCTGCCCATGCCCGGCTCGCCGACCAGTCCCAGGCNNGTCCCAGGCAGACCCCCCCGGCGCCATGCCACGCGGCTGCCAGCTGGTCGAGCTCCGCCTCCCTTCCCGCGATGACCGGCCGAGCCTCCGCGCTGGGGCGGGCCGGGGGCGTCCGGACGGCGGCTTCGGGCGCGATCGGCGGCTCCAGCTGCCCGGCGCGGATCAGGTCGTGCAGCGCGAGGGTCGCCGGCAGCGGCGGGACGCCCAGCTCCCGGTCGAGCAGCCGCACCAGGGCGCGGTAGGCGCGCAACGCCCCGGGGCGGTCGCCGCTCCAGGCGGTGACCCGGATCAGGTCGGCGTGGGCCGGTTCGGAGAGCGGGTCGATCCGGGTCCGGCGCCGGGCGTGGTCGAGGGCGGCGGCGAAGTCCCCGGCGGCGACGGCGGCGGCCGCCACCCGGCCGAGCAGTTGGGAGAGCTGGTCGCGGAGCGAGTCGGCGGTGGCCAGCTGCCAGTCCTCGAAGGCGGGGGTGTCGCGCACCGAGAAGCCGGCCAGGAAACCGTCGCCGGCCAGCGCCACGGCCCGTCCCCAGTCGTCCGGGGCGTCGCCGGCGGCCAGTCTCTGGAACTCGGTCACGTCGCAGTCGACCAGCTCGGGGTCGAGCGTGACGCCGTCGCGGGCGATCCGCAGCGCCGGCCCGGCGGCGGCCGCCACCGAGAGCGTCCGGCGCAGGGTCGCGCGGGCGCGGGCGCGCTCCAGGTCGGGCCACAGCAGCGCAGCCAGCGTGTCCCGGCTGTGCTCGCGTCCGGTCACGGCCAGCAGCGCCAGCAGGGCGGTCGCCTTGCGGGTGTCGAACCGGACGGCGCGTCCGTCCCGCTGCACCTGCGGCGGGCCGAACAGCGTGAGCTGCAGGGTCACCATCGTCCTCCTCGCGGGCGTACAAGCACGTAGGTCGCCCGTCCTCACCACGACCGTAACGTAGTTGCGTGGGATCAAACGTTCCGGATTCACGGTTCGGCAATTCTTCGTAACGTTTTCGGAATGGAGCGGGGTGGAAGCTGATGTCAGACGCCAAGCGGCCCAGTGCCGCGAACGAAGGAGACGAGGTGGCCGGAACGGTGGGCATGGGTTCGCAGCCCAGGCTGAGTGAGCGAAGGGACGCGGCCCCGGCCGCCGGCCCGCTCGCCCTGCCGACGGACGTCCCCAGCGCCCAGGCAGCCACCTCCGCTCGCGGCAGGCGCTGGGGACGCCGGCCGGAACCCGTGGCGGAGGCCGCCCGGGCGGCGGTCATCGACGTCCGCATCGACCCTGGCGATCCGCTGCTGCTCTTCCTGCAGACCGCGCCCGGCCCGCTGGAGATCGGCGCCCTGCCCGCCTACTCCCCGGCCGTCCGCCGGATGAAGGAGCAGGGCGTCGCCATGGTGGTGCCGCTGGTCGCCTCGGGTGAGCTCGTGGGGCTGCTGGCTCTCGGCCCGCGGCGCAGCGAGCGCGGCTACTCCCGCGACGACCGCCGACTGCTCGACAACCTGGCCCGCTACGCCGCCCCCGCGCTGCGGCTGGGCCAGCTGATGCGGCAGCAGGCCAAGCAGGCCCGGGAGCGGGAGCGGATCGAGCAGGAACTCCAGGTCGCCCAGCTGATCCAGCAGCAGTTCCTGCCCAGCCAGCTGCCCGAGCTCGGCGGCTGGCACGTGGCCTCCTGCTACCAGCCCGCCCGGACCGTCGGCGGCGACTTCTACGATCTGATCGAACTGCCAGACGGGCGGGTGATGGTGGTGGCCGGCGACGTCACCGACAAGGGCGTCCCGGCGGCACTGGTGATGGCCAGCACCCACGCCCTGCTGCGCTCCGCCGCGCTGACGGTGAGCTCGCCCGGCGAGGTGCTGGGCCGGGTGAACGACCTGCTCGTCCCCCAGATCCCGCTGCACATGTTCGTCACCTGCCTGGTGCTGGTGATCGACCCGGCCACCGGACGCACCCAGTTCGCCAACGCCGGTCACAACCTGCCCTACCTGCGCGGCCGGACGGGGGTCACGCGGCTCGCCGCGCGCGGGATGCCGCTGGGCCTGATGCCGGGCAGCCGCTACGACGAGCACGAGACCGTGATCGAACCCGGCGACATCGTGCTGCTCTACTCCGACGGCATCACCGAGCAGCACGACGCTGGCGGCGACATGTTCGGCTTCGGACGCACCGAGGCGTTGGTGGCGGCCTCGGCCACCGGCGACGACCTGGTCCAGCGCTGCATGGCCGCGCTGTCCGCCTTCTCCGGCGAGGTCGAGCAGGAGGACGACATCACCCTGCTCGCCCTGCACCGCGGCCACGCGGTCGGGCCGGACGCGCTGGCCTTCGAGGTTCCCAGCGAGCCCGGCAACGAGCGCGAGGTGATGGAACGGGTGGCCGGCTTTGTCGGAGACGCGCTGTCCGCCGACCGGCTGGACGCCCTGAAGACCGCCGTCGCCGAGACCGCCATGAACGCCATCGAGCACGGCAACCGGGGCCGCGCCGACCTGCCCGTCCGGGTGGAGGCCCGCCGAACCGCGGAGGCGATCACCGTCGAGATCAGCGATTTCGGACGCGGTCTGCAGCGGGAAGCCGACCTGCCCGACCTGGACCTCAAGCTCGCCGGGCTGCAGACCGCCCGCGGCTGGGGGCTCTTCCTGGTGGAGCGCCTCGTCGACCGGGTCGAGGACGCGACCGACGGCGACCGGCACCTCGTCCGGCTCACCATGCACACCGCCGCGCCCGCCGCGGAACCGACGGAAGGGGACCGACCATGACCCTCGTCTACGACCTGGAGCAGCGCGACCGGACGGTCGTCCTGCGCCTCACCGGGCTGATCGACCGGGACGCGCTCGCGGCGCTGGACGACGGATACGCGGCAGCCGCCGCAGCCGAGGCGGCGGTCGTCGAACTCGACTTCACCGGGGTGGAGTACATCAACTCCACCGGCATCGCCCTCATCGTCGGCCTGCTCGGCAAGGCCCGCTCGCACGGACGGACGATCCGCGCGGCGGGGCTCACCGACCACTACCAGCACATCTTCGAGATCACCCGGCTGAGCGACTTCATCGAGATCGTCCAGCCCGCACAACCCAGCTGACTCAACCCATGTGAGAGGGGGAATCATGACCGCGACCATGACCGTCAGCCGGCTGGCGCCCGGCGTCGTCCGGATCGAGATCGCCGGCGACCTGACCGCTGCCGGCGAGCAGGCCCTGATGACGGCCCACGAGCAGGCCACCGACGACGGCGGCCAGCTGATCGTCCTGGACTTCACCAGCCTGGAGTACATGAACTCCGGCGGGATCGGAATGCTGGTCACCCTGCTGGTGCGCTCCCAACGCCGCCAGCAGCGGCTGGCGGCCGTCGGGCTTTCCGACCACTACCGCCAGATCTTCGAGCTCACCCGGCTGGACGAGGCGATCGGACTCCACGCCGACACCGCAGCCGCCCTGGCTGCGCTGACCTGAGAGGAGGGATGACATGACCACCGACGAGAACGCGGCCAAGACGCCGCGCGACGCCGCCAACTGGGCGGCGAACCGGGAACGGCTGGAGGTGACCGAGACCGCCCGCCGCTACGGCTACAACGTCGACGGCATGCGGGTCGCCG
>CXWJ01000236.1_pt1 | contig 17910 bp, 19 predicted proteins | sample 590841 | NCBI WGS metagenome assembly CXWJ01 (sample SAMEA3498367, study PRJEB10139) | wastewater metagenome | biome: wastewater treatment plant; material: activated sludge | place: Austria | collected 2015-01-21 | reverse complement strand
CGAACCCCATGCGGCTATGTAAACAAAAAGCCCTGCTCATCGCAAGGCTTCTGTGGGCGCTGAGGGACTCGAACCCCCGACCCCTTCTGTGTAAAAGAAGTGCTCTAACCAACTGAGCTAAGCGCCCGGGAAATCGATTATAAGTTGAAGGTTGCGGGTTGGCAAGTTGGCGATTACACTTGCGCCTGAAATTTAGATCGACACCAACGGAGCGTCATGCGCATTGTTCGTTACGAAACCCAAGGCGGCAAAAAACCAAAATATGGATGGTTGCTGGGCGACAAGGTCGGCGAAATCGGAGGGAGCATCTACGGGCGTTATCGCCGGCAGGATGCCGCCACGCCTCTTTCCGACGCGCGGCTGATTCCGCCGTGCGAGCCGGGCAAAATCTTGTGCGTGGGGCGCAACTATGTGGAGCACGCAAAAGAGCTGGGCAATGAAGTGCCGAAGGTTCCGCTCATTTTTATGAAACCGCCCTCCTCGGTGATTGGCAGTGGCGACACGATCATCCTTCCGCCGCAATCGAATCAAGTGGAGCATGAAGCCGAGTTGGTCGCCGTCATCGGCAAGCGCGGGCGTCACATCACCGCGGAGACTGCAAAGAAATACATCCTCGGCTACACCATCGGCAACGACGTGACCGCGCGCGACCTGCAAAAATCGGACAATCAATGGACGCGCGCCAAAGGCTTCGACACGTTTTGCCCGTTTGGTCCGTGGATCGATACCGACTTCGACCCGTCCGATTCGGTCATCACCTGCCGCGTCAACGGACAGATGCGGCAGATGGCGTCTACGCGCGATATGGTCTTCAACGTGGGAACATTGGTCGCGTACATTTCATCGGTGATGACGCTCGAGCCGGGCGATCTTATTTTCACCGGCACGCCCTCCGGCGTGGGCGAGTTGAAGAGCGGCGATGAAGTTGCCGTGGAGATCGAAGGGTTGGGGATGATCAAAAACAAAGCGCAAGCCGAAGGCAGATAGGATGCGATTCACCAAGAACCTCCGAACAGATATGGATTTCATTTTGCGGTTTGCAGACACGCTGGGGAGTGGAACCGCCCTAGTATCATCCAGCCGTACCCCCCATTCGGGGTTTTTCATCTTTGCCCATCAGTTCATCGATGGGTTTATCCATACGCAATTCTTCAAAAAAGAGGATCTCTTGATCGCCGCGCTGGCAGATAGCGGGTTTCCTGCCGAGGATGGACCTATCGGCTCCCTGCGCGCGGAACAACAGAAATGCCGCGAAGCCGCCGACCACTTATTGAAAGCCTCCAGGGAATGGCAGGCAGGCGAACACCGGGCAAGCGCCGATGTGGGCTGGGCGTCCAGCGAATACACCTCCACGCTTCGACGTCACCTCGATCGGCTTAAGAACCTGATCTTCCCGCTGTTGGAGCAAAACTTGTCGGCGAACGATGAATATAAAATTCTGGAGGGGTTGAATAATATCGCCTTCGAGAATGGGATGGACGGCGACCCCGATAAATTCGCCAAGGTGATCGACGCGCTGGACGAAGAATTAAGCGAATGGAAGTAAAAGAATAGGTGAGACAGACTGCGCGCCCTATTTTGACGAAGGCGCGCATTCATTCTTCACCGCGTTCTCCGGAGTGAACTCAGAGAAGCGCCCGGCATGGTAGGCAAAATCTTCCAATAACGGATACTCGGTTCCAAAGTAATGATTGAAGATCACGCGGAACGAATTGACCGGCGTGATGGCGGGATATAAATCTTTTTTTGCCGCGGCGCTCACATAATAGGCGTTCAAAATGGACATTCGCAGCGCGGGCTGGTCTTTGCTGGGCACACCGGAGGGACCATGGTCGCCCATGATGAGAATCACCGGGGGAATCTTGGACCTGGCGATGATCTCTTCCACAACACCAGTGATCTGCGCGTCGATAAATTCCACGTTCGATACATATCCATCCGCTTCATTTTCATTCCAATGGAATTTTCCCTCCGGCGTAAAGATGAACGGCGGATGGGGCACAAGGAAGTGCGCAAAGACAAGTTTGGGACTCTCGACTTCATCAGGCAGGCGCTTTAACTCATCGAGGATAAAATACGTCTGCTGATAATGTTCGTAGAACTCGGTCTCTTTTTGCTGGGCGAGGTCGAAGCCGGGGATCAACGTGGGAATGTCGAAGACGAGGCGCGCCAGCGAAGTCTCCAATAATTGAAACTCAAATTCGCTCAAGCCGCCGGTCAGGTCCACTTTGCCGGCGAGCAGTTGATTGCGCGAGAGCCGCGCGTCTTCGCCGAAGGAAAAATGTCCCTGTGAGCGATTCTCGAAGGTGACGATCCGGTAGCCCTGCGAACGAAGCGTCTCGACGACGAGACTCGAATACAACGGGAAGAGCGTGTCCTCCCGGTGGTAGTCCGCGTAAAAGGTCGAAGTGACAGAAAGTTTGGTGGCGGGATAATTGCTCTGCGCGCACTGCGCCACGTAGAATCCGAGTCCCTCCAATTTTTTTGTGAACGCGGATTCGTCGTAGTTGAAATATTTTTCCAACGCATAGGCGCTGGTGTGGGCGTCGAGCAGGATGACGTACACATCGGGTCTTTCGCCGACGTTTGGCTGGCTCGCCTTGCGATACGATTCCATCGCCGCCCGAACCTCCCGCCCCGATTGATAGACCGCGACATCGTGTTGAACGGAACGCGCCACCGAAAAGATCGTGAGCAACGCGCCCGCCGCAGTGAGAAAGTTGACGAGCGTTTGAGCGCTTTTCATCCGCCAGAAGATGAACCAGACGGCGAGCGCGAACAACATGCCAAAGATGAGCAAGAGATAACGGTGACGAATCATCCCGCCGAATGTAGATTGAATCTCCAGGAAGACATGACCGTACGAAAAGAAGACGATCACGATCAACGTGGTGACGATGCCCGACTTCTGCCATTCCTTTGTGAGCAATCGCAGGATGATCCAGATCAATGCCGCGCCAAGAAGCGACAGCAGGATCGGTCGCGCAAGCGCCGCCGAGTCCACGTAGGCGATGTTGAAATTCCGCAGTTCGAAAATGGGGTAGAGCGCAAAGAGGAAAGGGTGCAGGTAGGGAAGAATTTTTTTCATGGGACAGCGACGAATTATAGCCGATGCGAATCTTCCGGGTACTTCTTCACAGGACTTTCGCTCGTAGGCGGTTTGTGACCGCCGTGTTTGCCAGCGAAGCGACGGTCATCGACCGTCTTAGAACAGTACAAACGGAAGCCCTACTTCAAATACTCCCACAGAAAGTTATCCCCGCTATGGGCGCGGATGAGGGCGGCAGTGACGGCGGGTACATTTGCCGATTCTGAATACACCAAATAGCGCGGCTCCCACATCGGGTGGAATTTTTCCTTGAAGGCGTGGAGTCCCTTAAAGTTGTAGAAGCGGCTCAAACTGTCGGTTAAGAGGCGCAGGACTTTTTCTACAGCGGGGTCGTCCGATTTTTCCCCGATCCCCGACAACCCGCTCAGCCCAAGGCTGAATGTCGCGTATCCCTTTTGCTTTGCCCACTCGAAGAGCGAAGCAAACAGAAAATCCATCGTGCCGTTTTCGATCTGATGTTTGCGGCGCATGAGGTCGAGCGAAACTTCGTTGTGTTGATATTCCGGCACGATATTTGCAAACGCGCTGATGTGACCTTCCGCCGCGCGCGCCGCCGCGACCCCGCTGTTCCGCACATAGTCATCGTTGAACCAGCCCAGCGAGAAACGCATCTCACTGCCGCGCGTCATGGTCAGCCATTCGTCGCTCACGGTTTTTAACTCGTTGAGCAATTTATCGTTTAACGGCGGTTCAAAAAATTCCACGCGATGCCCGAGTTTGCCGAGACGGTTCGCCACATTGCGAAATTCCTTGCCCGCCTTGCCCTCGAGCGTGAACGCGGAAAGATCAACGATGGCTTCTTCGCCGATGCTGAAAAATTTAAACCCTGCTTCTTTGTAGATGGGCAGGTAGTCTGGACGCGTTTGATAAAAACACGGATCCCAATCGTTGCCCGCGCAAAACGTTTTGAATTCCAAGATGGATGCTCGCGCGTCTTCCTCCGCGCCGATTGGGTCGCCCAACGCCAGCGCGACCCGCCCTTTGACCGCGTATGCGATCAGCGTTCCGCCCGCGCTGAAGAAATAGGATTTATCGTCGAAGAGAGTCATGCGCGCAAGCGAGGCGCGTCCATGCGCTTCGACAATCTCGCGCGCGCGTTTGCGCGCCTCTGCTGTGGCGGGCTGGCGGATCAGCACCGGGCGGACGAGCATGAATAACCCGTAGCCAAACGTCACCACTGCGATGAGGTAAATTGAATCTACGAAGTAACGCCCGAAGCGGGTGACAGGCTCCAGACTGGGATCGGTGAATTGAGTAAACATAGCCAGGGTGCGAATCAACGCTGGGATAAATTCAAAATGCGCTTTGAAGTGTCTATCGAGCAAATAGAAACCCAACGTTCCATACGCGAGCGTGAAGAGGGTTGCCGAGATCAATACGCGGATTCCCTGTTGCATTGAGGGAGCGTCTGACCGCGCATGAAAATGGAAGCGGAGAGAAAAGATGAAGACTGCCAATAGAATCGCAATGGTCGCCTCTTCGTAGTCCAACCCTTTGAGCAGGTGACTGAATGCGGAAGCGATCAATACCGCTATGGTCAACAGCCAGGCGACTTGTTTCCTCCGCCACAGGTTGCTGGAAAGTAGCAGGAGGGCGAACCCAGCCAGCGTCGTCGCGAGGCGGCTTCCGCGCGTCACCTCCAACGGGGAGAATTGTTCCAGAATGGCAAACCGTTCTCTCAGGGCGGGCATCGTCGAAGACAGCACGTTGATGAATCCCATCGCCGCCGTAAGCGCCGCCACGAGGCGGACCGAGACCGCGTCCCAGCGCGATTGAAACGCACTCAAGCGGTTGGTAAATGAGGAATTATTTTGTGGCGTTGGTTCTGGTAACATTTTGGCTTCCCTACATTGGATCTTCGTCGTTTGCGTATGGCAAATTCGACTGTAACGGAGACAGGGCAAAATGAAGTTTGCCACTAGATTATATACATTGTACAATACTGTCGCGAGGAGAATCCATGTTCAATCTGGCAACCATCATTTCCCAAGTTGGCTATCCCGCCCTCGTGGTGGGGTTATTGCTCGAAGGCGAGACCGTCCTTGTGCTGGGCGCGTTCATGGCGCATCGCGGTTATCTGAATCTGCCGTTGGTGATCCTTTGCGGCTGTGTTGTTTCTTTCGGCGCCGACCAGTTTTTCTTTTGGATGGGACGCGCGAAGGGCAGTCAATTCATCGAAAAAAGACCCGCATGGAAGCCGCGGATCGAAAAAGCCCGTTCGTTGCTTGGGCGAAACATGGACCTGCTTTCTCTGGGAGTCCGATTCATGTATGGACTGCGGACGGTTCTGCCGTTCACGATTGGCATGTCGGGGTTTGATCCAAAACGGTTTGCGCTTTTTGACTTTCTCAGTTCCGCTCTTTGGGCGTTGACCTTTGGTCTGGCTGGCAAGTTCGTCGGTCATCTGATCGAAGCGATCTTCAAAGACTTCAAGAGGCATGAAGCCATCACCATTGTTGGAGTCATTATTATTGCTGGCGCGGTCTGGTTGTATCACTCCTGGCTGGGCAGAAAACAAGGAACGAGATAGTTGCGCAGGGCGCGCGCCGCTCAACGAGTTCTCGACGCGGTTGCGTTGAGGCGGGCGACATGCTTTCTCAAGCGAGACGAATTGCCGCCGAATTTTTGTGAAGTCTGATCATTATCCTTTTCAGGAGAATTCATGCTCAATCTCAAAACCACTCCCTTTCACGAAAGAACATCCGCATTGTGCCAGCCGCAGAATTGGCGCAAGTGGGCGGGGTATTTTGCCGCTGGCTCGTACGAGCATGCGCTTGACCGTGAGTACTGGGCGATTCGCAATTCGGCGGCGTTGATCGATGTCTCGCCGTTGATCAAATACAGGATCAAAGGCAAGGATGCGGCGGCGTTGTTACATCGCGTCACCACAAGAGACATCCACAAGATGAAGGTGGGACAAGTCGCTTACACGGGCTGGTGCGACGAAGACGGCAAGATGATTGATGATGGCACTGTCTCACGGTTGGATGAAACGACATTCCGCCTGACAGCCGCCGAACCGAACTTGCGTTGGTTATCGATGAACGCGGTCGGCATGGATGTGGAAATTACCGAAGTGACTGATGCGGTCGCCGCGCTGAGTTTCCAAGGTCCGAACACCAGAAAAGTCTTGAACAAAGTTGTTGAAACTTCAGTAGATGAATTGAAATATTTCCGCTTGATGAAAAACAACATCAAAGGAATCGAAGTCGCCATTTCACGAACAGGCTACACAGGCGATCTCGGTTATGAAATTTGGATGAACGCAAAAGACGCGCTCAAAATCTGGGACACGCTGATGGAAGCCGGCGCGGATTATGGCATCACGCCCGTCGGCATCCTTGCCATGGACATGGCGCGCGTGGAAGCGGGTCTCTTCATGCTGGATGTAGACTACACCTCCGCTACTCACGCGTGGATCGAGCCGCAAAAGTCATCTCCGTTCGAGTTGGGGCTTGATTGGACAGTCGCGCTCGATAAGCAGGGTTACTTTGTCGGTCGCCGCGCATTAGAACGCGAGAAAAAAGAAGGCTCAGTTTGGAAAATGGTTGGCTTGGAAGTGGATTGGGTCGGTATGGAAAATATTTTCAAGCAAGTCGGCTTGCCGCCGCAAATTCCTGGCATGGCTGTTCGTGGAAGTTTGCCGATTCTAGTTGGCGGCGTACAAGTGGGGTATGCATCCACGGCAACATGGTCGCCTGTGTTGAAGAAGTACATCGCTTTGGCGCATTTGCAAAAACCCTATTTTGAAGTCGGCACAGATGTAAGGATGGAAATCACCGTCGAACATCATCGTCAACACGCGCCTGCGAAGGTGGTGAAACTTCCGTTTTATGAGCCTGAGTGGAAGAGGAAGTAAGAGAGTAGAGAATAGTAATCAGTGAAGCGCGCTGGTTGAGTAGTCTTGAATGCTTTAGGGGGCGTACTGAAATCAGCAATTTTATGAGCCTGGGTGGAAGAAGAAGTCGGCTGGCGAACGTTCGTTTGCGGGTTTTCTGCTTTAAGGCAGGTTTTTAATCCGCTTCTTTGGGAATTGACGTGGTTAGGGAATTTTCGGAATCCAGCGCGGCACGTTGCGGCAATACTCCTCATACGCCGCGCCGAATTGATTCCGCAAGACGGGTTCTTCGATGATGAGGATGAGAACATTGAATCCGAGAAAAAAGAACAAGGCATACACAATCACCAGCGCCGAACCAAACCAAAGAATAAATCCCACTTGGAACAGCATTGCCCCAACATAGATTGGATTCCGCACGTAACGATACAACCCCGCAATGACCAACTCCTTCGGCGGGTCAACGAACGCGGGCGTGCCTCGTCCACGACGGATGATGTCCACGCAGCATCGGATGATGATGAGCGCGCCGAGAATCCAAAATGGAAAAGCAAAGTAACGAAGGATTCCCAAATCAAGCATTGACGACTTCGAGGCGAGTTGATATGGAATATAAAACGTGAACAGTCCGTGCGTGAATCCCATGTAGAGGATGGTTTTGAGGGTGTTCATTAAACAAATAACAGACCTCACAGGTCTCGGAGACCTGTGAGGTCTGTTATTCGGTTCTCGTCAATTGATACACCAACACCGCAAGCGACCCCGCGAACCACACCCCTCCGACCAAGCCAATTATCCAGCGCGGGATGCCAAGCCCTGAGATATCCACGGGAAATAGACCGAAGTAGATGAGCAGGACGATTGCGCTCAGAATCAAATCGAGTCCGCTGGCGATGATGAGGAGTGTGCGTTTGTTGAGTTGGTTGTTCATGTTGTTTTCCTTTATTCATACTTCGGTGGTCGAGTGTCCCGCGCGTGCTGAGCGGACACTGAGCGAAGGCGAAGTGGAAGACGAAGCATCGCGGGACGTATCGAGACCACCTAGCCGTAAAGCAATCTTGTTACAAGAGTTTGTATGCGTGCCTGTGGTCTCGACTGCTTGCGCTCGACCACCGTTACTGATCGCCAAAAAGATTTTTCAAACCTTGCGAAGGTTCTGAACCTTCGCAAGGTTTTTTATCCTCTCTTCTTCAACCATTTCAACAACTTATCCGTTGACCAGCAGTTGATGACATCGTCTTTCAAAACGCCTGCGCGCCTTGCAATGGCGACGCCGTAGTGAAGCATGTCGTAATCTTCTTCGGAGTGCGCGTCGGTGTTGATGCTGAGGAGGACGCCCAACTCGCGGGCGCGGCGGGCGTGCGGATCATCCAAGTCGAGGCGGTAGGGACTGGCGCTGATCTCCATCGCCACGCCCGATTTCGCCGCGGCTTGCAGGATGACTTCCATGTCCAAATCCGCGCCTTCGCGGTCGGGGATTTCGCGTCCCGTCGGGTGACCGATGATGTCTACGTGCGGGTTGTTCACGGCTTTGAGCAATCGCGCGGTGATCTTTTCTCGAGGCTGGCGTAAACTCGAATGGAGCGAGGCAACCACAAGGTCGAGTGAAGCGAGGAAGTCGTCGGGATAATCCAGCGAGCCGTCGGCTTTAATTTCCACTTCGCTTGAATGAAGAATCGTAATCTGGTCGCCGAGTTGTTTTTGAATCTTTTTAATTTCGGCGGCTTGTTGTTTATGCCGCTCAATCGAAAGTCCGTTTGCAACGCCGAGGCTCACCGAATGATCGGAAAACACGATCACTTTCAGCCCGCGCTTGATCGCCGCCTTCGCCATATCCAGCATGGATAATTTTCCGTCGCTGTACGTGGAGTGCATGTGCAGGTTGGCTTTGATGTCTTTCACTTCGATCAACTTCGGAAGTTTGTTTGCTTTCGCCAGCGCGACCTCATCGCGTCCCTCGCGCAGTTCGGGCGGGACCCATTGCAAGCCGAGGGTTTTATATACTTCCTCTTCTGTTGAACAGAAAATTTCTTTGCCGCCTTTTACTTTTTTAAATGAATGATCCGAAAGCGATAGACCATTATCGAGCGCGAGTTGACGTAACAACACGTTATGATCTTTCGAGCCTGTCGCGTATTGCAGCGCGGTTCCAAACTCGTTCGGCGGATGCACCCACACCTGCGCGCGGACTCCATCGGTAAACTCGATACTGGATTTGAATTCGCCTTTGCCCAACACACGCGTCACGCGCGGCAATTTGACAAACGCCTCCATCACCGCCGCTGAATCTTTTGCCGCCACCAAAATATCCAGATCGCCGACTGTCGAACGCATCCTTCGCAGACTTCCAGCGGGTTCGGCGGCGACGACTCCCTTCACCTTTTTGAGCGCGGCGATGATCTCGTTCGCCAGCGGAAGCGCGCGCCCGATGGAGATTCGTCCCGTGCGCCGCGCCAGCGATGCCAGCCCTTCGAGAATCGCGGTCTCTGATTTTGCGCCCATGCCGGGGAGGTCGCGCAGTTTCCCGTCTTTCGCGGCGGTTTCCAGTTGCGCGAGACTCGTGATGCCCAGCGTCTTCCAGATCATCGCGATCTTTTTCGGTCCAAGCGACGGGACAGCCAGCCACGTCGCGAGTTCTTCTGGGACTTCTTTTTTTACTTTTTCAAGAAACTCAAGTTTGCCTGTGTTCAACAACTCGTCAATTTTTTCAGCGATGGCTTTGCCCACGCCAGGGATTTCGAGTAACTTCTCTTCTTTCCAAAATTCGCTGGCTTCGCGCGGCAGGCTGATCAAACTTTCAGACGCTTTGCGATAGGCGAGCGTTTTGTAAATGATCTCGCCTTTGATCTCCAAGAGATTGGCGATGAGCGTGAACGTGTCGGCAAGTTGTTTGTTGTTCATGGCGGCTCTCCAATGCGATTATACTCTCGGCATGAATCATAATGACCATGTCAATTTACTGCAACCTGCGAATTTGACTCAAGGCGGAGTCTATGCAGATTTTGGCGCGGGGAGCGGCGCGTTTACGTTGGCATTAAGAGAACTGGTTGGATTGGATGCAACAATTTACGCGGTGGATAAGGATAGATCGTCATTGAGAGAATTGGAGAATTCTCATCGCGCCCGCTTCAATACGACCCTCAGCCTGTTTCTGCTTCCGAAAGATTTTTCACAACCTTTAGAAATCCCTCCGCTTGACGGAATTGTGATGGCGAACTCGCTGCACTTCTTCAAAGATAAAGAAAAAATCCTGAAACATGTCTGTTCATATCTCAAGCGAAACGGTTTACTTCTGCTCGTCGAATACAACGTGGATAGAGGCAATCTCTGGGTTCCACATCCGCTGACGTTTGAAACATTTTCAACACTTGCGCCCAAAACAGGATTCACAGATCCGCGTTTGCTGGCAAAAGTTCCCTCAGGATTCTTGAAAGAATTCTATTCGGCGGTAACATATAGGATGCGCTATGACAAAAACTTTATTTGATAAACATGTTGATTTTGGAGTACGGCAGGCGAATCCCTTCAATGGAGGACCGCCGCCTCGATTATTGGGTCAATCCCATATCACGCCAACGGATTTGTTCTTTGTCCGCAGTCACGGGGATGTGCCAGAGGTGGACGNNGAAGAGTTGATGGCTGTGCAACCGATTCCCCACGAGCTACCCTGGGGCGTGGACGCGATCAGTCACGCGGCGTGGGCTGGAGTCAGGCTGAGGGATGTGCTGGCAGTTGCAGGCGTGGAGAGCGAAGCGGCTCTTAATCTGCACGTTGAATTTGGCGGGCTGGACGAGGTCGAACGTCTGAATAAACGTTTTCGATATGGCGGCTCGATCCCGCTGGCAAAGGGATTGAGTCCCGAAGTGATTTTAGCGTATGAGATGAACGGCGAGGCGCTGACGCCTGCGCATGGATCTCCGTTGCGGACGATCGTGCCAGGTTTTATTGGCGCGCGCAGTGTCAAGTGGCTGGAGCGCATCACTGTGCAGGATGAACCGTCGCATAATTATTTTCAGCGCAAGGCGTATCGTTTGTTTGCGTCGAACGCGCGGGCGGACACTGTGAATTGGGACAACGGCATGATGCTCGGTGAAATGAATGTGACTTCGGTGATCTGTTCGCACACGGAGGATGAACGGGTTGGCGCGGGCATGATCGCAGTGCAAGGGTATGCGCTGGCGGGCGGCGGAAGGGAAATCGCGCGCGTGGATGTATCGTCAGATGGCGGGGAATCCTGGATGCACGCGGAATTGTTTAATGATACAAACCCTTGGGCGTGGACGTTATGGAAGGCAAACTTTGAGTTGGAACCAGGACGATATCAACTCGTCGTCCGCGCCATGGATACGTCTGCGAACACACAACCACAGGATATTTCGCAAGTCTGGAATTTCAAAGGGTATATGAACAATGCCTGGCATCGGGTGAATGTGGAGGCGAGGTAGCGATATTAGTTACCCACCTTGTGCAATTTTGCCACAGAGCCGCAGAGAGCACGGAGAAAAACCTTCATTTTTCTCTGCGACTCTGTGTCTCAGCGGCTGGACTGCGTAACATCCGTTATTTAGATTCGGAATTAAATCAGGACGTTGATTCACGCTAACAAACGCAGATTTAATTTCTTTGAATCAGTGAAATCAGCGCGCTTCGCGGTCTGCATCCAAAAACGATGTTCTTATCCTTATTACCGATAAAGTCTTCGCTGAAAATTATTTCACCGTCAACCAGACCCCCGCCAACACAACCGCCAACCCAAATATCCGCGCCGCGTCGAGCGGGCGTTGCGCCAAGCCGAACCAACCGAAGTGATCGAGGACCGCGCCCATCACCATTTGACCCGCCAGCAAAATAATGAGGGCAGGCGCGACACCGATACGCGGAATCATAAAACTGATCGCGGCGATCACTCCCAGCCCGAAGAATCCCGCGCCCAGAGCGTACCACGGCAAACTTTTCCATTGACCCAATTTGTTCCCATAGATCAACATGGGAATCAGCGCAATGACCGCGCCGCCGAGGTGTACGATGAACACGCTTTCAAACACGCCGAGTCGCTGCGTGATCATGCTTGCCATGGGGCTTTGCACGCCGATGGCGATTCCGCCCGCCAGTCCGATAAGGATGATAAAGAGGATGGAGTCCATGAGTTTTCCTTTGAGAAGAGTTTCATCGATGATACTTGATTTCAAGCCGCAGGAACAAAAACCTCTTTTGGTACACGGAATAACACGGACGACACGGATCGCGGTCTAAAAAGCGAAGTATTCCGTGTTTTCCGTGAAATCCGTGTACGAAAATTATTCTCCCGACTTTGGAAAAGCCATGGCAGGCATAAGCGCGCCTCTTGCATAACCCCATCAACGCAGTTACCATTATCCCAACATGTCATCCAACCCGCGCCCGGTGCGCGCCATCACCACCACGCTGGGAGTCGCATTGTTGTTGGCAACCCTGTTCACCGCCCTCCCCTCAGAAGGGCTCGCCAACGGAAACTTCTACGAACGCTTGAGCCTGCTCCTCACCCCGCGCGCGCCGGATGAGGTCTCGACAGCACAGCCACAATTGAGGATCGGAATCGTCGCCGGTCACCTGGGCAACGACTCCGGCGCCGTGTGCGTGGACGGCAACGGCAGTGTCACCCTCACCGAAGCGGAAGTCAACCTAGATATTGCCGCCATCGTCCAACAGCAATTGCAAGGGGCGGGCTACGTGGTCGATCTTCTCAACGAATATGACACGCGCCTAAACGGCTACCGCGCCCTTGCCATCGTCTCCATCCACAACGATTCGTGCGAATACGTCAACGACCAGGCGAGCGGTTTCAAGGTTGCCGCCGCGCTCAACACCAACGATATCAACCGCGCCAACCGCCTTACTGCCTGCCTGGTGGATCGCTACCAAAAAATCACCGGGCTCGATTTTCACGCCGGGAGCATCACCGCCGACATGCGCGAATACCACTCCTTCCGCGAGATCGACCCCAGCACGGTGGCGGCGATCATCGAGACCGGCTTCCTCAACCTCGACCGCGAGATCCTCACCAAAGAAACCAACCGCGTCGCCACCGGCGTGGTGGATGGGATTCTGTGCTTCACCAACAACGAGAATATCGAGCCGACTCCGATCCCCAACCTGAATCCATGACAAAGAACAGACGCCTCCTCCTCCCATTGCTACTGCTTCTGCCCCTCGGCGGCATTTCTCTCGCCTATTTCTTTTTCACCCCATCGCCAGCAGACGCGTTCCTCAACGCCCCCACGCCCGCCGCCGCTACACAGGAAAATTTGTGGGCGCGCGTGGAGATCGCCAAACCGACGCACACGCCGGTCAGCCTCCCCACCGAAACGCCGACTCAAATTCCCATCGCCACTGAAACTCCCGCCGTGCTCGCCATCGAGATCGTCAACGAAATCTCTGTCGCGCTTGAGCAGGCGAAACAGATCGAAGCCGATCCGCCGCCCGCGCCGGTCATATCCGGGGGATCGAAATACATCCTCGTAGATATTTCAGACCAGCACATGTACGTCTACGAAAACGACGCGCTGATCTACAGTTTTGTCGCATCGACCGGTATCAACAACGCGACGCGCGTCGGCGTCTTTGCCGTGCAAAGCAAATTCGACAATGCCTACGGCGCCACGTGGGATATCTGGATGCCCAACTGGCTCGGCATTTACTGGGCGGGCGGGCTTGAAAATGGAATCCATGCCTTGCCGATCCTGCCGAGCGGCGCGACGTTATGGGAAGGTTTTCTCGGCAGACCGGTTTCCTATGGCTGTGTGGTGCTGGGCACATACGAATCGAAATTGCTCTACGACTGGGCAGAGATGGGCTCCACTGTCGAAATCCAGTGGTAATCAGGCAAACCGTATGGTTCCATGTGTATTTGGTTTTTTTCGCTACTCCACGCCAATCGGCGCGAATTGTTCCAGAAAGATTAGCGTCAATTCGTGGAGGTTGGCGGATTCTCAAAAAAAAGGCGAGGTTGCGCATCAACAAGTTCTATTACGATTACCTTGAACAAACCGCAAATCAGATGGTTTTTACCCAGATAAAAGGGTAAAATCGTCCTACACGAAGCCATCTTCTCCTTAAACCATCAAACTGGAACGAACACTCCCGCCTATGAACGATAACCTTTCCCAATCCCGTGAACTGATCCTCCAAGCCCGCGAGGCATTGCGCCGCAATGACCGTAACGCCGCCCGCGCGCTCGGGGAAGAAGCCGCATTGCTCTCCCCCGATTTCGAGGACGCCTGGCTGATTCTCGTCGCCTCGGATGACAACCCGGAAGACGCGCTGGCGTATGCGCGAAAAGCGGAAGAACTCAACCCGCGCAGTCCGCGGGCGCAACGGGCGGTGGAGTGGGCTGAGGGAAAGTTGAATCAGGCAAGAATGGGGGTGAAGCGTGTCGAGCCGGTCGTCAGCCAGCCGGCGAAAGGCATCCCGTTGGTTCGGGAATCCGCGCCTGTTAAAGTTAAAGAAGAGTCGAAGCCGCGCGGTCGTTTGCTCTTGTTCGGGGCGGTGTTGGGTTTCCTGGCGTGTATCGCGATCGGCTTTGCCGCATGGTGGGCGTTTTCCTCGTCATCGTTTGCTTCGATGCTCAGGAACGCTCCGCAACCGACACAGGAAAATTTATGGGCGCCGGTCGAGATCGCCAAGCCGTTGAGCGACGCGCCGGCGCAGGCAAGCCCTGGCGCGGAATTGCCCACGCAGGCAAGCCCGGTCGTGCCCATTACTGGCGCAACCGAAACAGCGACACCGGCTCCCGCGTTACCCACTTTTTCATTGCCGCCCAGCGTCACACCGATGGCGCCTCCCACCAACGCGCCGACAGCCCTCCCCGTCGCGACAGAAACGCCGGCTGTGCTGGCAATGGACCTGCTTGCCGACACTCCCACCAGCGCGTACGTCCCGCCGACCAGCGCGCCCACCTCCGCTGTGGCAAACGACCCACAGCCGTCGTATCCCGCTGAGGGCAACGGCGCGCGCTGGATCGATGTAGATCTGACAAATCAAATGGTGTATGCCTACGAAGGCGACGTGATCGTCAACTCGTTCGTGGTATCCACAGGCACAGCATATACCCCCACCGTAACCGGCAAATTCAAGATCTGGATCAAACTCAAGAAGACGAACATGTCGGGTCCTGGGTATTACCTCGCCGATGTGCCGTACACGATGTACTTCTACAAAGGCTACGGTTTGCACGGCACGTACTGGCATAACAACTTCGGCACGCCGATGAGTCACGGGTGCGTCAACTTGAGCATCCCCGACGCGGAATGGTTGTATTACTGGGCGTCTGAAGGCACCGTGGTGAACGTGCATTATTAATGTTGGGTAGCCACAGAGACCGCAGAGATTCTGAGATTTTTTCTGAGCGCTCTGCGCTCTCTGTGGCGCGATAAGGCATGAGCAGTCAAAAAATTTCGCGGCGCGACTTTCTCACATTAAGCGGCTTCGGCATGTTGGGGGTGTTCCTGCCCGGACTTCCGCATTTTCTCAACCAACAAAACGAGATCATCACACAGGGGCGCATCATTGATAATTCGTTATGGTCCTACGAGGAACCGACGAAAAAATCGAAGCGCGTAAAAAATTACTGGCGCGACCTCGTGGTTCCCATCACCGGCACAACCGTCAGCGAGGATGAAGCCGCCTACAACCGCGTTTGGTATGAAGTGGAAGGCGCAGGCTACGTGTATTCGGGGAGCGTCCAGCCGGTGCGCGCGATCCTCAACGAGCCGCAACACATCTCGCTGGCGGGCGCGCTTGGCGAGGTGAGCGTGCCGTTCACCGACGCGTTTCTCGAAGCGGACGCGAATTCCGATTTGCTGTATCGTCTTTATTACGAATCGGCGCATTGGGTGAAAGCCAGCGCCATCCACGCGGATGGGACGATCTGGTACGCCCTGCTCGACGATAAGACCGGCAACTATTATTACGCGCCGGGGAAACACATCCGTCTCATCCCCAACATGGAGCTTGCCCCGCTTTCTCCCGGCATTCTCAACGAGCAGAAGCGCGTTGAAGTGCGGTTGAAAGATCAACTCCTGCTGGCGTTCGAGAAGAATCAACAAGTGTTCGCCACGCGCGTCTCTACCGGCGGGCGCTTGCGAAGCGGAACCTACACCACCCCCGAGGGCGAATACATTACCTATCATAAACGCCCCACGCGGCACATGGCGCGCGGCGATCTCGCCTCCAGCGGATTTGACCTGCCCGGCGTGCCGTGGGTGACGTACATCAAAGAGAACGGCATCTCTTTTCACGGCACATACTGGCACAACGATTACGGACGCCCGCGCAGTCACGGGTGCATCAACATGACTCCGCAAGCCGCGAAATGGCTGTACCGCTGGACGACCCCCTCCGTGCCGCCGGAGAAGGAATTGGTGTATGGTCGTGTGGGCACGAGGGTGGAGATCAAGGTGTAAGGTTGAATCTTTGGCAGGGGTATAATCAACGCAAGAAAGAAATTACACATGCCGGACAAGATCAAAGAAATTCTGAGCGAACTCAAAAAGGGACTGGTTGAACTCTATGGCGACCAGTTGAAAGCCGTGGACCTCTTTGGCTCGTTCGCGCGCGGCTAGGGTAAACTGCCCGATTCGGATATTGATGTGATGGTTGTCTTGAAAGGCGAACTCAATCATCGAGAGCAGGATAAACGCTCACGGGATCTTGTTGCCAGCCTGTCCCTTGAAAACGATGCGCTTATTTCCACAAAACTTGTCTCTGAAACCAAATACGCGGAGAGCAAGATGCCGCTGTATATCAACGTCCGCAGAGAAGGCGCGCCTGTATGATTCCCTCGGAAAACGTAACTGCTCAGGCGTGTCGTTGCGAGGAGGGCTCTTGCTCGCCTGCCCCGATGTTTTTTCGGGGTCCCGACGCCTGTCCTGAGCCTNNGCCTCGCAGCGACATGTTCCGAGGCTGAGTAGTTACCGGAAATCTAACATTTCTTGAATCTGGCTGATGAAAGCCATGATGTGGCGCGGGAAATGCGGTCAAGAATTATCTTGGGCGCAACAGGCGACCGTCACTTCCCAAGTGACTGTCACCTTTTGGAGGCAGCGATATGTTCCCAAAAATCATTTCACTCGTGATCCTCGTTTGCCTTCTCGCCGCCTGCGCGGCGCCAGCCACCCAGACTTCCGAAGTCTTCGAGACTTCGGAAGTCTCAACGCCTACTGCTTTCCCCACCGAAACCCCAACCCCCATCCCCGAGGCGACCCCGACGCCTGAATACAATGTTGATGCGGAATACGCAAGGCAGTTGGCGATAATTGAAAACGCCCCAAACAGGCAAGTTGACTTTGAATACTTAAATTCACCTGAATACCTCAAATGGTTGGAGGATAAAAATAAAAACGGCGAATTCCCACAAATTTCACCAAATGCAAGCTTTGTCGAGGCGGGAGATGTAAACCTACGGTATGAAACTTTGGAAAATGAACCCTCAAATTTTTTTGAGAAATACGGAGCAGATAATGCGGTTACATTTGAAAGATCATGGAGATGGAGATTGCAAGAAAAAAAGCCATGGACAGTAGTTGACGCTGGCGTAACTGAGATAGGCAAATCAAAAGCATTTTTTTATGTACTCAAATGGAGAAACTCTGATGGTTCCGAAGCATTTTGGGGGAGGGTCTTTACATCTATAGATGGACAGGATATTACCCATAGGTTTTTGGAAACTATCGATAGAAGCGGGATCGGCTATCCATCCGTTGCCTACTTTAAATCAGTTAACGCATGCATTAAGGGTACAAGTAAATATACAACAGAGAGCGTTACCGACTTTTGCACTTTATTAGGGACCAACCCCGACTCGGCGATACCGAAAGATGCAATTCAAAACTGGAGAGAAACAGGAAATCTCAAACTAAATTTCCTACCCTGGTCGCAATCAACACCGCACCTACTAAAATAAAGCATATTGCAAACCTTCATAATA
>CXWJ01011229.1_pt1 | contig 17943 bp, 15 predicted proteins | sample 590841 | NCBI WGS metagenome assembly CXWJ01 (sample SAMEA3498367, study PRJEB10139) | wastewater metagenome | biome: wastewater treatment plant; material: activated sludge | place: Austria | collected 2015-01-21 | reverse complement strand
CCCTGGTCGAGCGGGCCCGGCACGCCGCCCCGGGCGACGTCGACCTGGTGTGGACCAGGCTCACCCGCTGGCGCGGCCTGCTGGCCGCCGCGGTCGAGCAGTACCCGTCCCCGATCCGCCGGGCCTCGGTCTCCGCCACCCGGGGGCACGCCGCCGCCGACCTGCTCGCCGCCTGGCTCACCAGCCGGACCGGGATCGACACCGAGCTCATCGAAGCCCCGGGCCACTACGGCATCATGGGCGTCGAGCTGGTCACCGACGCGGGCAGCATCAAGGTGAGCCGGACCGACGGCTCGATGGCCACCTTCTCCGCCCCCGGCGTCCCCGGACGCCTGCTGGCGCTCGCCCGGCGCGACCTCAACGCGCTGATCACGGAGGAGTTGCGGCGCCTGGACGACGATCCGGCCTACAGTGCAGCCATGACAACCCTCGCGGAGCGGTGGGACGCCACCAGCCGGGCAGTCGCCGCACTGCCATGAGCCAGCCCACGGTGGTGCGGTACGCCGACGCCGACGACCTGGCCAACCAGGCCGCCGCACGCCTGCTGCACGCCCTGATCGGCTACCAGGCGGACGGACGGGTGGCGCAGCTCTGCCTCACCGGCGGACGGATCGCGCTGCGGATCTACGCCCGGCTCGCCGAGCTGGTGGTGGGCTCCGAACTCGACCCGGCCCGGCTGGAGCTGTGGTGGGGGGACGAGCGCTACCTGCCGACCGACGACCCCGACCGCAACGCCGGCCCGACCTTGGCCACCCTGGCCGGACGGTTCCCGCTGGATCCCGCCCCGTCCCATCCGATGCCGGCCGCGGACGGCCTGATCGACGCCGGCGCGGGGGCCGCCACCTACGCCAAGGAGCTCGCCGACACCCGGTTCGACCTGGTGCTGCTGGGGATGGGCGAGGACGGCCACGTGGCGTCCATCTTCCCGGGGCATCTCTCCGGCGAGGCCTCCACCCAGACGGTGATCGGGGTGAGCGACTCCCCCAAGCCGCCGAGCGAGCGGATCAGCCTCACGGTCGCCGCGCTGAGCCGGGCCGGACAGGTGTGGTTCCTGGTCAGCGGCACCGAGAAGTCGGCTTCGCTGCGCCGGGCGCTGGACGGCGACCAAGAGCTGCCGGCAGCCCGCGTCCACGGCGAGGAGGCGACCGTCTGGCTGGTCGACCAGGCGGCGGCGGGCGAACTGCCCTACTTCGAGTGCTCGGTCTAGCCCTCAATAAATGACCTCGCCGCTGGCGCGGCGGGCCCGCAGGGTCTCCAGCGCCTCGGCCAGGATGGCCACCGCCTCGGCGTCGGTGCGACGCTCCTTCACGTAGGCCAGGTGGGTCTTGTAGGGCTGGATCTTCGGCGGCGGCGGCGGGTTCTCGGAATCGAGATTGGCCGGCAGGCCGCAGCGCGGACAGTCCCAGGTCTCCGGCACCACGGCCTCGGCCGCGAAGGCCGGACGGGTCTCGTGGCGGTTCGCGCAGAAGTACGAGACGTACAGTCGTGGCGCGGATTCACCCCGCTCGGCTTCGCCCATCGGGCCGGCGCCCACGCGGCTGCCCCGAATCGCACTCCCACCAACCACAGGTTTCCTCCTTGCCGGAAATGAATGCCCGAGCGGGCGGGATTACAGCGCCCCGACCTCGGGGAAGAAGCGGTACAGCGTGAGCAGGCCGAAGATGGCGAACAACCAGATCAGGCCGACCACGATGGTGATCCGGTCCAGGTTGCGCTCGGCGACCGAGGTGCCGCCCATGTTCGTCGTGGTGCCGCCGCCGAAGAGGTCGGACATGCCGCCGCCCCGGCCCTTGTGCAACAGGATGAACAGCGCCAGGGCGATGCTGGTGAGGATCAGGATGATCGACAGCGTCAGAATCGGCCAGGTCAGCAGGGGCACAACAGTCACGCGGTGAATCCTAACCCAACGGCTGCGGGTTTCCCGCATCGGCGGCGTGGACGCGACGACGCCCGGGGCCGCAGCCCCGGGCGTCGCTGGAATCGTTTCGTCAGGCTGACAGCAGGACGATCTTCGCGAACTCCTCCGGGTCGAGGCTGGCGCCGCCGACCAGGGCGCCGTCCACGTCCGGCTTGGCCATGATCTCGGCCACGTTGCCCGACTTCACCGAGCCGCCGTACTGGATGCGGACGGCCTCGGCCGCGGCCTCGCCGAAGACGTCGCGGACGTAGCCGCGGATCGCTCCGCAGACCTCCTGCGCGTCCTCGGGGGTGGCCACCTCGCCGGTGCCGATCGCCCAGACCGGCTCGTAGGCGATCACCAGCGCGCCGACCTGCTCGGCGGTGAGACCGTCCAGGACGCCCTTGGTCTGCTCGAGCACGTGCTCGACGTGGGTGCCCTGCTTGCGGATCTCCAGCACCTCGCCGACGCAGATGATCGGGGTCATGCCGGCCGCGATCACCTTCTTCGCCTTGGCGCCGATCAGCTCGTCGGTCTCGCCGTGGTACTCGCGGCGCTCGGAGTGCCCGACCACGACGTAGCCGACGCCCAGCTTGGCCAGCATCGAGGCCGAGATCTCGCCGGTGTAGGCGCCCGAGTCGTGCACCGACACGTCCTGCGCCCCGTAGCCGAGCGGCAGCTTGTCGCCCTCGATCAGGGTCTGGATGCTGCGCAGGTCGGTGAACGGCACGATGACCGCGGCCTCCGCCTTGGCGCGGTCGTACTTGGCGTCAGCCAGCGTCCACGCCAGCTTCTGCACCAGGCCGGTGCCCTCGACGTGGTTCAGGTTCATCTTCCAGTTGCCGGCCAGCAACGGTGTGCGTGCCATCTCAGGCCTCCTCTTCCAGCACGGTCAGTCCGGGCAGTTCCTTGCCCTCCAGGTACTCCAGGGAGGCGCCGCCGCCGGTGGAGATGTGCCCGAAGGAGTCGTCGGGGTAGCCGAGGTTGCGGACGGCCGCCGCGGAGTCGCCGCCGCCGATCACGCTGAACGCGTCGGAGTCGGCCAGCGCCTTGGCCACGGCCTCGGTGCCGCCGGCCAGCGACGGGATCTCGGCGACGCCCATCGGGCCGTTCCAGAACACCGTCTGGGCCGACGTGATGGCGTCGGCGAACAGCTGCTCGGAGGCGGGGCCCACGTCGGCGCCCTGCTGATCGGCCGGGATCGCGTCGACGCCCACCACGGTGACCTCGCTGGCGTGCCGCCCGGGCACGTCCAGCTCGGCGACCACGCGGACGTCGGTCGGCAGCAGGATCTGCTTGCCGGCCGCCGTGGCCTGCTCGAGGTACTCGGCGCAGACGTCGACCTTCTCGGCGTCCAGCAGCGAGTTGCCGATCTCGTTGCCCTGCGCCTTGAGGAAGGTGTAGGCCATGCCGCCGCCGATGATCAGGGTGTCGGCGACCTTCAGCAGGTTGTCGATCACGCCCAGCTTGTCGGCCACCTTGGCGCCGCCCAGCACGACCACGTAGGGGCGCTCGGGGGTCTCGGTGAGCTTCTTGAGGACGTCGACCTCCTTGGCCACCAGGTAGCCCGCGGCGCTCGGCAGCAGCTTGGCGATGTCGTAGACGGAGGCCTGCTTGCGGTGCACGACGCCGAAGCCGTCGGACACGAACAGGTCGCCCAGCTCGGCGTACTTGGCGGCCAGCGCCTCGCGCTCGGCGTCCACCTTCGACGCCTCTCCCGGCTCGTAGCGGACGTTCTCCAGCAGCGCGACCTCGCCCTCGCCCAGCGAGGCGACGGTCTCGGCGGCGGACGGCCCGACCACGTCGGCGGCCAGCTTCACCTCGGCGCCCAGCAGCTCACCGAGCCGCTTGGCGGCGGGGGCCAGGGAGTAGGCCGGGTTGACCTCGCCGCCCGGACGTCCCAGGTGGGCCATGATCACGATCTTCGCCCCGCCCTCGCGCAGCCGGGTCAGGGTGGGCAGGGCCGCCTTGATGCGGCCATCGTCGGTGATGACGTCGCCCTTCAGCGGAACGTTGAAATCGCAGCGGATCAGGACCCGCTTGCCCCGGACATCGCCGAGGTCATCCACAGACTTCACGGATTGCCTTTCTTTATGGGTGGTTGTTTCCGGACGCACGACGGGCCGACCCGCGTGAACGCGAGCCGGCCCGGCGTCAGCTTGATTGCCCGAGTGCTCAGAGCTTGGAGCCCACCAGGACGGTGAGATCCACGAGGCGGTTGGAGTAGCCCCACTCGTTGTCGTACCAGCCGAGCACCTTCACCTGGTTGCCGATCACCTTGGTGAGCTTGGCGTCGAAGACACAGGAGGCCGGATCGGTCTCGATGTCCTTGCTGACGATCGGATCCTCGGTGTAGACGAGGATCTTGCCGTCGGCGGCAGCCTTGACGATGGCGTTGACCTCCTCGACGGTGGTGTCGCGGGCGGCCTCGAAGGTGAGGTCGGTGGCGGAGCCGGTCGGGGTCGGCACGCGCATGGCGTAGCCGTCCAGCTTGCCCTTCAGCTCCGGCAGCACCAGGGCGACGGCCTTGGCCGCGCCGGTGGTGGTCGGCACCATGTTCAGGGCGGCGGCGCGGGAGCGGCGCAGATCCTTGTGCGGGCCGTCCTGCAGGTTCTGATCCTGGGTGTAGGCATGGATGGTGGTCATCAGGCCCTTGACGATGCCGAGGCCGTCGTTGAGCGCCTTCGCCATCGGCGCCAGGCAGTTCGTGGTGCAGGAGGCGTTGGAGATGATGTTGTGGGCGGCCGGATCGTAGAGGTTGTCGTTGACGCCCATCACGATGGTGATGTCCTCGTTCGAGGCCGGGGCCGAGATCAGCACCTTCTTGGCGCCGGCGGCGATGTGCGCCTGCGCCTTGGTTGCGTCGGTGAAGAAGCCGGTGGACTCGATCACGATGTCGACGCCCAGGTCGCCCCACGGCAGGGCGGCGGGATCGCGCTCGGCGAAGGCCTTGATCTCCTTGCCGTCGACCCACAGCGCGTCATCGTCGTAGGACACCTCGCCCGGGAAGCGGCCCAGGATCGAGTCGTACTTGAGCAGGTGCGCGAGGGTCGCGTTGTCGGTGAGGTCGTTGACGGCCACAACCTCCAAGTCGGCGCCGGAAGCCACCAGAGCGCGGAAGTAGTTGCGGCCGATCCGGCCGAAGCCGTTGATGCCAACCTTGACGGTCATAAGTCGGGGTCTCCTAACTGTGGGGCTGCGCCGGGCTCAGCGGACTCGGCGCAGAGTGACGGCTCTCACACTAGCGCTTGGATCGCGCTCGCGCTGCCCCTTCTCCGCAGTCTCGGAATCTGACGGCCGAACAACCGCGGAACGGACCGTGAACTACGCCGCTCAAGCCTCGTCGTCTGTTCCTCGCCCCGGTGACCCGGCGCTCGTCAAGACTCCCTCACCTTGACCGGCTCACGCCGCTCAAGCCTCGTCGTCTAGCAACTCCGAGCCCAGACTGGCCTCGGTTGTGGGGACGCCCAACTCGACCGCGCGCCGGTCGGCGGTGGCCAGCAGCCGACGGATCCGGCCGGCGACGGCGTCCTTGGTGAGCGGCGGGGTGTGCAGCTGGCCGAGCTCCTCCAGGGAGGCCTGCTTGTGCTCCAGCCGAAGCCGGCCGGCCTCCAGCAGGTGCTCGGGGATGTCTTCGCCGAGGATCTCCAGGGCGCGCCGCACCCGCGCGCCGGCGGTGACGGCCGCCCGGGCCGAGCGGCGCAGGTTGGCGTCGTCGAAGTTGGCCAGCCGGTTCGCCGAGGCCCGCACCTCGCGGCGCATCCGGCGGTCCTCCCAGGCCAGGACGGACTCGTGCGCCCCGAGCCGGGTGAGCATGGCGGCGATCGCGTCCCCGTCCCGGATCACCACCCGGTCGACGCCGCGCACCTCGCGGGCCTTGGCGCTGACCTGCAGCCGGCGGGCGGCGCCCACCAGCGCCAGCGCCGACTCCGAACCCGGGCAGGTGACCTCCAGGGCCATCGACCGGCCCGGCTCGGTGAGCGATCCGTGGGCCAGGAAGGCACCCCGCCAGGCGGCGACCGAGACCTCGGGGCTGCCCGACACGATCTGCACCGGGAGACCGCGGACGGGCCGGCCGCGGGAGTCGATCAGGCCGGTCTGGCGGGCCAGCGCCTCGCCGTCGCGGATCAGCCGGACCAGGTAGCGGGTGCCGCGGCGCATCCCGCTGCCGGTGATCACCACGAACTCGGCCGTGAAGCCGAAGAGTTCGGCGATCGCCACCCGCAGCCGGCGCGCGGCGGCGCCGGTGTCGAGCTCGGCTTCCACGACGATGCGCCCGCCGGCGATGTGCAGCCCGTTGGCAAAGCGCAGCAGGGCGGCGACCTCGGCCTTGCGCAGTTCCGGCTTCGTGACCTCCAGAGTCGCCAGTTCTGCCTTGACCTGCTGCGTCATCGCCATCCGAGCACCCCTGTTTTCGCGTCTATCCGAGCAAGGATAGTGGCATCAGAGACCCATTAGCTCGGCGTAGGCGGCAGCCAGCCGAAGCGGATCGTGCCGGGCCGAGCCGTCCCGCATCCGCACGTCGGTGACGATCAGCCGTCCGCCCAGCGCCGTAACGTACCGCTCCAGGTGAGGGTCTCCCGCGGCGAACGAGGGATCGACCAGGACGGCGTCGAACCGCAGCCGCGGGGCGTGGTCGGCGAGCACCTCAAGGTGTCGCGAGGCCGTGTAGCCCTGGGTCTCGTCCTCGGTCGGCACCAGGTTCATGGTGAGCACCCGGGTCGCCCAGGTGTCGATCAAGGCCTCCGCCAGGTCGGGGACGAGCAGGTGCGGGATCACCGACGAGTACCAGGATCCCGGGCCGAGCACGATGTGGTCGGCGGAGGCGATCGCTTCGACGGCCTCCGGCACCGCCGGCGGATCGGCAGGGTTCAGCCGGACGTCGGAGATCACGCCGGTGGCCAAGGCCACCGCCTCCTGACCGGTGACCACCCGCACTTCGTCCGGCCGGGTCGCGTCGGCGCCGATGACGTCCGCCTCGATGACCAGCGGGACGGCCGCCATCGGCAGCACCCGTCCTTTGATGCCCAGCAGGGCGGCGACCATGTCGAGCCCGGCGACCGGGTCGCCCATCTCCTGCCAGAGCCCGGCGATCAGCAGGTTGCCGATCGAGTGGCCGCCCAAGTCGCCGTCGCCGTGGAACCGGGCCTGCAGCACCTCGGCCCAGACCCGTTCCACCTCGTCGTCGCCGCACAGCGCCGCCAGGGCCATGCGCAGGTCGCCGGGCGGCAGGATGTCGAACTCCTGGCGGAGTCGTCCGGAGGATCCGCCGTCGTCGGCGACGGTCACGATCGCGGTCAGCCGGTTGGTCAGCCGGCGCAGCGCGCTCAGGCTGGCGGCCAGCCCATGGCCGCCGCCGAGGGCGGCGACGGCCGGTCGGCGCGCGACGCGCGGCGGCCTCACCGACGAACTCCAGCCGGTCCGCCGACCCGATTCCGATCCCCCATGGCTCCATTATGGAGCGCCGGACGACGCCGCGCGGACCGTCGGTCTCAGTCGAGAATCTCGCCGGTGGCCGTGTTGAGCACCTCGCCGCGGGGCTGGGCCAGCACCGCGTCGTGGATGGCCTGGGCGGTCCTGGGCCCGATCCCGGGCACCGCGGCGATCTCGTCCACGCCGGCCGCCCGCAGCTTCTTCAGCGAGCCGAAGTGCCGCAGCAGCGCCTTGCGCCGGATCTCGCCCAGGCCCGGGACGGAGTCGAGCAGGGACTCCACCATGGTGGCCGAGCGACGGCCGCGGTGGTGGGTGATGGCGAACCGGTGAGCCTCGTCCCGCACCCGCTGCAGCAGGTAGAGGCCCTCGCTGGTGCGGGGCAGGATCAGCGGGTACTCCTCCCCCGGCAGCCAGACCTCCTCCATCCGCTTGGCCAGGCCGACCAGCGGGATGTCCATGCCCAGCTCGGCCAGCGCCTGCCGGGCGGCGGCGACCTGGGGCGCGCCGCCGTCCACCACGACCAGGCCGGGGGCGTAGGCGAACCGGCGCGGCGCCCCGGTGTCGGGATCGATGAGCAGCGGCCCGTCCTCGGCGGGCTGCTCGTCGCGCAGCCGGGTGAACCGGCGTCCGATCACCTCGCGCATCGCGCCGACGTCGTTGGATTCCACGCTGCGGACGAGGAACCGGCGGTAGTCGCTCTTGCGGGGCAGGCCGTCCTCGAAGACCACCATGGAGGCGACCACCTCGGTGCCCTGCAGATGGGAGACGTCGAAGCATTCGATGCGCAGCGGCGCCTCGGCCAGGCCGAGGGCCTGCTGGAGCTCCTCCAGCGCGCGGTTGCGGGTGGTGAGGTCGCTGGCGCGGCGGGTCTTGTGCTGGATCAGCGCCTCGCCGGCGTTGCGGGCCACCGTCTCCAGCAGGGTCAGCTTGGGGCCGCGCTGCGGCACCCGGATCCGCACCCGCGTGCCACGTTGCTCGCTGAGCAGTTCCGCCAGCACTCCCCCGCTGGCCGGCTCGACCGGCACCAGGATCTCCGGCGGGATGGCCGAGGCGACCTCGGATTCCGCCACCGCCTCGCTGTAGTGGTACAGCAGGAAGGATTCGATCAGCGCGGCGGTGTCGGCGTCGTCGGTGCGGTCGGCCACCCAGCCGCGCTGGCCGCGCACCCGTCCGGAGCGGACGTGGAAGATCTGCACGGCGACCTCCAGCGGATCCTCCGCCAGCGCGATCACGTCGGCGTCGGTGCCGTCGGCGAGCACGATGGCGTTCGATTCGGTGGCGCGGGCGAGCGCGGCGAGCCGGTCGCGCAGCACCGCGGCCTTCTCGTATTCCATGGCGGCGGCGGCCTGGAGCATCTGCTGTTCCAGCCGCCGGGTCAGCGCCCCGGTCTTGCCGGCCAGGAAGTCGCTGACGTCTTGGGCAAGCCCGCGATGCTCGTCGGCGTCGATCCGTCCCACGCAGGGCGCCGCGCACTTGCCGATATAGCCGAACAGGCAGGGACGCCCGCTCGCCTTCGCGCTCTTGAAGACCCCTGCCGTGCAGGAGCGCATCGGGAAGACCCCCAGCAGGGTGTCGATGGTGTCGCGGATCGCCCAGGCCTGCGCGTACGGCCCGAAGTAGCGGTTGCCCTTGCGCTTGGCGCCGCGGCCGACGAAGACCCGCGGGAACTCCTCCGACCAGGTGATCGCCACCCACGGGTAGGACTTGTCGTCGCGGTACTTGACGTTGAACCGCGGGTCGAACTGCTTGATCCAGGTGTACTCCAGCTGGAGGGCTTCCAGCTCGTTGCGGACCACCGTCCACTCCACCTTCGCGGCGGTGCGCACCATGGTCTGGGTGCGGAAGTGGAGCCCGGCCGGGTCGGCGAAGTAGGAGGTGAGCCGCTGCCGCAGGTTGACCGCCTTGCCGACGTAGAGCACCCGGCCTTCGGCGTCGCTGAAGCGGTACACCCCCGGGTCGGTGGGAATCGAGCCGGTCTTCGGCCGATAGCTCTGCGGGTCAGCCACCGCCGGCTCCTCTCCTCATCGCAGCCAGCATAGGACGCCGCACTGACAGCCACGCCTGATCCACAGCCGCTGCACAGCCGCCGCATCGACTCCCCCGGCTACGCTCTTCCCAACCAAGCGAACGGAGACGATCATGACCGTGACCGAACTGACCGCCTCACGACGCGCACTGCTGGCGGCGACCGGCGCCGGCGCCCTCGCGCTCTGCCTGGGCGGCTGCGCCGCCAGCGGCACGCCGACCACCGGCGACACGAGCGGCGGCGAGACCACCGGCAGCGGATCGGACGGCGGCGCCACGGTGGCCGTGGCGGACGTGCCGGTCGGCTCGGGCATCATCACCGGCCTGTTCGTGGTGACCCAGCCCACTGAGGGCAGCTTCGAGGCGTTCAGCTATCTGTGCACCGACCAGAACCTGCCGGTTCAGCAGGTCTCCGACTCCGCCATCGTCTGCGGGCGCCACGGCAGCAGCTTCTCGCTGACGGACGGGTCGGTGATCACCGGGCCGGCCACCAAGGCGCTCGCCGCCGCCACCGTCACTCAGGACGGCGACACCCTCACCATCAGCTGACCAAGGGCTCCGGCTCCACCAGCACCGGCGGGCCGGCCGCCAGCACCGGACGCAGGAACTGGCCGGTGAATGAGGCCGGGTTGTCCGCGACCTCCTCGGGGGTTCCCACGCAGAGCACCTCGCCGCCGCGGGAGCCGCCCTCGGGGCCTAGGTCGATCACCCAGTCGGCGGTCTTGATCACGTCCAGGTTGTGCTCGATCACGACCACCGTGTTGCCGGCGTCCACCAGCCGGCCGAGCACGTGCAGCAGCTTGCGGATGTCCTCGAAGTGCAGGCCGGTGGTCGGCTCGTCCAGCACGTAGATGGTGCGGCCGGTCGAGCGCCGCTGCAGTTCGCTTGCCAGCTTCACCCGCTGCGCCTCGCCCCCTGACAGCGTGGTGGCGGGCTGCCCGAGCCGGACGTAGCCCAGCCCGACGTCCACCAGGGTGCGCAGGTGACGGGCGATCGCCGGGATCGGGGCGAAGAACTCCAGCGCCTCCTCGATCGGCATGTTGAGCACCTCGGAGACGGTCTTCCCCTTGTAATGCACCTCGAGGGTCTCGCGGTTGTAGCGGGCGCCGTGGCAGACCTCGCAGGGCACGTAGACGTCCGGCAGGAAGTTCATCTCGATCTTGATGGTGCCGTCGCCGGCGCAGTTCTCGCAGCGTCCGCCCTTGACGTTGAAGGAGAACCGGCCCGGGCCGTAGCCGCGCACCTTCGCCTCCGGGGTCTCGGCGAACAGCTTGCGGATCCGGTCGAAGACGCCGGTGTAGGTGGCCGGGTTCGAGCGCGGCGTCCGTCCGATCGGGGACTGGTCGACGTGGATGCTCTTGTCGATGTGCTCCAGGCCGGTGATCGAGCGGTGCCGCCCGGGCACGGCGCGGGCGTTGTAGAGGTGCTTGGCCAGTGCATTGTAGAGAATCGAGTTCACCAGCGACGACTTGCCCGAGCCGGAGACCCCGGTCACCGCGATCAGCACCCCGAGCGGGAATGAGACGGTGACGTCGCGCAGGTTGTGCTCCCGGGCGCCGTGGACGGTCAGCTGCTTGCCGTTGGGGGTGCGGCGGCGGCCTGGCAGCGGGATCGAGCGGCGGCCCGAGAGATAGGCGCCGGTGAGCGAGTCGGGGCTGGCCAGCAGTTCGTCGACGGTGCCGGAGAGCACCACCTTGCCGCCGTGCTCGCCGGCGCCGGGGCCGATGTCGACCACCCAGTCGGCGGTGCGGATGGTGTCCTCGTCGTGCTCGACCACGATCAGGGTGTTGCCGAGCTCTCGCAGCCGCACCAGGGTCTCGATGAGCCGGTGGTTGTCTCGCTGGTGCAGCCCGATGGAGGGCTCGTCCAGCACGTACAGCACGCCGACCAGCCCGGAGCCGATCTGCGTGGCCAGCCGGATCCGCTGCGCCTCGCCGCCCGACAGGCTGCCCGCGGTGCGACCCAGCGTGAGGTAGTCGAGCCCGACGTCGAGCAGGAATCGCAGGCGTTCGTTGATCTCCTTCACCACCCGCTCGGCGATCTGCGCCTCGCGTTCGCTGAGTTCGAGCCCGCGCATGAACCGGGCGGCCTCGTCGATCGACAGTGCTGCCACCTCGGCGATGTTCCGTCCGGCGATGGTCACCGCCAGCGAGGACGGCTTCAGCCGCGCCCCCCGGCAGGTGAGGCAGGGCACCTCCCGCATGTAGCCGCCGAACCGCTCCCGGGAGGAGTCGGTCTCGGCCTCGGAGTGCCGGCGCGCGACGTAGCCGACCGCCCCTTCGTACTTGGCCCGGAAGCTGTGCTCGCGGCCGTGCCGGGTGCGGGTGCGGACCACCACCGGCTTAGCGACGCCGCCCATCAGCAGGTTGCGGATGCGGACCGGCAGCTCTCGCCAGGGGGCGTCCATCGAGAACCCCTCCTGCTCGGCGAGGGCGCCCAGCACGGTCTGGAAGTAGCCGCCCAGGTAGGGGCTGGACCAGACCGCGATGGCGTTCTGCGCGAGGCTCTTGCCGGTGTCGGGCACGAGCAGCTCCGGATCGACCTCCAGCCGGGTGCCGAGCCCAGAGCAGTCCGGGCAGGCGCCCCAGGGGGCGTTGAAGGAGAACTGCCGGGGCTCGAGCTCCTCGATCGAGATGTCGTGGCCGTTGGGGCAGGCCAGCGTCTCGGAGTAGCGACGCTCGCGGCGCGGATCGTCCTCCGCCCGGTCGACGAAGTCGATCGCCACCACTCCGGCGGCGAGCCCGAGCGCGGTCTCCACCGAGTCGGTGAGCCGCTGTTTGATGGACGGCTTCACCGCCAGCCGGTCGACGATCACGTCGATCGAGTGCTTCTTCTGCTTGTCGAGGACGGGTGGCGCGGTGAGCTGGTGCACCTCGCCGTCCACCCGGACGCGGCTAAGCCCCTGCCCGGCCAGCTGCCGGAAGAGGTCGACGTACTCCCCCTTCCGGCCGCGCACCACCGGCGCCAGCACCTGGAACCGGGTGCCCTCGGGGTGGTCGAGCAGGCGGTCGACGATCTGCTGCGGGGTCTGCCGGCTGATCGGCTCGCCGCACTCGGGGCAGTGCGGGTGGCCGATCCTGGCGTACAGCAGCCGCAGGTAGTCGTACACCTCGGTGATGGTGCCCACCGTCGAGCGCGGGTTGCGGCTGGTCGACTTCTGGTCGATCGACACCGCCGGCGACAGGCCCTCGATGAAGTCGACGTCGGGCTTGTCCATCTGGCCCAGGAACTGCCGGGCGTAGGCCGAGAGGCTCTCGACGTAGCGGCGCTGCCCCTCGGCGAAGATGGTGTCGAAGGCGAGGCTCGACTTGCCCGAACCGGAGAGCCCGGTGAAGACGACGAGGGCGTCGCGCGGAAGGTCGAGGCTGACGTTGCGCAGGTTGTGCTCCCTGGCGCCACGCACGATGAGGCGGTCATTCACGCCGCTCATCGTATGTCGGGGCTCCGACAGTTCTGGCGCCGTCCCCGAATGCGCGGCATCCGAGTAGTGGCACGCAGCCCGGCTGAGCCCTAGGGTTGGGCAGCATGACGGCGCGCAGCGGATCCATTCCCGTTTCGGGGATCCAGCAGCTGATCCGCGACGCCGACCAAGCGCTGCTGCGCGACACCATCGGCATCCTGGAGACCGACTGGCACGGTCCGAGCCTGTTGCCGGGCTGGTCCCGGGCTCACGTGGCCACTCATCTGGCCCGTGGCGCCGACCGGCTGCGGGACGTCACCCAGGCCAGCCTGGCCGGCGGCGCCGGTGAGGAGTTCACCGTCACGGACCGGCTGGAGGAGCTTGAGGCGGGCGCCCAGCGCACCAGCCTGGAGCTTCAGATCGACCTCGACACCTCGGCCAGCGACCTGGCCACCACCTGGAACGCGGTGACCGACTGGCATCGTCCGGTGCGGTTCCTGGGACGCGCCCGGCCGCTCGCCGTCCTGCCGGTCATCCGGCTGCAGGAGATCACCGTCCACCACCTCGATCTCGACTGCGGGTTCACCGTCGATCAGGTGTCGGCTGAGGCGGCCGAGGCGCTGCTGCGCTGGGTGGCCGAGCGGGTGCGGGACGTGGACCTGCCGGCGATGGCCATCGAGGCCGGCTCCGGCTTCACCGAGACCGTCGGACGCGGCCCCGCCGCAGCCCTGGTCCAGGCCGGCGACGCCCAGCTGTGGGCCTGGCTCAGCGGACGGGCGCCCGCTCCGGCCGGCAGCGGCCTGCCGCGGCTGCCGCTGCTCGCCTGACCGTCAGGAGACGGCCCGGGCGTCCCGTCCGGACTTGATCAGCGAGGCCACCGTGGTGACCAGCAGGGTCACGATGATCACGCCCAGCGACACCCAGATCGGGATCTCGCCGTCGATGCCGAGCGGGGCGTCCAGGTGGTACTCGTGCATGGCGTGCAGCACCAGCTTCACGCCGATGAAGGCCAGGATGACCGAGAGACCCACCGACAGGTAGACCAGCCGCTGCAGCAGCCCGCCGATCAGGAAGTACAGCTGCCGCAGGCCCATCAGCGCGAACACGTTCGCGGTGAACACCAGGTAGGGCTCCCGGGTGAGCCCGAAGATGGCCGGGATCGAATCCAGCGCGAACAGCAGGTCGGTGGAGCCGAGGGCGACGATGACGATCAGCATCGGGGTGATCAGGCGCTTGCCGCCCTCGACGACGGTCAGCTTGGTGCCGCGGTAGTCCTCGGTGGCAGGGAAGACCTTCTTCACCCAGCGCATCAGGGCGTTCTCGACGTCGTCGTCGTCCTCGCTGTGCTTGGCGCGGTAGTCGAGGTACAGCTTCACCGCGGTGTAGATCAGGAAGGCGCCGAAGATGAAGAAGACCCAGCTGAACCGTTCGATCGCCGCCGCCCCGACGGCGATGAAGATGCCCCGGAAGATCAGCGCCAGCACGATGCCGACCATGAGCGCGAACTGCTGCAGCTCCCGCGGCACCCGCAGGTTGGCCATGATGAGCACGAAGATGAACAGGTTGTCGATGCTGAGGCTGTACTCGGTCAGCCAGCCGGCGAAGAACTCGGCGGCGTAGCGCGGGCCGGAGAGGTACCAGACCCCCAGGCCGAAGGCGACCGCGAGGCCGGAGAAGATGCCGATCGCGATGCCGCACTCCTTCATCGAAGGCTCGTGCGGTCGGCGGCCGATCACCAGCAGGTCGACCGCCAGGATCACCACCATCACCGCGATCGTGATCAGCCAGACCTCGGTGGTGACATGCATCGGGGCGCCTCTCGATCAGGAATGCCACGCCGGGCGGCACAGGGCCATCGTGTCCGGCGCTGACGATTCTCTCAGGCGGCGGTCGCGCAGGCCAACGCGACGGGTCACTTCGTGGCCGCCAACATTTGCCGTAACAATCTCTTGATATCAGCCACCTCGTCGCGCAGCCGCGCCGCCAGCTCGAACTGCAGATCGGAGGCCGCGGCGTGCATCTGCTCGGTGAGCTCATGGACGAGGTTCGCCAGCTCGGCCGCCGGCAGCGCCGCCAGGTCGCGGGCCTGCGCCGCCTCCAGCGGCACCGGGCTGCTGCCCCGGCGGCCGGGCACCCGCTCGATCAGGCTGGCGCTGTCCGCCTCCTCCCGGGCGAGCAGGTCGGTGATGTCGGCGATCTTCTTGCGCAGCGGCTGCGGGTCGATGCCGTGCTCGGTGTTGTAGGAGACCTGCTTGGCGCGGCGGCGGTTGGTCTCGTCGATGGCGGCCGCCATGGAGGGGGTGATCTTGTCGGCGTACATGTGCACCTGGCCGTCCACGTTCCGGGCGGCCCGGCCGATGGTCTGGATCAGCGACCGCTCGCTGCGCAGGAAGCCCTCCTTGTCGGCGTCCAGGATCGCGACCAGGCTGACCTCGGGCAGGTCGAGCCCCTCCCGCAGCAGGTTGATGCCGACCAGCACGTCGTACTCGCCCAGCCGCAGCTCGCGCAGCAGCTCGATCCGCTTCAGGGTGTCGACCTCGGAGTGCAGGTAGCGGGTCCGGACGCCGTTCTCCATCAGGTAGTCGGTGAGATCCTCGGCCATCTTCTTGGTGAGCGTGGTCACCAGCACCCGTTCGTCGCGCGCGGCGCGCTGCCGGATCTCGCCCATCAGGTCGTCGATCTGGCCCTTGGTCGGCTTGATGATCACCTCGGGATCCACCAGCCCGGTGGGACGGATCACCTGCTCGACGATGCCGGTGGCCCGCGCCAGCTCGTAGGGGCCCGGGGTGGCCGAGAGGTAGACGGTCTGGCCGATCCGGTCGACGAACTCCTCGAACCGGAGCGGCCGGTTGTCGGCCGCCGAGGGCAGCCGGAAGCCGTGCTCGACCAGCGTCCGCTTGCGCGACATGTCGCCCTCGTACATCCCGCCGATCTGCGGGATGGAGACGTGGGATTCGTCCACGACGAGCAGGAAGTCCTCCGGGAAGTAGTCCAGCAGGCAGTTCGGGGCGCTGCCCTCACCGCGTCCGTCGATATGGCGGGAGTAGTTCTCGATGCCCGAGCAGGTGCCGATCTGGCGCATCATCTCGATGTCGTAGCCGGTGCGCATCCGCAGCCGCTGCGCCTCCAGCAGCCGGCCTCCCCCCTCCAGCTCGGTCAGCCGGGCGCCGAGCTCCAGCTCGATGTCGCTGATCGCCCGCTCCATCCGCTCCGGCCCCGCGACGTAGTGGGAGGCCGGGAAGACGTAGATCTCGTCGTCGGAGGTGAGCACCTCGCCGGTGAGCGGGTGCAGGGTGGAGAGCGCCTCGATCTCGTCGCCGAAGAACTCGACCCGCACCGCGTGCTCCTCGTACATCGGGAACACCTCCACGGTGTCCCCCCGCACCCGGAAGGTGCCGCGGGTGCCGGCCAGGTCGTTGCGGGCGTACTGGATGTCGACCAGCCGGCGCAGCAGAGTGTCGCGGTCGACCTCCTCCCCGACCCGCAGCTGCACCATCCGGTCGACGTACTCCTGGGGAGTGCCGAGGCCGTAGATCGCCGACACGGTCGCCACCACGATGACGTCACGCCTGGTCAGCAGCGAATTGGTGGCCGAGTGCCGGAGCCGCTCGACCTCCTCGTTCAGCGAGGAGTCCTTCTCGATGTAGGTGTCGGTCTGCGGCAGGTACGCCTCGGGCTGGTAGTAGTCGTAGTACGAGACGAAGTACTCCACCGCGTTGTCGGGGAAGAACTGCCGCAGCTCGTTGGCGAACTGGGCGGCCAGCGTCTTGTTCGGCTGCATCACCAGCATCGGACGCTGCAGCCGCTCCGCCAGCCAGGCGATCGTCGCGGTTTTCCCGGTGCCGGTCGCGCCGAGCAGGACCACGTCGTTCTCGCCGGCCTCGATCCGGCGCTGCAGATCGTCGATCGCCGCCGGCTGGTCGCCGGCCGGCTCGAAGTCGGCGTGCACCACGAAGGGCGCCACCCGGCGTTGCACATCGGTCACTGGACGCATGTCGCACAGCCTACGTCGGGCCGCTGACAGAAAAGAGGCCGCCCCGGGAGCAACCCCGGGGCGGCCTCCTGCGCTGGATCGGTCAGGCGTTCTGGATGTGCGAGTTGAGCGCCGAGTTCAGCATCTGGTTGACCGCCGTGAAGTCGGAGTCCGGCGTGTTGTCGTCAGAGAAGATCGTGAACAACAGCAGCGATCCGTCCGTCTGGCGAATCGACACGAAGGACTGCACCAGGACGAAGAGGCTCTTGCCGCCCTGGGTCTCGGTGTAGCCGGCGATGCAGCGCACGATCTTGACGACCTCGGGCGCCTCCACCTTGTCGATCTTGTCGGAGTACTTGGCGTCCGGAGCCTCCTTCAGGATCTGCTGGTGGTAGCTCATGCAGACCTGGCCGGGATCGGTGGCCGGCTCCACCTTGGCCATCTGGGCGAAGATCTGCGCCCGGCCGTTGGTGAAGAACGCCGAGGTGGGCGACTTCTGCTCAGCCTGCCAGCCGTCCGCGACCTGGACGACGACCCCGCCGCCCAGCTGAATCGTCGACCCGCCGGGTTGCGGCGCCGGGGTGGTCTGATCCGGGGTCGGAGCCGGCGTGGTCGGCGTCTGATCCGGAGTCGGCGTGGGCTGCTCCGGCGTCGGCTGATCCGGGGTCGGCTGGGTCGGCGCCGGGGTCGGCGTCACCGGGGGCTCCGGGGTCGCCGGCTTCTTGGACATCGCCAGGAACACCCCGCCGGCGATCGCGAGCAGCGCGACCACGCCGATGACGATCATGATGAGGTTCTTCGACGACTTGCCCGCAGGCGGACGCGGACCGCTGGCCGGCGGGTAGCCCTGCGGGGCGAACCCCTGCTGCTGCTGGTAGCCCTGAGGAGCGTAGCCCTGCTGCTGCGGGTAGGGCGGCTGCTGTGGCTGGCCGGGATAGGCCTGCTGCGGCTGGTACTGCTGCTGCGGCTGCGGGTACTGCTGCGCCTGCGGGAACTGCTGCGCGGGCTGCTGCGGGTAGGGCGGCTGCTGCGGGTACTGGCCGGGGCCGCCCGGCTGCGGCGGGCCCTGCGGGATCGGCTGGCCGGGAGTGGTTGGCTGGCTCACTTCTCCTCCTCCTTCGGCTCGATCGGCGCGGTCGGCTCTGCCTCAGGCGCGGCCGGTGCCGCCGCCTCGGCCGCGGCGGGCGGCGGGGCTGCGGGCGTGGGGTCGGGAGG
>CXWJ01000636.1_pt1 | contig 17964 bp, 9 predicted proteins | sample 590841 | NCBI WGS metagenome assembly CXWJ01 (sample SAMEA3498367, study PRJEB10139) | wastewater metagenome | biome: wastewater treatment plant; material: activated sludge | place: Austria | collected 2015-01-21 | reverse complement strand
TGACGCTGACGGCCACGCCCATCCCGCGCACCCTCCACATGGCCCTGACCGGCGTGCGCGACATCAGCATCATCGATACCGCCCCGGCCGAGCGTCTACCGGTGGAGACCTACGTCGGCGAGGCGGACGATTCGCGCATCCGCACGGCCATCCTGCGCGAACTCGACCGCGGCGGCCAGATCTTCTTCGTCCATAACCGGGTGCAGAGCATCCACATCGTTCGCAAACGGTTGGAAAAGCTCGTGCCCGAGGCGCGCATCACCGTGGCCCACGGCCAGATGAGCGAGCGTCAACTGGAGAAGATCATGATCGATTTTGCCGAGGCCAACATCGACATCCTGCTCAGTACGACGATCATCGAGAGCGGTCTGGACTTCCCCAACGCCAATACACTCATCGTCGACCGGGCGGAGCAGTTCGGCCTGTCGCAGCTCTACCAGTTGCGCGGGCGGGTTGGCCGGGCCACGCGCCGCGCCTATGCCTACTTCTTCCACGCCCCGTGGCGCTCATTGACGGCCGACGCCCAGGCCCGGCTGGAGACCATCGCCGAGCATACCCAACTGGGCGCAGGCTATTACATCGCCGTGCGCGACATGGAGATACGTGGCGCGGGCGATTTCCTGGGCGGGATGCAGAGCGGCCACATCGCCTCCGTCGGCTTCGACATGTATACCCGCCTGCTTACCAAGGCCGTCAAACGGCGCAAGGCCGAACTGCGCGGCGAGACTGTGGCCGCTGAGCTACCCGACAACGTGCTCATCGACCTGCCGCTGGCGACCTACATCCCCACCGACTACGTGCCCGATACCCAGTTGCGCCTGCGCCTCTACCGGCGCATGGCGACGCTGGACACGCTGGCCGAGATCGACGAGATGGCCGCCGAGTTGGCCGACCGCTTTGGACCAATTCCCGACCCGGTGCACAATCTGCTCTATCAAATTCGCATCAAGGCCCTGGCCCAGGCGGCGGGGGTCAATGCCGTGGTCACCGAGGCCGGCCAGATTCGTATCCGCATCGCCGAATTGGGCGGCGTCGACCGCTATCACCTGCAACGCTATCTGGGCGAAGACGTGCGCGTCAGCAAAACGGCCGTCTGGCTGAAGAAAGAGCGCGCCACCCACGAATGGCAGATCGAACTGGTGCAGGTGTTGGAGAAGTTTCGCCTCTTCGAGCGCGGGACGCCGGCCCAGCACGCCCGGCCGCCCGGCGCGGACGAACCACAGGACGAAGCGGCCGACGAACCCACGGCGGCCGACTAGCAGAGGGGGAAGGTTATGGACATTCACTTCTTTGACGATCCGCTGGAACCGCCCCGCCCACGCGAGGACGTGCGCATCCGCCAGATCGGGCTATTTCTCTACCCTGACTTGCGGCGGATGGCCTTTGGCGTGGAGTTGACGCCGTTTGTGGAGCGGCCGTCAATCGAGGTGTTGATAACCAATGGTGAGGGCGCGCCGGCCGGTTCGCTCCACGTCATCGAGACGGTGACGCCCAACTTCAGCCTGACCCTCCACCTGCGCGACGCGCAAACGATCAACCCCTATCGGCTGTCGGCTACCCTCTACTACTCGTGGCCCGACCGGGAGAAGATCGAGATCGAGCGGCGCGAGGTGGCGTTCGAGGTTATCGAACCGGGCGAGCAACTGTTCAAATTCGCCCCGTAGACCGGCATCAGTCCGCTGTTACGCAATTATACTGAGGCTTGTAGTCAGCAACTTTAGTTGCGTCCCTGGCGCGGACTCCTGTCCGCCGACGGCGCTGAAGCGCCTGGCTACGAACAAATTGTGATGGTCAACGTAACAGTGTAATTAGTCTGGTTGGGCGTCGATCTGCTCGCGCTCGATCAGCCGGCGCAGCTTGGTCTTGGTCTCGCGCCAGGCGATCTTCGACAGGCCGAGCTTCTGGCGGATGTCGTCCTGCTCCACGTCGGCGCGCCAATCCTGTAGAGCCGCGGCCCAGCGCAAATTCTCGAACGACAGCACGCCGGGCGGCAGTTCGGCCGCTTCGGCGATGTCGTGGAGGATATACTCCAGATTGCGCGCCGTGCAGGTGAAGAGCGTGTCGGTGGGCTGATACTGGGCCAGGTATTCGGCCAGCACGTCGAGCCAGGGCGGCTCCAGCGGCACTTTGCGCTCCTTATAGCGCAGGCGCGGGTTGGCGTAGCGCACGTAGAGCAGCGGGTGCTCGCGGTCGCTGTCGTCGATGTGGTTGGGCACAATGGCCATCGCCTCGCCCTTTTTGATGCCGGTCTGGAGCAGCAACGTTAGCAGGAGATAGGGGCGTGCGTCGGGCTTGCGCTCCGGCCCACCGGCCCGCCACGCCTCGGCCACGGCCAGGGCGCGGCCCACGTCCAGCGCGTCGGGCGCTTCGGGCAGCGGGCTGGTCACGCTGGTCTGGATGACGGCCGCCGATGGGTCTTGCGGCAGCACCCCCGTCTCGTGGAGCCAGCCGAAGAATACCTTCAGCGTCGTCACGCGCCGGGCGAAGGACTTGGGGCTACAGGGCACGCCGCGCTCGTCGGTCAGCCAGTGCATGAAGTCGTTCAGATTCTTGGTGCCGATCTCGCCGATGGGCGTGCCGATGCCCAGATAGCGACCCAGCAGCCGGATGTCGCTGCTGAAGGCTTTGACCGTATTGATGGAGAAGCCCTCGTCCTGCATATGCCGCTCGAACGTGCCCATGGCGGCCTGGAGCGAAGCCTCGCGGCTGAGGGTTGATCCCCTGACCGCTTTCTCATCCCCGTCCGGCAGTGTCGTGAATAACTCGCGTTGCCCTGTCGATTCCATAGCGCGCCTTCTTATATATCCATAATGTACTGTTATGCGAAATTATAGAACAGGTGGGCGAAGCTGTCAAGCCGGCGGCACGGCGCGGATGAACAGGCGATAGATGGCGTCGGCGCTCTGTAGGCCGTCGTTGATGACCCAGACGTAGTAGCGCCCCGCCGGCTGTTGGCCCAGNNGGGACGAATTTGTCGCTGTTGCTGGAGCCGTTATTGGCCAAAAATCGTGGGTTCTTGCAGCCCTGGCCCGGCTCGCTCTCGGCGGCGACGACGATCTGCCCGGTCAATGGCGTGAAATCGTGCATCTCGACCACCACTTCGGCCGCCGCCGGCAGATCGAAGTAGAACCAGTCGTTCTCATCATCGGCCTGGAACGATTGATCGTTGTTGAGCATCAGGCCCAGCGCCTGGGCGCAGGTGTCGTTGGGTTCCTCGCCGCGCGGGTAGGCCCAGGTCACCATGGGCAATAAGAGCCGGGCGTTGGGGGCCACGGCGAAGGTCAGGGACGTCCGTCGCGGCTCGCTGACCCCGGCGCTATCGGCCAGGATGAATTCGATTTGACGCGTCGCGGTGTCCGGCTGGGGCAAGGTGTTGTTATAGGTCACGGTGCGCAACACGCGCTGGTAGTTCGCCAGGCTATCGACCCCGTTCAGAGTGAGAGTATTGCCGGCGAGATCGTAATTAACCTTGATGTTGCTCACGCCGGTGGTATTGGCGGCCAGGATTTCGGCCTGTCCGTCCTGGGCATCAATAATACGCACCGTGGCCGATTTTAGCGTCGTGTTGTCGATGTCGGTCACGGTCATGCTCTGGGCCGACACGAGCACAGGCCCGCGATTGATGAAGAATGTCGTGGCATAATCAAGCCCGGGGCCGACGCCGTCCAGATCGATTTCCGGCGGGTCGTTGACCGGCTGCACCTGGACGACAAGAGCGGCCGTTGGGCCGCTACCGGCATTATCGGCCACGCTGAACTCGATCAGGCGGTCGTCGGGGCTGGGGTCCTGGGAGGCGTTCCAATAGCTGACACTGCGCAACACCTGCTGATAGGCGGCCGGCGAGGCCGCGCCGGTCAATTGCAGCACGCCGTCGGCATAGGCGGCGGCAATGCCCAGGCCATCGGTAGTGACCAGTAGCCATTCGGCATCGCCGTCGAGCGGGTTGGTCAGCCGGACGGTGGCCGACGACAACAACGTGTTGTCCACGTCGCTGACGGTGAGCGAGCTACCGGCCAGGTTCATCGGGTCGTCGTCCTCCACGTAGAGCAGCGGCGCGGCGGGCAGTCCGGCGACAATGGGCAAGTCATTGGCCGGGGTGACGACCGCCGCCAGTGTGCCGGTGTTGACGCTGAATGCGGTGGCACCGCCATTGGTGCTCACGTCCACGTCACGCAGGCCGTTGGCGCCGCTGGTGCGATCCCAGGCGCGGAAGGTCAGAATGCCGGACTGCCCGGTGTAGTTGGGCGCGGGCACAAAACGCAACCAGGAGGCATCGGTGAGCAGAAGCGCGGCGGTCGGGCTGATGGGGGCCACGGACAGCCAATCGGCCGCGGCGGGCGGGTTGACTGTGGCGTATTGCCACTGACCGTGGGCGCTATCAGCGCCGATGACGGCAATACCCTCCAGCGCGCCGGTGTCGGCATCGGTGACGGGATCGCCGGCGGCGGCCAACAGTTGGGCGATCATCACGCCGGTTGGTTGGGTCGTATCCTCGGCCACATCGCCCAGCGCCAACGCCACCGGGGCCAGCACCGGCGCGCTGTTGACCGGATGAACCGCGATGGTGGTGGTCGCCACGAGGCCATCGTCCACGCCATCGTTAGCGGCCACGGTCACGCTACGAGCGACCGTGGCCGGCCCGACCGAGGTGTTGTTATAGGTGATGAGGCGAACGACTTGCTGAAAATTGGCCGTCGTATCCGGACCGGTCAGCACCAGGCGACCGGTGGCGGGGTCATAGGGCACGGCGGTGATGTTAGTGCCGGTGGTCGTGGCCGCCAACGATTCGGCCGCGCCGTCGGGCCGGTTGGTCAACGTAACGATCAGCGAGGTCAGCGAGGCGTGATCGTCGTCGCTGACCGTTGCGGTCGGGTCGGCGATGGGCGCGGGCGCGCCACTCTCGTAGAACTGCGTCGAATAGTCGTAATCGGCCGCCGGGCCGTTCAGATCGACGATGGGCAGATCGTTGGCCGACAGGATGTTGATCGTCACCATCTCTGATGCGGCGCTGAAGGGGGTGATACCGCCGTTGAGCGATACGTCGATGCCGGTCGACCCGTTGGGGCGGCCGCCCGATTGATCCCAGGCGCGAAACGAGAAACCGGCCGAGCCGCTGAAGTTCGGGTTGGGCACGAAGCGGATGCGGTCGCCACCGTAGAGCAAGACGGCCGAGGTATTGGACACCGCGTCGAACGGCAGCCAGGAAGCGCCGGCATTGATCGAATATTGCCAGACACCATTGGCGGAGCCGGTCTCGATGACGGCAATGCCCTCGGGGCTGCCTTCGTCGGCGTCGGTAATGCGATCCTCACCGCCCGCCTCGGCCGACTTGATGATGGTCATCACCGAATTGCCGTCGTACTCGGTCTCATCCTCGTTGATGGCTACCAGCGTCATTTCGCCGCTATTATCCAGCACCGGCGCGTCGTTGACGGCATTGATAGCCACCGTGCTGGTGGCCGGCAGGCTGGTCATCTGCCCGTCACTGACCGTCACCACCACGATGCGGTCGGCGAAGTCGGGCGATTGTGAGGTGTTATGATACGTCAGGGTGCGCAGGACTTCCTGGTAGGCCGCCACGGAGGCGCTGCCCTTGATGGTCAGTTGGCCGCTTTCATCGGCGTATTGTACGCTGAGGCCGGTGGCGCCGGCGTTGGCCGCCAGCGATTCATGCACGGTATCGGGCATGTTAGTCAATGTGGCCTTGGCCGCGGTCAGGGTGGTGTCCTCGCCGTTGTCGATAGTAAGGCCGGTCACGCTGACGATGGCTTCCGCGCCTTCGTCCTCGGTGAAGGTGGCGCTGAAATCGGCGCCGGGCGCGTCGCCGTTCAGGTCAAGGGTCGGGGGCACGGCGGCGGCGGCCACAATGGCGACCTGGTAGGCCAAAACGATCACCGGCAGCAGCCATAACCAGACCCATGATCGTCGATAGTTGGTATTCATAACGTTACATTCGCTCACAATTCCGATAAAGCTTGGCGAAGCAGCATCGGCTACAATGTTCAGACCGTCATGGGTGATGGCGGCCGGGATAATCAGGACCCATCGGTCGGAAGCGGCGGCGGCGTCAGTGTCGGCGGTTCCCCCGGTGTCTCGGTCGGTTCGGCCGTCGGCGGTGGGGGCGGCTCGCTGGTTCCGCCGCCGCCAACGCCGCCGTTATCATCGTCGGGATCTATCGTCGGCTCGACCGTAAACGGGGCAATGACGGTCGGCGTGGGCGTCACCGTGGCTGTGGGCAGGATGATGGGCGCGGGCGGAATCGTCGCCGCCACCGGCACGTCCTGTAGCGCCTCCACCGAGGTGACCTGCACTACTTCCTCGGCGATCCAGCCGACACGCTGGTCGGCGGTGACCACCAGATACCACAGATCGGCCTCGTCATCGTTGCGGGCCACGACCTCCAGCAATTCGCCACCGGCCACGCTGCCCATCGTGGCAAAGGTCACGCCCGGGCCACGGCGCAGATTGACCAGATTGAAAATGACTCGCACCAGCGGCTGCTCCAGCGTCGCCGTCGGTAGGGCCGCCGTCGGGAGCGCGGTGGGGGTCGGGCTGGGGGAAGCGAGGGTCGGCTCAGGGACGGCCGTATCCTGGGCGGCCGGGGCTGCTTCGTCGGCGGTGGCCGTGGCGGGGATGGCCGTCGGTTCGTCGGTCGCAACCGGCGTCAGCGAGGCCACAACGGCCATCAACGTCTGGCCGGCGGTCGGCGTGGCGGCCGGCCCAGCGGTGGGGGTGCGGTCGACCAGGTTACGCGCCGCCACCGCGCCCACAGCCAGGAGCAAGGCCAGCACGAGCAGCGCGAATATCCACGGCCGGGGCCGGGCCTCGGCCGGCGCGCGGTTGCCGGCGGCCGATCCCAGGCGCACCTCCTCGGCGGCCAGGGCGTCGTCGAGAGCGGCCACAAAGGCTTCGATGGTCGGAAAACGGCCGCGGGGGTCTTTGCGCAGCGAGCGGTCGATCAGGGCGTAGGTCGCCGGGGAAAGATCGCCCCGGTCGCGCTCCAGAGCCGTGGCCCGGCCAAAGGTGCGGTTGATGAAGGTATCGCCCATGCTGACCGAACCGCCCGGTAGGTGGCCGGCCAGCAAACGGTACAACATCGCCCCCAGCGAATAGACGTGACTAGGCGCGGTGACGGCGCGGCCGGCGCGCTGCTCCGGCGAAAGGTAGGCCGCGTTGGGTGTGTCCTCCGGCGCGGCGCGGGTCGGGCGCTCGGCGGGAATGAACAGATCGATCAGCACCACCGAATCATCGGTCGGGCGGGTGACGTTTTTCAGCAGGACGTTATCGGGTTGCAGGTCGTAATGAAGGATTTCCAGACGTTCAGCCAGCAGCAGCGCGTCGGCTAACTGGCGGATCAGCTTGAGGGCATAGATCGAGTTGACGGGCGTGTTACGTTGGGCGAGCTGCTCCAGACGGTGGGATAGCGGCGAGCCGTCGATGGCCGCCTGGGTCACATAGGGCGCGCCGCCGGTCGTCTTGCCCACGTGGAGGATGGGCGCGATATTGGAATGGCGCACCTGGGCCAGGGCGCGGGCGCGGCTAATGAACTGCCCGGCGAAGGCGCTATCCTCGGCCAACCCGGCATGCACCACGTCGAGCCGGACGAGGCGATCATCATCCACGTCATAGGCCTGAAACAGATCCGTATAACGCTTCGCGGCGATGAGTTGTTCTATCTTGTATTGATCGAGTAGATCTTCGAACAAGCTCGCTACTGCCATCTAAATTCGTGCATTTGCCTCCCGGCCGGAAATCATTCCGTAACCGTTAGATTGATACACCCGGCTCCCTACCGAGCATCTCGGTCGCGTCCCATAGCCTCCGTTCTTGCCTAGTTTAGCGCCGGGACATGAAGTTCCGGCTTAAGGTATTAGTCTACCCGCACGAACAGCCCGTAGAGATCGGGCACATTGGACGGCCCGTCGTTGATCAGTTGGATGTAATAGCGGCCGGCCGGTATCGTGCCCAAATCGACCGTTTTGTTCAGCGCGTCGTCGGGGTTGCGGCCCAAAGACGGGCCACAGGGCGTGGAGCCACCCACGACGTGCGGCCGGACGATCAGCTGTCCCTTGATCGGCACGAAGTTGGTCAACTCCACCCGCACCGCGGCGCTCCCGGCCAGCGTGAAGGTGAAGTAATCCTGCTCGCGCTGTTCCACGGGCAGGGACGAGTCATACCGGTTGGGCGGCCGGAAATAATATTGGGTGTCCAGCCGCAAGGGGTAGGGCCGCGCGCAACTCGTCCGCTCTAATGTATGGTCGCTCACGTTGGGCATGTAGTTATAGCGCGTTGGCTGGTCGGTGATGCCCACCGTCACAACCTCGCTGATGGACAGGGGTTCGCCGATCAGATCGTCGCTCTCGGCCTCGACCAAGATTGTGCGCGATTTTTCTTGCCCCACTTCGCCGGCCACCACGGCCGAGAAGTGACACTGGTACGAGTAGCCGGCCGGCAAACCCTCGACCGGCAACTCGCAATTGCCCCGGCCGTTCAGATCGCCCAGAAATTCATCGGTTATGGCCAGGATGTTGATGGCGTCCGCGCCGCTCGTGTTTTCGACGCTCACGCTGAAGGTAATCAGTTGGCTGGGAGGATTCATAAACGGCGGATCGGCGCTGAGCGTAACTTTCATCGACGCCGGCACATCGATAATCTGAACGGTGGCGTTCGTCGTCGCCGTCACGTCGAGCAAGCCCTGACTGCGGGCCGTTGCCGTCAGGATAACGCTGAAGTCTGATGGTTGTCCTTCCACCGGCGCGATAAAGCTACAGGCATAACTACCGCCAAACGGCGCGAGGGTCGGCAGCGTGGGCTGCGGCAGGCAGGTGTTGTCGGCCGCTTCCAACTGGGCATTGCCCGGATCGAGGATGTTGCCGTATTTGTTGGTTGTCAGGCCGACCAGCGTAACCGGCAGACTGCCCGTATTGATCAGTTCCACCGTATACGTCACCAGATCGCCCGGCTCCAGGATCGCCGTCGGCTGCGGCGTCAGCACCGCTTCCAGATCAAGCAATTCAACCCAGGCCACGTCGCTGGCGGTGTACTCGGCCGTGGTGACCGGATTCCGGACGCGCACGGTAGCCACGGTGGCCTGGGGGCTTTGGACGTTAACCATCGAACAGGCGTAATCGATGCTATCCCCCGGCTGAAGGTAGACGGTGATCGTCGGATTGCGATCGCAATCGTTGGCCAGCGAGTCGTCCACTTCNNCCTGGGGGGTCTTGGTGATACGCACTTCCGGCTTCAGCACCTTGACAAATGAGTTGGATTTGTGGTTGACGGTGGTGGCGCCGGTGGAGCCGTTTACCTGGAGTTCGTTCAGGATGCTTTGGTTGACGTTATCCTGTCCACACGTATACGACGTGGACTGACCGGGGGCCAAAGCGCCCAGATTAGCGCGGTTGCAATCGGCAAAGGTGGCGCCGCTGACGGTGACCGTCTGAAAGGCGATGCTGCCNNCGGTCGTGGCCACGCCGGTCGTGGCGACGCCGGTCGTGGCCACATCGGTCGTGGCGACGCCGGTCGCATTATCGGCCGCCGCTCCAATTCGCAGACCACCAGTCAGGCCCAACACGACGATGACGGCCAGGCCGATTACTAGAAGCACAATGGTTGATCGTTTTGAACTACTCACGTCACCCACTTCCTTAATGGATTGTCCGGCACCCGCCGCAAGGGGACGGATGCCGGACAGTTACCATTCACGTTAACCCGCGCCACCCCGGCCGCAAGGTCGAGCGCGGCCCGGTCGGTTCTGTTGCCTGGCCTATGGCGTCGATTCCACGCGCAGCGTGTAGGGCGCGGTCGAAGCGCTGACTGTGTTGGCGATGACCCAGATGAAGTAGGTGCCGGCCGGCTGGAGTCCCAGGTTCAGCTCACGATTGGGGACAATGCCGAGATCACCATTGTGGGCGATTGGGTTGCCCGGGGCGGCGCAATTACCGCCGTAGACCACGAGTTGTCCCTCGACCATGAACCCACTGAGCTTAACCTTCAGCTGGGCCGCACTGTCCAGCGTCACACGATACCAGTCGGTCGTATCGTCGGCCAGATAGTAGTTGTTCACGTTGGGCATGATAGGCATCGCCGAGCAAACGCTGTTATTGGGTTCGCCGGCCACGCCCATTTTCGAGACAACCGGCAGCCTGATCGTCGTCTGTGACAACGACGTGATCGGGATAGCCACGGAGTCGCTGGCCTCTTCGGCGTCGGCGATGGCCGTGACGACGTGGGTGACGATGTTGCCGGCCTGTTGGCCGCTGATCGTCACCGAATAGGTGCACGTGTAGCTGCCGTTACCGGGGATCATCCGCGGCGTCTGGCAAGTGCCCTTACCACTCAGGTTGCCCTCAATCGAGTCGGTTAGTCCATCGAGGGTCAGGTCGCCCGTGGTGTTATTGGTGACCTGAGCCGTCAGGTTGACTATGCCACCCGGCGCGACCAGGCTGGGCGGGTCGGCGGACAGGGCCACTTCCAGCGGCGAGAAGTCGGCCACGCTGACAAGCGCCTCGTCGACGACAGTCATTTGCTTGTTGCCGCCGTTGGCAACCACGGCGGTAATCACATTGGTGAGCGCCGGCGGTTGCAGGATGAGCGTGACTTCATAAGAACAACTGCGCACTTCGCCGGCCGGGATAGCCAGGTTCAGGCCTGGGCAGGTGTTGGCGCTGATGGCCCCGTTGCCGGCGTTCAACAGATTGCCGTGCAGATTGCTCTCCAGGCTGCTTAGGGTCAGCGGTACGTTGCTGATGTTGTTTAGCGTCAGGCTGAATTCTACCAATGTCGGCTGCCCGGCCAAAATGGTGAACGGCAGAGAGAACGCTTCCAACGTCAGGTCGAGCACGCCGATCTCGTCGATGTCGAAGTCGTCGGTCTCGATGACCCCGTCGATTAAGCCCGTGGCCCGTACCTCGATCTGGAAGGAAGACTGCACATTGTTGATGGAGCAGCTATAGGTGCTTTCGTCGCCGGCATCGAGATTGCCGATGACCTTGTCACACTCGGTGGCCGGGATCGGCGCGTTGGGCGCAGCCGCTTCCACCGCCAGGTCGTAATCGATGAAAGCCTTCACCTCCACCGCCTTCAGGTTGGCCTCGCTGGGGTTGATCACCGTGACGTTGAAGACGGCGTTCTGACCCTTGATCAGCGTGTCGCCCACGCTGGGCGCGGTGGAAATGTCGACGATGATGTCCTGGAGCACGCGCACGATAGACTCGTCTTCGTCGCTCACCTGGCTGCCCACCTCTTTGTCCAGCGCCGTGACGACGACTTCGTTATCGGTTCGTTCCTGCACTTGCGAGATGATACAGGCATAGGCTTCCAACGATTGACCGACGGCCAGTTCGTCGAACTGGCGGTCGCAATCGGGCACGGCGGCCGAGCTGACGATGATGTTCTCCAGGTCGACGTTGCCGGTATTTTTGACGACGATGGTGAACAGGGCCGTCTCGCCCTTAGCCACCGTCTGGAAGGGGGGCGTCACCGTGATCTCGATGCGTGGGTTGATGACCGTAACCTTGGAGATGGCGTCGTTGCTGTTCAGCTCGCCGTCGTAGACACGGAAGCTCACGTTGCGCACTGTGTCGGTGTTCGGGTTAGCCACGTCGGGCGCGATCTGATAGTCGACCGTCCTGAGCACCTTCTCGAAGTTGGCGATGGTGTCCGGCCCAGTCAGGAAAAGCACACCGCTGCCGGGGCTGAATTCCTTGGTGATGTTGGTGCCGGCCACGTTGGCGTCGAGGAGTTCCTTGTTGCCGTTCTGGCGATTGACGATGATGATCGTCGCGCTCTGCATCATGGTGCTGTCGATGTCGGTGATGTCCAGGCCCTGCCCGGCGATGACCACCGGGTTGCCGCCGGCAACGAACTTGGCGGTGAAGCCGGAGCCGGGGCCGTCGCCGTTCAGATCGAGCGCCGGCGGGTCGTTCTTGGGGCTGAGGGTGATCTTGACCGTGGCCGGCGACGAATAGACCGCGCCGTCGGAGCCGGACCAACCGAAGCTATCCTCGCCGTAGAAGAACGCATCGGGCACGTAGCGCAGATCCTTCAGGTTATCTTTATTGATTTGCTGGTTGACGGTGACCGCGCTATTGCCCAACTTCAGCGAACCATGGCCGGGCAGGGAATCGATCTTGATTTTGACCAGTGAGTCGCCGTCAACGTCGGAGAAAGAGCCGGTGAAGTCGGTCTCGGTGAAGAGAACATTGATGCCTTCCTGGCCGAACTTCTCGAAATTGGTCACGATAGGCGCGTCATTTTTAGCGCCAACGTTAATGGTGACGGTGGCCGGGGTGGCGGCGAAGGCCGCGCCGTCGGACGCGTTCCAGTCGAAGGTAGTCGCGCCCTGATCCCAGTTGGGAGCGGGCACGAAGATGAGTTCAGCCACGTTGGCCGCGGGGATGACTTGGTTGGCCGTCACGTTGGCGGCGCCCAGCTTGAGCGTGCCATTGGCCGGCAGCGTATCGATACGGATGTTGACCAGCGGATCGCCGTCCTCATCGTTGTACTTCGACGTGAAGTCGTTAAGGGTGAATTGGATCGCCACGTCCTCTTCTGTATTCTTGCTGAAGCTGGTCAGGGTCGGCGCGTCGTTGATGCCGCCGACGGTCACATCGAAGCTTGTCTCCACCGACTGGCTGGAGTTGGGCACGCCGGGCACGCCCTTGTCGGTGGCCTTAATGGTCAACACGGCGCTGCCCGACGTGTTGGGCTTGTAGTTGAGCGTCAGCGTTGTCAGCCCCTGGTTGACGGTCACTGACTCGAAGAGATTGGGGTTGGAGTTGTCTTTCACTTCAAAAACAAGCTCCTCGGGATCGTCTTCCTTATCTTCGAAGGCGTCGGCCAGGTCGATGACCGTATCGGGTGCGTCTTCGCCTACGCTCACGTCGGCGATGCCGCTCGTCGTCGGCGGGTCATTGACCGCGTTCACTTTCACGTTGAAGGTCGTCTGCGCGCTGAGGCCACCGCTGTCGGTGGCCCGAATGGTGATGTTGGCCTGGCCGTTGGCGTCGGCGGCGAAATCGAGCACCAGATTCGGCAGATTGATATTGACCGCCGAGAACAGGCCGGGGTTGCTATTGCCGATGACTTCGTAGAGCAACTCCGAGGACGGCTGCTCATCATCGGTGAAGCCGTCGTAGAGAACGATCAGTGCGTTCGGCGCGTCCTCATTGACGGTAACGTTGCTATAGCCGACGGGCACGGGGGAATCGTTGACGTTGACCTCGAAGGTGTCGTCGACGTGCTCGCCGCCCTGATCGAAGGCGCGCACGGTGATGTTGGCGACGCCGGCGGCGTTGGGGGCGAAATCAAGGAACAGGGTGCCGTTGGTGTTGCTGATGGCCGGATCGGCATCGAACAGCGCGTTATTATCGACGTTCATCACCAAAAAGGTCAGTTCGCTGTCTTCGTCCTCGTCATCCTGGAAGGCGCTCCACAAATTCACGACCCTGGAAGCCGTGCCTTCATTGACGATGACGTCATCGATGCCGTCACCCTCTATTTCGGGCGGATCGTTAAATTCGGTCAGGTTGACGGTGATGGTCGCGGTGTCGGTCTTGCCACCGGGATCGGTCACGGTGACGACAAAAGTCATCGTCGGGTTAGTCTCATAGTCGAGTAGATTCTTGTCGGCCACGGTGACCTGGCCGGTGGCGGCGTTGATGCTGAAGGCTGTTGTGCCGGAGCGGGCGAAGGTCAACTGGCCGCCTTCGGGGTCGGTAGCGGTCACCGTACCGACGTTCGCGCCGGTGTCCGACGCCTCGCTGATGGTGAAGGTCGTGTCGTTGACCACCGGGTTCTCGTTGATGTCGGTCACATTGATGGTGATCTGGGCCGTGTCGGAGAAGCCGGCCTCGTCCTGAATCTTGACCGTCAGGACAAACTGGGGCGTGACTTCCCGATTGAGCTGGGTCGTATCCTTGACGGCGATCTTGCCGGTCGAGTCGATCTGGAACGCGCCCAGGCCGGTGCCGTTGCCGCTCAGGATGGTGAAGGTGTGGGTGTCGTTGACGTCGACGTCATCGAAAGCGAGTTGGCCCACCGTGCCGTTGTTGGCGGTGTTCTCAGGCACGTTGAAGATCTGGTCGTCCATCGACGGTGGTTCGTCGGATTCATCGACGAGGTTGATGGTGATTTCGGCCGAATCCGACAGGGCTTCCTCGTCCTCGACCTTCACGACGAGGACGTAGCTATTCTTGGATTCATAATCGAGCAGGCTGCCATCGATGACCGTCACCTGTCCTGTCGTGAAACCAACCTCGAACAGGGACTCGCCGTCGCCGCCAATGACATCGTAGGTCAGTGGCTTGCCTTCTTTGTCAAAGGCCTTGATGAAACTCGGATCGGTAAACGTCCCATCCGGGCTGTTCTCGGGGATGGTCAGCGTCTGGTTGTTGATGACCGGCGGCAGGGCGAGAACGGGTGAAACGGCCAATAGGATAAATGCCAGGGCGGCCAGCAAGGAACCCAGGCTGAGAACGGTGGACTTTGTCTTCATGATTGCTCCAGTACTCCTCATCGCGCCACGGTCGGCGCGCAACCGGAATCGTGCTCCCATAGGCCCAAGAACTGCTACCCGGCCGCGGGGCGGCCGATCGTTACGGGATGCCGAATTCTATGTTACCGTCATTTAGCCGGCGCGGCGGTTAAGAAAAGGTGAAATTATGGCTCAACCTGACCCACCCCCGGCCCGGCTCGACAACGGAACACATTTTAACGATACAAGCGGCAATAGTACTCCGGTACTATCAGATGATACGGGAATACTAACGCTTCTCACACAAATTTGCCAATGGAATGTGGGAAAATCGCTATCCGCCGGGAGGCTCGGTCGGGGGGGCCGGTGGGGTGGATGAAGGCTGTTCCGTAGCCGGCGGTTCCGTTGGCGGATCGGTCGGCGCGGTGGTGGGCGGATCGGTTGGCCGATCGGTTGGCGCGATTGTCGTCGGCCGATCGGTGGCGCTGGGCGGTGACGTCGGCCGCGGCGCGTTGGTGGGCGTCGCTATCGATGGCGGCGTCGGTGTGCGCGGCACGGCCCCCGCCGGAACCCAAATCTGCTGGCCCACGCTGAGCAGGAAGTTGGGCAGGCAGTTGACCTGCAACAGGGTCTCGACCAGGACGTTGGCGTTTTCGGCCAGGTCGGACAGCGAATCGCCGGCGCGAACGGTGTAGTAAATCCAGCCCGGCGGCGGATCGACGAGGCAGGCGGTGGGCGAGGCGCCCACGGTCGGGGTTCCCTCGGTCGGCGCGGCGGTGTCGGTGGTGGCTAGGGTGGGCGTCGGCAGGGCCTCGCGTATGATGATCGGGATCACGTCGCTGGCGACGAACACGTTGCCGCCGGCCACGCTTTCCAGCCGAATCTGCCAGCCCAACTCTTCGCCCGTGGCCGGAATATCGTCGCCGGACACGGCCAGAAGGTAGTTGCCGCCGTTATTCGGCTCGGCCAGCGCGCCCAGTAGATGCTCCTGTTCACCGTCGATCAGATAGACGGCGAAGTTCATACCCGGCTCGGGCAGCGTCGGCCAATACCACTCGAAGCTGATGGTATCCTGAAGGGTAAATTCGCGATTGGGCGCGGGCAACACGACGTTGATCGAGAAATCCTGCGCCGCTTCGGTCGGCAGTTCGGTCGTCGGCGATGCCGTGGGCGAGGGTTCTACGGTGTCGGCCCCGGCGACGAAGGTGCCGGCGGGCGTGCCCTCGGCTGTCGGCTCGTCGGCCTGGGCATTGCGGTTGCTCAAGACGCCGCGCAGCAGGAAGAAGGCCAAGATGCCCACCAGCACCAAGGCGATGGGGATGACGAAGGCCATCGACCGGCCGCGCTGGGGCGTCCAGGCGGTTGTGGCCTTGGGCAGTTCCTGCTCGGCGAAGATGGCCGTTTCGATGGCAGTAATCAGCTCGTCGGTCGTCTCGAAGCGGCTCCACTCCTGTCGCCACAGGCAGTTGCGCACCAGCCGGTAGGTTTCGCCGGCCAGACCGGGGCGGGCTTCTTCCAGCGGCTCTTCCTTGGGCATGTTGGCCTGGGGGAAGATGTCGAAGGGCAGGTTGGGCAGCTTGGGCTGATGCCCGGCCAGCAGTTCGTAGAGGATGACGCCCAGCGANNAGTTCGCCCTCGGCACCGTTGACGCCGGGCGGCTGGGCATGGGGCACGACGGGGACGCCGAAATCGATCAGGATCGGCGCGCCGTCCTGGCTGAGCATGACGTTTTCCGGCCGCAGATCGTGGTGGGTCAGGCCGGCGGTGTGGGCCACGCCCAGACCCTGGGCGATCTGCTTGGTCAGTTCCAGCGCCTCGATGACCGGCAGGGTCTGCCCGTCGTGGCGCAGATCGGCCAGCTTTTCGGCCAGCGTTTCGCCTGGGAAGTAGTCGATGACGGCATAGGGGAAGCCGTCGTCGGTCACGTCGAAGTCACTGACAACGGCGACGCGGGGGTCTTTCAACTGCGAGACGGTTTCCATGCGGCGGCGGAAGCGCTCGACCAGATTCTGGTCTTCTTCTTCCGTCATGCGCAAGACTTCCAGAAAAACGAGCCGCTCCAGCTTGACGTCACGCGCGAGGAACAGATCGCTGGCCGGTCGGGCCGCGATGTGAGATTCGATCTCGTAGTTGCCTATCTGTTGACCAGACAGGTCTTCTTTATCCCTTGCCACCATAACTGCTGCTGCTCGCGCCTCTGTCGGGGGTGTGGGCGGTTTCGCAGAACCTTGTTGCTCCCTACCCGACAACCGTAAACAGTCAATCTAGCGTACTATTATACACGACAAAATGCAATTCCCAGCGAACAGATGGGCCGTGATTCTTACGTTAATTATCGGCCAGAATCGTCAGCGGCCGATTTTCGCTTTGGGCAATGATGGCCCCATCATCTTCATCGGCCAGGACGACCAACCAACTATAGGTACCCGGTTGGCCTACGACCGCGCCGGGCGCGCCCTGTAGCTGGTAGCCTTGCCCCAGATTGGCCGCCGCAATCCGGCCCAGGGCCAGCGCTTCGTCGCCGGCGGCGATAATCACCACAAACTGCTGCCCCACGGCGGCAACTTGTGGCGATTGCCAATAGAACGTGACGACGTCGCCGGCCATGAAGGCACTGCCGGCCGGCGGGCCGAGCAAAGTTATCGGCGCACTTGTCGCCGTTGGAACCGCCGCTAAGGCCGACGCGGTGGCCGTGGCCGCCCCCGGCCCGCCGGCCACCGACCAGGGTGTGGCCGGGCCGGACACGAGGCCGAAGCCGTCGCCGGGTACATCGGTGGCCGGTTCGGGTGCATCCGTGGCCGGCGTCTGGCCCGCAGTGGGCACGGCCGAGACCACAGTCGCCGATGCGGGCGATGACCCGCCGCGCCAGATCAGCCAGACCGCCACCGCCAGCACGCCGATCAGCAGCAGCGCCGACAACAAGAGAACGAGGCGATTAATCGGCCGTTTCTCCGCGGCGTCGCCTGGTGCAGGGGCTTCCGATGACACTTGTGAATCTTAACACAAATAGTCGTGTTTAGCGAGAGGGATCAGTCGAAAATGACTTCCTCGCGGCCGGAAAGCGTGGCCTCGATGCGGTCGATGACGGTATCGAGCGATTGGGCCTGGTGGACGAAATCGAGTTGCTGGGTGCGAATCGTGAGCACGGGGCAGAGGTCGAAGCCCTGGAGCCACTCCTCGTAGAAAGAATCGAGAAGGCTCAGATAGTCGGCGGAGATGCCGGCTTCGATGGGGCGGGCGCGGCGGCGAATCCGCTCCAGCAAGACGGGCACGGGGGCGGTGAGATAGAGCAGGAGGTCGGGTCGCGGCAAATTGGCGACGATCACTTCATAGACGCTGCGGTAGGCCCGGTAGTCGCGCTCGTTAAGATTGCCCATGTGGTGAAGCACGCGGGCGAAGATGTGGGCGTCTTCGTAGATGCTGCGGTCGGCGATGGCCGATTGGGCCTGACCGGCCAGGGCCAGATGTTGCTGGGCGCGATGGCCCAG
>CXWJ01002470.1_pt1 | contig 17978 bp, 16 predicted proteins | sample 590841 | NCBI WGS metagenome assembly CXWJ01 (sample SAMEA3498367, study PRJEB10139) | wastewater metagenome | biome: wastewater treatment plant; material: activated sludge | place: Austria | collected 2015-01-21 | reverse complement strand
CATGCTTATCGTGAGTCCTTTGTCACCTTGTCCTTAAAAACAGAACCATTGCAAGGGTAGTACATTCTCACCCCTACGGTATAATTCAAGCCATGCCCGGAAACGAAGATCTCTTCCAAAAAGCCATGAGCGAGGGACATTCCGCCGCGTGGGATCAGGAATGGAATAAAGCCGCGTCGGCGTATCGCAAAGCCCTGCAAGAAATGCCCGATAACCCCAAGGCGCTCAACAGTCTCGGCTTGGCGCTCTTTCAACTAGGCGAGTTCGATGAAGCCATGCAAGTCTATAAGCGCGTGGCGCAGTTCTCAGCGCAAGACCCCGTGCCCATGGAAAAACTGGCGCAACTTTTAGAGCGCACCGGGCATCTGAAAGAAGCCATCGAGGCATCCACCCGCGCCGCCGAACTCTTCCTCAACCAGCGCGATGTGGACAAAGCCATGGAAAACTGGGTGCGCGTCACATCCCTCGACCCTGAAAACATCCTCGCTCATTCCCGCCTGGCATTGGCGCACGAAAAACTCGGCCACAAACCGCAAGCGGTGACGGAATACGTGGCGGTTGCCAGCCTCGTTCAGCGTACCGGCAACGTGGAAAAAACCAACGAACTGGTCAACAAAGCCCTGCAAATTCTGCCAGATAGCGCCGATGCAAAACAGGCGCAAGCGCTTCTTCGCTCGGGACAACTGCTCCCCAAACCCCTGCGCCCCAAAGGCGGGACGGGTCCCATCGCCATGGCGCAAGTCAAACAGTTGGACAAGCGCAAAACAGAATCCGATTCCGAACTCGACCCTGTGGCTGAAGCGCGCCAGAAGTCGCTCACCCGTCTCGCAGAAATTCTCTTCGAATACACATCCGACGAAACCAACACGGTGCAGGCGAAACGCGGGTTACAGGCGCTCATGCGCGGCACCGGCCAACTCTCGATGCAATCCTCCGAACAAACCAAAGTGGTCTTGCACCTCGGCGCCGCCATCGACATGCAATCCAAAGGCAACGACGCGCAAGCCGCCGAAGAATTGGAACACGCCCTCGAAGCGGGATTCAACCACCCCGCGCTCTATTTCAATTTGGGGTTGCTCCGCTCAAAGATCGACCGGAACGAATCAGCCCTGCGGAATTTGCAAAACGCCGTCAAGCACGCCGAGTTCGGTCTCGGAGCGCGGTTGTTGATGGGACAGATCAACCAAAAGATGGGGCGTTTCGGTCCCGCCTCCGTCGAATACCTTGAAGCGTTGAAGATCGCCGACGGGCAGGTGGTGCCAGCCGAACAGGCGGATGAGATCCGTCAGATGTACGAGCCGCTCATCGAAGCGCAGGCATCCGTCAAAGAAGAAGGGGTTCTGAATCGCTTGTGCGACAATATCAACAATATGCTGATGCGCAAGAACTGGCGTGATCATCTGCATAAGGCGCGCGAGGAGTTGCAACGCACCAACGAGAGCGATATGCCCCTGCCGCTGGCAGACATGCTCATGCAGGCGCAATCGAGCGCCGTGCTCGAAGTGATCAATCACGTCCACCAATTAGCCCGCGCTGGGCAGTTGCGCACCGCCATGGAAGAGGCCTACGGCGCGCTGGCGCATGCCCCCACCTATCTGCCGCTCCATGTCCTGATGGGCGATCTGCTCGTGCGCCAGGAGCACACACCGGAAGCGATCGCAAAATATATGACTGTGGCGCAGGCATACAGCGCGCGCGGCGAAACAGCGCAATCTGCCAAAATGTTACAACGCGTGGTGCAACTCGCCCCAATGGATATGTCGGCTCGTTCGCGATTGATCGACCAACTCATTTCGCGCGGGCAGGTGGACGAGGCGATCCGCGAATACATCGAACTCGCCGACATTTACTACCGCCTCGCCGAACTCGACATGGCGCGAAAAACATTCACCACGGCTCTGCGCGTCGTCCAACAGCACAACGTCGACCGCGCGTGGAACATCCACATCCTGCAACGCATGGCCGATATCGATATGCAGAGACTGGACTGGAAGCAAGCCATCCGCGTCTACGAGCAGATCCGCACGCTTCGTCCCGACGATGAGGCGGTTCGCAAAAGTCTGATCGATCTCAGCTTCAAACTGGGTCAACCCGCCCAGGCAAACGCCGAGATTGAAAGTTATCTATCCTATTTGCAATCGAGCAACCGCGATGCGCAGATCGTCCCCTTCCTTGAAGATGTGCTCAACGAACGCCCCAGCGATATGCTGATGAAACGCGCGCTGGCGCAAGCCTATCAACAGGCGGGGCGCGTGGAGGATGCGGTGGCTCAACTCGACACGGTCGCCGATTCGTTGTTGAGTGTCGGCAAGAAAGAGGAGGCAATGATGATCGTAAATCAAATCCTCCTGCTCAACCCGCCGAATTCGGAGCAATATCGTCAGCTTTTGAGTCAGATACAGCAGTGAGCCAATCCCGCCCAGCAAATGAGGCGGGATTTTTTCACCTGCATGATTTGCTAAGCAAATCACGCCAGATGCAGGTGTCGCTTCATCCCCAATTTCAAATTGACTCTGCTCATCAACCTCTCACACGCTGATGCTATAATCGCACACTGTAAAGCGAGATAGTATCTTGCTTTACGAACTCTCTATTCTGGAGGGGCAAGAATGCCTCAAACTCGCTGGACAAACGCTAGCGCTTCGCAAAACCGCGCCGTGATGAAGTGGCTGACCTACTTTGCCTCCATTGTGGCGTTTCTCATCGTCTTTGGCGGTTTCGTCCGCCTCACCCGCTCTGGGCTGTCCATCGTGGAATGGAATCCCATCAGCGGGACTGTTCCCCCGCTCAGCCATTCTGCCTGGCAGGAGGAGTTTGCCAAGTACCAGCAAACGCCCGAATATATCAAAGTCAACACGGGGATGACGCTCGAAGAATATCAATATATTTTCTACATCGAATGGATTCACCGCTTCATCGCGCGCTTTGCCGGTCTGGTCTACGCCATCCCCGTTTTTTACTTCCTGTTCAAGAAAGCCATCCCATGGAAGGAATTCGGCATCTATTTCTTGATGGGGATGTTATTCATCTCGCAAGCCTTCGCAGGCTGGATCATGGTTGCCAGCGGGCTCGTTGACCGCCCGGAAGTAAGTCACTTCAACCTGACGATTCATCTGCTACTCGCATTGACTCTGTTCGGTCTTGCAGTATGGACGATACTCGGGCACAAATACGGCTTCCACCTAGCGGGTAAGAAAACACATTGGTCTGCCCCGTCGAAGTTTGCCCTGCTGTATTTTATTTTGCTGGTCTTGCAAATCACGTACGGAGGCATGACCGCGGGACTCAAAGCCGGTCACGTTTCAAGTACCTGGCCCCTCATGTTCGGCAAACTCATCCCGCCTAATCTGTTCAACTCGTTCATCAACGTATTTGAAATGCCGCAGACCATCGTCTTCATCCATCGCTGGTTCGCCTTTGCCGTGCTGGTTGCCGCGTACTTTATGTATGACAAAGCGCGCAAACAAAACTATCACACTGAAATCAAAAATGGACTCGGCCTTCTCGTTGGCGCGGTCGCCCTGCAAATTACGCTCGGCGTTCTCACGATCCTATCGTTCGTGAACATCGTTATCGCCTTGCTCCATCAAGCCACCGCCATTGGGCTGTTCGCTCTCGGCATATATTTCATCCACCGCTTCCGCGCGTTGGACACAAAGGAAATCTAACATGAAAAAAATATCATGGATTGTCGCAATCCTGCTGGTCCTCATCCCTTCGATCTCGGCGCTTGCCAAAGGGGATTTTACCTACATCACCGTCAGCGGACCGGGTATCACCGGAGATTTGACTATCTCCAATCCCACACTGACTCAAAACTTCTTCGCTTTTGGCGATTTTTCCAAGGGCGCGGTTGACGCGCCCGCCGACCCCGGCGAGGGCTATCGAATCATCCGCTCCTACGTAGTGGACAGCAAAGAGGCGCCGTTCGACAGCCTGCAATATTATCCCTACACCGGATATGTCTACTACAATGGTTTGGGAGAAGGATCGTCTGAATACGACAAGAAGTGGTTCATCGCCGACCCGGCGGCAAAAGAGCCGTTCCTCTCCGCCCTCAAACAACGCGCCCTGCTGACGTGGCTTCCGCTGGCTGTACTGGTCGTGATCCTGATCGTGTTCATTGTCGCATATCGGAAAAAAAGTAACCCCGCCTGATTATAAAAACACCTCCCCAGAAAGCAGTTTGGAATTCTGGGGAGGTTCAGCAACCAGCGGGGTATTATCTCAACACAAACGTATCCGTCTTCTCGTCGTACGCCAGGATACTCACCTGCCCCTTTTCAAAATTCACTTCGCCTGAAAACGCCAAACGAAAATCATCCGAGTCGTCCTTGATGAAAAGCTCCACAATATGAACACCGGACTCTACTTCGAGGAACTTGAGCGCGGCGATGCGTCCGTTGCCGCTCACGCCGGTCGGCTTAAAGACATCCTCGAACACAGTTTCGCCGTCGATCACAACGCGCACACTCATTGGGTAATGCGTGCCGCCAAAGATCTTCTCCGGGTCGGCGCCTTCGGGCAAGGTGATTCCCTCGGGGATTTCGGCAAGTTCAACCTTGCCTTTCGCGTCCACCGCGATGCGCAACGCGGACTCATCCGCCGCCGCCATTCCCGAACGAACATCCAATGGAAGGGCGAGCGCAAACAACCCCAACAACAAAACGGTTCCAAACAGCCCGCCGATAAACGAAGGCACAAGTTTGTTGCGTTGCTTGATCTCCGGCAGGATCGGTTGGGGCTTATTTTTCTGACCCGCCTCGCTATGCAAATTATCGAGCAGTTTCTCCACAGGTTTCGGGTCAGTCGGAGTGGCTTCCAGCCAATGCAAACCTTCGCCCACTAATGCGGGGCGAGTGTATAAACGATTCAGAATTGAATAGGCGTCTTCGCGGTTTACATTGTCATAGTACGGAGACGACAAAAGCACCAAATCTCGCACGCCTTCATTTTGCAGGGTTTTGACCCAATCAATGTTGACCGCGCCAATGCTCGGCAAAACCGCTGTGACCACACGCGCCGCATCCTTCGACCCCCAATCTGTCACGCCAACTGCGGCTTTCTCTTCATTGACGTTTAACTTCGCAGGCAAACCGCCTAGCGTTTGAATACGTTGGCTGGCAAACAACACCGTGACGGGATGACCCTCCTTCACTTCGCGTTTCACCGCGCCTTTCACCACACCAAAGACCTGCTCGCCGTTATAGCCGCCTTTCAAATCCAGAGCGTCGACCGGGCACGCGCCGACGCAAATTCCACATGCCGTACATTGACTTGCATTCACTACCGCCAGTTTCGGGTAACCCGAATCATCGTTTCGTTCCACCATGCGGATCGCATCATACGGGCAATCGGTATAACACAGCGTGCAACCTGTACATTTCGCGTCGGTGACGATCGCGGGACCATCGTCACGACCGGGGGCAAGCCACGGGAGGAAGAACAGGCTTCCCACAAGAAGGATCGCCAATCCCCAAAAGATGACGTTCCCCCACATATCCGTTAGAGGCAGGAGGATGAGGTACAGGCTGTCCACCGGCACCGATTCCACCATTCGGCTGAGATCGGCAGGCTGGTACGACATAGCGGGTTTGATCAGCGAAAGGATGATCAACCCAACCAACGCCTGAAATGCCGCCCAGCGCGGAGTCCACCAGCGGGCGCGAGAAAGACGCAAGCTGTGAATATTGATGGCAAAGAATGCGACAAGCGGGACAAACAGGTGCAGGAACAGGATGATGACAAAGTTCGAAAACGTGCGCGAGGCAAGGTCGGTCGAAATATACGTCAGACCAGAATAGCCCGCAATATTTTTCATCATGAATTCGGTCATCCATTGGGCGCGCTCATCCCAGATCATCCAATACCCGAACGTGCCGGTCAGCCATACCATCGCCAGCATGATCCAGCCGCTTGTCCAAGCCAGCCAGCGCGGACCCCAGAAGCGATCGCCTAAAAACATGCGGCACAAATGCAGAATGATGAGAATGATCATTGCATCGGAGGCATAGCGATGCACGCTGCGGATCAACGAACCGTACCATGTGGAGCTGATCTTCGCCACCGTATCATAAGCCACCTCCGCACCGGGGCGATAGAACAGAGTAAGATATACGCCGGTAGCGATCAACACAACCAGCATGAAGATCGTCAGCGTGCCGAGGTGATGAAACGGATTGAAATCCGATTTGGCGAAACGATTGACAACCCCCTCGACGGAGATCCAACCTTTTTCAAGCGCGCGCATGAAGCGCCGTTCAGTGTAGAGTTTCTTTGTCATGAGTTCCTTTTTGTTATCAGCGGTTTCGTTATTCAACCGCCGGAGTTTCTTCATTCAATAACGGAAACTTATTCATCTTCATCGCGTTCGACGTGACGAAGATACTGCTCGCCACCATCGCAAACGCCGAGAACACAGGCTGTAATAACCCCGCCATCGCCAGTCCCACGCCGACAAGATTGTACACCACAGCCCAGCCGAGATTCTGCCGCACGCGCTTCATGGCCTCGCGCGACAGATCGAACAGCCAGGGGATCACGCGCAGGTCGTCGCGCATCAATACAATGTCAGACGCAGAGCGGGCAACATCCGCGCCATGATTCATCGTCAAACCCACCGTCGCCGCGGCGAGCGCGGGACCGTCATTGATCCCATCGCCGACCATCGCGGCATTATCGGCGAGCCGCTTCATTTTTTCATCGGGCGTCAGCGCGGCTTGGACGGGGATACCCAAAACTTTTTGCCAGCGTTCGCCCGCGCTTTGTTCATCGCCGGTCAGCACGCCAAGATTTAATCCACGCGATTGCAGTTGACCCAACACATCCTTCGATTCGACGCGGATGGTTTCATCGAGAGACAGGATGCCGCGCGCGCGCCCATCCCACCCCGCGTAAACGACGACTCGCCCCGCTTCTTTCCACGCCTCAGCCTGGTCGCGGATTTCGTCCGGCATCTCCAACCCCTCGGCAGAGATGAGACGGGCAGAGCCGACGACAATTTGGTAATTGGTAATGGGTAATTTACCAACAACGCCAAACGCAGGAATGGCTTTGAAGGATTCGGGTTTGATGAATTCAACTTGATTTGCTTTGGCGTAGTCTACAATCGCCCGCGCCAGCGGATGTTCGGATCCATTCTCGATGGAGGCGACGAGGGAAAGAAATTGACCCTCCCTCATCCCCATCCCTTCTTCCATCGGGAGATGGGTCAGGAGGGGTGAGGGAACAAACACTTCCTGCACTGTCATCGGCAATTGAGTCAATGTTCCCGTTTTATCGAAGAAGACTTGATTCACTTTTGCCAATCGTTCGAGCGCGGCGGTGCTTCGCAAGATCACGCCCGATTCAGCCGCGCGTTCGAGCGAGAGCCAAAGAGTTAACGGCGTTGCAAGTCCCAGCGCGCACGGGCAGGCGATCAGCAACACAGAGAGCGCCACGATCAACCCTCTTTCCGCGCCGCCAATATTGGTCCAAACAAGGAACGCAATTGCGGCGAGAGTCAGCGCGGCGGGAGTCATCCACGCGGAGAGTTTGTCCACTGTACGCTCAAGCGGAGAACGCGCCCACAACGCCTCGTGAAGCAGGCGTCCGATCTGACCGGCGATGGTCGCGCCGCCGACAGCCGTGGCGATTACTTCAAAACTGCCGTCGAGGTTGCTGGTCCCGGCTTTAACCGCATCACCTTCGCGGCGAGTTACAGGTTTGGGTTCGCCGGTCAGCAAAGACTCATCGATATCGCCCTGCCCGGTTGCGATTAAACCATCCACCGGGAATCGTCCGCCGGGCTTCACGCGGATACGCATGCCGGGCTTGAGCTCGGCAACGCTCACCTCTTTATCCGCTTCACCGGTGACAATCAATGCGGTATCTGGAATTTGTTCGAGTAATTTCATCACTGCCATGTTACTCGATTTATGCGCCTGCATTTCGAGCCAGCGCCCCACTGAAACTAAAAAGATGAGCATGGTCGCGGTATCGAAATACAAACCACCATGCCCCACGATCAAATTACGGACGGATAAGCCAAACGCCGAAAATGTTCCAACCATGATGAGCGTGTGGATGTTGGGTTGCCCGCGCAACAGACTCGCAAAGCCCGCGCGCAAGATCGGCAGACCGAGCAGGATCAGCACCGGGATGCTTGTGACCATCATCATCACCTGGAAGAAATCCACGAGCGGTTGCGATTCAGGTGTTGCCCAGTTGAAAATTTCGCGCGCGTAAATCCCCGCGCCCACGATCATGTCGTGCAGTACCATCACGCCGCCGATGAGCANNTAGCCCAGAGAACGAATCCGTTTTTTGAGCGACTTGGGATTCGTGATCGCGCTGTCGAACGTGATGTTGGCTTGTCCTTGAATAAAACTCGCCTCGGCGTTGACGACGCCCTTGGCGCGTTTGAGTTGTTCGCTCACCAGCCACGCGCACGAGGAACACCACATGCCACTGAGATTGAGAGTGATGTTTTCAGCGTTTTCCGCGCTCGCAGTTTTCGTAACGGGGTTCGACGGAGTCTCTGCCAGCAACGCCGCCACTTCCCTGCACGATGGACAGCAGAACACATCTCCTTGCTCGTTGGTGAGCGGATGAAGGGTGGTCAATCCGCAGAGAGAGCAGGTGGATAGTAGTTGCGTGGTTGAATAGTCTGCTAGTTGCATGGATGCGGGTTACGAGATGCGAGACATGAGTTACAAGACGTGGGATGAGTTCCACGCTTCACATTACAGGTTTCAAGGTTTCTTATATACGTATGTTCTTGTATATCTGTCTATATTGTTTACTACCATAACATTATCTCACCGATCATCAGGTGATCGATCCAGCCGATCACCGCGAACCCGCGCATGGCGAATTGGAAGCCGAAGAGCATCATAACCAGGGAGGCGAGTCCGCGCGACCAGGCACGGGAAATGGATTTGGAGGCGAGCCATTTTACTGCGAATAAACTTGGAACAGTGGCAACACCAAAGATGAGCATATTGAGCGCGCCGTAGACAGCCGCCTTGGATGCAATCGCCGTCACCAGCGCGGTGAGCACCAAGCCGCAAGGGAGGAGTCCCCACAAGAGGCCGAGCAGGTAGGAGGTCGGAAGCGAAGCAGATTTGAAAGCCCGGATGGCGCGTCCCCACCGTTGAGTCAAAGAGGAAAGTAAAAGTTCGGGCGATGGAGCTAATCCAATAAACGCGGATGCCATGTAAAAGGCGACGATGGCAAAGAGGATCGAAAGCGCGGCTTGCAGTTTGTCGAGCGACCAGAGGGCTTGACCAAAGGCGCCGAAGATCAAGCCGAGAAAGGAATATGTGGTGATACGCCCGGCGTGCGCAAGTACCCAGGCGAATTTATTTTGAAAAACGGGTTGGCGGTCGAATAGAATCACAACGGCGCTGCACATCCCCACACAGTGACCAAGACTGCCTAATAAGCCCAACAGCAACGAAGCCAACATTGTTTACCGCAAATGTACAAATAATTCCAGAAAAACTTCGGAGGTCGAACGACCTCCGAAGTTTTTAATACACGCTATCGGATGAACCAGGTGCGCCCGAGTAGCCACCAATTTGTCAGATAGTAGACTGCGAACCAGACGAGGAAGGCAATGACCAGAACAAATGAGCCTTTCGGTTGGTTTTGTTTGCTTTCAAGGTCATGCTCGGTCAATTTCGTGGATTCAAGCACGGGGTTGTTGTCGCCGGAGACCAGAAGGAGTTTGCTGGCTTCGAGTCGCGGACCGGTGAGGATGGAGGTCAGCACGACGGTAACGTACATGATTCCACCGATGACGGCAATGATCGCGCCGATACCAAAGATGGCAAGCGACAACTCAATGGTGCCAGGGACGACGCCAGCGAAGGTGATATCCCAGTTGCGGCGCGAAACGCCTTGCAAACCGCTGACGATCATGCCGAGGGAAACGAGGAGCATGCCGCCGCCGAACACATAAGGTTGCCAGACCGCCCACTTCTTGAGCTTAAGTTCTTTGCGGAAAATGAGCGGGATCACATAGTAAGTGAAGCCCATGAAGGCGGTTGTCGTTCCGGATACCACTGTGGCGTGGAAGTGTCCCGGCAAGCGCATGGTGTTGTGTACCAGCAAGTTGATCTGCTCGGTACCGATAACCACGCCGGTCACTCCGCCGATCCAGCCGAACATGACCATGGAGACAACCAGGGCGGCAAAGCCCGGTTCGCCCCATGGGGCATTCCGAAGCCAGCCGAATAAACCCTTGCGGTAGCCTTTGGCGCGCAACGCGACTTCCAATGCGGCAGGGATCGAGAACGCGTGCATCATTGAGCCAAGCACCGCAAGGTACATGGCGTACGAAGTGTTGACCGCTTTCCATGCGAACGATAGACCCGGGTCGACCAACAGGTGGTGAGCCGAACCGAGGTTAATGAAGAAGAGGTACAACACGAAAGCAAGGCGCGAGAACTTTTCGTTAACCGGGCGAACGCCAACAGTGATCTGGGCAAGCGCATACCAGATGGAGATCATCGCGGCAAGATTCACTTGCTGAGCGGGATGTCCGAAACCCCAGAAGAAGTTACGGTAGATGCCCGGGTCAAAGTTCGAAAGAATGCCCGCAGACCAAAGGAATGCCGGCACGACCGCCGCCGCACCCTGAAGCAAGGTGTATGTTGCCAGGATGGCGGCGGTCATAAAACCGAACACCACAAGCGGCAACGAACCTTCGAATCGTTTTTCGCGTTTGGCAACCACAATGTTGATGAAGAAGGTGATCACCGCGATCAATGCGCCAACTGCGAACAGGATGTAACTGAGGTAGAACAAGGGGCTTGCTTTGAGCGGCAGATAGGCGGTATATGCGACTGTATTCTTCGGGTCGAACAACACAACGAAATTCGCCATCAATCCGCCGACGGTCATGAGGATGAAACCGAGCCAGGCGGCTTTAGGCGCGGCGTGTCGCGCGTTTAGTAATACAGTCGAGCCAAAGTGTAAGCCTGCCATCTCGAAAAAGACCATCCAGGCGATGAGCATGTCGATGCCGTGGATCGTGAGCAAGCGGTAGAACCAGGTCGCATCCAGCAGATGAATCGCCTGCCAGCGGGTGAGCGCGATCAATAGCGCGGCGATCCCGCCGAGGGTTAAGGTGACGACCGCCATCACCGCATTGGCGATGATCAGTCGTTCCGCGTGCATATCCACTTTTAGGGTGAGGACGGGGCAGGTGCGATAATCGTCCTTCGAGTCCTTCGTCCAGGGAAATGTAGGTGCAAGAGTTGCCATTGCATCTTCTCCTATTTCACGATGATCTTGCCCACCATGGTGTGGTGACCAAGAAAACAATATTCATTACAAACGATGGTGAACTCGCCGGAAGATGTCGGGGTAATCGTCGCTACGTAATCGTAACCCGGCAGAACTTCGAGATTGATATTCACAGGTTGCAGAGAAAAGCCGTGCGCATAATCCATGGAGGAAATGTGCAAGCGGTATTCTTTGCCCTTCTCCAATTGCAGGATGGGATACCACTGCCAGGCGCTGGCGCGCAGATATACATCGCTACCGGGAGGCGGCGCAACCACCGGAATGCTATTCTCCTCCCCCACTTGATACTGGGCTACAAATTCATTCACCGTTGCGGCATACTGTTGCGGCGTCGTGCGATACGTCTCTGCAGGCACATTTTGCTTGCCCATGTAATACCAAAGCGGCATCATCACGGTTAAGAAAATGCACCAGACAAGAGCCACAGTGAGCCACGTCTTCTCAAGGCGACCTAACGGCTTCCACCAATTTTGTTCAGGCGCTAACATGATTTGAATTCTCCTTTTATGAAATTCGGCTAGGGCGCCGGGGGAATGCTCAACAAGTTCGAAATCCCCCACACATTGTAAATCAATGTGCTAATGAGCAATGACAGCAGGAACAACAACCAGATATTATCGAATATCTTCTGACCCAGCGATACGGGTTCGTGCTCTTGCTTTTCCTTCTTGGACATGGCATTCTCCTTTAGTAATTGTTCAATTTCCAAGGCCTAAAAATTTGTCCAATCATAGCATTGTAGGTTATAAAACAAATGTGAAGAATGTCACAGGATGTAATATGACATTTATCAGTATTGGACAAAGCGGCTCTACTTATAAAAATTCGTCTCGATCCTCGATAGTCGCTTGATTATAACCCGGCATTTTTCTGCTCCGCAGACATACAGACAATAATCATGCCGCGGGGGTAACAATCGTCACTTTGACAATCTTCTGCAAATCTCATACAATTTATCCATATTCAACCCGGAGGTTAATAATAATGAAGAAGTTCGCTTTACTACTCTCAATACTTATGGTCGCTACGATGATTCTAGCGGCATGCGGCGGCGGCGGAAATGCCGAAGCAACAGCTACCTTGGAACCCGTGCCGGCTGATTTCGCCGGCAAGACCAACCCGCTCGGAACAGACGCGGCAACTGAAGGCACAAAAGTGTTTCAAGTGAACTGTGAACCATGTCATGGTCCGCAAGGTCACGGCGATGGTCCTGCAGGTGCGGCGCTTGATCCCAAGCCGAAGAACTTGGGTGAATTGCAAACGCGCGCCAGTGATGACTATCTGTTTTGGCGCGTAAACACCGGTAAGCCCGGCACCTCTATGGCGCCGTGGGCGGGTATCCTGACCGAAGAACAGATCTGGCAGGCGATCGCGTTCATCCGCACCTTAAAACCGTAACCGTTTTTCAAACAACAAAAAGCGACGCTGCCAAAGCGTCGCTTTTTGTTTATTAACTGATGTTACGCGGTTGAGGTTGATTTGACTCTCGTAATGCGACATTTTGCAGATTAACAATTAAACCGAACAATCCTGCCGCTTTATTTTGAACCACGGAGACACTGAGTCACGGAGTGTTTAATTTGCTTTTCTCCGTGTCTTCGTGTCTCCGTGGTTTTGGTTTATTGCTCGATTAATTTAGAAAAGTGCAATATGTCGCCCGTGCGCAAGAGTTCTATTTCCTTATTCGTACATATAGCGCAAAGCCGATCGTGCCAAACGCCAACCCGGCGACTGAGACTCCCCACGAGAAAAAGTTCAAAATGAAAGTTGATTCGAGAACATGAATCACCATTAGAAACGGCAGGATAATGCCCGCCAGCATAAGCATCACGCCAGAAAAGAGGAGAAAGCGGGGGGGTATCATTGCGGTTGATACAACCAACACGCCACAAAATGATGCGGCTCGGGTTCAAAGTCCACCGGTTCTTTCTGGTCGCATAACCCGGCAATCGCCCTAGCGCAACGCGGATGGAAGCGGCATCCTTGCGGCGGGTTCACAAGACTCGGCGGCTCACCAGGCGGCACTTCCTTGAACGAATCAGCGTTACGCGCATCGGGATCGGATGTGGCGGCGAGCAACGCATGCGTGTACGGATGCAGGGGGTTCTCAAGCAGGCGGCGCGTATCTGCCTTTTCGATCAGATTCCCCGCGTACATCACAAAAATACGCTGGGAAAAATATTTCACAGTCGAGAGATCGTGCGTGATGTAGATCACGGACAGACCATGAGATTCCTGCAAGGCGCGCATGAGTTTCAGAATCTCGACGCGCACCGAGGCATCGAGCATCGATACAGGCTCATCAGCCACGATCAACTTCGGTTCGCGCAACATTGCCCGAGCGATCACAATGCGTTGCTGTTGGCCGCCGCTGAGCATGTGCGGAAATTTCGGTAAAAAATCCTCCACAGGGTGAAGCTTCACTTCTGTCATCACCTTGTGGATGCGCGCTAACCGCTCTTCCCTGCCTTGCAACCCGCTGATGATGAGCGGTTCTTCCAAAATCGTTTGTACGCTCATGAATGGCGGCAAAGCGCCATATGGGTCTTGTTGCACATACCCGATCTTGAANNAGGATGGTTTTCATCAGGCTGGATTTGCCGCATCCCGACTCGCCGACGACTGCCACTGTTTCCCCTTCCGCCAGTTCAAAACTGACGCCATCCACTGCTTTGACATAACCAGCATGCCCAAAGCCGAACCGTCGCAACTCGTACCACACGCGCAGATCCTGCACAGACAGCAATGGTTGTGCCTCGTTGATTTTTTCAATGCTCATCATCACCTCGCGCAAGTCGATAATCATTGCTCGGTACTCCTAATGTTGGCTTTGTAAAGCGGGACGGGATTCTGCTCCGCGGCTCTCAAGCGTGCAACCAGCATTTGACACTTCGCCCATTTCTCTCAAAAACCGGCGGCTCATCGTTACATTTTTCAAAATGGAATGGACAACGCGCCGCAAACCGGCACCCCTTTGGAGGGTTGATCAGGCTGGGCGGCTGACCGGTTATAAACATCGGGTCCGACTCGCTTCGCAGGCGCGGCACGCTTGCCATCAACATCTGTGAATATGGGTGAAGCGGCGCGGGGAAAAAGTCGCGCGCGTGTCCCGTCTCCACGATCTGGCCGGCATACATGATGGCAACCTCGTCCGCCAGTTCGCTGGAGGTGGCAATATCGTGCGTGATCAAAATAAAAGATGTGCCAAGTTCATGTTTGATGCGCTTAAGCACATTCATAATGTTGGCTTGCGTGAGCAGGTCAAGGGCGGAGGTCGGCTCGTCGAGGACGATCAGGCTGGGGCTGGTGACAAGCGCCATGGCGAGCGCGACGCGTTGCCTCATCCCGCCGCTCAACTCGAAGGGATAGCGGTCCACAAAATCGAGCGGCACACCCACATGTTGAAACATCTTACGAACGAGGCTCATCGCTTCGGATTTGTTGACTCCTAAATGAATGATGGCTGGCTCGGCAACTTGTTCGCCGACTCGAATTACGGGGTTGAGCGAGTTCATCGCGGCTTGCGGCACAAGCGAGATACCCACCCAGCGGACATTCTTGCGAAATTCCTCATCATCGAATTCCATCACGTCCGCGCCTTGTAAGAACACCCTGCCGTCGTATCTATCCACATTCCGCGGAAGGAGACGGAGCATGGCTTTCGCCAATGAACTCTTGCCGCAACCCGATTCGCCGAGGATGACCACTGCCCGATTCGAGTCGAGAGTGAAGTTGACGCCATCCACGGCTTGCACACTGCCGCCGCGTGTTTTGAAATGCAGTTCGAGTTTTTCGATCTGAAGTAGTTTGTGCGATGCAATCTGGTTCATGCGTCTCTCAATTTGGGGTTGAAGATACGGTCCAGGGCGAAGCCTAGCATGGCAAACCCCAGACCGGTGATCATGAGCAGAACGGTCGGTTCCAGAATCCAGTAGTAGTAACCGCGATACAACGCGCCGTTCATATTGGCATCCTGAATGATCTTGCCCCATGTGGGCAACACCGGGTCGCCCAAGCCCAAGACCGCCAGCGAGGCCTCGAGGAAAACAAAGGCTGGCACCGAGGAAACCAAGCCCGGGATAAGTAATGGGATCATACGTGGGATCAGGTAAAAGAACACGATGCGGATTCCGCTCGCCCCGTACGCGCGCGCCGCTTCGATGTACATGGATTCCTTAACTTGAAGAAAGATCGAACGAAAACCCTTGATGGCGCCGGTAAAAATACTCAGGGCAATGGTCGCGCCGAGAATCACCCACAGGCTGCGAGAGTAAAACGTGCCGATCATAATGAGAATGGACAGGAACGGGAGCACAAGGTTTACTTCGGTAATGCGCTGGATCAATTCATCGATCCAGCCTGAATACCATGTGCCCAGCGCAGCGATGATCATCGTCAACACCGAGGAACCCAGCGAGGCGATTAAGCCGAACGTCAACGCGACGGGAGCGCCCCACAGCAATGGAATCATCAGATCGCGGCGCGCATGATCGGTGCCTGCCAGTCCATACACCTGACCGTGAAAGACGAATTCAGCGTCGATGCGCGAGTCGGGTTCGAAGGTTGTGCCGGTGACAAGGAGTTGATACTGTCCCTTGATCGGCGAACCAGTTTCAGGGTCCGAAAAGAGCGAGGCGATACTATCGTCCGTTTTGAGGCGGGTCTTAAGTTTTTCATCCTGGGCGAAACGATAGGTAAATTCCTTGCCGACCGCCATGTTTGCGATCCGCACAGTGCGTCCATCCGGCGTGAGCCATTCAAGCGAGATGAATGGCTGCTTCTCAGCATAGCGAGAGGTGAAATACAAGATCATGTCCTGCGGGTATGTGTCGTACTTGAAGTCGAAGGCATAGCTGGCAAGCAGAGCGCCTGTGCCTTCGGGACCGGGCGTAAATTCACCGGGCAGGCTTCCATCTCTGGTATTGACGGAGAACGATTCAGCGTATTTTGTAGACGAGAAATAATTGATCCATGCGGGCGCGGCGAACTTTGGGTTTTGATACCAGGCTTCTTCCCCTCCGCGCCACAGGCGGATGGCTTCGTGATAGGGGATCTTCACCATGGCGTAAACAGCCAGCAACACAAGAAGAAGGACAACGAACGACCCAAACACAGCGGATGGGTAATATAAAAGTTTTTGCACCGAGCTTTTCAGCGCAGTCATGTCAACCCCCAACCTTTACGCGCGGGTCAACAAGCGAGTAAATGAAATCGAGTAAAAACACCGTCATGGCGAGTAAGTAAGCGTAAATAATTGTCGAGCCGACGATGATGGGAATGTCATATAACCCGATCGCCTGAAAGAGCGCGCGTCCCAACCCGGGCCACAGGAAGACAGTTTCGGTAATGGTCGCGCCCGTCCATAACGTGATGATGAGCAGGGCAAAGTTGGTGATAATATTAGGAAGCGTGGGGCGCAAAATGTACTTCCGTTCCACATCGCGGGAGGGCAAGCCTTTTGCCTTCGCCATATCCACATAATCTTCGCTGGAGTAAATCAGGAAGAACGTGCGGTAGTTATAAATACTGAGAAAAAATGAACTGAGCACAAGAGATAACGTGGGCAGGATCAAATGTTTGAGCAGGCTCAAGGAGTAATCGAACGGGTTGGAAGGCGGCGGGGAATCCACCATGCCGCCGAACGGCAATACCTTCAACAATGCCGCAAAGATCAGAATGAGAAAGATGCCGTAAAACCACGGCGGCACCGCGGAGGTCGGCGATAAAGCCACAACAAGTTTGTCCCAAAAATTTCCATACTTGCGCGAGAGATTTAAAGCGAGCAGGATGCTGGAAAAAAACAGGAACAATTGCGAGATGCCCATTAACAACAAGGTGGCGGGCAGGCGTTCCAGCAAGATGAGGCGCACTTGTTTCGACCCCGAGTCGCTGGTCATGTTAATGGCGCGCCCGAGGTTCAAGGTGAGCGCGTTCGCAAGATAACGCGCATTCCGCACCGCGATGGGCACATCCAAGCCCATGCGTTTTTCTTCCGAGGCGATCTTGTCTTTTATCAATTGCTGGCGAACTTCAATCTCCATGGCTTGCCCCGCGGGGCTGTTGATGATCGCCTGCGTGACGCGGTCTCGAATTTCGCCGCGCATGATCTCGTCTACATAACCGCCCATATTGGCGATCACGATGGTGAGGTAAATGCCAATGATGACGGTTACGAACAACGTCAGCAGGCGCGTAATGGAATATCGCAGAATACGGAGCAACGAGCCATAGCGCGTCGGCTTTTTTGAAACCAACGACTCGGTTGTGGGTTGGGTTATCACTGCCATACATGCCTCATTTATTTTCGGCTCTCCCGTAATTAACAGGAAAGAGCCTCAACACGAAGGACACCAAGTACACAAAGGGGAAAAAAGAGCCTTGATTTCATCGGGTTTTCCTTGGTGACCGTCGTGTCATTTCGACAAGCTCAATGCAAGCCTTTGTGTTTGAAAAGAGTTTTCCCGTTAAAAACGGTAGAACCTTATTTTCCTAAATGAACTCACAGGGACGATCCGTTTTCGTCCCTGTGAGTTTTCAATCGGCAAACCTTACGGTACTGCCACAAAATCAAACGAAGTGAATGATGGGATCGCCACAGGGATCGGCACCACCGCCACCTCGAGCCTGGCTGAACCGGTGGGCAGTTTCTTCGTTTCCTCCGCGCTCAACGTGACCTGATATTGACC
>CXWJ01016253.1_pt1 | contig 17982 bp, 15 predicted proteins | sample 590841 | NCBI WGS metagenome assembly CXWJ01 (sample SAMEA3498367, study PRJEB10139) | wastewater metagenome | biome: wastewater treatment plant; material: activated sludge | place: Austria | collected 2015-01-21 | reverse complement strand
GGTCGACGTGCCTCCACCCCCGCCACCCCCCGGAAACGGCGACGCCCCCGCATCCCCCCCGCCGCCGCCGCAAGCGGCCACGAGCGCCATCGTCGCCGTCGACAGCAGCGCCGCGAACCAGCCCCTCAGAGAGAGCGTCTTGAACTTCATCATGTCTTCAAACCCTGGTGGTGCCGTTCAACGTGCGGCCGTCTTGTCGGTGATGACCTTCGGCGTCAGGAAGATCAGCAGTTCGGTACGTTCCGACGATTTCGTGCGCGTCTTGAACAGGTTGCCGAGGTACGGCACGTCGCCGAGAACCGGCACCTTGGAGACGTCTTCGCGGTCGGCCTGCTCGAAGATGCCGCCGATGACGATGGTGCCGCCGTTTTCGACCAGCACCTGCGTCTGCACGTGCTTGGTGTCGATCGCGAAGCCTGCCGCCGTCGTGCGGCCGACACTGTCCTTGTTGACGTCGACATCGAGGATCACGTTGCCTTCGGGCGTGATCTGCGGCGTGACCTCGAGCTTCAGGTTCGCCTTGCGGAACTGCAAGGACGTGGCGCCGCTGGAGGTGGCCACCTGGTAGGGCAGTTCTTCGCCCTGCTCGATGAGCGCCTTCTTCTGGTCGGCGGTGACGACGCGCGGGCTGGACACGACCTTGCCCTTGCCGTCGGCTTCGAGCGCCGAGATCTCGAGGTTCAGGAAGCGGTTCGACGATGCGCCGAACAGCGACAGCGCGAAGGTCGCCGGGTCGTAACCCCCCTGGCCGACCGCCGGCAGGTTGACGAACCGGGTGTCGTTGAAGGTGACGTTCTGGGTCGCCGTCTGCAAGGTCTGCGCGCCCACGGCGTTCAGGTTGCCGCCGAAGGTCACGCGGTTGTTGCCGCCGACCCCGTAGCCCGGCATGCCGCCGCGCAGGCCGCGCAGATCGACCGCGCCGAGCTTGACGCCGAGCGAGCGTCCGAACGAATCGTCGGCGATGACGATGCGCGCTTCGATCAGCACCTGGCGCACCGGGATGTCGATCTTGGTGATCAGCGCCTGCACCTCTTCGAGCTTCGACGGGATGTCGCTGACGAACAGCTGGTTGGTGCGCGTTTCGAAGATCACCGAACCGCGCGGCGTGAGGATGCGCGAGGCGGTGCCGCCCGAGCCGCTGGCCGTGCCGGTCAGGCCCTTGGCGACGTCTTCGGACTTGGCGTAGTTGAGCTGGAAGGCCTGGGTGCGCACCGGCTCGAGCTGGGCGATCTGGGCCTTCGACTCGAGATCGACCTTCTCCTTCGCCGCGAGTTCGTCCTTCGGCGCGATCCAGATCACGTTGCCCGACTTGCGCAGGCCCAGGCCCTTGGCTTGCAGGATGATGTCCAGCGCCTGGTCCCAGGGCACGTCCTTCAGGCGCAGCGTCACGTTGCCGGTGACGGTGTCGCTGGTGACGACGTTGAAGTTGGTGAAGTCGGCGATGACCTGCAGCAGCGCGCGCACTTCGATGTTCTGGAAGTTCAGCGACAGCTTCTCGCCGGCGTAGCCAGCGCCTTGCGTCAGCTTGTTCGGGTCGATCTTCTGCGGCCGCACTTCGAGCACGAACTGGTTGTCGCTCTGGTAGGCGCTGTGTTCCCACAGGCCGCGCGGCTCGACCGTCATGCGCACGCGGTCGCCCGATTGAGTCGTCGTGATCGTCTGCACCGGCGTGCCGAAGTCGACCACGTCGAGCCGGCGGCGCAGGTTGTCGGGCAGCGTCGATCGCAGGAACTCGACCACCAGGCCCTGGCCCTGCTGGCGGATGTCGACGCCGACCTGGTTGTTCGGCAGCTCGACGACGATGCGCCCGGCCCCGTCGTTGCCGCGGCGGAAGTCGACGTCCTTGAGTGCCAAGGTGTCGCGGTTCAGGCTGGGTGCGAACTGCGCCGATTCGCTCGCACCCGGGGTCGCGGCCGTGGACTCGAGCACCAGCAGCAGCGCCTTGCCCTGCAGCTGGGCGCGGTAGTTCGCCGGGTTCTTCAGGTTGAGCACCAGGCGCGTGCGGTCGCCGCCCTGCGCCACGCTCACGCTGCGCAGGTTCGCACTGTTCACCTCGACCGAGTTGCGGCCCATCGAGTTGCCGACGCCGGGCAGGTCGATGGCGATGCGCGGCGGCGCCTGGATCGCGAAGCCGTTCGGTACGGCCGGCAGCGGCTCGGCAAGCTCGACGCGAACCACCTCGGCGCCCGCCTGGACCGAGCTCGTGATCGACTGGATCGCGTTTTGCGCCAGCGCCGCGATCGGCGCACCGACGAACAGCGCGAGCGCGAGGGCACGGGTGCGCCACTTGCTCATGATTCGAATCTCCTGATAGCTGTTCATCGCGCTCTTTCCTGGAGCTGGAGGGCGCTGGCGCGCTCGATCCATTCGCCCGCGGCGTCCTGGACGATTTCACGCAACGCGATGTCGGTCTCGCTGATGCGGGTGATCTTCCCGTAGTTCTGGCCGAGGTAGTCGCCCGCCTTGACCTGGTAGAGCAGGCTGTCGACGCGCAGCAGCGCATACGCGCGGCCGCTGCGCACGACGCTGCCGACCATCGTCATGCCGTCGAGCGGGTAGGCCTCGAGCGGTTCCTTGCGGCGGTTGAGCTCGCCGGCGAGCAGCGAATTGGGCTGACGCGCCTCCTGCTTGAGCGCGACGCTGAGTTTCTGCGTGCTGAACGGCTCGACGCTGGCCAGCGCCAGGTAAGGCTGCGGGTCGAACTTCTTCGGCGGCGTCAGCGGCTGCACGTCGGGTTTGACCTCGCGGCGTTGCTGCTCCATCCACTGGGTCAGCTCCTCCTGCTCGCCGCTGCAACCGGCCAGCGCGGCCAGCGCCAGCGTTGCCCAGGCCAGGCGCCACGACGCAGCGGTGCGCGCGCCGATCATTTCTTCGCTCCCGGCTTGCTCTTGGCCTTGGCGGCCGCCTGCCGAGTCGCCGCGACTTCGCTCGCGTCGAGGTAACGGTAGGTGCGCGCGGTCGCCTCAAGCTGCAGCGCGCCGCCCGGGTCCTTGGTGGTGGTGAGCGACATGTCGTGCAGCGTGACGATGCGCGACAGGTTCGCGATGTCGCCGGCGAAGGCGCCGAGGTCGTGGTAGCGGCCGCTCAGGCGCAACGCGATCGGCAGTTCGGCGTAGTAGTCCTTGACCGCCACCTGGCCGGGTCGGAACAGCTCGAACTGCAAGCCGCGGCCCAGGCCGGCCTGGTTGATGTCGGACAGCAGCGCATCCATCTCGGCCTTGCCGGGGAGCTGCTTCTCGAGCTGGGTCACGTATTCCTCGACCTGGAGTTTCTGCTTGCGCAGTTCGGGCAGGTTGATCGCCTGCGCGAGCTTGGCGCGATAGTCGGTCTTGAGCGCGGGCTCCTTGGCGCGCTCGCTGTCGAGTTCTTGATGCGCACCCTGCAGGAGCACGAACCAGCCGACCACGGCCATCAGCACGATGACGCCCAGCCAGGCCAGCAGCTTGGGCAGCATCGGCCATTGGCCCGGCTCGTTCGGATTCAGGCCGCGGAACTGCGACGCCGCGCCCTCGAACACCGAGTTCAGGTCGACGTTCATCGGTTTGGATGTAGTGGCCATGTCAGTGCCCGCCCGGCCGCCCGAAGGGCACTGAGCGCCCCGCGGGGGCAGTGAACGAAGTGAGCTGGGGTCGTTTCATGTCAGCCCTTCTTCGGCGCAGCGCCGGCAGCCGACGGGCCTGATGCGGCCGCAGCCGCCGGTGCGGCCACGCTCGCCTTGTCCTGCGGCCGTTTGACCGCGACGCGCATCGAAAAGCCGAACAAGCGCTTCTGTTCGCGGCTGGCCGACGTGATCGAGGTCGATTTGCTCTCGATCAGCTCAGGCCGGACGAGCCAGTCGGAGTTGTTGCTCGTGTTGCGCAACAGCTCGGACACGCGCTCCTGTGTCTGCGCGATGCCCACCACGTTGAGCGACTGGCCGGTCTGCTTGACCGAGGTGAAGTACACGCCCTCGGGCGTCTGCTTGACGAGTTCGTTGAGCAGGTGCACCGGCAGGTTGCGGTCGATCTGCAGGTCTTCGACCGCCTTCTGGCGCGCCTTCAGCGATTCGATCTCGGCCTTCAGCGTCGCGATGTCCTTGATCTGGACTTCGAGCTTGGCGATTTCGCCCTTGAGGAACTGGTTGCGGTCCTGCTGCGCGGCAGTGAGCTGCTGCACGACGAGGTACCAGGCACCGACGATGACCACGCCGACCGCGGCCGCCGCACCCAGGCCGGCGAAGAACGCGATCTTCCGGCGCCGGCGCCGCTCCTCCCGGTGCGGGAGCAGGTTGATCAGGATCACTGCATGAACCTCCGCATCGCCAACCCGCAAGCGGTCAGGTACGACGGCGCCTCGCGGCGCAGCTTGCTTTCGCGCACCGCCGAACCGAGCTTCATGTTCTCGAACGGGTTCACGACCATGGAGGCAAAGCCGGTGAGTTCGGTGACCCGGTCCTTCAGGCCCGGCAGCGTGGCCGTGCCGCCGGCGAGCATCACGTAGTGCACCTTGTGGTGCGGCGTGCTCGTGAAGAAGTACTGCAAGGCGCGGCCGATCTCCTGCGACAGGCTGTCGACGAAGGGCGCGAGCAAGGAGGATTCGTAGTCTTCGGGCAGGTCGCCGGCGAGCTTCTTCTGCTCGGCCTCTTCGTACGAGAAACCGTACTGGCGCGAGATCAGCTGCGTGAGCTGCGAGCCGCCGAAAGCCTGGTCGCGGTCGTAGAGCATCTCGTCGTCGCGCAGCACCTTCAGGCTGGTGGTGTCGGCGCCGATCTCGAACAGCGCAACGAGCGCGTCCTTGCCTTCGCTCGGCAGGCCGGCGACGACGCGCCCCATCGCCATGCGCGAGGCGTGCGACTCGATGTCGAGCACCACCGGCTTCAGGCCGGCGGCTTCGGCCAGGCCCTGGCGGTCCTGGACGCGGTCCTTGCGCGACGCGGCGATCAGCACTTCGACATCGCCGACCGACGCCGGGCTCGGGCCGATGACGCAGAAGTCGAGGCTGACCTCGTCGAGCGAGAACGGGATGTACTGGTTGGCTTCGGACTCGACCTGCAGTTCGAGTTCCTCTTCGCGCAAGCCCGCGGGCAGCATGATCTTCTTGGTGATCACGGCCGACTGCGGCATCGCCATCACGACCTGGCGCGTTCTCGTGCCGCTCTTGGCGACGACACGTTTGACGGCTTCGGCCACTTCGTCGAACTTCTCGATCTGGCCGTCGGCGATCCAGCCCTTTTCGAAGCTTTCGGCGCCGAAACGTTCGAGCACGTACTCGCCCGCCGCGGTCTGGCCCAGTTCGACGAGCTTCACGCTCGAAGAGCTGATGTCCAGCCCGATCACCGGCGGGTGTTTGCGGCCCAACAAGGTGTCTAGAAAGCTCACGACGCCTTTCCCTCCAGCGCTCGAACGAACACGCCGGACTGTTAATAAGTTACTTCCATGCTAGCAGCAAAGCCATTGAGCAACAAAGGAGTTCCCCCCCTCGCCGCCCCGCGCTCGTTGCAAATCTCACACGCGCCGCGAGCCTGCAAAGCCGGGCCGTCGGCCCCTGTCGGATGCATATCGGCCGCAGCGCCGAGGACTTCAAACCGTGACAATCTGCTACAGCGTCGCCTTTCTATAATTTGTCCGGCTCGCCTCGTGCCACGCGCGGCTCGCGCATCGCCTCGCCGCGTACCCTCGGACCCACTCTCCTATGCCTTCTTCGTTGCACCCCTGGGCCACCTGGCCGTTGAAGGCACTGGCCTGGCTCGTGGGGCTGGCGGTCGCCGCGGCGCTCGCGCTGCTGCTGCTGGTGGCGGTCTCCCTGGCCGTGGCCTACCCGAACCTGCCCGAGATCAGCAGCCTGACCGACTACCGGCCGAAGCTGCCGATGCGCGTGTACTCGGCCGACGGCGTGCTCATCGGCGAGTTCGGCGACGAGCGCCGCAACTTCACGCCGATAGGCCAGATTCCCAAGCTCATGCAGCACGCCGTGCTGGCGATCGAGGACGCGCGCTTCTACGAGCACCGCGGCGTCGACTACAAGGGCGTCGTGCGCGCTGCGCTGGCGCAGTTCAGCGAGGCCAAGAGCCAGGGAGCATCGACCATCACGATGCAGCTGGCGCGCAACTTCTACCTGTCGACCGAGAAGACCTTCACGCGCAAGATCTACGAGATCCTGCTCGCGCTGAAGATCGAGAGCCTGCTGGGCAAGGAGCAGATCCTCGAGGTCTACATGAACCAGATCTACCTCGGCCAGCGCGCCCACGGCTTCGCGGCGGCCAGCGAGGTCTATTTCGGCAAGCCGCTGAAAGACGTGAGCGTGGCCGAAGCGGCGATGCTCGCGGGTCTGCCCAAGGCGCCTTCGGCGTTCAACCCGATCGTCAACCCGAAGCGCGCCACCGAACGCCAGCGCTACATCATCGACCGCATGCTGGACAACGGCTTCATCAGCGCCGAGCAGCACGCCGCCGCCAAGGCCGAGACGCTCCAGTATCGGACGCCGAACCCGGTGCCGCCGCATGCCGAGTACGCCGCCGAGGCGGCGCGCCAGCTGATCTTCGACCAGTACGGTGCCGACGCCTACGTGCGCGGGCTCAACGTCACGCTGAGCGTGCGTTCGGCCGACCAGCTCATCGCCTACCGCGCGCTGCGCAAGGGCATCATGGATTTCGAGCGCCGCCAGGTCTACCGCGGCCCCGAGGCCTATGTCGACCTGCCGGCGAACCCGAAGGACCTGGACGCGCGCATCGCCGAGGCCCTGGTCGACCATCCCGACAACGACGAACTCAAGGCCGCCGTCGTGCTCGAAGCCGGGCCGAGGAAGGTGGTCGCAGTGATGCAGAACGGCGAGCCGCTCACCATCACCGGCGACGGGCTGAAGCCGGCCGCCTCGGGCCTCTCGGACAAGGCGAACCCGAAGACGCAGGTGCGGCGCGGCGCCGTGATCCGCTTGCTGCGCGGTCCCAAGGGCGACTGGAGCATCACCCAGCAGCCCGAAGTCGAGGGTGCGTTCGTGTCGCTCGACCCGCGCACCGGCGCCGTGCGCGCGATGGTCGGCGGCTTCGACTTCGCCAAGAGCAAGTTCAATCACGTCACCCAGGCCTGGCGCCAGCCGGGCTCGAGCTTCAAGCCCTTCATCTACTCGGCAGCGCTCGAAAAAGGCTTCACGCCGGCCACCGTGATCAACGACGCGCCGCTGTTCTTCGACGCCGGCGCCACGGGCAGCCAACCCTGGGAGCCGAAGAACTACGACGGCAACTTCGACGGGCCGATGTCGATGCGCCGGGGCCTGGCGAAATCGAAGAACATGGTCTCGATCCGCATCCTGCAATCGATCGGCGCCGGCTACGCCCAGAACTGGGTCACGCGCTTCGGCTTCGAGGCGGACAAGCACCCTGCCTACCTGACGATGGCACTCGGCGCCGGCGCGGTGACGCCCTTGCAGATGGCGTCGGCGTATTCGGTCTTCGCGACCGGCGGCTACCGCGTGAACCCGTACCTGATCGCGCGCATCACCGACTCGAAGGGCAAGCCGCTCAGCGAAACGCAGCCGCCGGTGCTCGACGAATCGATGCGCGTCATCGATGCGCGCAACGCCTTCGTCATGACCAGCCTGCTGCAAGAGGTCACGCGCTCGGGCACCGCGGCGGCGGCGCAGCGCACGCTGCGCCGGCCCGACGTGTACGGCAAGACCGGCACGACGAACGACTCGATGGATGCCTGGTTCGCCGGCTGGCAACCGAGCCTGGTGGCGGTGGTCTGGCTGGGCTACGACACGCCGCGCAAGCTCGGCGACCGCGAGACCGGCGGCGGCCTGTCGCTGCCGGTGTGGATCGACTACATGGGCACGGCGCTCAAGGGCGTGCCCGTGGCCGAAGCCGCGGCACCGCCCGGCGTCGTCAACCTCGCCGGCGAGTGGTACTACGACGAGTACTCGCAGGGCAGCGGCGTGAACTCGCTCGGCCTCGAAGACCAGTTGCCGACCGCGGCCGACGAAGAAGAGCGCAAGAGCATCCTCGACCTGTTCAAGCGCTGAAGCGCAGCGGCTGGCCGGCCTGCTCGCTCGCGCAGGCCGACAGCGCCTCGAAGAACTCGCGGCCGTCGCGCGTGTCGAGCCAACGCCCGTCGAAGTGCTTGTAGTGGAAGCCGCCCGAGCGCGCCGCGAGCCACAGCTCGTGCAGCGGCGGCTGGGTGTTGATGACGATCTTGCTGCCGTTCGGGAAGCACAGCTCGAGCAGCCCGCCGGTGCGGCTGGCGTCGATATCGATCACGTCGTCCTGCAGCAAGCGATCGACCGCCGCTTCGATGCCGGCGAGCACCGCTGCGGTCGAGGCGTGGTACTGCGCATCGCTCAGCTCGGTGGGGACGAAGGGTGCGGACATGGCCGATAGAATCGAATGATGTTGCAGCGCAAGACGAGTGTAGCGGCGCGCCGTGTCGCGGCCTGGCTGGTCGCCCCTGTCGCCGCGATGGCCTTGGCCGGCTGCGGCCAGAAAGGCCCGCTGGTGCTGCCCAAGCCCGCACCGGCCGCTTCGGCACCATCACCCGCGACACCATGACCCAGCTTCCCGGTGCACCGCACATCGCCTATCGCGGGCGCGAGCTCTTCATCGACGAGTTGCCGCTGGCCACGCTCGCCCGGCGCTTCGGCACGCCGCTGTACGTGTACTCGCACGCAGCGATGCTCGCGGCGCTCGGCGCCTACCAGCGCGCGCTCGCGGGCCGCGACCACCTCGTCTGCTACGCGATGAAGGCCAATCCCAGCCTCGCCGTCCTGCAGACCTTCGTGCAGGCGGGCTGCGGCTTCGACATCGTCTCGGGCGGCGAACTCGCACGCGTGCTCGCTGCCGGCGGCGACGCGGCGAAGGTCGTGTTCTCGGGCGTCGGCAAGACGCGCGCCGAAATGGCCCAGGCGCTGCACGCCGGCGTGATGTGCTTCAACGTCGAGAGCGAAGCCGAGCTCGAAGTCCTGTCGCAGGTCGCCGTCGAGACCGGGCTCCCGGCGCGCATCAGCCTGCGCGTGAACCCCGATGTCGACGCCGGCACCCACCCGTACATCTCGACCGGCCTGAAAGGCAACAAGTTCGGCGTCGCCCACGAGCGCGCGCTGGCGGCCTACCGCCGCGCCGCGGCGCTGCCCGGGATCGAGGTGGTCGGCATCGATTGCCACATCGGCTCGCAGATCACCGAGATCGGCCCGTACCTCGCCGCGCTCGACCGCGTGCTCGACCTGGTCGAGGCAGTCGAGGCCGCGGGCATCGGCTTGCATCACCTCGACCTCGGCGGCGGTCTCGGCATCACCTACACCGACGAGGCGCCACCGGCGGCGGATGCGCTCGTCGCCGCGCTGCTCGCACGCATCGATGCGCGCGGCCACGGCCAGCGCAAGATCATGTTCGAGCCCGGCCGCTCGCTGGTCGGCAACGCCGGCGTGCTGCTCACCGAAGTGCTGTATCTCAAGCCGGGTGAGACGAAGAACTTCTGCATCGTCGACGCGGCGATGAACGACCTGATGCGCCCGGCGATGTACCAGGCCTGGATGGGCATCGTCGCGTGCACGCTGCGCGACGCGGTGCCGCAGCTCGTCGACGTGGTCGGCCCGGTGTGCGAATCGGGCGACTGGCTGGGGCGCGATCGCAGCCTCGCCGTGCAAGGCGGCGACGTGCTCGCCGTGTTGTCGGCCGGGGCCTACGGCATGAGCATGGCGAGCAACTACAACTCGCGCAGCCGCGCTGCGGAAGTGATGGTCGCGGGCGGCGAAGCCTGGCTGATCCGCGAGCGTGAGCCGGTCGAGTCGCTGTTCCGGCACGAGCGGCTGTTGCCGCCGGCCTGAGGAGAGCGCTACGCGCGCGCGCCCTCCGGCAGCGCCAGCGAGCGTTCGGCCAGCCCGGTGAACAGCGCCGCGCCGAGCGGCAGCACCTCGTCGTTGAAGTCGAACCGCGGGCTGTGCAGGAAGCAACCGCCTTCGCCGCCCTGGCCGAGGCGCAGGTACGCACCCGGGCAGGTCTGCAGCATGAACGAGAAGTCTTCGGCGCCCATGCTCGGCGGCAGGTTGCGAATCACGTGGTCTTCGCCGACGAGCAGCGCCGCGGTGTCGGCGGCGAAGCTCGCTTCGCGCGGCGTGTTGATCGTCGCCGGATAGGCGCGCTGGTAGTCGAGCGTGGCGGTGGCGCCGAAGCCGACCGCGATCGATTCGACCAATCGACCCAGACGCTCCTCGATCGTGTCCTGCAGCTCGCGCCGGAACGCACGCACCGTGCCGACCAGGCGCGCCTGGCGCGGAATCACGCTGAAGGCGTTGGCGTCGCCGGCCTGCATGGCGCACAGGCTGACGACGGCGTGGTCCATCGGGCTGACGTTGCGCGCCACCAGGCTCTGCGCCGCGGTGATGATGTGGCCGGCCACGAGCACCGGGTCGACCGCGAGGTGCGGGTGCGCACCGTGGCCGCCGCGGCCGTCGATGGTGATCTCGATGCGGTCGGCCGCGGCCATCATCGGCCCCGGGTTCACGCCGATCATGCCGGGGGCGAGGTTCGGCCAGTTGTGCATCGCATACACCGCGTCGACCGGAAAGCGCTCGAACAGGCCGTCGTCGAGCATCGCCTTGGCACCGCCGCAGCCTTCTTCGCCGGGCTGGAAGATGAGCACCACGGTGCCGTCGAAACGCCGCGTCTGCGCCATGAACCAGGCCGCGCCGACGAGCATCGCGGTGTGGCCGTCGTGGCCGCAGGCGTGCATCAGGCCGCCCTTGGTCGAGCGCCAGGCGAACTCGTTGTCCTCGCGCAGCGGCAGCGCGTCCATGTCGGCGCGCAGGCCGATCGCGCGCCGCGCCGCGGCCTTGCCCTTGCCGCGGCGCGCCGGCTCGCGCCCGCGCAACACGCCGACGACGCCGGTGCGGCCGATGCCGGTGTGCACCTCGTCGACACCGCAGACCCGCAGCGCCTCGGCGACGCGTGCCGCGGTGCGCACCTCCTCGAAGCCGAGCTCGGGATGCGCGTGCAGGTCGCGCCGGAAGGCGGTGAGCTCGGGATGCATCGCCACGAGGCGATCGAACACCGCGCCGCGGCCCAGCGGTTGCAGGATCGCGCTCATGACAGCCCCGCGTCCGACGAGTACGCCGGCCGATCCCCCGAGGGGATGGCGGGCCGGCTTGGGAGCGGCCCGGCGCTCGGCCCGCCCAAGGGGGTTGACTCAGGGTGTCTCACTGGAGTACCTGCGTGCTGCGCACTCCGGTATTCGCCTTTCGGGCGGCCGGGCAGGCTCATGCGCAGGCTTCCCGAGACCCCTCGGCGAAGGTCATTGATGGACGGCGGTTCCATGCGCGACCATTGGAACACCGACTCGGTGCCGATGCTGAAGACCGTCACCGAAGCGCCCGCGCGCAAGGGTTCAGAGACGACGCCCGTCGGCGCCGATCAGGCGCAACTCGCCGTACAGCGCCGAGGCGCGCGAGCGCGTGTTGTCGGCATCGGTCATCAGCCCGACGCCGATCAGCGCCCCCGGTTCCTCGCCGAACGCGCGGCGGTAATCGGCCACGATGTCGCGCGCGTGGTGGCGCCACTGCCCCACACCGGCCCGGCCGGAGTCGACGACGATCTTGCGGATGCGGTCGGTGCGGCCGCTGGTGAGCACGGTTTCGGGTGCGACGCGGTTGTCCCAGACGTACATCAGCGTCGCATACGGCGGTGCCTCTCCGGTGAGCGCCTCGGCCAGGTCGAACAGCACGCGGTTGCGCTCGCTCAAGCGTCTGGTCTCGCCGTCGAACGCGAGGATGACGCGTGCCGGCGAGTCCGACGCCTCGCGGTCGCGCAGATCCGCCGCATCGATCAAGGCCGTGACGCGCCACGAGAACTCGACGCGCCCCAGCGCCACAGGCTCNNCTCGGGTGACGGCAGCGGCTCCGGGCTCGCGCAGGCCGACAGGCCGGCAGCGACCACCGTGGCAGGCAGCAGAAGGCGTCGATTCCAGCGCATGAAAAAGCCGCTCGGCGAGAGCGGCCAGAAGTGACGGCCCGAGCGTGGACCGACGCTGTCGCGGTCAGAAGCGGTGACGCACACCGACTGCAAAGTTGTTGGAGTCGGTGCCGGCGGTGTCGGTCACCCCGCCGAGGAAGCCGGCCTGCCCGGGCGCGGCCTGCGCGAGGTTCTTGTTGTTGAAGTGCGTCAGCACCAAGTTCAGATCGGTGCGCTTGGACAGCGCGTAGCTGTACGCCGCGCCGTACGAAGCGGTGTCGGCGTTCGCCGCCCGCTTGTCGTTCGCCACGCTGTAGGCAGCGTAGATCGTGTGCGGGCCTGTGACCAGCTTGTAGCCCACGTGGTAGGTGTGCAGGTCCTGCTTGAGCGCGTTGATGAACGCGGTCTGCACCAGCGCCGCCGAAACCGCCGGAACGCCCTGGGCGATGAGCAGATCGTCGATCGCCGAGGTACCGGTCGGATGGTCGTCCTTGACCGTCGCGTAGCCGGCGCTGAGCGTGCCGGGGCCGAGCTTGGCCGACGCACCGACGACGATCGACTTGAGCGACTTCTCGCCGAGATCGTCGTTGCGGGCGTTGTACCCCAGGCCCACCGAGAACGGCTCGGACTTGTACACCGCCTGCAAACCGATCAGGCGGTTCGCCGAGTCCTTCACCGCCGAGCCGGGGAAGGTGACCATCAGGCCGGCGGTGAAGCCGCCGAGTTGGATGCGGTACTGCAGCGCGTCGTCCTGGCGGATGTCGATCGATGCCGGCAACGAAGCCACCTGACCCCAGGCCAGGCTCGACTGCGTGCCGAGCGTGTCGAAGGTGCCGGCGACCTCGTAGGCCGGCGTGTACTGGCGGCCGGCGAGGAACGCGCCGAACGGCGTGATCAGCCCGACGTAGGCCTGGCGGTCGAAGAAGCCGCCGCGCAGGTTCACGCCGACAGTGTTGCCGATGCTGTTGGCGACACCGCTGACCAGGGGCTGGAAGGCCGCCGCCGGGTTCAGCCCGAGCAGTGCCGCGCTCGACAGACGATCGGGCAACTGGCTGCCCGAAGGCGGCCGGTTCGTCACCGTGCCGTTGTCGAGTTCAGCGCGGTTCTCCAGCGTGAAGATCGCGCGGTAGCCGCCGCCCAGGTCTTCGTTGCCGCGAAAGCCGAAGCGCGTGCCTTCCATGATGCCGCTGACGAGATTCGTCCGCGAGCCGCCCCTCAGCCCCGTGACGTGGCTGACGCCGCCATCGGCGATGCCGTAGAGGGTCACGGTGTGGGCATCCTGAGCGATCGATGCCCCGCAGGCGGCAGCAAGAGCAGTGAAAGCGAAGAGCTTTTTCATGGTGCGGACTCCGACGTGAACCGCTTTGGATTTTCGATGCTGGCCGCGATCGGCATGCCGACTTGTTGCAACCCGTCCACACCCAATTACCCTAGTCGGCGCGACACGGCGACGCCGAGCAAGAAAAAAGGCCACCCGGGGGTGGCCTTTTCGATCGCGGAGTACGCGCCGATCAGAAGCGGTGCTGAAGGCCAACGCCGAAGATCTTGTCCTTCGCCACTTCGCCGTCCGCCGCCAGAGCATCGTCCTTGTTGCTGCGATAGCCGGCGTACAGCTTGGTGCGGGCCGACAGCTTGTACTGCGCTTCCAGGCCGAAGCCCTTGGCAGCCAGCGAGTTGCCGTCGACCTTCGAGCGCGCGTAGGCGACGCGCACGTCGGCAGCCGGGGTCAGCTGGAACTTGGCGCCGAGGCCGTATTCCTTCGCGTCGTCGCTGGCCACGGTGCGGTCGTTGCTTTCCGACGTGTACAGGCCCGACAGGGTCACCATGCCGAAGGTGTAGTTCGCCAGCAGCGTCAGGTGGTCGAGCGAGTCGTGCGGGGCAGCGGCATCGTTGTCGCGCTGCATGGCCGCCCACACGGCCAGCGGGCCGGCGGCGTAGCCGATCTTGCCGCTCCACGACTTGTAGGCCGTCTCGCCGGAAACTTCGGCGCCGGCCACGAAGCCGCCCATCGCGGGCGTCACGTAGCGGATGCGGTTGCTGTAGCGGCCGACGTAGTTGCCGCCACCCTCGGCGTGCACGGCGTCGGTCGGATCGAACGCAGTGCGTTCCATCACGAACGAGCCACGCACATCGTCGTACAGCGTCAGGCTGCGGCCGATGTTCACCAAGCCGAAACCACCTTGCAGACCGACCACCGAGGTGCGGTTGAACAGGCCGTCAGCCGAGCCCACGCCGGTGTCGGCGCTGAAGCCGCTTTCGAGCGTGAAGACGGCCGACATGCCGCCGCCCAGGTCCTCGACGCCACGCAGGCCCCAACGCGAGCCGTTCAGCAGGCCCGACTTCATGTTCTTGGTCGAGTCGCCGTTGTTGACCTTGTCGGAGGTCAGGCCGAGGTCCACGAGGCCGTACAGGGTGACCGACGACTGCGCCGATGCAGCACCGGCGAAAGCGCCCAGAACTGCGAGAGCGAGCAGGGATTTTTTCATTGCATCTATCTCCTAGGTTGAACAAGTGGCCCCGAACGGGAAGCGCCCGCGATTGGGGCGATGAGGCCAACCCCCTCAGCGGAAGTTGACGGTATTGCACCAGACCGCTCCGCTGCTTGCCAAGGAGCGCTGGACAAAAAGCAGGATATCTGTTGTGCGGGGACAACGAGACGAGCCAACGCGACTTAGATCGACCCATCTCCGCGGACGATGCGATGTAAGCGCAAGCTTACGCACATCGCTCCTCGCTGGGTGCGCTATCCTCATGTGCTGCCCACTGGTTGAGGAGTTTGGTCGTGTGGTTGTCATGGGACCCTCTGTTGATTGCTGCCGACAACGCCTTGCGCACGCTCTCCGGCGCGAACCATGCCTCGCGCCCCTGCCCGCAACCGGAGCCCGGCGCCGTGGCGCTCGATCCGGCGCAGCGCCGCCTGTCCGGTGCGCTGATGCGCGTCAACCATGTCGGCGAGGTCTGCGCCCAGGCGCTGTACCACGCGCAGGCACTGACCGCGCGCGACGCGGCGCTGAAGTCGCAGTTCGAAGCAGCGGCGCGCGACGAAACCGACCACCTCGCGTGGACGCAGCAGCGCCTGCGCGAACTCGGCGACCGGCCCAGCCTGCTGAACCCGCTGTGGTATGCCGGCGCTTTCGGCGTCGGGCTGCTCGCCGGCCGCTCGGGCGACGCGCGCAGCCTGGGTTTCGTCGTCGAGACCGAGCGCCAGGTCGAGCAGCACCTCGAGTCGCACCTGGAGCGCCTGCCGGCCGAGGACCTGGCCTCGCGCGCCGTGGTGCGGCAGATGAAGGCCGACGAAGCGCGCCACGCCGACATGGCCCTGGCCGCCGGCGCCGAGCCCTTGCCGGCGCCGCTGAAGCTGGCGATGCGTGCCGCCGCCCGCCTCATGACGACGACCGCGCACTACGTCTGAAGTTTCAGGCGGCGACCACTTCGAAGCTCGTGCTGATCTCGGCGGTCTTGCCGAGCATGACGGTGGCCGAGCAGTACTTGTCGTGCGACAGCTTCACGGCGCGCTCGACGACGCCGTCGTTCAGCCCCTGGCCGCTGACGACGAAGTGCATGTGGATGCGCGTGATGACCTTGGGGTCGGATTCGGCGCGATCGGCGCTCAGCTTCACCTGGCAGCCGCGCACGTCATGGCGACCGCGCTTGAGGATCAGCACCACGTCGTAGGCCGTGCAGCCGCCGGCACCGGCAAGCAGCGTTTCCATCGGCCGCGGCGCGAGGTTGCGGCCGCCGCCGTCGGGCGCGCCGTCCATCGTGAGCAGGTGGCCGCTGCCGGTTTCGGCTGAAAACGCCATGCCGCTGGCCGGCAGCCAGTTGATCGTGCAGTCCATCGTGCTCGTCTTTCGAATGCCGCCCCACCACGGTGCGCGCAACGGCATTGTGCAATGCGGCACGGTGCGCTGGAGCAAGCTCCCTAGATCGGCAAGCAGGGACATATTGCGGCGCAGCATGAACTCGCCTACACTGGTTCTCAGGCAGGGCGAAGTTCGCCGGCGAAACGTCCCGCACCGTTTGTCTCCTCCACCTCCTCCATTGGTGGATTCAGCCCAAGGCAGCAATGCCTTGGGCTTTTTTCTGCCTGCCTGGCGCTGACGTAAGATGCGGCGCCGCAAAAAACCGCCCCAGGAGACCCGGACATGGCAGGCCCACGCCGCAAGCCGTCGACGCGCGCCGCCAGCCTGCCCAAGGGCCTGTCGCTCGCCGACTACCTGCAGAAGATCCTCACCGCGCGCGTCTACGAAGTCGCGCACGAATCGCCGCTCGAACCGGCACGCACGCTGTCGCGGCGCCTGGGCAACCACGTGCTGCTCAAGCGCGAAGACACGCAGCCGGTGTTCAGCTTCAAGCTGCGCGGCGCCTACAACAAGCTTGCCCACCTGAGCGCCGAGCAGTTGCAGCGCGGCGTGATCTGCGCCTCGGCCGGCAACCATGCGCAGGGCGTCGCGCTCGGCGCGCGCAAGCTCGGCAGCAAGGCCTTGGTGGTGATGCCGGTGACGACGCCGAAACTCAAGATCGACGCGGTACGCGCGCTCGGCGGCGAGGTCGTGCTGCACGGCGAGAGCTACTCGGACGCCTACCTGCACGCGCTCGAACTCGAACGCGAGCAGGGCCTGACTTTCGTGCACCCCTTCGACGACCCGGATGTCATCGCCGGCCAGGGCACGATCGCGATGGAAATCCTGCGCCAGCACCCGGGGCCGATCGACGCGGTCTTCGTCGCCATCGGCGGCGGTGGGCTGGTCTCGGGCGTGGCGGCGTACCTGAAGGCCGTGCGCCCGGAGATCCAGGTGATCGGCGTGCAGACTGCCGACTCGGACGCGATGCTGCGCTCGGTGAAGGCCGGCAAGCGCGTCACGCTCGCCGACGTCGGCCTGTTCTCCGACGGCACCGCCGTCAAGCTCGTGGGCGAAGAGACCTTTCGCATCGCCCGCGCGCTCGTCGACGACTTCGAGGTCGTCGACACCGACGCGGTCTGCGCCGCGATCAAGGACGTGTTCCAGGACACGCGCTGCATCCTCGAACCCGCCGGCGCGCTCGGCGTCGCGGCGATCAAGCAGTACGTCGAGCGCCACAAGGTGCGCGGCCAGACCTTCGTCGCCATCACCTGCGGCGCGAACATGAACTTCGACCGCCTGCGCTTCGTCGCCGAACGCGCCGAGGTCGGCGAAGACCGCGAGGCCTTGTTCGCCGTCACCATCCCCGAGGAGCGCGGCAGCTTCAGGCGCTTCTGCGAGCTCATCGGCCCGCGCGCCGTGACCGAGTTCAACTACCGCATCTCGGATGCGAAGCAGGCGCACGTGTTCGTCGGCATCGCCATCGCCAACCGCGACGAATCGGCGCGCCTGGCGCGCAGCTTCGAGCGCCACGGCTTCCGCGCGCTCGACCTGAGCGACGACGAACTCGCCAAGCAGCATGTGCGCCACCTCGTCGGCGGCCGCAGCGAGCTGGCGCGCGACGAGCGCCTGTTCCGCTTCGTCTTCCCCGAGCGCCCGGGCGCGCTGATGCGCTTCCTGTCGAGCATGCACCCGAGCTGGAACATCACGCTGTTCCACTACCGCAACCAGGGCGCCGACTACGGCCGCATCCTCGTGGGCATCCAGGTCCCCAAGGCCGACAACAAGGCCTTCGGCGAGTTTCTCGAATCGCTCGCCTACCCCTGCGAGGACGAAACCGACAACCCGGTCTATCGACTATTCCTCGGTTGAACCGGTTCGGCCGACGCGCCCGCCGGCGCGCAGCCCCACAATTCGCGCTGTCGTCAACGCCGCCTCGCTGCCATGTCGGTCAACCGTTCGCTCATCACGCCCACCGCGAACCCCGCGCTCGAGCAGGCGCTGCGCGACAAGCTCGCGCGCCGCGCCGACACCAGCGGCAGCCTGGGCGAGCTCGAACCGCTCGCGGTACGCCTCGGCCTGGTGCAAAACAGCCTGAAGCCGCGCTTCGAGGCGCCGCAGATCGCGATCTTCGCGTCCGACCACGGCCTCGCCGTCGACGGCCTGGGCAACGCCGAGACCCCGTCGACGGCGCGCCTCGTCGGCGCCCTGCTCGGCTCGCGCCTGCCG
>CXWJ01000435.1_pt1 | contig 17983 bp, 13 predicted proteins | sample 590841 | NCBI WGS metagenome assembly CXWJ01 (sample SAMEA3498367, study PRJEB10139) | wastewater metagenome | biome: wastewater treatment plant; material: activated sludge | place: Austria | collected 2015-01-21 | reverse complement strand
ACCTTTAAAGACTATGAATTATCAAGGACGACTACAACTTGGGGCAATTTCGGCAGTTATGTAGCAGGAATATTGGGCACTACACTTGGTTTTCTCAACTTGTTTTTATTAATGCATTTTTCAAAAAAGCAAAATGATTCCAATAATTTATCTCAGTTTGAAGCTACATTTTTTAGGCTCATTGATAATCACAGAAAAAAGATGACTGAAATTTGTGGAGATGATGCTTATTATGAAGTAAGTAATGCATGTTCCCTTCTTGAAAAGAGTCATAACCATTATTGCGAGGCTTTAAGCAGAAGACTTTTTGAAGACATAAGAACTGCAAATTATAGCCCTGAGAAAGACCCATTGTTTAGTGATGAAATTAGTAAGCCCATACTAAACAATATAAAGACCTTGATAGAATTTATAGAAAGCAGAGGGCATTTGAAACCAGAACAGAAGTTGTTTTATCACCAGTTATTAATTGATTCGCTTTGGGAAAGTGAATTAAGATTATTTGTTGACTTAATGTTCTTTAAAGATTACAATTATTATTTAAAGGCNNTTTAAAGGCAAAAGAAATTGCAACTGGAAAATATGCAGGTTATTTAAATGGATATTTAGAAACCACTGAGGGATTTATTCATCAAGCACCAAAACTAAATATTAACCTTTCCTCTTTAAACGAATTTGGCGAATCAATAAAAGTGCCTGATTACAATTATATAAATACTGGTCTTAGTGTAATATTATCTTTTGAAAGTAGTGAGTTCGTAGCGGTAAATAATATTTATGATTGTACCATAAACCTTAATGAGAATAATTTTTTTGCGATTTATCCTGTTATTGATGAAGGTTTTCCGAACCGAACTATTAAAATAGATTTTAAATCAGGTTTTGAAAAATTATTTTTTGGTAAAGTAGTTGAGCTGCCGGAAAAAACAATAAACAGTTTGAAGCAATTTATTGCAAGCAATTATAAATACACCGATTTATTGCCGCCTGTAGAATTTATTATTTCATTTAAACTAGAAAATTTGGATAGTCCAATAACTTACCAACTTCCAGTTGGAGTTCAAATACCCGTTCTTTATCAAGGAGATTTTAATTTTTCTTTCAAGAGAAGATCTCCTGAGCCTGAGGAAGTTTATAATTGATATATGACAGAAGTCCGCAAAATAATATGCACAGTTCAAGCCAACGAGCATTAGAGGTAACTATGAATTATGAAAATGAGCATGGAAGAAATCCTGCTTTACAACCTAACAGTAGTGGAGTTGATATAAAATCCAAAAACAGATATATTGAGGTTAAAGGAGTTGATGTCAGAAAAAACAGATTTATTCTTTTTAGCTGTTTTAACTACGAATCAATGATGAGATATAAGAATTTTTATTTGTATGTGGTGGCAATAAAGGATGATAAAAAAGAGGAGCTTTATATATTAAAAAGAAATGCGCTTTTAAAAATGATTGAACCTTATGCACTAAACTTTTTTAAGTCCTACAACCGCCAAACCATGACCCGAGTAGTTATAAATTATTCGTTAAGATTGACGCAGATAAAAAATAAATACAAGCCTAGAAACAATTAAAATTAACCCTGCAAGGGCGGCTGATTTAGCCTCCCGCTCCACAATAGTAGGGTAAGTGCCCACCGGCAACGGTGGGCTTTTTTGTTTTGTTTAAAGACATGTGTAAAGTGAATGCGGCATTGATGAGTTTGTACTCAAGTGTATATTTATAACTTTTTTAACTCTTTAGTTGCCTACTTCACAAATCAGTCTTTATCCTTCACCAGTCTTATGGTCCAAAAATCTTTTGAAAGGTTTTCGTTCAGCAAATAATCGTAAGGCATTGTAAAATAACCTTGCATGCCCCACCTATCACTCCAGCTATTGCGCACAATAAAGCGTTTAAGTTTATCATCGTAGCCAACGGCAAGCACTGCATGTCCTCCATTGCATTTTTCATTGGGCTTTGGCATGTTTACTATTCCGGTTTTTGCTGTCTCTTTGCTTTCAAACGACTCGTAAATGGTAAACCCAAATATAAAAGGATAGCCTTGCGCCAGACATGCTTTGAGGTGTTGCAGTGTGCGCTGCACTTTGTGGTAGGACATTACTTTATTATTCATGGCATCTATGTAGCTGCCATAAGGCGGTCTTACACTTACATTTTGAATATAATAGGGCCACATCTCTTCAGGACAATAACCAATTTGGTTTACGCACTTCATGCCATCGCGTATGTGCGCGCCACAATCCATTGCAATAGTGTTTTCTAAGCCGCGTTCGTTGTAGTAAATAAAAAGCCGTGATGGTGTAAAAACATTGCTGTCTTTTTGTTTCATCATCTCAAATTCAATGGCAGCGCCAATAGCATTGGCGGTGCAACTGTTAAGCTGCCCCTGCATATACACAGGCGGGCATTGGTTGCGCAAATCAACTTTTGCAGGAAGTTTTTTTATTACATGTGAGGGGGCATTGTATGTGAAATCGCGATGGTCGGGTAAATCGGGCAGCCAGCCATATTTTGTTTTGTAACTGTTCATGTGTTTAATTTTTCGTAAATGTAATTAATGATGCCACATGGAGTTACTTTATATTTTTTTTGTCTGTTGCCCCATTAAAATGAGATTTTATGATATTGAGATTCCTTACCATGTATGGAATGACAATTAGTAAAGATGTAACAATGGATTATTTAATCAAACAACAATGATTTTTTATATTTATCCCATCAACCTTTTGTTATAAACTTGTCTTGTTGAATAGCGCTGAGCACACATTTAAAAATACCGTTATTGCTTTTACAAGAGCATTGTGTTTTATTGTTTTTTTCTTTTTGCTTAATAAAAGTATTGCTCAACCAACGGCTGATACCATTTCTGTTTTAAAGCTGATTGCATTAAGCGATAGCGCTGCTGCCCGGGGAAATTACGACAGCTCGCTTTACTATGGAGAAAAAGCAGGTGAGTTAGCCGGAAAAATAAATTACCTGAGCGGAAAAAAAAGAGCACTGCTTAAATGTGGCATTGCCAATATGGTTTTGTATAAAAACGAAACCGCTTTAAAAAACTATGAGGAGGCTATAGATATTGCCAAGCAAACAGGGGATAAAAAAAGCGAAGCTGAAATAAATATATCTAAAGGATGGGCACTTTCCAAGTTTGATTTTTCAAAAGCCATTGTATGTTTTAAACGCGGGCTGGAGCTTGCCATAGAAGTAAAGGATATGACCTTAACCGCTAAGGCCAACTGGGGAATAAGCGAATCGTATAGCGCACTGGGCAATTATCCCGAAGCAATAAATTATTCTTTTAAGGCAATTCGTTTTTTTGAAGTGTTGAAACAATACGATTATGTTTCGTTAATTTACTCGAGCCAGGGATATGTTTACGAAAGGCAAAACAGTTTTAAGGAGGCGTTTAGGGCTTATGAAAAATCGTTGCAGCTGGCCACCGAAGCTAAAAACGATGCACTTATTGCCAACGCTTATTCAAGCTTGGGTCAATTGGATTTTACAAACAATTTGCTTGACGATGCGCTTACCAAATACAACCGCGCACTAAAAATTTTTAATGCAGACTGGGAAAACTACAGAACCAATATTGGCGATTGTTACGAAAGCATAAGCCGTGTGCTTGAAAAAAAAGCTGACTTAAATTTAGCCATTGGCAAAACAGAAGAAGCTAATGACTACTATTTGCAATCGTTAGAAAAAAGTGAGGCAGCGCTTGAGTTGTTTGAGCAGGGCGATTTAAAAATAGGAATAACTGCATCGTACAACCACATAGGAGCCATTTACCTTAAATTAAAAGATTATAAAAAGGCCAATGTTTATTTAAATAAGGGATTGATGATAGCTAAAGAAATAAATGGGATAGCTGAGTTAAAAGATTCGTATTACAATTTAGCAGCCATGAATGAAAACACCGGTGATTATAAGCTGGCATACCGCAATTATAAAATGCACATACTGTACCGCGATAGTTTGCTGAATGAGGAGAACACCAAAAAAACGGTGCAATCGCAAATGCAATATGAGTTTGATAAAAAAGAAGCGCTGACCAAAGCCGAGCAGGAAAAAAAAGATGCCATAGCACAACAAAAAATGATACGGCAGCGCAATGTGCGCAATGCCACCTTTGCCGGGCTTGCCGGAGTGCTTGCATTTGCTGTGGTTGTTTACAGGCAGCGCAATAAAATATCTAAAGAAAAGCAACGCAGCGAAAATTTATTGCTGAATATTTTACCTGCCGAAACAGCCGAAGAATTAAAAAACACGGGCGAAGCCAAAGCAAAAAGTTTTGAATCGGTTACCGTACTGTTTACCGATTTTAAAAACTTTACCCAAGCCAGCGAAAAACTAAGTGCCGAAGAATTGGTGACGGAAATTAATTACTGCTACAGCCGGTTTGACGAAATTGTAACCAGGCACGGCATAGAAAAAATAAAAACTATTGGCGATGCTTATATGTGTGCCGGTGGTTTGCCTGTGCCTAATAATACACATGCTGTTGATGTAATTAATGCAGGCATAGAGATGCAACAGTTTATTGAGCAAAATAAAATTGAAAGGAAAAGTAAAGGGCTTATGTTTTTTGAACTGCGCGTGGGCATACACACCGGGCCTGTGGTTGCGGGCGTGGTAGGCACCAAAAAATTTGCTTACGATATATGGGGCGATACGGTTAACACCGCTTCGCGTATGGAAAGCAGTGGCGAAACAGGCAAGGTAAACATTAGCGGCACTACTTATGAATTGGTGAAAGAAAAATTTACGTGTGAGTACCGGGGAAAAATTTCTGCAAAAAACAAAGGGGATATTGATATGTATTTTGTGGTTTGATTTTATTTGAAGCATGACTGGTTTTTGAACCTGAGAATTTAACAACCGGTTTTTAAAACAATTTCAACAACGCCTTTACTAAAGAAAAAATTACACCTTGATGCTTTACTTTTACCCATGTGTTAAATAAAACAATTGTCCTCTTTTGTATCTGTTTTTCAGGTCTTATTACAGGCAGTGTATTTAAAACATATCCGCAACAACCCAACGTTAACGAATCATTGCTTGCTATTATAGGAAGCAACAAAACAGATTCTGTAAAGGTAACGGAGCTTATATCTGTTTGCCGCGAAAAATGTAAAGTAGCGCAATATACCGAAGCCCGCAAGTATGCCGATGCGGCCATGCTGCTTTCGCAAAAAGCAAATTATGCAAATGGAATTGCCGAAGCCAATAACCAGATTGGAATTATTTACTGGTACATTAAGGAATATGGCAATGCACTTTCATTTCATTTAAAAGCACTTGAAATTTACCAAGATGCGCAGAGCAAAAGTGGCATAGCTTTTACCTACACGCGCATTGGGCATGCCTATGCCGATATGCCTGATTATGACAAGGCGCTTGATTATTTTACCAAGGCACTAAAACTTGAGCGTGAGTTAAACAACCCAATTAATATTTCGAAAAACCTGAACCTTACCGGATTTATTTACACCAAGCGTAAAGAATATAACCTTGCCTTAAAATATTATTTTGAAACATTTGAACTGGTAAACAAGCACCACTACTTGCGAGGGCAGGCAGCAATACACCATGATATTGCTCAGGTTTATTTGCAGCAAAATAAAATAGATGAGGCGCTTACGTTTTCAAAAAAGGGGCTTGAAATTTCGTTGCAGGTTGGCGAGAGTAAAATGACAGAAGAAGCATACGGAGGGCTTGAAAAAATTTATGTTGCAAAAAGAGATTTTAAAGCTGCTTACGAAGCAAGGCTGAAATATGATGAAATATTGTTTGCTTTAAGTGATGCAGACCATGCAGGAAAAATACGTCAAATGGAGATGGATTATGAGTATGATAAAAAATTGACTGAAGACAGAATTAAATTAGAAAACGAAAAGACACTTGCCTCCGTTAAAATGACCGGACAGAGAAGATTGATTTACATTGTTCTTGCAGGCATTTTCATTACTATTTTATTTTCCATTTTTATTTACAGAAGTTATAAAAAACAGCAAAAGGCAAATAACCTTTTAAAGGAAACGCAGCAACAGTTGATTGAGATAGAAAAAATGGCTGCCATTGGTACGGTTGCATCGCGCATGGCGCATGAGATATTAAATCCGCTTAATTTCATTAACAACTTTAGCGAAACATCGGGCGAGCTGATGGATGAAATAACCCCATCACTAAGTAAAGAAGCTACGGAAACCGCCAGAGTAATTTCTGATAACCTTTTGAAAATAAAAGAGCACGGACAAAAAGCTACCGCCATTGTAAAACAAATTGAATTGCACAGTAAAAAGGGAACTGTACACGAGTTTTTTGAAGATTGATTTACTTCTGCAAATTTTTATAAGCCAACTATTTCGTTTGAATTTAAAATTGCATTGTAGAAAAAGCACAAAAAAAGCTGCCCGTTTTGAGTATTGGCAGCCTTAAAATTTTATTATTAAGAGCCTGTTTAAATTTGTATGATAAGAATGTTTATAGCGTATTTTTTAGCGAGACAACGAAGTGTTTCGCTGCCATAGTGGAGCAACTACGGCAAGAAACAATGAGGAAGTCGCAGCAAAAAAGACGCATAAACAAATTTTTAGATAAATTTTAAACAGGCTCTAAGTATCTACTTATTTTTTGGGTATAGCAGGAGGATTAGGAGGCGCTGGGGGCGCATTAAAAATTCTCATTGCATCCAAAGCATTTTTATCGGCAGGGTCTAACTCTAATATTTTTTTGTAAAAAGATTTGCTCTCGTCCGTACTCTTTACCACTTTGTAATTGTAAACGGCAATGTAACGGTATGCTTCTATCAATCCGGTTTTATAGCGCGAAAGGTTTGCAGAGTCTGCCTTGGCAAGTTCAATAAATTTTTCGTAGTAGGGTTTTGCCAATCCTTGTGATGATGTTGAGTCTATCATGGTATTGGTTTTTGCACGCCACAAAAATCCGTTTGGCCAAGTGGTTTGCAATTCGGTAACTTTAGCGTAAGCGCTATCGGCTGTCATATAGTTTTTACCAAAAAAAGCCGCACGCCCTAAACTGAAATAATCTCCGGATTTTACTCCCTTACCTGTTTCAATCCTTTTGGTAAATGCTTTTTCGGCCTCGGTGTACTTTTTTATTTTCATATACAGGTTGCCAATGTCGGTTAACAAATCTGTTTTATTGTTATCCAATTCATGGGCTTTCCATAAGTAGATAACACCAATAGAGTCGTTACCATTTACAGATTCAATTTTTCCTCTGTATTCGTTATCGAGCACGGTGCGTTTGCTTTCGTCAGGCACAATTTCAAACACCTTGTATATAAAAATGGTGGCATTGGTGGTATCTTTTAGCTCATAAGAAAGATATGCGTATAAGCGCATCATACCGGTATTGGCACTGTCAACTTTTCCAATTTGCTTCAGTTCATTTAATGCAGATTGATATTCTCCACTCTGAAACAACAGTGCAGTGTACTTCAATCTGGCTTTTGAGTTATTTTTTGAAAGGTCTAAGAATTTGCGGTATTCTGCTTTTGCATCTTCGGGTTTGCGTTGCTTAAAATATGTTTCGGCAAGCTCGCGGTGTGCGGGAGCAAAGTTCGGGTCAATTGAAATGGCATTTTGAAATTCGGCAACAGCACCTTCAAAGTTAGTTGACTGTTTATACAGCACACCTTTACGCACAATTGCTTTTACAGAGTTTTTGTCAAGTTCTAATGCTTTGTTGTAGTTAATGGCAGCATTGGTTCCGTCATTTTTTTCGGTGTAAACATCGCCAAGCAAAATATACAATTCGGCATTTTTAGGTTCAACAGCAATGGCGTTGTTAAGCAATGTGGTTGCATAGTTTAAATCTTTAAACTTGCTTTTGATGTATGCTTTTGCAACTTCGGCTTGTACCGTAGTTGTTTTTCCTCCGCTGGCTGCTAACGCCTTATCAAAGTTCTTGCGCGCTTCAATTCCCTGTCCGGTTTCTAACAACATTTTGCCCACTCCTACTGAGCTCAATGGATTGGCAGCATCTGTCTGCATGGCTTTTTCGTAGCAAATTTTTGCTGAGTCAGGGTTTTCTGAACGCCAGTAATTCTCTGCAAGGTAAAACCAGTTAGTTGCGTTGGCAGGTTCCTTTTGTATCAGTTGTTGATAAACACCGTAAGCAACATCGTATTGTTCATTGTCGGTTAAGCGTATTGCATCCTTTAATGTTTGCGCATGTGCTGCAATTGCAGTTAAACAAAATGCAGCGGTAAATAATTTTAGTTTGGTAAACATTTGTATTTGTTGTGTTTGGGGTTTTTATGTTTCGGGTTTTGAGTTTCGTGTTTTAAGTAACCGACAACACAAAACTCATAATCAAAAACAATTCTTATTTCATATTTACAATTCTTATTGGCATGGTTGCAGGAAGCAATCCGGCTAAGCGTACAATGCGTTGCCCCTGGTCTCCGGCAACAAAAGATGCAAAGCCGGTGCCAAGCCCTGCCCTACCCTCACGGTTCATCACCCATACTTCACGCACCAGCGGATAATTTTTTAATGAGATATATGCTTGATATGGCCCATAGTAATTCAAATCCTGCGAGTTAATATCATCCTGTATATCGGCTACACGAATTCTTTTTAAAAAACCATTTGCATCAGCCGCATCGCCATCACTTATCCAGTTTACTGCAATTACTCCAATAGCGTTTTTTGTTTTTTCAACGTAGTCTATAACCTCTTTATTTGATTTAACCGCAAAACAGTTTTTAGAGAAATCTTTTCCATCCAAAAATTTTTCTTTTAAAAAGCGGGTGTTTGATGAGCCTGCATTATCAAACACAAAAGCAATTTCGCCTTCATTGCTTTTTTCTGACAGCTGTTTCCAGTCTGTAAACGTTCCGTTTAAAATGTTCTTTATCTGAGATAGCTTCAATAAAGAATCAGGATTGCTGTTGTTTACAATAATGGCTACAGCATCGTAAGCAATTTGTGTTTTCTTATACGAAATGTTTTTTTTAGTGATATAATCCATTTGTTCATCACTTAATTGCTTGCAGGTAATTATCACATCAACGCTGTCATTAATAAAGTCATTAATCACATCTGTTTCGGGTTTGTAATCAGCCTTAACCTTTGCGTGTGTGTAAAGAGATTGAAAGGTGTCAACCATTTGGCTTAATAATGGCTCAAAACTTTCGTCAACTGCAATGCCGGTTTCACCACTTGTTGGTGTTGACAAAACTTTTTTTCCGGCATCATTGCAGGATACTGAGAAAGCAATAATTAAAGAGACAAGTATAGTGCCCGCAGATTTTTGCATGAATGTATGAGTGGTTTTATTTTAAAATTCCACAACCATTTAAAGCTAACTGTTAATTGGTAGTGTAACGCTCTTCTAATTTTTTAAACCTTTTTTCAAGATCGGCAGTAATGGCGGTTTGGTTGGTAAGTTTTGATAAACGTATCAACTCCTGGTATATTGCCATTGCCTGGTTCATTTCCCTGTCAACAGATTTAAAGTAAGATGTGCCGCGCAATGAGAAGTAATAGTTTAAATCATCTTCGTAAATATCTGCCAGTCGTTTTACAATGGCATTGCCTTTATCAATAGATGCCTGCTTGTCGGTTTGTTTTAACTCTACATCGCTGTTGGTTATGCTTAGCGTGTCAAGCGGGTTTTTATTATCCATTGCAGCTCGGTAGTATAACTCGCCAATGCGCAGCATCATTACGTTGTACGGCACGGTCTTATCAGGCATTACTTCATTGCATCTGTCAAGCACTTTAAGTGATGAATCTATTTCTCCTTCTTCCTGCAATGCCTCGGCAAGTCTTCCAAAGTTGTTACGCAGGTTCATGGTCATGTTAAGGTTATTCTGATCTAAATAAACCCTTTCGTCTTTCATATTACCCCACATAAATTTATTCATCATGTTGTTGTACATAGCAGCAGTTTGCACACGTCCGGTTTGCCCGTCAGTTTCCTGCTGCGTGTTTTTTATTGGAACAAACCGGTAAGCTAGTCCCTCTAACTGAAAATAATTTTCGAGGTTGAGGTAGCTGTCGTTACCAACAGTTACGGCAAAATAAACGGGGCGTGTCCAGTCATTATGTGCAAGTATGTCTAAAATCATTAAATCGGCTTTAAGTATGTAGCTTTTGTCAATTTCAAACTCCACGTAATCTACAATACGGGCCGAATCTTTGGCAGCAACAACACCATTGCGCAGCACAGCTGCTTTATCTATAGGTATTCTGAATTTTTTAGTTGGCAGATAATTAAACTGCTCGCCACTTTCGCTGCTTACTTTTGCTTCGGGGTTATCACTCAAAACAAAATCAATAACCTGTTTTAAATCCTGATAGCCTTGCAAGCCACGATCGTAAAAAGGAACATAATCGCGTGTGCCTTGTATGTACTGTTCACTCTTCATGCTTAACGGAAGCGCTTCGCTGGTGTATGCCTTGCGCCTTATCTGATCAATATACCAATCGGTATTACTAAGGCTGAGGTTTACCACGCGCACATCTGTACGCACGCCTTCTACATCTTGTATATACCAAAGCGGGAAGGTGTCATTATCGCCATTGGTAAAAATGATGGCATTGGGTGCGCATGAGTTAAGGTAGTTATAAGCAAAATCGCGCGAGGTAAAGCGGTGAGAGCGATCGTGATCATCCCAACCTTCTTTTGCCATGATGCCCGGCACCGCCACAAGGCAGAGCACAGCCACTGCACCGGCAGCAACTGTTGATGGTAATTTATTTTTTAGTGCATCAATAAGTGCTGCCACTCCCAATCCAATCCATAAACAAAAAGAATACACAGCTCCTGCATAAGCATAATCACGCTCGCGTGGCTGGTAAGGAGTTTGGTTCAGATAAATAACAATTGCCAGTCCGGTAAAGAAAAAAAGCATGGCAATAATAGTAGCATCATTTGAGCCTCGTTTAAAACTATAAACTAAGCCAATAATACCAAGTATAAGTGGTAAAAAGTAAAACTTGTTACGCGCCTTGTTTGATTCCATGCTTTTAGCCAGGTGATCTTGCGGACCTAAAAACATAGAGTCAATAAAAGTAATGCCGCTCATCCAGTTTCCTTTTAAGATGCCGCCATGCCCTTGCATATCATTTTGGCGGCCGGCAAAATTCCAAAGGAAATATCGCCAAAACATGTGATTAAGCTGGTAGCTGAAAAAGAATTTCATGTTGTGACCAAAGTCGGGCTTTTGTTCTCCTTTAATGCCAGCCCACTCTTTGTAAGCAGAAACATGATTTGACTCACGACTGTGCATACGAGGAAAAATGGTGCAGCGTGCAGGGTCGTAAATAGGTTTTACTTTAGCTCCGGTTGGAATGTACTTGCCATTAAGAGCAGCATAGCTCATAGCACCATCTTCTTGCTTAACAACTTTTGCATCGTAATATTGTCCGTAGCCCAGGGGACGATCGCCATACTGTTCGCGATTAAGATAGCTCAATAATGCAAAAGCATTTTCGGGATTGTTTTCATCCATAGGTGGGTTGGCAATAGAACGCACCACTATTTGTGCATACGATGTGTAACCCAACAACAAAAATGCAAGTGAAAGCAAAACAGTATTCCACATTGCTTTTTGTTTTTTTTGTGTGATGTAAATGCCATACACAAGCGCTGCTATTACAACTATAGCAAAAACAGAAAAGCCTGTCCATATACTCATGCCTGATTGGTTAAACCATAAATCGAAGTAAGCGCCTACGTTTACAAACCATGCAATTACACCATACTGCACTACGGCAAGTATAGCAACCGATACGCCAAATGTTTTTAATACCCCCATCCACGAAAACTTGTATTTTTTAAAGTAGTAAACAAATGCAAGTGCCGGAATGCAAAGCAAGTTGAGTAAGTGAACACCTATGGATAATCCCATAAGGTAGGCTATAAGAAGTATCCAGCGTATGGAATGTTTTTCGTTGGCAACGGTTTCCCATTTAAAAATTGCCCATACTACTATGCAGGTAAAAAATTGAGATGTGGCATATACCTCGCCCTCTACAGCGCTAAACCAAAACGAATCGCTAAAGGTAAATGCAAGTGCACCTACCACACCACTACCCATTACGGCAATAATTTCGGAGGCAGAAAAAGTTTCGGCACTTTTTATTACCATTTTTTTTGCAATGGCTGTAATGGTCCAAAATGTAAACAACACAGCAAATGCGCTGGCAAGCGCAGACATTACGTTTACCATTATACTGGCGCTTGTAGGATTGTCGCCACCAAGTATTATAAACAAACGCGAAAGCATAAGAAACAAAGGCGCTCCGGGTGGATGCCCTACTTGCAGTTTATCGGCACTGGCAATAAACTCGCCACAATCCCAAAAACTGCCGGTGGGTTCTATAGTTGAAAGAAAAGTGTAGGCGGCTACGGCAAAAGTTAGCCAGCCTGTGGTGTTGTTAATAAAACGATAATTCTTCATATCGGGGTTAAATACAATATAAGCGTGCGAAAATAATAATTTATGGGAGGTACTTGTAGCTGCAATGTTTTTGCTAAAAACTATTTTTAAGCATTATTGTTGGGGATAATTTATATGCAAAAAAAACCCGTTACAATTTTTTGGTTAAGGCGCGATTTACGCCTGCATGATAATGCCGCACTTTATCATGCACTGAAAAGCGGCAACCAGGTTTTGCCCGTTTTTATTTTTGATAAAAACATACTTGATAAGTTAGAGGATAAGGACGACAAACGCGTAATATTTATTTACAATGCTTTAAGTGATTTGAACGGGGAATTGAAAAAATTTGGTAGCACACTCGTTACATTTTATTCAACTCCTATTGATGCATGGAAAAAAATTACAGAAGTATACAACGTAAAATCTGTTTACACCAACCACGATTACGAACCTTATGCAAAAGAAAGAGACGAAGCGGTAAAAAAATTTCTTGCTGCAAAAAATATTTCGTTTAACACCTGTAAAGACCAAACCATTTTTGAAAAAGATGAAGTGCTAAAGGATGACGGCACTCCTTACACCGTATTTACACCATACAGCCGCAAATGGAAAGCCAAGCTCAACAACTTTTATCTTAAATCTTACCCTACCGAAAAATATTTTAATGTATTTGCTAAAGCAGCATTTAAAGAAGTAACCCCATTGCACGAAATGGGTTTTAAAAAAACTGCACCTGATTTTCCTTCAAATGAAATTGTAAAAGATATTATTAAAAATTACGGAACACAGCGCGATTTCCCTTCGCTAAAGGGTACATCGCGGCTTAGTGTACATTTAAGATTTGGAACCGTTAGCATACGCGAGTTGGCAACTGCTGCAAAAAAATTAAGCGAGCCGTGGCTTAATGAATTGATATGGCGGGATTTTTATATGATGATACTTTGGCATTTTCCGCATGTAGTTAACGGAGCATTTAAACAGCAGTACAACCAAATAGATTGGAACAATAGCGAGGAAGATTTTTTAAAATGGTGCAACGGACAAACAGGTTACCCCATTGTAGATGCAGGAATGCGTGAGTTAAACGAAACAGGTTTTATGCACAACCGCGTGCGCATGATAGTGGCAAGTTTTTTAACCAAACATTTGCTTATTAACTGGCAATGGGGCGAAGCTTATTTTTCAAAAAAATTATTGGATTTTGATTTAAGTGCCAACAACGGAGGCTGGCAGTGGGCGGCAGGCAGCGGTTGTGATGCAGCGCCATACTTCCGCATTTTTAATCCTTATGAGCAAACCAAAAAATTTGATGCCGAATTAAAATACATACGCAAGTGGGTGCCCGAGTTTGAAGATTTTAATTACCCGCCACCAATGGTGGAAAATACATTTGCACGTAACAGGTGTTTGGAGAGGTATAAGGCTGTACTGGCAAAAGAAAAATATTAATCCGCCTCAGCCACCACTTCCTTTACTTCAGGTATCATACGTTTCAATAAATTTTCTATTCCTGATTTTAAAGTAATGGTGCTTGAAGGGCAGCCACTGCAAGACCCTTTTAATACAACCGTAACAATGCCATCATTAAAAGATTTAAAATCTATGGCGCCACCATCGCCTTCAACAGCCGGGCGCACATACTCATCAAGCATTTGTTTTATTTGATTTTCCAATTCAGCAGATTCTGTGTTTGAATACTGAATAACACTTTCTCCAACATTGGAAACATTATCTTCTTTTTTATCCGACCTACTAATCCCCAACTCCGAATTCTGAACCCTAAACTCTAAACTAAAAACCCTTTCCCCATTATTTAAAAACGATTGAATAAACTCACGTAAAATATTGGTGATTTCGTACCAGTCTAAATCTGCTTCTTTGGTAATGGTAACAAAGTTGGATGTAATAAAAATTGATTTCACTCCTGTAAAATCAAACAACTGAAATGCCAGCGGACATTCTTTTGCCTCTGATTTTTGGTAGTATTCAACCTTGCCTTCGTCCAGCAACATGCGGCTTGCAACAAACTTCATGCTGTTGGGATTAGGAGTCATTTCACTGTAAACGGTATAAACTTTCTTTTGCATTTTTTGATGTGAACTAGATTGTGTACAAACAACTCCGAACTACCAACTCCAAACTCCGTACTATATTTGTGCAAAAGTAACAATCAATGTCTAACAAAGTTGATTTTTTAGTGATTGGCTCCGGCATTGCAGGATTAAGTTTTGCATTAAAGGCTGCACAAAAAGGAACGGTTCACATTATTACCAAAGCCACCGAAGACGAATCGAACACCAAATACGCGCAAGGCGGAATAGCCGGAGTAACGTATGCACCCGATTCTTTTGAAAAACATATTCAGGATACACTAGGTTGTGGAGATGGATTATGCAACGAAAAAATTGTGCGCATTGTAATTAATGAAAGCCGCCAGCGTATTGACGAACTTATTGCATGGGGCGCCAGTTTTGATAAAGACCAACAAGGAAATTTTGATTTAGCAAAAGAAGGCGGGCATAGTGAGCATCGTGTATTGCATCACAAAGACATAACAGGATTGGAGATTGAAAGAAAACTTTTGCAGCAAATACACAGCAATAAAAATATCACCATCAGCACACATCAGTTTGCCGTTGATATTATTACGCAGCATCACCTCGGTAAATTGGTAAAGCGCTCTACTCCGGACATTGAATGTTATGGTGCTTATGTACTTAACTCAAACACCAATAAAGTTGAAACCATTTTAAGCAGAGTTACGCTAATGGCAACGGGTGGTGCAGGACACGTTTACAAAACCACTACCAATCCGGTAATTGCTACGGGCGATGGTGTGGCAATGGCATATCGTGCAATGGCAAGGGTAGATGGTATGGAGTTTATTCAGTTTCATCCAACGGCATTGTATCAACCAGGTGTTAATCCTTCGTTTTTAATTACCGAAGCGGTAAGAGGCTTTGGCGGAATTTTAAAAACACAGGATGGCAAAGAATTTATGCAACGCTATGATGAGCGTGGTTCGCTTGCATCGCGCGATATTGTTGCACGCGCCATTGACAGTGAAATGAAAAAGCGTGGCGATGATTTTGTTTTGCTTGATTGCACCCAACTTGATTTGCAAAAATTTAAAGAGCATTTTCCGAATATTTATGAGAAGTGTTTAAGTATTGGTATTGACGTGAGTAAGCAGTGCATACCCGTTGCACCTGCACAACATTATGTGTGTGGAGGAATAAGTGTTGATGAATTTGGTTGCAGCACCATCAAAAATTTATATGCCGTTGGTGAATGTGCCAGCACCGGATTACACGGTGCAAATCGTTTGGCATCAAACTCGTTGCTGGAAGCGTTGGTGTTTGCTGCGCGCGCTTTTAATCATGCATCAGAAAATATGTCTCAAATAAAATTCAACGAACAAATTCCTGAGTGGAATGATGCAGGCACACGCACACAAGCTGAGTTGGTATTGCTAACGCAAAGCCGAAAAGAATTGCAGGAAATAATGAGCAGTTATGTGGGAATTTTCCGCAGCGATATGCGATTGAAACGTGCATTAGACAGGCTTAAACTTTTGTATTTAGAAACAGAAGAGCTGTATGAGCAATGGAATTTATCTCCACGCCTGTGCGAACTGCGCAACCTTATTAACGTAGCTTACTTAATTGTAAAAGCCGCCATGGCACGCACAGAAAACAGGGGATTACATTTTAATGTGGACAATTAAAATGAGTTTGGAGTTCAGAGTTTGGAGTTCAGAGCTATGCAACAGAATTTTTTCTGATGATTTAGATTTTGAAAAAACTGCACTTGACGTTTTTAGATTTCAGGCTGAGAATAATCAGGTTTATAAAAACTATCTTACACAACTTAAAGTCAAGCCCGATAGCGTAAAATCCATTGAGCAAATTCCCTTTTTACCAATACAACTATTCAAATCTCAAACTGTATTATGCAGTCCAAACCTTGAAGGTTTTAGCAAAGGACTCCTAACTCCTGACTCCACACTCTTCACTATTTTCGAAAGTAGCGGCACCACAGCCTCAACTACGAGCAAACATTTTGTACTTGATACAGAGCTCTACAAAAAATCTTTTCTCACCGGCTTTAAAAAATTCTATGGCGCTCCTTCCGATTATTGCATACTTGCATTGCTGCCATCTTATTTAGAAAGAAATAATTCTTCGCTGGTTTTTATGGCTGATGAATTAATCAGGCAAAGCAATCATCCGCTAGCAGGATTTTACTTGAATGAGTTTGATAAACTTAATGGAACTATTCAGCAACTCATCAACCAAAAACAAAAATTTATTTTACTTGGAGTAACCTTCGCATTACTTGATAGCCCCCTAAATCCCCCGAAAGGGGACTTTGCCACGCATGGTATTGTAATGGAAACAGGTGGCATGAAAGGACGCAGGGAAGAAATGATACGCAGTGAAGTGCATGATATATTAAAACAAAAATTTGTAGTTGAACATATACACAGTGAGTATGGCATGACAGAACTTTTATCGCAGGCATATTCAAAAGGCAAAGGTATTTTTGAAACACCACCCTGGATGAAAGTTTTAATACGCGATACCAACGACCCATTTAAAATTATAGACACCGGAAAAAGCGGAGGGATAAGTGTTATTGACCTTGCCAATATGTATTCCTGCTCATTTATTGCCACGCAGGATTTGGGTAAAACTTTTTCTGATGGTTCATTTGAAGTTTTAGGAAGGTTTGATGAAAGCGACTTAAGGGGATGTAATTTGATGGTGGAGTAATAAATTAAAATTACTTCAATACATTAGCGCCATGCAACTCACCGATCTTACATTTCTTAATTCATTCGCCAAAGGCGATAAAGAAAAAATTGCCAAATACATTAAAATGTTTTTGGATGCCGCACCAGGCATAATAACAAATATGGAAACGCATTTAGCCAACAACGATTTAAAACAATTGCGTACCGCTGCACATTCTTTAAAGCCTCAGGCAGGTTATATGGGATTTAAACAGGGTGAAACGCTTTTAAAAACAATAGAACAATGTGCAGATACAGGCATTGATGTAGACAAGATACCATCGCACATTGATAGTTTTAAAACCATGTTTGAACAAGCTAAAACGGAATTAACAACGGCCCTTTAATCACTTTTATTTTTTGCTTGTTAGTTTGACAAAAAAACCTATACGTTTGTATTGAAAAATAAATCTTATGGCAAAGCCCACCTCTATCTTTATTGTTGATGATGATCCGGTACAATTACAAATGCTTACTGATCATCTTTCGTCTATGGCAAATTTTTCCATTAAAACTTTTTCAACAGGTGAAGATGCATTGAAACAGATTGGAGATATGCCGAACATTGTTTTTTTAGATTACTATTTAAACAGCGTTGATAAAAATGCACAAGACGGTTTGGATATTTTACAGGAAATGAAAAAGCAAAGCCCGGCAACTGAAGTTATAATGTTAAGCGGGCAAGATAAAATTGATGTGGCCGTAGAGGTAATGAAGTATGGTGCTTTTGATTATATTGTAAAAGGCGAAAGTGCTTTTTAC
>CXWJ01006047.1_pt1 | contig 18005 bp, 16 predicted proteins | sample 590841 | NCBI WGS metagenome assembly CXWJ01 (sample SAMEA3498367, study PRJEB10139) | wastewater metagenome | biome: wastewater treatment plant; material: activated sludge | place: Austria | collected 2015-01-21 | reverse complement strand
ATTTGACTTCTTTAATGTATCAGAAAATTCTACTTTGAGCTCGAGTGCATTTTCGACTCCTGTTGTAACTTTTTGTACCATCTCTCCTGTAGCTTCACCCACCTTTTCGCCAACATTATTAATTTTTTCGTTGGCTCTGTTGCACGATGCCAAAAGGAAGAAAACTGTAAACGGAAGAAAACTCAGAATGCGATTAAACTTCATTTCGTAAAAATAAGAAATTGGTGCGGGAAGTGTGTTTAACGTAAGCAGATAAAAAATTACAGGTGATAAAGTTATGACGAAAAAAAAACAAGGAGTATAATTAATAATTTATTACCTGCTGCTCCATTGAATCAGGAATGGTTCTATACTCATATTGCTGAGTGCGCAGCTGGGGTTCAAAGCCTGCTTCTTTTATTGCCTGCTGAATACCTTTGGATGTAAAACGATGGGGCGCGCCTGCAACGGACACCACGTTTTCTTCAATCATGATAGAACCAAAATCGTTGGCACCGGCATGTAAACATATTTGAGCAATTTCCTTGCCTACTGTTAACCATGATGCCTGTATGTTTTGGATGTTAGGTAACATGATGCGTGAGAGTGCTATCATACGTATGTACTCATCACCGGTAACTTTGTTTCTAATTCCTTTAACGCGTTTGAGAATGGTGTTTTCGTCCTGAAAGGGCCAGGGGATAAAAGCTAAAAAACCTTTTGCATGTGCAGGTTTTTCACTCTGCACTTGTCTTAATGCCACTAAATGCTCAAAACGTTCGTCAAGTGTTTCTATGTGGCCAAACATCATGGTGGCTGATGTGGTAATGTTTAACTGATGTGCTGCCCGCATTACGTTTAACCATTCTGTTCCGGTGCATTTTCCTTTGGAGATCATTCTGCGCACGCGGTCGCTTAAAATTTCGGCACCGGCACCGGGTAATGAATCTAAACCTGCTTCTTTTAAAATGGTGAGCACTTGGGTGTGCGTCATCCCCTCCAGCTTTGCAATGTGTGCAATTTCGGGAGGACCTAAGGAATGTAGTTTTAGGTTGGGATAAAGCTGCTTGAGTTGTTTAAATAAATCACTATAAAATTTTAACCCTAACTGTGGGTGATGGCCTCCCTGTAATAACAACTGCTCACCACCATATTTAAATGTCTCTTCTATTTTTTGTTTGTACTGATCAATGGTGGTTATGTAGGCTTCTTTGTGGCCAGGTACACGGAAGAAGTTGCAGAACTTGCAGTTGGCAATGCATACGTTGGTGGTGTTTACATTGCGGTCAATTATCCAGGTTACTTTGCCATCTGGTTTTTTTATTTTGCGCAGTTCGTTGGCAACGTACATCAGTTCGGTTGTGGTTGCGTTGAGGAAAAGATGTTTTCCTTCCTCCGCAGAAAGAAACTGAAAGTTTAAAGCTTTATCGAGAAGTTGTTGTGTGTTCATTTTTTACCCTGACCCTGAAGGGAACCTTTTTTCAAAATATTCTGCAAAAACACTCCGTTGGTTTTTCATTCACAAAAGTAAAACAAAAAAGCTGCGCGGAAGTTTCCGGCAGCCTTTTCAATTGTTCAGGTTGAGCTGAGAATATTTTAAACTGTCATTATTTCCTTTTCTTTTGTTTCGAGGTGTTTGTCAACTTTAACGATGAAGGCATCAATAATCTGCTGAATTTTTTGTTCGCCCGTTTTAAGTTCATCTTCGGTGATGGCTTTTTTCAATTCTTTCTTTAAAGCTTCATTAGCATCTCTACGGGCATTGCGTATGGTTACTTTGCAATGCTCGCCTTCTGCTTTTGCCTTTTTTACCAGGTCTTTTCTGCGCTCTTCTGTTAATGGAGGAACAGAAATACGAACGATACTTCCATCATTTTGGGGGTTGAAACCCAGGTTGGCTGCCTGTATGGCCTTTTCTATTGCCTGAAGCATGCTTTTTTCCCAGGGTTGAATAACTATGGTGCGAGCATCGGGGGTGTTTACGCTGGCTACCTGGTTAAGGGGTGTAGGCGCTCCGTAATAGTCTACTTTAATTTCGTCAAGCATTTGGGGGTTGGCCCTGCCGGTGCGGACTTTGGTTAATTCGTGTTCTAAATGCTCAATGGCTTTATCTAAATGAGATTGCATGCCATCTATTGTTTTCTTTATAAACTCGCTCATGGTATTTATTTGATGTTGGTAAAAATAGAAAAATGGTTTGAGGTTTGGGGTTTGAGGTTTGGGGTTTGGGGATGAATAAGAATAAACTTAGTGGAGGGCAGGGCGATGCGGGAGGGCTTGGCAGATTTTTGCTTCTTCGTTTATCAATTGCTCGAGGCGCTTGTATACTTCATCTTTGTTGTAATATTCGAGGGCCATTTTTACAAAGATGTTTCCGTGTTTGGCTTCGCTAGCCCAGAGTATTTTGTAAAAGCGTTTGAGTTCGGGGTCTTGTAATGCCTGTTCCACTAATTGAAATCTTTCGGTGCCGCGGCATTCGATGATGGAGCCGAGGAGAAACCTGTCGAGGAGGCGCTGGTGTGATGGGGTGCGGAGTAGTTTTAGTAAGGGTTCAACATAAGGATCTCTTTCGGCATTTGTTTTTAGAGAAATGCCGCGGGCATGCATGATGTCATAAACTTGTTTGAAGTGTTCCATTTCTTCGAGGGCGGTGTCAATGAGCCAGGGGATGATGGTTGTTTTATCGGGGCATTTGTAGACGAGGCTCATGGCCATGGCTGATGCTTTGCGCTCGCAGTCGGCATGGTCTTGCAGGAATGCGTTAAAGTCGTTCATGACGGTGGCGGTCCATTGGGGCGGGGTGTTGTATTTGAGGTCGAGGGAGAGTTTCATTGAGGAGGGTTATGAGCAAGCTAAAAAAGAAGAGACCTAATAATAATGGGCAGTTGGAATTGAATTTGACTTTACGTTTTATGAATTTTCTTTTTCCACTTTTGTCTTAACAGGAGATTGTATACCAGTTAGACCACGAGGAGGCTAAATTAAATGCGCTAATTCATGGGCTTGGTAAATTTTAGCAGTATCTCTATTGCACTGGTCAACCAATAATGAAACGCTCCGAATTTTATAGTTAGTTATTATATCATGAGCGTTGCAAATCAAGGGCTGTTTTTGGGTTGGGTTAATTAAATAGTATTCATCTATATTTATATTCCTAAGTAATAATATCCGATGATGATCCCCAAGTTGAATTGTAAGCAAATACACCTCAAATCCATTTTTAATTGTGTTATAGCGATTATAGCCTAACAACATTTCATTATTAAGATAGCTATTGTCATATAACCAAATCCTAAAGATAGTGCCGAAATAAAGTTTTGGCTCGTGCTTTCTAAGTATTTCATTTTCGTAAAACTCATTCATTCCACTATCAGGATATTTTTCTATTAAATCCAGTTGGCGCTCCACTTCATCCGCTGGCAGGTTCAACAAATTGGCAATGCAATAAAAATTGCATCCGTATTCTCTTTTCTGTACGTGTGGTATTTCCTTCATATTAAGCTTTATAAATAAATTTCTTTAAAACATCATTAACCATTGTATATATTTGCAAAATAATAAAGGGGAGTACGACTCCCCCTTTATTACCCGATAAGAACTCTAATGTGGTTCAGCCCGTAGGTTTTTTCGGTATCCGTGGCCAACGGAATAACTTATTAATCTTAATTGTATACCAATTATGATTTTCCAAAAACGGGGGTGTTCATAGCACTCCCGTTATTTTTTTACTCTAAAATTTCATCAGTGCTTTCTTGTTGGATGGTAAAGCTTAATACATCCAACTGCTTTTTAATTATCGCAATATCTTTAAGGTTTAATGCTAACGGGTAAAGTATTTTAACTACCTTTTTATCAGTAACCCGTATTTTAAGCAACTCCTCATCTGGTGCAGATGGAATTTCTGCGGGCGGTAACTGATATTGCGCTGGTGATTCGTTTAAAGCGGTGGTTGAATATATCTCTTCGTTATGCTGTGGCCTCTCATTGATTACTGTTGTAACTTCTGCAAATTGAGTATTAGATAGTTTTTGTTTTGACGCCTCAACACGTAATATATTATTTTCATCTAAAACATTAGCCGCCTTTGCATTCTCAATAAATACACCTGCTGCTTCACCAGAGGCTTTTTCTGTTATCTCGTATTTTCTGAAAAGTATAGTTTCAAATTCCGCAGGTATAGCATGACCATCATAAGCCTTAATCAATTCCTGGTATAGCTTAGGAGCCTCGAAAGCGGCAATAAATGCCTGTTGCTTTTCCTTTTCGTCAAGGCTTTTGTAAAATGACTTAAACAGAGGGGTTATCGAATAACCCTTTTCTTCTCTTTTTAATATGGCATAGTGTACGGCTGCGGCTATTTCTCTATTGAGGTAGCCCGATTTAATTACTGCCGCAGCGTCCTCCCGCGTAATGCACGGAGTTGCAGGATAGCTCTTGTATAGAGTTGTTACGATTTCAACTGCTTTTTCAATAGTTATAAAAGGATAAGCAGCACTGCGCTCTACGATTTTTTTAGGCTCTTTAGCTTCAGCCGGTTGTACGGGTGTATCCATTATTCTTAATTTTATACATTATTATTGATTTTCCGTTGGCAAATGTATAATCAATTTTATCAACTCAAAACTAAAATAACAGACTCTTGAAATATTATTTGCTAACTAATTGATTAATAGAGAATTAAAATTAACTAAGTGATTTTTCGTGTGAAATATCTTAAAACTCATGAATTAAATTTGTTTGTTATAAACTTATAACATACATTTGTCCCCATGAAACAATTCAAACATCTTTTAACCATTAAAAATTATGCAATGAAGCACGGTGTTACATCGGCATATATATATATACTAATAAAAAGAGAGAAGATGGAACCGGTAGTAATTGATGGTGTGCAGTTTATAGACACTAATGTATTCCCTATACTTCCAACTCGTTAATATATTTTTTTAACTCAACTGTTATAAGTTATATACACAAAACAATGAAAAACTTCACCTCCATACTTCAATTTCAGAAAGAGTTCAACACTGATGAAAAGTGCAGAAAATATTTAGAGGAGCAACGTTGGGGCGGTACTCCTGCTTGTCCTTTTTGTGGGTCAACAAACGTTCACAGGTTTGCAACGAATCACAAAATATTCAAGTGCAGAGAAAAGGAGTGCAGAAAGAAGTTTTCGGCAACTGTGGGAACAATTTACGAAAACTGCAAAATTCCTTTGACTAAATTCTTTCTTGCAACGTATATCTTATCCGTACATTCAAAGGGTATAAGTTCTTTGCAGCTTGCCACATGGTTAGGTGTAACTCACAAAACAAGTTGGTTTTTAACTCATCGTATTCGTGAAATGCTGAAAGAAAAAGATACAGAAGCCTTTAATGACGTAGTAGAAATTGATGAAACGTATATAGGTGGCGTTGAGTCAAACAAACATAAGAGCAGAAGAACTGTAAAAGGAGGCGTAGGTAATAAAGCTATGGTCATAGGCGCGGCACAGCGCAGTAATGGTAAGGTCATTACAAAGGTTATTGATAAAACCAATATTGATAACGTAGAGAATTTTATTAAAGAGAATGTGCAGGAGAACGCTACTATGTATACAGATGAACACCACGCATATAACCGTGTGGGTAAAAACTACAAACACGAAAAGGTAAAACACAGAGAGAAAGAATATGTACGTGGTGCTGTGCATACAAACCGAATCGAGGGCTACTGGAATATCCTTAAAAAACAGATTGACGGAATACACCACTTTGTTAGCCCTAAACACTTACAGAGATATTGTAATGAATCCTCATTCAGGTATAACAACAGAGGACTTGCGCAAGACGAGCGTTTTGCTACATCTATAAAACAGTGTGAAGGTAGATTGAAGTATAACCAGTTAATAGCTAAAAACAATGGATGAAAGTAGATTCCTAAAGGAAATGGGATTGAAAATAAAAGCAATCCGTAATAAAAAGAAAGTGCCGTTAACCCATATTCACGAAATGGGAGTAACCGATATTTCTAATATGTCAAGAATTGAGAACGGACGTGTTAACCCGCACCTAATTACATTAAAGAAATTGGCAGACGTTTTAAAATGTGATGTAAAAGACTTTCTTTAAATTTGTATCATGACAGATAAACGTACACCTAAAAAAGCCTCCGAACTTTTTGCGCGGATTATAAAAGCAAGCGTAAGCGGAAATCCTAAGCCTAAAGAAAAAGAAAAGAAAAAGGAGAAGAAGAAAAAATAAAATCACTTTAAGGATTATTGTTTTTGTTTTTCAATTCGTCTTTGTATTTTGACTGCCATAAATTAAAATGATAACCTTGTGAGATATTCCAAATATTAACAATAATATCTTTCATTGTAATAATAGAACACAGTCCTAAAAAGATTATAAAAAAAGTTACTATGCTATTAATCGTTAAGTTCAACTTAATATCATGGACAACAATCCCTATTGAGAGAATTGATTTAACTGCAACCGAAAAAATAATAGTAATTAATTGTATAAACAGTGTCATAGAAAATATTGCGCTGTTTCTTTGATATAAACTATAAGTTTTATCGGGCTTATATTCTACTATCGTTTTCAAAAAATCACTTCCACCAAAAGCAATAAATAGTGCAAATGCGCCAAGATTAAATCCAATTAAACTTGAAATAACCGATAACGATACATCATTAATGGTATCAATGTAGTTATAAAGATTTAGTCTGTCAGTAGAAGCAAATTGCACTATAACAATTAATATAATCAAAGAAAAAAATAATGGAAGAAAGTATGTTCTCCAAAATATTCTCCACAATCCTACACTACAATAAATTTTAATTATTGCATTTGTACCGTAAGCAGATTTTTTTTTAATGTTATCTAATTCACCGTTTTCCATTCTTAGCCCTAAAGATATTTAAAACCTGCTTATAAAGGTCTGACATTTTATTTTCTCCATCTATTGCCTTAGGAGTAAACACCTTAGGATGGTCTTTAGTGTTTATGGTGTCTTGCGCTCCTGATTCATCAGTTATTTTTGCAATAACAGTTCCATTTGATGGGGCTAAATCTAATATGCCCTTAATTACCTGATTATTCACTTTAAGAGATTCGTCTTTGCCTTTTGAAACAATTTCACCTGCGAATTTTCTTGCACCCATGTCTGCAAGCTGATTATCCATCCATTCTCCCCACTCNNCAATATCTGTCTCAACCAACACCTCAATTTCTTCGTCTTTATATATAACGTGCTCCAAAACGCCACTCAAAAACTTTTGAGCATGACTCAGGCTGATTTTATTTTGGCCGCCAGTGAAAAAAAATACACGATGAGCTTGCGGTACCAAAATATATTCCGCCTCCTTTCTTCTTGCCCTTAGATGCTCAGGAACTTTATATGCCTCATCTTCCATATTTTTTACGTTTAGCCAATCTCCTTCATTAAGGCTTATTGCGCTCACAAATTTTCCATAAGCATATTTTTGGTCTTTTGCTGCTTCAGCTGTGAAGAATGTTTTTATTGCCATTTCACGGTCTGAAGATATTCGGGTTGATTGTTTACCCGAATGAATTTCGCGAAACAAATCCATTAAAACTTCTTCTCCTTTCCTTTTATGAGAGGTTAATTTAATATTAAAAATATATCCCTTAAATATTTTGGGTTTACTCTCCTTTTCGGTTGTTTTTTTAGCCATTTATTTTGGGTTTATGCAAATATATTCTTTGTTTGGTCTAACACGTATACAATCTCCTCTTAACACAAAAGTGGAGCAAAAAGTCAAGACTTCATTTTAAAAGGCGGATTATTTTTTAGCCACCGCGCAAGAAACAAGTTAGTAACAGCAGATGTTGTTTGTAAACGATGTGCTACGGCTGAAGCTGATTTCTTTAATGGAAAGAACTAAGCACCCGTTTCTTTTTTAGCCACTACAATTAAAAAATAATTACCGCTTTTAAAATAATGTCGGTGAACCCACGCACTAGAGAAGTATTTTGGCGGTGGGGCTTTCGGTTGTTGCGGGTTGTAGGTGAGGAAAAGCAGTTTTGAAGTAGGGAGAAACATGAATATGCATGTAAGAAACACAAATGTGCATACGAGAAACACAAATGTGCATGCAAGAAACACAAATGCGGAGGCAAGAAATATGGGTGCGGTAGGGAAAAACATACTTACCAAAGGAAGTTACATGAATGCCAACTGGAGTTACATGAGTGCCAAGGGAAGTTACATGAGTGCCAAGAGGAAAAACATAAATGCGGGGGCGAGAAACATTAATAAGGTAGCTGGTTAGCTAAATATAGTAGATGAAAAACTACCTAAATTGAATTTATTTGATGACTGTCATCAGTTTTGTTTGAAGCCGGGTTTTGTGCCGGTTGAACAATGTGTAGTAATAAACACCGGGTGGAAAATCGGATGCGGATATTTTAAAGGTAGTATTTGGAGCCTGAATGCTGAATTGTTTCAGGGGCTGCCCCAAAATATTGTGTATTAACAGTGTGCATCCATCATAATCTCTTAACTCATTTATTTGAATGGTTGTAGATTGGTTGAATGGATTTGGAAAGTTTGAAATGCCGGTATTTGTGCTTTGTTGATTTGGAGTGTTTACGGGAATACAACCAGCGACTTCGCAACCTAGACTATCAACTTTAACAAGCCAGGCATCTTGCGTTGCAGGAAAAGCTTGCCTTTGCTGTCCGCTGATTATATAACCTTTATCGCTTGTTGAAGTCATATAGTATGAATAACAATTGTTATTAATTACAGACGTATCAAAAACATAGCATTGACTCCATAGGCTATCTCCATTCATATCAACTCTGTACAAGCATGCTTTTTCAACAAGTGGAGAGTTATTGGAAATTGAAAGATTAAAATTAATCGTACCATCTGAATTTTCTACCATACCTCTTATTATGGATGCTTTAGTAAATCCATAATTCTTTTGCCACAATACGTTACCTAATGTATCAGTCTTAATCAACAATCCACTAAGATCACCAAATGGAATTCCATTTTGTCCTGAGATTAAATAATTACCATCTTTAATTTTTATTATGGATTCAGCATGAGCTGCCATTGTAGGTAAACCATAATCGCGTTGCCATAACTTATTACCCACACTGTCAGTTCTTATTACGGTTATCATTCTGTAAAACGACCCATTGGTACCTGTAATACCTTGTACTACATATCCTCCATCACTTTCCTGTAAAACACTTAAGCCATAATAAATATAATTTGATGAATCGCCATATTGCATTCCCCATTCTTTATTTCCTAAACTGTCGGTTTTAATCAAGTACATTTTACAACCCGGATTAAAAGATGTTCCTGTAATGCCAATTAAAGCGAATCCGTGATCAGAAGTTTCAATCGCTTTTATGCCTTCACTTTTAATTAAACCTGATGTGTACTGTTTTGCCCATATTAAATTTCCATTTAAATTTAATTTCTGTAAATAGAAAAACATTGAATCATTTTGATTTGTGTACCTACTTTTTTCTCCATGCAAAATCACATTATTGTCGTACGTGTATTGCATTGACCTAACGTAATAATAATAGCCACTATCTCCATAAAGATTTGTAATGGTAACATTGCCTAATGTATCCAGAATACTAACCATAACTCTAGATTGTTTTGTTACATAATTGTTTGTGTAACCCGCTGCAATGTAACCACCTCCCGGCAACTCGAGTATGGGTGTAAAATTTTCTTGTCGTGTTGAGGAATCAGGCGAACTATAACGATAAATCTTATTGAAATAGGTTTGACCCGATGCATTATAAACAAATGCAATAAGTGTGAAAATTATCAGGTACTTGGTTTTCATTTTTTTTTGTAATCACATGTTTGAATAAACTTAACCTTAACGCGATTGGTTTACAAATGTAGTTTTATCAATGATAATGATTGCCTTGTGAGGATGGTTTATAGGATGATTTCGAACCTTCGACATAAGAGCGAGTAAGTGTATGTTGATGGTTTTTAGTAATAGCTTTGATGTTGATAAGGAGATGTTAGTGAAACAGTAAAGTTTAGATTTCTGTGAATGGTAGAGAATTTAAAAAAGAATTTACGCTTTTGAATTTTCTTTTTCCACTTTATGTCTTAACACAAAAGTGGAGCAAAAAGTCAAGACTTCATTTTAAAAGGCGGATTATTTTTTAGCCCACGCGCAAGAAACAAGTTAGTACCAGCAGATGTTGTTTGTAAAAGATGTGCTACGGCTGAAGCTGATTTCTTTAATGGAAAGAACTAAGCACCCGTTTCTTTTTTTGCCATTACAATTAAAAAACAATTACCGCTTTTAAAATAATGTCGGTTAGGCCGCGTACTCGGGAAGTGTTTTGGCGGTAGGGCTGTCAATGATGTTTTTTTTGTAATTACGGAGAGAAATGGTTGGTTGTAGTTTAAAAAGTTCCTTCGTTTTGCTCAGGATGACTGCAGGATTGTGACTGTAAGGGGTTGTGTAGATTAGTGGAAGAAAATCGGTAGCGATTGATGTGAAAAAACGTTCCTTCGCTTAGCTCAGGATGGTTTACACAAACGCCTGCAAGTCATACAACTTTTTGTACATGCCATCGGCATTTACGAGTTGGGTATGAGTGCCGCGTTGTATGATTTCGCCTTTTTGTAAAACGATTATTTCGTGTGCATGTTGTATGGTGCTGAGGCGGTGGGCAATAACCAGTGTGGTGCGGCTTTGCATAAGCTTGGTTAATGCATCCTGTACAAGGCGCTCGCTTTCGGTGTCTAAGGCAGAGGTGGCCTCATCGAGAATAAGTATGGGCGGGTTTTTGAGAACAGCGCGTGCTATGCTGATGCGCTGGCGTTGCCCGCCACTCATTTTGCTGCCGCGGTCGCCAATGTTGGTTTGGTAACCATCTGGCATTTGCATAATGAACTCGTGTGCGTTGGCAATTTTTGCTGCGGCAATAACATCCTGCTCGCTTACATGTTCCTGCCCGAAAGCAATGTTGTTTAAAACGGTGTCGTTAAAAAGAATGGCTTCTTGAGAAACTATGCCCATGAGGTTGCGCAAGTTGTGCAACGACATATTTTTGATGTTGGTGCCGTCAATTTTTATTTGGCCATCGGTAGGGTCGTAATAACGCGGGAGCATATCGGCCAATGTTGTTTTGCCACTGCCCGACTGCCCTACTAATGCAACTGTTTTTCCTTTTTCTATTTTAAGACTAAGGTTACGGATGGCGTAGCCTTCATCTCCCCGCACGTAAGCAAACGAAACATTGTTGTATTCGATTTCTTTTTCAAAAGATTTTACAGTAACAGGTTGCGCGGGATCGGTAATGGTTTCCTCTGCATCTGTAACAGCAAAAATTCTTTCGGCTGATGCCATGCCTTTTTGAATATTATAAAATGCAGTGGTAAAAGATTTGGCAGGAGGAATAAGCTGTGAGAAGAAAGCAATGTAGGTGATGAAAGCAGATGCACTTAAGCTGCCATCGTTTTTTAAAACCAGGTTACCACCGTAAAACATGACAATCATCATTGCCAGTGTTCCAAGAAATTCGGAAAGTGGTGCAGAGAGATCTGTTCTGCGGTAAACTTTAACAGATGCTTTGGTGAAGGAGGTGTTTACGGATTTGAATTTATCGCCTACATATTTTTCGGCATTAAAACCTTTGATGATGCGCAAGCCGGAAATGGTTTCTTCGATAATAGAAAACAACTGCCCCAATATAGTTTTTGCTTTTACGGAAGACCTGCGCAGGCTTTTACCAATTAATGCAAGAATGATTCCGGCAATGGGCAGTATGATAAAAACAAAGAGTGTGAGTTTTGCACTGAGAAAAATCATCATACCCAAAAACAAAACAATATTTACAGGATCGCGAAATATTACTTCAAGCGAGCTCATTACGCTCCACTCCACTTCGGTAGCATCGGTAGTTATGCGAGAAATGATATCGCCTTTTCTTTCGTTGCTGTAATAGCTCAAAGGCAGGCGCATAAGTTTTTCGTGCACGTTGTTGCGCAAATCTTTTACCACACCGTTGCGCACGTTGGCAAGCACATACATGGCAAGGTAGCGGAATAAGTTTTTGAAAAGAAAAAGTACTACCACGGTAGCACATATATAAAACAATGCGGCACTCTTACCTTGTGCAGGGTCGAGAATTATTTGTGTGATGTAGTAGTAGAAATTATCAATTAACGATTGTGCCGAAAATTGAAATGCAGGCACGCCATTAGAAATTTTTTCGCGGTAAAAAGTTTCGTCCTTTAAAAAAAGTAAATCGAGGAAAGGCGCAATCATGGTGAGTGAGAAAAGCGAAAATACTACTGACAAAATATTGAAAAACGCATTTAAAAAAACGTAAGCCTTGTAAGGCTTAAGCATTTTAATAATACGCCAATAGATTTTCACGGAGTCGAAGATATTGATTTGAGGGAAGAGGGATAAGGTTTAAAAAGTTACCTCAGCTTCTTTCTCCTCATTGCTACGCTGAAATTTTACTTTGGTAGTATCTCCTTTTGCAAACTTACCAAGCGCTTTCATGTAGCTCATCATATCTGTAACATCAACTTCGCCAAGTTTTACAACCACATCACCTTTTAGCAACCCGGCTTTTGATGCAGGCTTGCCATCAGTAACTCCGTCAATTCGCATTCCTTTCCCTTCAAAGGCATAATCGGGAACTACGCCAAGTGTTACTTTAAAGCGAGGTGCATTATCATTATTGCTGTCGTTTGTTTTTACAAAATCAAGTTTTTTATCAGCGCCTGTTTGCGCATCTAATTTTTCAATTAACTTAATCATGTAACGCATGATGGAAATTTGCCCATCGTAGTTAATGAGCGGCTCATCATCACTTGGCTTGTGATAATCGGGATGTGTGCCGCTAAAAAAATGCAAAACAGGAATACTATCTAAGTAAAACGAAGTGTGGTCAGATGGTCCTACTCCGCTTTCAGTTGTTTTTGTTTTTAATCCATCAATGCTTATTTCTTTCATGGCATTATCCCATTGCTTGGCCGTTCCTGTTCCGTTAATGATTAAAACAGGTTCTTCGGGTTTTAATCTTCCTACCATATCCATGTTTAACATGTAAGAAACATTATCTAAGTCAACCCACGGATTTTTTATAAAATAATTAGAGCCCAGCAATCCTTTTTCTTCGCCACTAAATGCAATAAATAAATAGTTATTGTTTTTTGCACCTGCGTTTTTAAAGTAACGCGCCAGTTCAATTAAAGCGGCTGTGCCACTTGCATTATCATCGGCACCATTGTGTATGGTAGCATCTCCCCTGTACAATGAGCCTTCATCGCCCATACCCAAATGATCGTAATGCGCACCAATGACAACTGTGTGCTTTGCCTGGTTATCTATATACCCGATAACATTATGTCCTTTGCCTTCAATCTTTTTTAGATCAACCACCAATTTTATTTTTCCGGAGGTGCCATCTGCTAATGTTTTATCAACAATGCCTTTTGCAAAAATTACGGGTATGGCAACTGCTGAATGTTTGTTGTGAAAATCAAAAACCGGATTTTGAGCACTGTCCTTTGAGTTGATAAAAATTACTGCAAGTGCGCCATGCTTAACAGCATTTTCTGCACGGTCTTTTAAATCAGCAAACTCACCAAATTTTCCATGTGGGGTGTTGCCATCAGGAGTTGAACATTCCATCACTACTATTTTTCCTTTTACATCACGCTTGCGGTAATCGTCATGATCAAGATTAGGTGCTTCTATTCCGTAACCAATGTTTATAAAGTTTGCTGCAATGGAATCGCTACCCGAAAACGCCAATGGATAAAATTCATTGGTTAATTTATATGACTTGTCGTTAACCGAGAAAAAAGTGCGCTTGCCAAATTCGGTTCCTTTTGTAAATGGAAATTCTTGCAAAAAAGTTTTGCCTTTAACAGGTGCCATTTTCATTGCAAGGAATTGTCTGATGATGTAAGTGTATGCAAGCTTTTCGCCATCGGTACCTGTTTCGCGTCCGGCATATTTATCACTTGCAAGTGTTGTAATGTGTTTTTTTAAACTGATCTTAACTGAATCTGAAATAAAAGTAGATTGCTGTGCGCTTACATTTAAAGTTGCAATTGCAGTAAGGAAAAGAATTAGCTTTTTCATTGAAAAAAATTTTGTCAAAAATAAAATATAGGAAATACCAACGTGTAAAAGCATGGTAAATACTATAGCCAAACAGAAACGGGGTAGCGGGTGCTTTGCNNTTCTTATATAGGGTTATTAATGCTCTGCAATTGCTCTTTCAGTTTTTTAATTTCTTCTTTGGCTTTGTTTATTTTTTCTTCAAATTCTTTTTTAAGTGAATCGGAATTTTTTGATTTGGCAAAGAAGCCTAGGTTGTTCTCTAGGGTTTGTACTTCATGCTGCAATGAGCTTACACGATGTTGTATAGCTCCTTTTTCGCCCCCGGCTTTTGGTGCAAAATTTCTTTGAACATAGCTACCGGATTTGCGTAGCTCTCTTTGTTTTGAGTGTACAACATCAAAATGTTTGTCAATTGCTTTTTTAAATCGCTGTTGTATTTCATCTTTTTTCTCAAAAGGCACAGGGCCAATTTCCGACCACCTGCGCTGAAAATTTTTTAACTGTTCAATTGTCTCCTCTCCATTTTCGCCAGGAATAAATTGTTCAACCTCATCTGTCAACTGAGTTTTACAGGTAAGGTTATCGTTATACTCCGATTCAAGACTGCCGTAATGTTGTTTTTTGCGGTCAAAAAAAGCATCACATGCCGAGCGAAAACGTTCCCATAACCTTTGGCTGTTGCGCTCCCCTACAGCTCCAATTGTTTTCCATTGGGACTGCAACTGTTTTATTTCCTCGGTTGTCTTTTTCCAATCAGTGCTTTCTTTCAGATTCTCTGCCTGCATTATCAAATCTGTTTTTGCCTGCTGATTAGCTGCGTATTCTTTTTTTAATGATTGAAAATATTCATTCTTATCATGAAAAAATTTATCACATATCCCTCTGAATTTCGCCCACACTTCAGCATTTGATTTTTTTTCGGCAAAGCCAATTTTCTTGTATTCGTTTTGTATTTCTATTACTTCTTTACCACGTTCAATCCAGTCGTTGGCTTTGGCAATTGGTTTTTGTAAAAGCTGTTGCAGCTTTTCTACCATTGCCTTTTTCTCTTCCAGGTTTTTGTCGTGCTTAACCTTTACTTCGTTAAAATATTCTGTCCTGCGTGCGTAAATTTTATCGGCTGCTGCCTTAAACCTTTCCCATATTTCGTTTTTCTTGTCACGTGCAATAGGTCCTACTTCTCTCCATTTATTTTGCAGGCTTGCCAAACTGCTTAACGATTTATTGAGTGATGGCTCAAGCAAAAGTTCTTCAGCCCTTTCGCACAACTCAATTTTCATCTCAAGATTTTTGCGCCAGTCTAAATCCTGCAACTCGCGGTTAATTTTAATTAACTCATAAAATTTATCGGTGTACATTTTATAAGTCATCCACAAATCCTGCGCTTTGGCAGTGGGTACATTGCCGGTGTTGCGCCATTTATTTTGTAGCTCATGAAACTGCTCAAAAGCCTTTTGCATGTTCTCCTCATTTTGAATGAGGTTTTTAAACTCATTTAAAACACCAAGTTTATCTTTTAAATTCTGCTCGCGCTTTTTTTCCTGCTCTTCTAAAAAATCCGCTTTACGTTTATTGAATTTTTTTATTGCGGCATAAAACCGTTCCGTCAAAGTATCAGCGCCAAATTGAAAATCTTCTTTTGTGCCGCCCTGCTCAATGTGCAATGCCAGTGCCGCTTCTTTTTCCGAATTAAAAAGATGGTCAAACGCGTCTTTTATTGAATACACTTTTGACTTAAAAGCATTAATATCTGCATCGGCAAATGCTTCAGCCTGTTTCACTAATTCTTCCTTGCCAAGTACAGAAAAATTTTCTGTATGCTCCTCGGCAATTTCATGCTCTTCGGCTTGTATAACCGGCACATTGTGCAACTCCGCTTCAGTGTTTACTTCAGGCTGCACATTTTGTACATCTTCAGACGGGTTCTCCTGGTTCTGATTCTCTAACTCATTCATTACTTTAAAAAATTATTAAACAACGAAGCCTTCCGCAGAAGGCTTTGCTATATGATTTGGTTAAGCAAACTTAAAGGATTTTTTTTTCTAATCAAACAAAAAAATAAAATTCTTTTGGCAGAAAAAATTCCGCCTTTGAATTGAATTTTATAAATGGGCTTTCTTTGCTTCTTTTTTGGCAGACGCTGAAACTTTTTCGGTATTGTTTTTTTGTTTACTGAATTTCGGACAATCGCATTTCTTTTTAAAAATGCCGCATGATGATGCAGTAACTGCAACAATAAAAAGACCCGCAATTATTTTTTTTATTTCCATTGAAATGAATTGATAAAAACTTTTACATCCTGTTTTACAAAATTAACTACTGGCTCTAATGAATCGCTTTCGGGAGGTGTAAAAAAATATAACGACCCTCTTAAAAAATGATGAACGCTGTCAGTCATATAAAATTGCATGTTAGATGCAGCATTTCCTCCTATATCATACAAAACACCACTAACATGATTGCCCTTTATTTTTGTCTCGTTAATAGCATTGGCTTTAACGGTGTGTTTATACGCCATATTGCGGCTGTCTTCGGTAAGTTCAAATAAATTATTTTTTACTGGTTTGTAAGTAAAATAAAGTTGTCCGTTTAATGATGGAAATGAAATATAAAACCAACATGGTTCAGCCAAACGATTTGAATCTTTTATTACCAGCGCATAATCCGGAATATCAAAAGAAAAAGGACAATCGGGCGATTAGTATGTTTTATATTTTTTTTGAGGTAAATCTATTTTGAAATAGCCGCGCGGCTTTGGCGAGTAATCATTTTTGCAACTGCTTATTGCAAAAGCTACTATCAAAAAAAAATATGGTTTAATCCTCATCCGTTACAGGCTCGGGTTTGCTAATAACCACTTTAACACGTTTTATTCTTCGCTTATCTGCCGATTCAATAAAAAACGAAAGTTCTTTATAAGAAATTGTGTCGCCTTTGAGTGGAATGGTTCCGTTCAATTCCAATATCAATCCGGCTAGAGTATCAATATTTCCTTCCACATCATCAAAATAAGAGCGTTCGTAATTAATAATGCGGCACATATCATTCAGCAAAATTTTTGCTTCAAACACATAACTGTTGTCGTCTATTTTTGTGTAAGATGGTTCTTCGTCATCAAACTCATCACGCAATTCACCAACTATTTCTTCCAATACATCTTCCAATGTAACAATACCTAAAGTTCCGCCAAACTCATCAACCACAATTGCCATGTGTATTTTTTTTTGCCTGAACTCCTGCAACAAGTCATTTATTTTTTTGCTTTCAGGGATAAAATAAGTAGGTCTAATGTATTCGCTCCACTTAAAAGAATCGTCTTTATCTAAATAAGCAATTAAATCTTTAATATGTAAAACGCCCTTAATGTTATCAATGGTGTTTTTGTAAACCGGAATGCGTGAGTAGCCTGTTTCACGTATCTGCTGTTTTACTTCGCTGAATTTTAAATCAAGAGAAAAAGCCACCACATCATTGCGTGGTTTTATTATTTGCCTTACATCAATGTTTCCAAAACTTACAATGCCTTTTAATATTCTTTTTTCTTCGGGCGGAGAGTCGGCATCATCGGTAATATCTATGGCATGTGTAAGCTGATCGAGCGTTACGTTATAACTTTTTCTTTTAAATATTTTTTCTAAAAATGATGTGGACGAAACTAACGGCACGCTTATGGGTGTGAGTAATTTGTCGGTAATATAAACCGGATAAGCCGCCATTTTAACAATGGACATATTACGGTGTGCTGCATACACTTTTGGCATTACCTCGCCAATTAACACTATTAAAAAAGTAACTACCACTATTTGAATAACAAATGCCAAAACAGGATTATTGTCAAACTGTCCTAGCTGGGCTGTTATTACCGAAGACAAAATAATAGCAGCGATGTTTACTAGGTTGTTAGATATAATAAGTGTTGCAATTAATTTTT
>CXWJ01028532.1_pt1 | contig 18034 bp, 15 predicted proteins | sample 590841 | NCBI WGS metagenome assembly CXWJ01 (sample SAMEA3498367, study PRJEB10139) | wastewater metagenome | biome: wastewater treatment plant; material: activated sludge | place: Austria | collected 2015-01-21 | reverse complement strand
GGCGAATCGGCCGTGGCGCCGGGTGCCTGCGGTCGGGTTCTTTCGGGGAGCGAATCAGTCATGGACGGTCCCTTACCCCGAAGTGTCCGCGTTCAACGGGTTTCGCCGCAGCCCTTACGACAGAGCCGATGCGCCGGGCTACGTTTGCCATGCCGGACGGCCGGGTGCCTGAAGGCAGCCATCAGGCCCCGTCCACAGACCATGGAAACTCGGTCCGCCCGGGTGGCGCCAACCGGGCTGTGCCTCTCTCAGGCCTCGTCCGGTTCCAGCCCGCTCTCGATCATCCGGCGGGCCACCTCACGCAACTTCAGGTTCCGATTGTGGCTGCTGGCCTTCAGCATCTGGAAGGCGGCGTTCGGCAGCAGCCGGTGCCGCTCGATGAGGATGCCGACCGCCTGACCGATCAGCCGGTGACTCTCCACCGCCTGCTCCAGGTGGGTCGCGTGGTCAGCAGCCTGCTCGGCCGCCAGCACCCCGTCGACCGCCAGCGCGAAGGCCTGCGCGAGCAGGTCGGCCACGATCATCTCATCGGGGCCGATCCGCCGGGGGCGACTGAACTGAATCCAGGCGCGGCAGTCCGCCGTGTTGCTCGCCGGCGCCAGCAAGATGCCTGGACGCGCGCTGGTGGCGTCCGGGTTCCGCTGGCCGGCCAGCCCGTTGCGAACCGCCTCCGACAAGTCCTGCGGCAGCGCCACGGCTCCGCCGCTGACGAGCAAAAGCCGGCTGTCGACGGTCAGCTGCACGGTTGTGCCGCCGTCGAAGAGCAGACTGAAGCCGTGCTCCGCGACAGCGAGCACCGTGTCCAGGTCGTCGGCTGAAGCGAGATCGGCGCTCACCTGGGCCGCCGCCAGGCGACGGTCCTGCGCCGTCTTCTCGCGGTCGATCCCACGAAAAGTCTGCACGGCCGCGGTGAGCCCGGTTTTGTGGCCGCCGATCCACCCGCCCGCCGACCACACCCACACCGGGCGGCGGTCACGCCGGTACAACAGGTACTCGCCGGCAAACCCGCGGCCGTCCTCAGACCGCTCGAGGGCGTGCTCCACCGCGGCCAGCGCCGCGGCATCCTCCTCCGGCGTCGGCCACCACGGATAAGGCGGAGCCAGTGGCCCGTCGTCCAGGCCGTAGCCGAGCAGCTCGGTGAAGGCCTGGTTGATCTCCAGCACCAGACCGTTCTCGTCATAGACCACCACGCCGTCTTGGATGGCGGTCAACGCAGCCCGCCGCCAGGCCACGTCGGCTGCCCGCTCGAGTTCGGTGAGAAAGGAATCCACGCCGCGCCGGGCGACCGAGGACCCGTCCGCCTCCGCCCCAGTTTCGGCCTCCATCGGGCTCAGATCGAGCATGGCCTCGACGACCCGGGCCAGCCGGACGACGTTGGCACGGGCCAGGCTCACTTGCCGGGCCAGGTCGGGGGCGAGTTCGGCACGCCGCTCGAACAGGTTCTCGATCGGCTCCGCGACAAGCGAGAGCGGCGTACGCAGTTCCTGGCCCACGCCCGTGAGGAAGGCATCGCGGGCACCATCATGCGGCGGCATCGCGCCTCCCTCACCGGATCGGATGGTCTCCGCTGTTGCGGCGACGGCCTCATCGATGAGGTGATCCTGCCACCAAAGCGCGTCGGGAGCGAGAGCGGACTTGACGGTGGGCGCGCGGGGACAGGTCAGCGTCAGGGCTGGGCGAGGGAGAGCATCAGGGCCTCCATGGCCAACAGGGGGGCGACGTTGGTCTCCAGTGCGGTTCGGCAGTCGAGGATGGCGTCCAGGCGACGAAGGGTCTGCGCGGGCGTGGAGCGGGCGGCCAGGTCGCGGATGGGTCCGGCGAACTCGGCGTTGATCACCGGGGAGCCGGCGCCGGTCTGCATCACCAGCACGTCGCGGTGATAGGAGGTGAGCTCGGTCAGCACCCGGTCGAGGGCGTCGCGCTGCAGCCGCTTGGCGCGCAGCTTCTGCTCGTCGGCCAGCGCGCTCAACGCGGCCTGCGCATTGCGCGGACGGGCGCCCTTCGTGCCCATGCCGAGGGCCTCGGCGAGCTCGGCCTGCTCGCGGGCGTCCAGCTCGGCGGTGATCGCGGCTGCCTCGTCGCCGGTGTTCTTCACCACCTGGGCGGCCGCGGCCAGGCATTGGCCCAGCGAGCCGAGCTGCTGCGGCAGCCGCAGGATGTCGGCCCGGGCCTCGCGGGCGGTCTCGTTGCGGGCCAGGGCGCGGGCCCGTCCGACGTGGCCCTGGGCTGCCCGGGCGGCGAAAGCGGCCAGCTCGGGCTCCACGTTGTCCCGACGGACCAGCAGTTCGGCGACCGCCGACTCGCTGGGCGTCCGAAGATCCACCCGGCGGCAGCGGGAGCGGATGGTGACGATGACGTCGTCCGCGGTCGGGGCGCAGAGCAGCCAGACGGTGCGGGCGGCGGGTTCCTCGACGGCCTTCAGCAGGGCGTCCGCGCCGCGCTCGGTGACCCGGTCGGCGTCCTCCACGATCAGCACCTGGTAACGGCCCAGAGTCGGCGCCATCGCGGCTCGGCGGACGAGTTCCCGCACCTCGTCGACACCGATCGAAAGCCGCTCGGTGCGCACCACGGTGACATCCGGGTGAGCGCCGGAGAGGGAGGTCACACAGGCCTGGCAGCTGCCGCAGCCACCGTCAGCGCACTGCAACGCGGCGGCGAAGGCGCGGGCCGCGTTCGATCGTCCGGAGCCGGGCGGGCCGGTGAACAGCCAAGCGTGGGTCATGGCGTGGCGCTCGCCCTCGACGGCGCGGCGCAGGGTGGCGACGACACGCTCCTGGCCGATCAGCTCGGCCCAGACCCCCGGCGCCGTCGTGGTACTCATCAGGACAGGGTGCCAGACGGATCCGACAGCAGCGGAAGCACCCGTTCCCGGACGGCGGCCGCGATCTCCTCGCGGTCGGTGCGGGCCGGCAGCACCAGGTAGTGCTCGGCGTCGCGGGCGGCCAGGGCGAGGAACTCGGCGCGGGCGCGGAGGTGGAACTCCAGGCCGGCACCCTCCACCCGGTCGGGGCGATCGATGACGCCCACGCCACGTTCCGGGTCGAGGTCGAGCAGCACGGTCAGGTCGGGCAGCAGGTCGCCGGTCGCCCAGCGGGCAATGGCTTCGAGCCGGTCGGTGCCCAGCTGCCGCCCGGCGCCCTGGTAGGCCAGCATCGAGTCGATGTAGCGGTCGCACACCACGACCGCCCCGCGCTCCAGCGCCGGACGCACCAGTTCGTAGACGTGATGGGCCTTGTCAGCGGCATAGAGCAGAGTCTCGGCCCGGGGTGAGAGGTCGCCGGTCGCCGGGTCGAGGACGATCTGGCGCATCACCGCGCCGGCCTTGGTGTCCCCCGGCTCGAAGGTGAGCACCACCGCGTGGCCCGCGGCCGTCAGCCAGTCGGCCAGCAGGCGCGCCTGGGTCGACTTGCCCACCCCGTCCCCGCCCTCGAAGACGATGAACACTCCGGCCATCGGCCCTCCCTTTCGTCGCGCTCAGCCTACGGCCTGTGCGCAGGTCGGGTCAGGCGGGCCATCGTGCCCGGCACCGCCGGCAACGGAACCGCCGATGTTGGCAATCGGCGCCACCTCACGGCTCAGGCCCTCTTGGTGGGCGCCTTTCTGGTTGTGGTGCGCTTGGCGGCGGGCTTGCGGGTGGTGCGCTTGGGGGCGGGGCCCTTGGCGCGCTTCTCGGCGAGCAGTTCGGCGGCGCGCTCGGGGGTCATGGCCTCCACGCTGTCGGTGCGACGCAGGGTGGCGTTCACTTCGCCGTCGGTGACGTAGGCGCCGAAGCGGCCGTCCTTGATCACCATGGGCTTGCCACTGGCCGGGTCGGGGCCCAGCTCCCGCAGCGGGCCGGACGCGGTGCGTCCGCCGCGGGTCTTCGGCTGGGCGTAGATCGCCTCGGCCTCCTCCAAAGTGATGTCGAAGATCTGCGCCTCGGAGGCCAGCGAGCGGGAGTCCGTCCCCTTCTTCAGGTAGGGCCCATAGCGGCCGTTTTGGGCGGTGATCTCCTCGCCGTCGGCTGCCTTCCCCACCACGCGCGGCAGCGACAGCAGCTGCAGGGCCTGCTCCAGGGTGACCGTCTCTACAGCCATAGAGGCGAACAGTGAGCCGGTGCGCGGCTTGGCGGTCTTGGGCGCGCCCTCCTCCAGCACCTCGGTGACATACGGCCCGTAGCGGCCCGACTTGGCCACGATCTGGCGCCCCGATTCAGGGTCGGCCCCGATCGACCGTTCCTCAGCAGCCGGCTTCTCCAGCAGCTCCCGGGCGACGTCGACGGTCAGCTCGGCCGGCGGCAGGTCGGGGTCGACGTTGGCGCGGCGGCCCTCGGCGTCCTCGATGTAGGTGCCGTACCGGCCGACCCGCACGTCGATGCCGGAATCCTCCAGCGCGAAGGTGGAGAGCGCGCGGGCGTCGATGTCTCCCAGCTCGTTCACCAACTGCTGCAGACCCTCGTAGCTGTCGCCGTCCGGGCCGAAGTAGAAGTCGCGCAGCACGGCCACCCGGGCGGCGTTGCCGTTGGCGATCTCGTCGAGGGTCTCCTCCATCTGGGCGGTGAAGTCGTAGTCGATCAGCCGCGGGAAGTGCTCGACCAGCAACCGGGTGACGGCGAACGCCAGCCAGGTCGGCACCAGCGCCGAGCCTTTCTTGAAGACATAGTCGCGGCTGGTGATCGTCCGGATGATCGCCGCGTAGGTGGACGGGCGGCCGATCTCACGACGCTCCAGCTCGGCCACCAGCGAGGGCTCGGTGTAGCGGGCCGGCGGGGTGGTGCTGTGCGGCTTCGGGGTTACCGTCTCGGCCACCAGCGGCTGGCCGGCGGTCAGCTCGGGCAGCGGGGCCTGGGCGTCGTCCGCGGCCTCCCCCTCGTCGGCGGAGGCGACGTAGACCTTCAGGAATCCCGGGAAGGTGATGGTGCGGCCCGAGGCGGTCAGCGTGGCCCGTCCGGCGTCCACGACCTCGCCGGTGCTGGCGTCGGCCACCCCCACCCGCTCGGCCAGGGTCGCGCCGATCCGGACGGTGACGGTGTTGCCCTCGGCGTCCTTCATCTGGGACGCGAGGGTGCGCTTCCAGACCAGCTCGTAGAGCCGCAGCTGGTCGCCGTGCAGGCCGGTCTCGGCCGGGGTGCGGAAGTGCTCGCCGGCCGGCCGGATGGCCTCGTGCGCCTCCTGCGCGCTCTTCACCTTGGACGCGTACACCCGCGGCTTGTCAGGCAGGAACTGGCCGCCGTAGAGGTGCTTGATCTGCTCCCGGGCGGCCGTGATCGCCGCCTGGGAGAGGTTCACGGAGTCGGTGCGCATGTAGGTGATGAAACCGCGCTCGTAGAGCTCCTGGGCGACCGACATCGTCCGCTGCGCGGTGAAGCCGAGCTTGGTGCCGGCCTCGCGCTGCAGGGTGGTGGTGCGGAAGGGCTCGTAGGGCTTGCGGCGGTAGGCCTTCGCCTCGACGCCGGCCACCGCGTAGCTCGCGCCGCGCAGCGCCTCGGCCAGAGTCTCCGCGGCATCGGCGGAGAGGTGCAGCAGCTCCTTGCCGGTCAGCTTCCCGGACGAGTCGAAGTCGCGGCCAGCGGCCAGCCGCCGGGTGCCGAACTGGCTCACCGAGGCGGTGAACTGCCGCGGCGACGCGTCGGCGCCGGCGTCCAGCAGGGCTTCGATGCCGGCGTAGTCGACGACGCGGAAGTTGATCCGCTCCCATTCGCGGTCGACCACCAGCCGGGTCGCCACCGACTGCACGCGGCCGGCCGAGAGCCGGGGCATGACCTTCTTCCACAGCACCGGGGAGACCTCGTAGCCGTAGAGCCGGTCGAGGATGCGGCGGGTCTCCTGGGCGTCCACCAGGTCGGTGTCGAGGTCGCGGGTGTTGTCGACGGCGGCGTGGATCGCCTCGGGGGTGATCTCGTGGAAGACCATCCGGCGCACCGGGATCTTGGGCTTCAGCTCGTCCAGCAGGTGCCAGGCGATCGCCTCCCCCTCGCGGTCCTCGTCGGTGGCGAGGAAGAGTTCGTCGGCTTCCTTCAGCTTGGCCTTCAGGTCGCGGATGGTGCCCTTCTTGTCGGCGTCCACCACGTAGATGGGGGCGAAGTCGGCGTCCACGTTCACGCCGGTGCGCGCCCACTTCTCCCCCTTGTACTTGGCCGGGATGTCGGCGGCCTTCTCGGGCAGGTCGCGGACGTGGCCGCGGCTGGATTCGACGATGTAGCCCGCGCCGAGGAACCTCGCCAGGCTGGTCGCCTTGGTGGGCGACTCGACGATGACGAGCCGGCGTTTGGTCGCTTGAGCCACGAGGTTTGCCTTCTGCTGCGGACGGACGGCGCAACGTACGGTGCGCCAGACCGCATAGTAGCCATCGCGGCGAACCTGTAAAGCCCGGACGGCAGGGATGAGTCGAGATCCCCGCCTGCGCGGGGATGACGGAATGGGGTCGCCGGGGATGACGGAATGGGGTCAGCGAGGACGACGGAATGGCGTCGGCGGGGACGACCAAGAAGCGGATGAACGCGGAGGCAGGTCAGTTGACCGGGCTGGCGTCCAGCACCACGGACGCTTCACGCTCCTCGCCGCGAGGGGTCAGCCACTCGACGGTGACCCGGTCGCCCGGCTCCAGGCCGCGGATGACGGTCGCCATGTTGGTGGTCTGGTTGACCTGGGTGTCGCCGACCCGGACGAGGGTGCTGCCGGCCTCCATGCCCGCCCGGCCGGCCGGCGAGTCGGCGACGACGTCGGTGACGAGGACGCCGTGGCGGGAGGCCTGGCCGATCACGATGCCCAGGTAGCCGGCAGGCCCGACCCGGACCGTCCCCACGTCCCTTCCGGCTTCGATCGTGCGGACGACCGCCATGGCGTCGGCGATCGGCACCGCATAGGAGCGTCCGGCCTGGGTGGAGCCGGCGGTGGTGATGCCCACCACCTCGGCCTCGTCGTCGAACATCGGGCCGCCGGAGTGACCCGGGACGGCCCCGGCGGTGGTCTCGATCACCCCGGAGAGGTCCTCCTGGGTTCCCCATGGCGAATCCGAGCTCACCGTCAGGCTGCGGTCGAGCCCGACCACCTTTCCCGGCGCGCGGACGAGTTCGCTGTGGCCGCCGGCGTTGCCGACCGCGGCCACCGCGTCGCCGACCGCCACGTCGTCGTCATCAAGGGTGACGGTGGCGAGCCCGCTCGCGTCCGCCAACTGCAGCAGCGCGACGTCCTTGGACTGGTCGAAGCCCAGCACTGTGGCGGAGTAGGTCGCGCCTCCGTCGGCGATGGTCACCTGCAGCGACTGGGTGCCGGCCACCACGTGGTAGTTGGTCAGGATCTTGCCGTCGGGGGTCAGCACCATGCCGGTGCCCGCCGCGACGCCGCCGGAGGTCTGGCCCTCGACGAACACCACGCCGGCCGACTCACTGGCCGCGATGGGGGCGTTGGGATCCTGGGAGGTCTCGGGCTGGCCGGGCTCCTCGGGCTGGGCCGGCTGCTGAGGTTGCGCCGGCTCCTGCGGCTGCGCCGGCTGGACGCTCGGCGCGGTGGGGTTCAGCGACTGCTCCAGCATCGGCCGCAGCGCCCAAGTGAAGCCGGCGATCGTCACGGCCACGGCCAAGGTGAGCACCAGGATGATCCGCCCGGCCCGGCGGCGGGGTGGGGTCTGCTGGGGGGCCGGCCACTGCGGGCCGGCCGCGTACTGGCCATAGGGGTTGTAGGGCGGCGGCTGTTGCGCGTAGCCGCCCTGGGAAGGCTGGGCATACCGCGCATAGGGCCCGGCGGACTGCCAGGGCTGCGGCTGTGGAGACCCCGGCTGCTGGTAGCCGGAGTAGCCGAACTGCCCGGGCTGGGCGTAGCCGGGGTGGCCGGCCTGGCCGTAGGCGGCGGACGGGTAGGCGCCGAGCTGGCCCGCGCCGGCGGAAGGCTGCGGGTAGCCGGTCGTCCAAGCGCCGGGGGCAGGGGCCCAGCCGGGCGCTCCGGCCGGCTGCTGGCCTAGGCCGGACGGCAGCGGAGGCGGCGTCCACGGCTGACCGGAGGCCCCGGGCGGACCGGCGGGCGGCGGCGGGACGGCGTATCTTGGCTGGCCAGCGGCCGGTTGCGAAGGCTGCGGGGGCGGCGGCACGTCGAATCGCGTGGTCGGCTCCGTCCCGATCACCCGAGTGGGTTCGGTCGGCTCGATCCGTTGCGTCTCGTCGTGCTCAGTCATCATGCTCCTTGATCCGCCCTCCAGTGTCGCGGGGGATCCAAAGCCGCGGCTATGCGATTGCTGTGAAATCGCGATGGACACCAGGGTAAACGCCGCTCCTCCTCCACGTCTTCCCGGGCTAGGGTGCGGAGCATGCTCACCCTGGACGATCTTGAGGACGCCGCCCGTCTCGTCGCCGCGCACCTGCCGGTGACCCCCGCCTACCGCTGGCCGCTGCTGGAGCGAGTGACCGGCGGCCCGACCTGGGTCAAGCACGAGAACGCGACTCCGACGGGCGCCTTCAAGGTGCGCGGCGGGCTGGTCTTCGTCGACCGCCTGCTGCAGACCGGCGCCGTCGTCCCGGGGCTGATCGCGGCGACCCGCGGCAACCACGGCCAGTCGGTCGCCTACGCGGGGCAGCGGCGGGGGCTGCCGGTCACGATCGTCGTCCCCGAGGGGAACAGCCCCGACAAGAACGCGTCGATGGCGGCCTTCGGAGCCGACCTGGTGGTGCACGGCCGCGACTTCCAGGAGTCGCTCGAGCACGCCCGCGCGCTGGCCGAAGAGCGAGGGCTAGTGTTCGTGCCCTCCTTCCATCCCGATCTGGTCGCCGGGGTGGCGACCGGGGCGGCCGAGCTGCACGCTCAGGCCGGACGGCTCGACGTCATCTACGTGCCGGTCGGGCTCGGTTCGGGCATCTGCGCCCACGTGGCGGTGCGCGACCTGCTGGGCGTCGGCACCGAGATCGTCGGCGTGGTCGCCGACCGGGCCCCGGCCCACGCGCTGTCCTTCGCGGCCGGACGCCCGGTGAGCACCACCGACGCCGACACCTTCGTGGACGGGGTCGCGACCCGCACGCCGGTTCCGGACGCCGTGGCGGCCATGGTCGCCGGCGTCTCCCGCTTCGTCCGGGTGCCCGAGGCCGAGGCGGAGCGGGCCATGCGGGTGCTCTGGCAGACCACCCACCAGATGCCCGAGCCCGCCGGCGCCATCGCCCTGGCCGGCCTGCTGAACGACCCGGGCCGCAGCCCCGACGCCACCGCGGCCGTGATCATGACCGGCGGCAACTGCGACACCGACCTGGTGCTGCGAGTGCTGTCGGGTGGCTCCTCCGTCATCCCGGCGTAGGCCGGGATCTCCCTCGGGAGGCTGGTCGGGCCCGCGCCTGTCCGCCGTCATCCCGGCGTAGGCCGGGATCTCACAGCACAGATCCCGGATCGGAGCCCGGAATGACGTGGCTGCGTCGGCTGGCCGCTCAGGAGACGGTGAGCAGCCCGTCGGCCAGCAGCGGACGGACCTTGTCGAGGATCTCCGTGGTCAGCGCAGCCTCGTCCACGTCGAGCAGGCCCGCGACCGCGTCCACCAGGACGCCCAGCGGAAGGTCGCCGTCGCAGGCGCCGACCACGGCGGCCAGCGCGGTGTCGGCGATCACCGCCCGGCCGAGGCCGCCCTGCTGCCGTAGCACGATGTGCTCCGGGTCGGTGGCGCCGGGTGACCCGATCGCCTCCTGCACGAGGTCGTCGGAGCGGCGCAGGATGGCGGCGAGCAGGTCGGCGTCCGGACGGCGCGACGGCTCGATGCCGGCGAAGTGGCCCAGCACCGCGTCCGCCACCGGCTGATGGACGGCGTGCGGCCATTCCTCCAGCCGGACGTCCGGCTCGGCGCTGCCGCTGTTGCGGACGAAGAGCCAGCCCATCCCGACGCCGGTGATCCGCTGGCGGCGGAAGTACTCCAGCCAGTCGCGGTAGCCCGGCAGGTAGTCGTCGCTGCCGGCAAGACCGGCGTCGGCGAGCCAGATCTCGATGTACTCGAAGGGGTCGAGGTGTTCCCGCTGCAGGACGAGCGCGTCGTGGCCGGCGGGGATCCACCCGGCCACACGCTCCTGCCAGGGCTCGCCTTCGGTCATGGCCCAGTTGCCCAGCACCACTAGCAGTCCACCGGGGTTGAGCGGCGCTGAGCGGACCACCTCGCGCATCAGGCCGTCGGCCTGGAAGCCGCCCTCGCGGTAGACCAGGTCGCCGCCCGGCGGCGACATCACGTACGGCGGGTTCGTGACCACGAGGTCGAAACCCTCGCCGGCCACCGGCTCGTACAGCGAGCCCAGCCGCAGGTCGGCCTCGATGCCGTTCAGGCCGAGGGTGACGCGGGCGAGGTCGAGGGCCCGCGGGTTCAAGTCGGTGGCGACGATCCGGTCGGCGTGATCGGCCAGATGGACGGTCTGGATGCCGCAGCCCGTCCCCAGATCGAGAGCGGTCCCCACCCGGCCTCGCGGCGCCAACTGAGCCAAAGTGGTCGAGGCCGGCGACGCGCCGAGCACGAAGTCGGAGCGCGGCCGCGCGATCCGGGCGTCGAGCGGCGTCTGGTCGGAGCAGATCCAGCCCTGCCGCCGCTCGGAGCCGTAGGGCTTCAGCTCGACGGTGGCGCGCAGGGCGTCCGTCCCTTCGAGCAAGCCGGCTTCGCGCAGCCCGGGGACGTCCAGCCGACCCAGCTGGCCCGCCGCCACCGGCTGCTGCAGCAGCCACAGCCGGATCGCCGTCGCCTGCGGATCGTCCGCGCCGTCGAGCGCCTGATCAGCCGCCACACCGGAGTTCCGGCCCAGCCCGGCCAGGCCGGCGGCGCCGAGCCGATCCGTGACCGCGTCCAGGGTGTAGCCGGCGCCGACCAGGTCGTCGCGCAGCCGGTCGATCGCCGCTTGTCCAAGCATGGCGCCAAGCCTCCCATGCCTTGCGGCGGGACTGTCGCCGGTCCCGCGGCCAGGCCGCGACACGTTCGCGGGCCTTAGTCGTCGCCCCGCTCCACTTCTCGCCATCCCGTCACTCTTGACCATCCCGCCCCGACTTTCGTCATTCCCGCGAAGGCGGGAATCCCGACCGCGTCAGAGATCCCCGCCTGCGCGGGGATGACGGAAAGGCGGGATGACGGAAGGAGCGAGGGGATGACAGGCAGAGGGGTGGGTGTCGCGCTGAGCTCGTCGGTGGGGCGTGGCAGGCTGGGGCGGTGACGCTGCCGCAGTGGATGACCTCGGACGAGCGGCTGCGCCACGTCCATCACCGGCCCGCGGTTCCCGGCGTGACCGCCGACTTCCCGGAGTGGGTGAGCGCGCCCGTTCGCGAGGCCTTCGGGCGGCTCGGGGTCGAGCGGCCGTGGCAGCACCAGGCAGCGGCCGCGGAGGCGGCCTTCGCCGGACGCCACGTGGCGCTGTCGACCCCCACCGCGTCCGGGAAGACGCTGGCCTACCTGATGCCGGTGCTGGCGGCGTTGGTCGACGGCGAACTCGGCCGTCCGCTGCCCGGGAACGGGTTGATCGCGCCGCGGCACACCGCCCTCTACCTGGCGCCCACTAAGGCGTTGGCGCACGATCAGTGGCGCACCTGCCGCGAGCTGGAGCTGCCGGGCTTCCGGTTCAGCACCCTGGACGGTGATTCCGACGAGGCGGAGCGACGATTCGCCCGCGAGTACGCGGGGCTGATCCTGAGCAATCCGGACATGGTGCATCGCTCGATGTTGCCCAACCACGCCCGGTTCAGCCGGCTGCTGGGCAGCCTGCGGTACGTGGTGATCGACGAGGCGCATCGCTACCGCGGGGTCTTCGGCGCCCAGGTGGCAGCGGTGCTGCGGCGGCTGCGGCGGCTGGCCCGCCACTACGGCGCCGACCCGGTGTTCGTCTCCTGCTCGGCGACCATCGCCGGAGCGGACCAGCACCTCGCCGCCCTCGCCGGGGTCGAAGACCCGGTCGCGGTGGAGACCGACACGTCCCGGCGTCCGGCGCTCGACTTCTGCCTGTGGCAGCCCGAGGAGGACGCTCACGCCGAGACCGCGCGACTGCTCGCCCGCCTGGTCGGCGAGGGACGCCAGACGCTGGCTTTCACCACGTCACGGGTGCAGGCCGAACTCGTCGCCCGGCGAGCCCAGCAGCAGGCGGCGACGGCGGTCGCGATCTCGTCCTATCGGGCCGGCTACCTGGCGGAGGACCGGCGGGCGATCGAACGCGGCCTGAGCAGCGGAGAGCTGCGGGGCGTGGCCTGCACCAATGCCCTCGAACTCGGCGTCGACATCGCCGGGATGGACGCCGTGATCAGCTGCGGCTTCCCCGGCACGCTGGCCTCGCTGTGGCAGCAGGCCGGACGCGCCGGACGAGCCGGCGGCGACGCCCTGGCGATCCTGGTGGCCCGTCCGGAGCCACTGGACAGCTACCTGTGCGAGCACCCCGAGGCGATCTTCCAGCAACGCGCGGACCGTCCGGTGCTGCACCCCGACCTGCCCGCCGTCCTCGCGCCCCACCTGGCGGCCGCGGCTCAGGAGAAACCGCTCACCCCAGCCGACGCCGAGTTCTTCGGGCCTGGCATGGTGGCGTCGGCCGACAGACTGGTCGCGGACGGAGTGCTGCGACGCCGGCCCGCGGGCTGGTTCTGGACCCGTCCGGATCGCGCGGNNCGTCCGGATCGCGCGGTGGACGGCATCGACCTGCGCAGCTCCGCCGCCGAGCAGGTGGAGATCGTCGAGGCGTCCACCGGCCGGGTGATCGGTCAGGTGGATCCGGCCGCCGCCGACCGCACCGTCCACGCCGGGGCGGTGTACCTGCACCTGGGCGAGCAGTGGCAGATCACCGACTACGACCCGGTCGACCGGGTCGCGCTGGCCGGCCCCAACACCGGCAACTGGTACACCCAGGCGGTGGGAACCTCCGACCTGCGCATCCTCAGCACCGCGGCGACCCGTGAGCTGCCCGGCGCCCACGCCGGCCTCGGCGAGGTCGAACTCGGCTCCCAGGTGACCGGCTACCTGCGCCGCGACGAGGTGACCGGCACCGTGTGGGACAGCAACCCGCTGGAGCTGCCGGTGCGCCGCTTCACCACCCGCGCCACCTGGTGGACGGTCGACGCGGCCGCGCTGGCCGCCAGCGGGATCTCCCCGGCGGCCCTCCCGGGCGCCGCTCACGCCGCCGAGCACGCGGCGATCGGGCTGCTGCCGGTCTTCGCGCCCTGCGACCGGTGGGACATCGGCGGGCTCTCCACGGCGTGCCACCCCGACACCGGGCTTTTGACGGTGTTCGTCCACGACGGCCAGGCGGGCGGCGCCGGTTTCGCCGACCGGGCCTACCAGGTGCTGCCGGAGTGGCTGGCGGCCACCCTCGCCCTGGTTCGGGAGTGCCCCTGCGCGGACGGCTGTCCGCGCTGCATCGTCTCGCCGAAGTGCGGCAGCGGCAACCAGCCGCTCGACAAGGCGGCGGCGATCGCCCTGCTGGCGGCCGTCCTGGCTTCACGAGACGACCCAGCCCGCGTGTGACCGGGCGGTGAAGCCCAGCCGGCCCGGCAATGAGTCGGCCGGCGCGGCTACCGTCACCGTCACCACGAAGTCGAGCAGGTCACCCGCCGTCTCGCAGCCGCGCAGTTCGACCTGATTGGCGTCTGCGATCCGGGCGGCCGCAGCGCAGGCGTCCCGGCCGTCAGCGTTGGCAGCCGCGGCCGAAAGGGCCACCAGATCGGCGGCCTCCCGCACCCGCTGGACGCCTGCCAGCCCGCTGCCCACTCCCACTGCGACGACCCCGGCCACCGCGAGCAGCACCACCCCGCCGGCCATCATCAGGCTGCCGGAACCACGCTCGGCCCCGGTCACGTCTGCCCCGGCTCGATCAGCGTCACCGCCTGTGCGCTCAACGGCACGGACGGCAGCCAGCCGGCCCACGGCCGGGCGGCCAACTCCACCACCACGGTGACCCTCCCGGACGATCGTCCGACGCTCACCCGGGCGCCTGGCGGCGCCCCGGAGCGGGCCTGCTCAGCCGCTGCCCGGTCACCGCGGGCCTCCTGGCGGGCGACCTCCCAAGCAGTGCTCTGGCAGCGCAGCAGCAGCCCGAGCACCGCCACCAGCCAGGCGACCACGACCACAGCGACCGCGAGCACCAGGCTCGCCATCCCCAGTTCGGCGGTGACCATGCCCCGCTCCCCTCGCCGATTCCGGCGGGACGGGGCTTCTGTACTCTGCATCGCGCACTTCCCTCGGGTTCCGATGGACACGAGTGCGCCGCGTCGCCGCGACGCCGAGGTGGCCGGACCGACGTCCGGCCACCACATCGCCGACCGGTCAGCCTCCGGTGATCATCTTGATGATGATGTCGAGCAGCGCCTCGATGATCGTCGAGAGGAACTTCCGGAACTCCGGGTTGGAGATGATCGACAAGAGCACCCCCACGATGCTCACCGTCGCCACCGTGCCGACCGCGTACTCCGCCGTGGTCATGCCCTGCTCGTCGCGCCGCTTCGCCAGCTTCTGCATCACTGCTACCTCCGTGCTTTGGCCACCCCCAGCGGGTGGACGCCCTGCACTCTGGCGAGGCGCGACCACAATGTGCCAACGACTTTCCGGACCTGTGGATGACGCTTCGGAGGACCTCAAACCTGTGGAAAACCAACGCCTGGCGGCGATCAAGCCCCCGGGTCGCGCTTGACTTGCCGTCAGCGCATACCTTGTACTTCTAGGTACATTGCAGTACGAGGCATTGGAGGGGCTATGCGAGTGGGCAAGGACCTGGTCGCCGCGGCGGCGACCCCGCTCGTCCTCGGCATTCTGGCCGAGGGCGAGTCGTACTGGTACGCGATCCTGCAGCGGGTGCGGGCGTTGTCGGACGGCGAGCTGGAGTGGAGCGACGGAATGCTGTATCCGCTGCTGCACCGGCTGGAGCGGCTCGGCCACGTCGAAGCCAGCTGGCACGACTCGCCGACCGGCCGGCCTCGAAAGCACTACCGGCTGAGCCCCGGCGGCCGCGCGGCGCTCGCGGAGCAGCAGGCGCAGTGGGCGGTCGTCAGCCGCACCCTCGGACGGGTGTGGACGCCCGGCGGGTTCGGTTCGCTCGCTGTGGGGCAGGTCTGAGATGGACACCACCCACGACCTCGTCGAGCAGCAGATCGACGCCTGGCGCAGCTACGTGTCGCGACGGGATGCCATCGCCCACGCCGACGTCCGCGAGCTTGAGGGTCATCTGCGGGATCGCATCGATGAGCTGACCGCGTCCGGACTCGCCGGCGACGAAGCCTTCCTGGTCGCGATCAAGCGGATGGGCAGCCTCGACGAACTCTCACGCGAGTTCGCGCGTGAGCACTCGGAACGACTGTGGAAACAGCTCGTCGTCGAAGGCGGCGCCGGGCCCGCCCCAGCGCGGACGAACGGGCTGGCGCTCACTCTGGCCCTTGCCGGACTCGCTGCTGCAGCGGTGAAGCTCCCGGCCCTGTTCGGGTTCGGCTTCGCCGGTGACGGCGCGTTCTACCAGCGCAATCTGGCACTGCTGGTTCTGCCCTTCCTCGCCGCGCTCTTCCTGATGCGCCGCCGCGCCGGCGCCGAGACGGCCGCCGCGGTGGCCGTCTCCTTCGCTGCCGCGGCGCTCGTCCTCAACGGCTACCCGTTCGAGCCGGACGGCGCGACGCTGCTGCTCGCGGTGACGCATGTCAACGTCGCGCTGTGGCTGGTGGTCGGCGTCGCCTATGTGGGCGGGGATTGGGCGTCGGGGCGGGCGCGCATGGACTTCATCCGGTTCACCGGCGAATGGTTCGTCTATCTCGTCCTGATCGCGCTCGGCGGCGGCGTGCTCGTCGCTCTCACGATGGGCGTCTTCTCGGCGGTGGGAGTGGACGCGGCGCCCTTCGTCGAAGAGTGGCTGCTGCCGTGCGGCATCGCCGGCGCGGTCGTCATCGCCGGCTGGCTGGTCGAGGCCAAGCAGAGCGTCATCGAGAACATCGCACCGGTGCTCACCCGGGTGTTCACACCGCTGTTCACCGCTCTGCTGGTCGCCTTCATCGTGGTGGCGCTGCTGCAGGGAAGCCTCACGAACCCCGTAGACGGCGTCCGCGTGTTCGGGCAGCGCGACCTGCTGATCATCTTCGACATCGTCCTGCTGGTCGTGCTGGGCCTGCTGCTGTACTCGCTGTCGGCGCGGGATCCGCTCGCGCCGGCGGGATGGTTCGAGCGGCTTCAACTCCTGCTCGTCGTGGCAGCCCTGATCGTCGACCTCATCGTGCTGGTCGCGATGGTCACCCGGATCGGCAGCTACGGCGCCAGCCCGAACAAGCTCGCCTCACTCGGGCTCAACCTCATCCTGCTCGCCAACCTCGCCGGGGCCGCCTGGCTGCAGCTCGGGTTCCTCCGTCGCCGGGTCCCGTTCGCCCGGCTGGAGGCCTGGCAGACCTCCCACCTCCCGGTCTACCTGGCCTGGACGGTGGTCGTCGCCACCGTCATGCCCGTCTTGTTCGACTTCGTCTAGGTGCCCGCGCCGGGGTGGCCGAGTTGCCGCCACGCCTCGTAGACGGCGACGGCCGCCGCGTTGGCGAGGTTGAGGGAGCGCATCCCGGACCGCATCGGGATCCGGACGAGCGCGGTGATGCGCGGATCTGCCAGCACCTCAGGAGCGAGCCCGGTGGGCTCGGGGCCAAACAGCAGGACGTCGCCGGGTTCGTAGGCGATCTCGGTGTAGTGGGTCTCGGTGCGAGCCGTGAAGGCGAAGACCCGTGCGGGCAGCAGCGCGCGGTAGGCGTCCGCCAGCGAATCGTGGACGAAGGTCGCCGCCTGGTCGCGGTAGTCGACCCCGGCGCGGCGCAGCTTGGCGTCGTCCATGTCGAACCCGAGCGGACGCGCCAGGTGCAGCTCGGCTCCGGTCACCGCTGCCAGTCGCATGGTCGCACCCGTGTTGTTCGGGATCTGCGGAGAGTGGAACAGGATGCGTAGCGGACGGGGCACGCCTGTCATCCTGTCACCTGCGCGGCTTGGGGCCAGTCCAAGACGAATCGGCTGGTGAACTCGCGCGGCGTCTGGTCGATCGGGTCGGTGAAGGACAGCCGCCGGGCGATGAGCTGAAGCGGCGTGGTGAAGTCGGCGGGGTCCACGTCCAGAACCTCCGGGTACAGCGGGTCGCCCAGGATCGGCAGCTCCAGCGCGGCCAGGTGCACCCGCAGCTGGTGGGTCCGTCCGGTTGTCGGCGTCAGCTGGTAGCGCGCGTAGTCACCGCGGGTCTCGACAACTTCGATCCAGGTCTCGGCGTTCGGCTCACCGTCCACCACCTCGGCCCGCAGACTGCCGCGCCGCTTCTCGATCCTGTCGGTGATCCGGCGCGGGAACTCCAGTCTCGGGTCGAATCGCGCCAACGCCTCGTAGGTCTTGTGGACCTCACGCCGCTGGAAGATCCCGGCATACACGCCGCGGAACTCACGTTGCGTCGTGAGCACCAGCACACCGGCCGTGAGCCGGTCCAGCCGATGCGCCGCGGCGAGCTCGGGCAGACCCAGCGAGTTTCGCAGCCTCACCAGCACCGATTCGGCGACATGACTGCCGCGCGGCGTGCTGGCCAGAAAGTGCGGCTTGTCGACCACCACCAGCCGGTCATCCCGGTACAACACCTCCACCGGAAACGGCACAACCGGCTCAGGAGCGAGCGCCCGGTGAAACCAGACCACCGTGCTGGCCCGGTACCGCTCCAGCCCCGTCCACGGCCGTCCCGCCTGATCGGCGAACTCCCCACCCGCCAGCATCGCGTCCACCGGCACGCCCTCCGGCAGCCGTGCCACGAGAAAGTCCCGCATCGTCCCCCAGACCGGCTCACTGCCCGGAAGATTGTCAGGAGTGCGCACCCACGCCGCGTCCAGCCCGTCCCGCTGCGGCAACGGAGGCCGGGGCGGCATCAGTCACCCGGCCACGGGTCTACCAAGGTCACGATTCGGCCGCTCGCCAGGCGATCATGCGTACGGTCACGTCACGCCACCAGTCAATCGGCTCCCCGCCCTGCTCTGCTTCCTCGACATACTCGGCAAGCCGTTGAAAGAGGGCTTCGGCAGTGACGCCCTGCCAGCGGTCCGGATGGTCGTAGGCGTCGTCGCGGAGATCCCAGAAGTTGTCCACAAGCCTGCGCTCAGCCATTGCAGCC
>CXWJ01004794.1_pt1 | contig 18050 bp, 13 predicted proteins | sample 590841 | NCBI WGS metagenome assembly CXWJ01 (sample SAMEA3498367, study PRJEB10139) | wastewater metagenome | biome: wastewater treatment plant; material: activated sludge | place: Austria | collected 2015-01-21 | reverse complement strand
AATCGGCACCGATGTACCACGATGACATCGTGCGGGAGGAGCAGATCAAGCGCTTCGTCGACTACATGGTGCCGGATGAAGCGACGCGCCGCTGCCACGGCTATAAAAAGCCAACGAGGGAAATGGCCCGAGCCTATCGCGCCGAGCTGAAGCGCCGCTATCGGCTCTTCGCAGAACTGTCACCAGAGGAGCAGGAACAGGCNNGCGGCGGGTCCGGGAGGAGAACTTCCAGGTCTACGGCGCGCGAAAGGTCTGGCGGCAGCTGCGGCGCGAGGAGGTCGAGGTCGCCCGCTGTACGGTCGCCCCGGTTGATGCGGGCGATGGGTCTTCGCGGTGTCGTCCGCGGCAAGGCCTTCCGCGCGACGGTGAGCGACCAAGCGGCGCCGTCTCCGCTCGACCGCGTCAATCGGGTCTTCAAGGCACCGCACCCCAATGCCCTCTGGGTCGCCGACTTCACCTGCGTCGCCACCTGGTCGGGCTCGTCCATGTCGCGTTCGTCGTCGATGCCATCGGGCCTCGCCCGATCCCCCGGAGGGATGCCGGCGAAGCCGGCAGGACCNNAGGACCCGGCGGATTATCGGCTGGCGGGTGTCACGTACGGCACGGCGGGTTTCGTGCTCGACGCCCTGGAAAAGGCGCTGCACACCCGCGGGCCGGTGGAAGGCAGGCTGATCCACCACAGCAATCGTGGCGTCCAGTACGTCTCGATCACCTACACCGAGCGCTTGGCCGCCGCTGGCATCGCACCGTCCGTCGGCAGCGTCCGGCGATTCCTACGACAACGCTCTGGCCAGACCGTCATCGGTCTGTTCAAGACCGAGGTCATTCGAAGGCTCGGGCCGTGGCGCTCGCTCGAAGCCGTCGAGTTCGCCACCCTCGCGTGGGTCGATTGGTTGAACCACCGCCGCCTGCTCGAGCCCATCGGCTTCGTCCCGCCAGCCGAGGCCGAAGCCGCCTTCTACGATACCCTGGAGAAAACACCCATGGCCGCGTAGGACTCAAACCAATCAGCCTCCGGCAAACCCGGGTTCAGCCGTCCAGGTTGGCCCCAACCAGACCGCAAGACAAGGAGGTTAAGGAAATACACCGAGGTTCACCGACCATCGAGTCACAACCGTGACCGTGCGGATCCGCGGGAAGTTGACAATCCATCTGCGTGGAACGAGTTTGCCTCGAGGCCACAGAAAAATCGTCGGGAGGATCGTCTATGCGCGCGTTCTTTGCCGCAATCGCCGTCGCCCTGGCCATGACATCGGCCGGGAGCCAAGCTCAGACGATCAGGGTCTTCGCCAATTCCGCGCATCAGGACGCCTTCGCGGGGCGGCCGGGGACGACCCAGGGCGATCTCCAGACGGAGTTCGAGAAAGAGACCGGCATCAAGATTGTCTGGGACACTGTTCCCTGGCCCCAGATGCGTCAGAACTTTCAGCGGGCGTTGGCGTCCTCGTCCGGCGCCTATGACGTCGTCATGGTCATCAACGACTGGGCGACCCCCGGCGTCCTCCAGAAGCTCCTTCCCCTCGACCAGCTGACACCCGCCCTGGAAGAGCCGGACGACATCTTCGCGGGCATGCGCGGGACGTTCGTGCATGATGGGCGGCTCGTGGCGGTTCCGATCCGCTCCAACCCGCAGATTGTCCACTACAACAAGACGATCCTTGCCGAACACGGCGTCGCCGAGCCCCGGAGCTTCAACGAGCTGCTCGACGCGGCGGTCAAGGTGGCCGGCAAGCGGTCCGACGGCGCGAGCGTGTACGGCTTCGGCCTCAAGACTCTGGCGGACGACGACCTGACGCTGGTGCTCAAGACGTTCGGCGGCGACGTGCTGACGAAGGACTACCAGGTCGTTATCGACAGCCCGACCAATGCGCAGACGCTGGCACGGCTCAAGACGCTTTACGAGGCAGGCGGGCTCGCTCCGAACTTCGCCTCGATGGACACCGTCGCCGTTCAGAACCTGATGCGGGAAGGCCTCCTGGGCATGGTCCTGTTTGGCGACAGCTACTTCAACCGCTTCAACGATCCCAAGACGTCGCGGATCGCGGGGAATGTCGGCTTCTTCCCCATTCCGGGCCTGGAGCCCGGATCCGCCGGGCCAGCCAAGGTGGCCTACTGGGCGGCGGCCATCCCCGCCAATGGCCCTGCGGCGAACCGCGAGGCCGCGTGGCGGCTGATCCAGTACATGTCGTCGAAGTCGTCGCAGCTGCAGATGGCCGTTAACGGCAACGGGCCGGCCCGGCGCTCGACGCTGGAGGACCCACGCTTCCAGAAGAACGCGCCTTACGCCGCGGCCTCGACCATCGCGCTCGCGAACGCCGTCGAGATGTTCCCGGCCTTCGACGGCACGGCGCAAGTCCAGGCCGTGGTGGCGGAGGAGGGGGTTCTCGCGATCACGGGCCTCAAGCCGATCGCCGACGCCCTCAAGACCGCCGCGGAGCGCATCTCGGNNTCGAGCCGACGAACGTTCTTGGCGGGCAGGGGACGGCCGGCGGCGTCGCAGGATTCTGCGGCGACACCGAGCGCGTCAACGGACTGTTCGCCGAGCTCATCGCGCGGCTTTCGGTATGTGGCCTGATCGATCCGTACGACCCGAACGACGACCGCCGTGCCTATGATCTTGAGAGTTGCGCGTTCTTCCTGCAGGAGTTCGTCGTCGAGAAGGGTGTCGAGATCTGGCTGCACGCCCGCGCCATCGATGCGCGCGCGGAGCATGGGCGCGTCACCAACGTGCTCGTCTCCTGCGGAGCCACGCTCGTGGACGTGCGGCCGAAGGTCGTCATCGACGCGACCGGCAACGCCGTCATTCCCGACATGATCGGTCTTGAGACGATCCATCTCGGGCCCCGCAAGCAGCTGCCCATGAGCCTGTACTTCACGCTCTGGGACTCACACCGGCGCGTGACGCCGTTCCTGCCGCCCGGCTGCCCGAGCTGGGAAACCGACGACGACCTGCCCATGACCTCGCTCCACTCCTTCGCGGACGGCCGTGTCGAGGTGAAGATGAAGGTNNTTCAGCCTGTCGCAGGCCGAGATCCACGCGCGCCGTCAGATGATGGGTCTGGTCCATTACCTTCAGACCCGAGGGTACCGCGGACGCCACGGCGCCCCGAGCGGCAGGCCGCTCGACACCCATGTCCTGGCGTCGGTCTCGCGCGCCGTCGGGCAGCGCGAGGGCCGGCGCATCGTGGGGCGCTACACGATCTCGGACGCCGATGCGCGGACCGCCCTGGTCAGTGACGATGCGGTCGCCGTCGGCACCTACCATCTCGACTACCACTGGACGGACACGGAGAAGCGGGCGGGCACGGGCATCACCGACATGGTTGAGCCCTATCAGATCCCGCTGGCCGCCATGGCGCCGGCGTCGATCGGCAACGTGCTGTGCCCGGGGCGCTCCCTCTCTGGCGAACAGCTCGCGATGAGCTCCTACCGGGTCATGGCGACCTGCGCCCAGACCGGTTTCGGCGCAGGTACCGCAGCGGCGCTTGCGGCCGAAGGCGACGGAGACGGCGACGTGACAGAGGTGGACCGCACGGAGCTGCGGCGGCGCATCGTCGGCGGCGGCCAGTCCCTCGATCTCGCGGACTACGGAGACTACCTGCGCTGCCTGCGGTTTAGCGACGAGACGGTAGAGCTGCCGCGCGAGGCGCCGAATCCGTCCGGGGCCGCCGCCAACGACAGCCGAAGCGCGCTCGGCCTCGTCCAGGCGCGGGACGGAGCGTTCTTCGCGGCGCGCATTTCGGCGGCGGATCCCTCGCGCGTCGAAGTCGCCGTCCGACGGCGGACCGTCTGGTCGCCCTGCGCGGTTCTCGATGGTGGAACCGACCTTTGCGCCGTGGACCTCTCGATGAGGGACTCCGGCGTCCTGGCGATCACGGCCGTAGCGAGTGATGGACGGAGCGGCTGGCTCGACGCCGAGATGGACGAGCGCGCCGACCGCTCCATGCTTCCGGTCGAAGGGAGGCTCGTGTCCGCACCCGGAAGCGGACGTGAAGCGGCGGGCGCCTCCATGGGCGATGACGCCGCCGCCCTTCCCGGGTTCGTCCGCCACGCGTCCGCCCATTGCCGGATGCGCGACGGCCGCGTGGTCGGACTGGCCATTTTCCGGTCCGACGCCGACCCGGATCACTTCGACCTAGTCGCCCTGACCGAGGATCGCTCGCCGGGCGGGCGTTGGCTGATGGCGCGTGTCGGCCGTGACGTCGATGCGACCATCGAGCCTGCCTGCGTCGCGACAGGCGTAGGTTGCGCCGTCATCTCCCAGACCGTGGAAGGCGAGCTGCGCTTCTGGGAGGGACCTGTCGAGCGCTTCTCCCGCCCCGATTCGCCGGCGCCGACCACGGCCGACCTGAAGGGACGCCCCTACCGGGACCACCTCATCCTAAGCGCCTAGTGACGACGCCGGTGTCCAACCGCGAAAGGTCCCAGGCTGCCAGGGGATGGGCGCTTCTTGCACCGCTCTATGCCCTGCTCGCGGCGGTCATCGCGCTGCCGGAGGTGGTGGCGCTCGCCCTCAGCTTCGCCGATTACTCCATCGGCCAGCCGATTCGCTGGGTCGGAATCGACAACTACACCCGCACGCTCACGTCGACCGCGTTCTGGGCCGCCAGCGTGCGCACGATCGTCTTCGTGGCGATCGCCGTCACCCTGCAGTCCGCCGTGGGGCTGCTGCTCGCCTGTCTGCTCGTCCGTCGCATCCCCGCACGCTCCGTGTTCCTGGGCTGCCTGATCGCGCCGATCGCGATGAGCCATGCGGTGACCGCGACGATCTGGGCCTATCTGCTGGACTTCAATCTGGGCCCCCTGAACTACCTGACCGACCTCGTGGGTCTCGGTCGGCTGCCCTGGCTGACGTCCGCCGCGTCGGCGCTGGTGATGGTGGCGCTGATCGAATTCTGGGCCGGCATGCCGCACGTGCTGGTCATGCTCTACCCCGTCCGCGCCTCCTTTCCGCGCGAGATCTACGAGGCCGGGGAAGTGGACGGCGCGACCCCGTTCCAGCGGTTCAGGTATCTGACCTGGCCGATGATCTGGCCGGCGATGCTGATCGCCGTGATCTTCCGCATCATCATCACCTTTCGGGCCTTCGGTATCGTCTGGATCCTGACGAAGGGCGGGCCGGTCGATGCATCGGAGATCCTGTCGGTGCACCTCTACAAGGTCGGCTTTGTCTATTGGGAGTTCGGGCGGGCCGCCGCGATTGCCTGGCTGATGCTGTTGCTGACGGCCGTGATCGCATCCTGGGCCGTGGCGCGTCTCTACCGGGACGCTTTCGCGAAGGCTGCGTCATGAACGATCAAGCTGAACGCGCCGCTCCCTGGCAAATTGCCACGATCACCCTGTTCGCCCTGCTCGCGATCGCTCCCATCATCGTGGTGGTCGCTTCCTCGTTCAAGCTGCCGCGGGACATATTCTCTTACCGCCCTATCGTTTTCTTCGATCCGACCGTGGAGAACTACACTGGGGTGTTCACGAATTGGCCCAAGTTCGTGAATGGCTTGTGGAACAGCGTTCTGGTGACGCTCGGCTCCATCGTACTGGTCCTGTCGGTGTCATTGCCGGCCGCCTATGCGCTCTCGCGCTTGTCGCAGTACGGGGGCGTCGGACGGTCGGCCGTGCTCTTGTTCGCCATCAAGATGCTGCCGCCGTTGGTGGTTACCGTGCCGCTGTTTCCGATCTTCAACGCCATCGGTCTCGACGATTCGCGGATCGGGCTCGTGCTGGTCTACGCTGCGTTCGAGCTCAGCCTCAGCGTGCTGCTCCTCAAGACCCTGGTCGACGCGATCCCGATCGAGCTTGAGGAGGCGGCGTTGATCGACGGCTGCGGCCCCCTGGAGGCCTTCCGGCGCATCACGCTGCCGTTGCTGCGCCCGGGCATCGTCACGGTCGCGATCTTTGTGACGCTGTTCGTATGGAATGACTATCTGTTCGCGCTTGTGCTGACGACTGCGCAGGCCGTGACGGCTCCGGTCGTTCTCGCGGACATGTTGGCGAGCATCGGGGAGGGTCGATCGACATGGGGGGAGGTTTTCGCTGCAGCGACTGTCCAGCTGCTCCCCGTGCTCGCCTTCGCGATCCTCGTTCAGCGCCGCATGCTGCAGAACGGAGCGGCCGGAGGCCTCAAGGGATGAACGCGGCGATCCACTCTCTTGTGCCCCGGCGCCCCGACGATCGTTCCGCGCGTGCCGCCGGGGAGGTCCTCCTCCGGCGTGGGCTCCGGTGAGGACGATGCGGGCTTGGCTGATCACTGGCGCGACGAGCGGCCTCGGGCTCGCCCTGGCCCGGGCCGCCCTCAATGCGGGTGACCGCGTCACGGTGACGGGCCGCAACCTCGAGAGGGCGAAGGCGGTGGCGGCCCCATGGCCGGCCTCTGCGTTGCCCCTGGCTCTCGATGTGACCGAGCCTTCATCAGTGGTGACAGCGGTCGACGCAGCCGAGCGCTGGGGCGAACGGATCGACGTTCTGGTCAACAGTGCGGGCGCCGGCCTGCTGGGCGCGATCGAGGAGGCCGACGAGGACGAAATCGCTGCGCTGTTCGACACGAATCTCTTCGGAGCGCTGCGCCTGATGCGCGCGGTCCTCCCGGGAATGCGGGCGCGCGGACGCGGTCACATCGTCAATATCGGATCGATAGCGGGGCGCGTCGGCGTTGCGGGATCCGGGCTCTATGCGGCGACGAAGTTCGCGCTCAGGGGGCTTTCGGAATCGCTCGCCGAAGAGGTCGAGCCGTTGGGCGTTCGGGTGACGGTCGTCGAGCCGGGCGCATTCAGGACCGACATCGCCGGACGCTCGCGCCGCGAGATGAGGAGCCGGCTGCCAGCGTACGACGCGACGGCCGGCCGCCGGCGCGAGGCCGTCCGCGCGATCGACGGCCGCCAGCCCGGTGATCCGTCGAAGGCCGCGCTGGCGATACTCGAGATGCTTGCAGCGGAGAGTGCGCCACGGACGCTGGTCTTAGGCCCCGACGCCTACAGGAAAGCCGTGGACCGGGCGTGGTCGGATCTCCGAGAGCTCGGGGAATGGTCGGCCGTGAGCACGGCCACCGACATCAAGGGATGACCCCCGGCGTGGATCTGGCGGCCTCGCTCCGCCGGCGTGGCTCGGCAGGTCGCTCGGCCGCCTGAGAGGTCGAGCACGGCGCCTGTCGAAGAACCGCAACCGGGCAACCGGGCACCTTCTGTCATTGGGCGGTGTGTGCCAGGGGATCTGTTGAGCGCCGGCGGGGTGCTGGCTTCTGCCCGTGATCCGCGGTGTGTCAATCGGCCCCGGAACGGGACCCCGGATCGGCGTGGAATGTTGGCTCTGGCGCACTTTCGATGACGCTCGGCGTTTCTCCTTGATCATCAGGGAGGATCGCCCCCATGGCCGCGTTGATGTCCAGCCGCTGGCTGTTGCCCGAGGGCCTTGTGGTGGAGAGCATGAGGCGGGAGCCGGGTAGCCTCACCGTCGCCGCCCGCTCTGCCGCAGGCGATGCGGCTTGTCCGTCCTGCGGCGGCCGATCGCGACGGGTCCACAGCCGCTATCTCCGGAACCTCCAGGATCTGCCGTGTTCTGGCCGCGTGCTGAGGATCAGGGTCATGGTCCGGCGCTTTCGCTGCACCATGGGGAGCTGCCCGGCGCGGATCTTCGCCGAGCGCCTAGGTGCCACGATCGCAACACCCTTTGCCCGCCGTACGTCCCGGCTCGATCGGCTGGCGCATCATCTCGGCCTGGCGCTCGGCGGCCGCCCCGGCGCCGGCCTCGCAGCCAGATTGTTGTTGCCGGTGGGCCGCGACACGCTGCTCCGCACGCTTCGCCGTCGCGCTGCTCGGCCGCGCGCCACACCGACGGTCATCGGCATCGACGACTGGGCCTGGAAGCGGGGACAACGTTACGGCACGGTCATCTGCGATCTGCAGCGCCACCGCATTGTCGATCTCCTGCCGGATCGCGAGCCGGCCACGCTCGACGCCTGGCTGACCGCCCATCCCGAGATCGCGATCGTCGCCCGCGACCGTGGCGGCGGCTACGGCCAGGCGGTGACTCGGGTCCGCCCCGAGGCGCTGCAGGTCGCCGACCGCTGGCACCTCTTGGAGAACGCCAGTGCCGCCTTCCTCGACACCCTTCGGCGCCTGATGCCCGTGATCCGGCGCGCCGTCGGAACGACCGTCATCGATCCCGCGCTGCTCACCTGTGCCGAGCGGATCCAGTACGACGGTTATTTGCGACGCGAGCAGGCGAATGCCGCGATCATGGAGCTTGCCAAGGGCGGGATGGCCATCAAGGCGATCGTCCGCCGCACCGGCTGCAGCCGCAAGACCGTCCGCCAGGTCCTGTGCGGCGAGCGATCCGACGTGTTTCGCTGCCGGACGAGCTCGCTCGATCCCTGGCTCGACCTGCTCGGCCGCGAATGGACGACAGGATGCCGCAATGGTGCCGAGCTCTGGCGGCGACTACAGGCCCGGGGTTTCCGCGGAAGCCTGCGGGTCGTGGGCGAGTGGGCGACGCGCCGGCGGCGCAGCGAAGGTGCCTCCGCGGGTGGCCTGGAGCGGACACCGTCAGCCAGAAGGCTGGCACGCCTGATGCTCGTGGGGCGGACCGGACTTGCCAAGGCCGAGGCTGTCCTGATCGCCATGATCGAGGAGGCACTGCCGTCTGTCGTCAAGGCACGCGAGCTGGTCGAGCGCTTCCAGAAGATGATCCGCGGCGGCGAAGGCGGGGATCTCGACACCTGGATCCATCATGCCCTGGAAAGCCCTTTGGCGTCATTCGCCAGCGGCATCCGTGCCGATCGGAACGCCGTCGCTGCGGCAATCGTCGAGCCCTGGTCGAACGGTCAGACCGAAGGGCAGATCACCAAGCTTAAACTGGTCAAGCGGCAGATGTACGGGCGCGCCAAGCTCGATCTGCTGCGTGCCCGCCTCGTCGTACAAGGCTAACACGTCGTCATCGAAAGTGCGCCAGAGCCCCTATTCCACGCCGATTGACACCAAACAAAGGGGACGCCGTATTTCCAAGAACTTCTAGCCTTGCGGCGCCTTCTCCATCCCGACTGTTCGCCTCCGGCCTCGCTTGCTTGGCGACATTTCGGCTCGGACGGGTGCCGCCTGATCTCTCACCTGCAATACAGTCATCACCAAACCCACGCGGACGTCCGCGATCACCCAGCCATTGAGAACCCGGGATTGAAGCGGCTGAAGTCGCCGGGATGGCGCCACACGCTTCGCTGATCGGGGCTTAGAAGGTCGAGCTCGATAAGCCCATGGAGCTCGCCGCCATGCAACAGGCGAAGCACCTCCGACAGCGCTAGGCACGCTGCCACCGAGCCGACGAACGGCGCGCCAATCGCCTTGCCCGCCAACAGCGTCATCCCACACCGGTCGAGAACGCCTTCGGCGACCAGCTTCGCATAAGCCGGTCGCGGCTCGACCCTCTCGCTGCCTGCCACTGCCTTCCAGATCTCCGCCGCCGGTCGGCGCCCGGGCAGCAGGTGAAGGCGCACGGCGCGGAAGTCGCGATGGCCGCGGCCCAAGCCCGCCTCAACGACGAGGTCGAACCCCACTTGGTCGAGGGCGCGGCGTCCCGCCGCGTTGTCGAGGCCGCAAAGGGTGATCGCCGGCTCCTCAGGCTGGCGCTTGAAATCGGCAGTGAACAGCCGCTCCTGAATCGACGTCGTAAAGCCGCGGCGCTCCGCCCACGCCGCCATCGCGCGCGTCTTCCGCTGCCCGATCATGTCGCTTTCACTGAGGATCGAGGTGCTCACCGTCGAGGCGGTGATGAGGTCGACGTCCTGCAGCACCAGCGAAAGCTCGGCAGGATCCCGGTATGGGAGAAGCCCGAGGCCCCAGAGATACGCTTGGCCAAGATGTCCCAACCCGATCAGCCACAGCCGGGAAGGCAAGTAGGTCAGCGCCGGCTCGCTCGCATCCGCCTCGAGCCAGTCCGCGTCGGGGCTAGGGCGCCAGAGCGACAACCCGACGGCGCGGCGGCCCGCCGCCGGCATGCCGCCGCTCACATGGAGATAAGCTTCGTTGACGGCCAAAGCAGCCGACAGCATGCCGCTCAGCGACACAGCCGCGCCGGCGGCGGGCTGAAGATTGTAGTGGATCGGCAGGACCCCACCCCTCCAGCCGCTTGCCGCTGTGCGCACGCAAAAGCCGTCCCCACGGGCGCCTGGCCCGCCCCCGATGATGATCGTCGGGCTCTCGTCACCGCGGGACTCCAAGGCGCCGCCGAGCGCGACAACCGCGTCGGCCAGCGTTCGCCCTAGCGGCATCGAAAGAACTAGCGGCGCATCGAGCGCACCGCTGACCGTCACGCCGCCGAGAAAGACGCGGCGGCCAAGGGCGACAGTCGTCAGAAGCGCGGCCTGCTGAACCGGGTCGTGAGCGGCGGCCACATCGATCTTGATGGCGAGCCGATAGCCGCGGAACAAGGCCTCGGCCTCCGCGACACTCGCGGCCGTCCCGCTATCGATCGCGTGTTTGACGAGCCGGTGAAGAGAGTCTGGTGAGATCAACGCGGTCATGAGCGCAGCCTCAGAACCCGATGTGCAAGAACCGGCTGCGCTCGGCCGCCGGGACCGTCGCCCAGCGCTTGCGGCCGAGGTACCGGTACATGCCGATGTCACGGCGCGGCTGACGCCCAGTCGCGAAGCGCGGCAGGATCAAGGCGATGTGTCCGGCGCGCGAGATCATGGGGTGGTCGCGGTCGGAGTCGCTTTGTCCGGCGCCGCCCGGGTGAACGTGGATGTCGGCAACGACCGAGAGACCCCGCGCCCTGCAGATGGCCCACAGCTCGCTGAAGTAGCGTCCGTCGAAGCGCACGATGCCGCTGTGGAGGCAGTGCGGATCGAGGTCATCGTAGAGGACGAAGTCGACGACGCGCGCGCGGCCGTCTTCCCGGCGCCCGAGCAGGAATGCCCCGCTCTCCCGGCTGCACCGGCGGCCGCGCTCACGCAGCTTCCCGCAAAGCCGCAACCACAGCAGCCACGAGCAGGACAGCTCATGCCGCGGCGCGAACAGGCGCCGTATAGTCGCGAGATTGAAGAAGTTCATGAACCAGCTCCAGGTACTGGACGATCCCATCGGCTGGGCGCCAGATCTTCGACGGCATCTCGTGCCGCCAGTTGTCATGGCCCGCGAAGCTTTCGCGATCGCAGGGCAGGTAAAGGGCGGTGCCGTTCTTCCAGTCGGTGCGGAAGACCGCCGACACGCGCCCGCCGCGCCCGCGCGGCCACAGATCGAAGGCGAGCACCTGGTTGGTGTTCAGATCCCAGGGCCCTCCTGTCGGGGCGGCCTGCGGATAGCCGGCGCAGTTGAAGCGCAGGATGTATTCGCGGCCGTCCCTGGCGCTCACGCCGATGAAGACGAAGGGCCAGGAGACGCCGGCCAGGCGCCAGCGGCCCTCGGCCGCGCCAAGGCGGAACGCGGCCTTCGCCGCGTCCGCCTCGAAGGCCCGCTGGTCCGGCCCGTTCACGCACCGGCCCCAGAGGCGCCGTTCACCCGCTCGTCGGCGACGAGATCGAAGGCGAGAGCGCAGACCTTGCCGTCGGTAAGCGCGCCGATGTGCGTGCCCGGCGCCGGCCGGTCATGGGTGCCGGCGATCTGCAGCACGTGCTCGCCGGCGTCCTCGCCAGACATTCCGAACTTGTGCTCGGCGGCCCAGCGCTTGACGCGCGCGACCGTCGCGCCCGGCGCGAACCGGCGTTCGACCGTCTCGTTGTTGAACGTCACCGCCACCTCGATGTGGCGGCAGCGGTGGATGTGGACCTTGAGGCCCTTGGCCGTGGCGCGATCCTTCAGCAGCACGGCCTCGTCGATGGGCTCGTCCTCGTCCTCAAGGAAGAGCATCGCGTCGGCGGCGACGCCGTGCTTGTCGGCCAGGAGGCTCTTGAGGATGGCGAAGGTGGCGTCGGGCTCGAGCTCGATGTGCGCGATCTCGCCGACACCTTCGCCCTGGTAGAACAGGTCGATGGACTTCATGTGTCTGCACTCCGGGGATCGAAGTGCGAGGCCCTAGTGCCTGTCTCCGTCCCTCTGTCCGGTTGATCGACGGCGGAGCAGGAATCCGGAAAGGCGGCGGCGCGGATTCTAGGCGAGCGTGAGGGGCCCTGGCGGTGTCGCGGCGCAGACAAAGAAATGTGGGCAGCGCGGGCACGTCACCGCGTCTATCTCGGTCGGGAAGGCGCCGCCGGCGATGCCGGCCAGCATCCCGTCGCTCTTCTTCTTGCGGTTGCCGAGCTTGGTGGCGCTGATGGCGACGACCTCTGCCGTTTCATCGGTCAGATGCAGCGCCTGGACGACCGCGCGGCCGCCGAACTGGCTCTCCGCCGCAAGATGATAAAGCGTGTATTCGAGCCGGTCGTATTCGTCGCTGCGCTTGTGGCCGGTCCGCACCCGGCGGATGACCACCGTGCCGTCGGGCAGCTCCGCGAGTTCGTTCGGCTCCACCAGCACCCGCCCGTTGGGAAAATCGATCGCCAGAGGCTGCGCCTCGCGAAACCGCCGTCCGGCCCCCGATCTGACCAGCGCGCCGATCAAGCGGGATGCGAGGCGGCGATAGTCCGCCGCGAAGGCGTGATCCGACGGCCCCCGCGCACCCCAGATTGTCTCGAATGCGGATTCCGCGTCCGCGACGCTGGGCTCGGCCGTGCGCCGCACATCGGCAAGCCACCGCAGCAGATCGTAGAGACAGTCATGGGTCCGCGAGAAGGCCGTGGGCTTGCGCGTCCCGCCGAGGCCCAGAACGTGGGTGTAGAAGAACCGGCGCGGACACTTCTCATACGACCCCAGACGGCTGTCCGTGACGGACCAGTCGGCCGGCCAGGCGATCGCGATCGGCTCCGACGTGGACGCGCCCGCCGACAGCGGAAGAGTGGGCGGATTCGGAATCTCGTCCAGGTGCGGCGTCGGGATCCAACCTAAGAATGGCGACGCCGATCGACCGCTCCCATTGCGCTGCTTGCGCGCATGGTAGAGACGCAAGTGCGTGCGGGCGCGCGACAGCGCGACGAAGAAGAGGCACTCCTCTTCGTCGTCATGCGCGCGCTTCGCCTCGTCGGCGGGCGAAAGATCGCCCGCGCCCTCGACCACGCCGCGCGGTGGCGGACAGCGCTGACCACGATTCGAACTCGGAAAGCTCGCGACCGTCAGGCCGGGAATATGGACGGCCTCGAACTCGAGGCCCTTGCTGCCATGTACCGTCATCAGCCGCACGGCATCCAGATGCAGCGCGGCGGCCGGGACTTGGCGCAGGTCGCGCTCCTCTGCGAGCAAGACGAGCTGGCGCACACGGTCCAGCATCCGCTGGATCGGCAAGCCGCCGCCGACCGGCACTTGCTCGCGCACGAAATTGAGGAATTGCCAGATGGCGACGGCGCGCATCTTCGCGGTGAGGCTGTCGGCCTGACTAAGCTGCTTCGCAAGTTCTGTCCGATCGAGCAGATAAGCGGCCAGGAAATCCCAGGCGCTCGCGTTCGCGCGCAGGCCGGCCAGGTCTGCGGCTAGCCGTTCGACGCCCGCGCACCCGGCTGCAGATAGGCCCGGCGCCGCCGCTTCGGCGAGGCCGGCAAGCGCTGGCTTGCCAAGCGCGCGCAGATGCCGGGAAACGCAATACACATCCTGCAGCGACAGGCCATAGCGCGGCATCGCGCCGACGCGCACGATGGCGTCGCCAAACGGATCGACAGCGAGGCTCAGCAGGCAGAGCAGATCGCGGACCTCTTCGCGCTCAAAGAGGCTCCCGAGGTGGAGGATGGGAATGCCGCGGGCTTCCAGCGCCGCAGCGATCTCATTGAGGCGTCCGTTGGTACGGCAGAGCACGGCCTGATCCCGCAGCCGCACGCCTGCGCCTTCGAGCTCACGGATGCTCGCCGCCAAGCCCGCGGCTTCATCGTCTAGCGTTTCAAAGCGGCGAATCTCAGGACGGCTCGGCCCGACGCCGCGGTCCGCGTCGAGCGCCAGCGTCAGCATGCCATGCGAGACGCCCATCCGCGGTGCGACGGCGACGAAGCTGCGGACGATCTGGTCCGTCGAGCGATAATTGACGCCGAGCTGGTCAACCGCCGCGCCCGAATAGTCCCTTCCGAAGCGAACCATGTTCTCCGACGAGGCGCCGCGAAACCGGTAGATCGACTGCCGGGCGTCGCCGACCACCCACAGCCGCTCGCCGTCGCCGGCGACCAGCTTTAGGAGACGGGCGCTCGCGCGATTGACGTCCTGGTATTCATCGACGAGCACGTGGCGGTGCCGCAGCTGCACCGCGATGCGCGCGGCTTTGTCCGTTTCGAGAAGACGCGCTGGCCGCATGATCAGATCGCCGAAATCCACGCCGCCGTGCTTTCGCAGCGCCTGCTCGTAGAGATCATAGATGTCGGCGATCTCGAGACACTTCGCGGCTGCGATCCGCGCTTCCTCGTCGACGGCCGCGTTCGCCATGGCCTGCGCCAGCGCGCGATAGCGCGCCGGATCGGCGAGTTCGTCCTTGGCGCGCGAGATGGCGGCGACGATGTCGCGCAGGACCATCGCCGGGTCCCAGAGATTGCGATAGTGGACCAGTGGCAGGGTCGGCAGAATCTCTTCGAGAACCGCGATTGCGTCGCTTCGGTCGAAGAGCGCCGGGTTGGGCGTAAGCCCGAGCTTGTCATGGTAGCGGCGAACCAGATCCAGCCCGAAGGCGTGGAAGGTGCCGATCCAGAGCTTGGGCGCCGCGTCCGGCGCGGCCGCGATCATACGTTCGGAGAGTTCGCCGGCGGCACGGTTGGAGAATGTCAGGACCAGAATGGCCGCGGAATCAATGCCGTCGGCCAGCAAAGACAGCACCCGCTTGACCAAGGTTCGCGTCTTGCCCGTGCCCGGGCCGGCTTGTAGCTGAAACGGTGTGCCGCGATGCGCGGCGGCGCGATCTTGCGATGGATCGGGCCTCGGCGTTGCGACGATACCGGCGGGCGGCGCGCTGTCGATGTCGCTCGCGGGTGGCAAGAGGAGCGCGTCGAACAACTGCTGGCGAACCAGAGGCATGGGCAGCTTGGTTCGATCGACGATGGCGCTCGCCTTCATGGCGCCTGAGACATGCATCTCCCGCGCGATGGCGCGGGGAAGAACGAGTTCGCGCGCATAGACATTGGCTTGCAGTTCGCGCCGCTCGCGCGCGCCATAGTCTTCCACGCGCTGCAAACCGACGGGCGCGGCCTCCGTGCTTCTCGACGGATCGATATCGGCGCCGCCGCACGCTGCCGAGCCGGCATGCAGATCGGCGTGGCCGATTTCGTGCGCGACCAACAGCGCACGCGTCGCCGGATCAGGCTCCTGCTCGCAGCAGATCGTGCCGCCTTGGTCGTCGTAAAGAGCCCGTGCGCCCTTCAGTGCCGGATCGCCGGCGGGAAGCCAGACGACCTGGAGGTCGAGCTTGACGGCGGCGGCCAGAACGAGCGCGAGCGGATCGCAAGGGCCGCACCCCTCCGAGACTAGCTGGCCATGGAGCGCTGCGGCCTTCGACCGGATGGGCTCGAACGCGTCCACGCGTCAAAGCTCCAGGAGCGCCTGTTGTTGGGTCTCGGTGAGGCCACAACTTCTGACCGCCTCTTTGAACGTCTGTTGGCCGCCGGCCGAGGGTTTGCTTTCGGCCTTGAAGAACTGTCGCGCCGGCGCCGACTGGCTGGCGTCGAAATGCGCGATCACCACCTCGAGCGGCGCCTTCAGCTCCTCGGCGACCCGGCGCTGAAACCCTGGCGTCATCGTCCTCGGGTCGATCTGACGATCACGCAGCTTGCCGACAAACACCGCGTTTGCGTTCAACCGCTCGGCGAACGCGCGGAACTCCTGGCGCGGCAGGGCCACGAAAGGATTCGGCGCATCCGCCGAGGCCGCCGGCGCCGGTTTGGCCTCGGTTGCGCGCGCGCCGACCGTCACCGCGTGAAGCCGGTTCTGGAAATGGCTGATCGCGCGGCTCACCGCGGGACTGACCATATTTGGATCGAGCGCCGCCTCGGCCGCCTCAATCACGCGCTCGCCCCGGAGCGCATCGACCGCAAGCGCGATGGCGAACTCGGTCAGCTCCTCGCCGAACTCGGGATAGCGCCGCACCATGTCGTCCAGCAGCTTGGCATCCGGAACATCCTGAGCGACGGAAAGCGCATAGAATGCCTCCCTTAAGCTGTGCGGTTTGGCGTTTAGGGTCTGGCTCATAAATCCTCCTTGAAACGCGCGAGCTTCGCCGCCGCGCGCGTTAGCCGATTGCGAATGGTGCGTCCGGTGCAGTTGCAGCGCGTTGCCGCCGTCTCCTCACTCGGGTCTTCGGACTCTTCCTTGTAGCCGAGAATATGGACCAGAATGACCGCTTCGCGCTCGTCGGGTCGCAAGGCTTGGATCGCGTTCACGAACGGTTCCCGGAAAGCATCCCACTCCTGGGTCGGAAGGACCTTGAAGGCGTCCGAGACGTGCGCGAACGCATCCTCGTAGGCGTCGGGATCACCTTCGGCCTCGGACGGTGGGAGCGCGACCACAGCGATGATCTCCTTGCTGCGGCGGGCGGCCCGGCGAACGGCGTCGATCCGAAGAGTCCTAAACGCCTTGTTGAAGCGGCATTCATAGAAGTCGAGCTCGGCGGGATTCTCTCCCAAACCGTCGAGTACCAAGAGCTCGGTGAGCTCATCCAGGACGTCCTGGCGCAGGCTGGTGGCATCCGGCATGCGGCCGTCAGGAACCGTGACCAAAAGATTGGCCTCGCATCGACTGAGCAGGACCGGCAGCACCGCATTCATGAGCGCTTGATCCCCAGCCCGACGGCCGTGGCGCAGAAGGTGCACGAGGCATTCTGAACGCAAGTAGCCGGGATCATCCCTGTCGGTGACCAGAAGGCGGCACCGCAGATCCGGCAGCTTCAGCAGAATCGCCTCGTGCACCTGCGCCTCGACAGCCGCAGGTCGGCGGTAGAGCGTCCCGTTCGGTTCGGATTTCGTTAACGGTCGCGCCATCGCCACCCCTTGTTTTCGCAACAGCGGTCAGACCGGGTGACCCGATGGCCGGCCCGTCACTATCTCGATCGCGTCGTCCTGGGGAACCCGGAAAGGGAATCTGCGCTGCTGCGCGATTTTTTTTTGCCGCGACCGGCACCACACCGGCGGTCGTGACGTACGCGGGCGCGAGGGGATCAAGCCTTGCGGACCGTCCATTCGGTCGGGAACCGCAACTCGGTGGCGTTCGCTGCCGCAGCGAGCGTGAGCGTCACCTCGAGCGATCGGCCGGGGACCACCATCCCGGCGGACAGCTGCTTGGGAGCGCGTTGGGATCCTTGCGCATATAGAAGCGCTCAGCCTCGGGCACGTCCTGGAGCTCTCATTCGGTTCACGCTCGCGAGCCAAGCCCAGATTGCCGCCATATCGCCGGCGGCGACCGCGATTACAGGATGTCCACAGATGACAGGCCCGTCTGATAGCCCGGACAGCCGCCGGTCTTGAGGCGGCGGCGCACGGCCATGTAGCTGCTGCTTGCGCACGGCGCAGGAGTCCGGGAGCCAAGTCTCACCGCAGTGCGTCCAGGGCAAGCGAAAAACTGGTAGTGGGTCAGTTTGAAATTTGAGCCAGCGCCTGCGACGCACCGGCGGCAGCGTGCTTATCCGGAAGTGTGATCTGGCAGGGCGAAGGGTCGGCGGCAAGCTGCCGCAGTCAGCCCGGCGGCTTCTGGCGTGATCGCGCATCAATCGCTGGTTTGGCCATTGAGGGCGCCGCCAGGGCCGCGGTAGTGTCCGGCGAGATCATGAGGCTTCGGCCCCGCGCCAGATGGATCCTTGTTCCCCTTGACGTTCCCCGGCATCGAGCTCCCGCCCAAGGCACCGCTGCTGATGCAGTCGCTGAGGGCGGTGGGTTACACCATGCAGGCCGCGCTCGCCGACCTGATCGACAACGGTATCGCCGCCGACGCCCGGACCGTGACAATTGGCTTCGACCCGGCCGGCGCGGGCCATGTGGCGACCGTCGACGACGGCCGGGGAATGGACGAGGCGACGCTCGTCGCGGCGATGCGCTTCGGCAGCCGCGACCCGCGGGAGGCGAGGTCGGGCACGGACCTCGG
>CXWJ01021044.1_pt1 | contig 18051 bp, 15 predicted proteins | sample 590841 | NCBI WGS metagenome assembly CXWJ01 (sample SAMEA3498367, study PRJEB10139) | wastewater metagenome | biome: wastewater treatment plant; material: activated sludge | place: Austria | collected 2015-01-21 | reverse complement strand
CGGCACCCACTATCCACCGACTCACGCCGACCTCGGCAAGATCTCATGAAAGACGGAGGTTAGAGGGACTTTCATGATGCCGGTGATAGCGTCCTCGGTGGGAGCCGTCACCCACAGGGCGTTGGTGTTGTCGCCGCCGCCCGTTAAGCAAGGTTCCCCACGACTCCACACTGACTTACACCTCTATGCTCGCGAAGGTGAGAATGTGATCATTTACTGCGGCATATGTGGCGAGCGAGCCAGCGGTTCATTCTGCGGCTATTGCGGTTCGCGGATCACCGAGATGCCGGAGGTTCCGCCCCTCATCGCCACCTCTGACGAGAAGGTCAGAGATCAGGAGATCTCCGATGCATATCAACACGAGGCCTGTAGGGAACCCGACCGAAGTATCGATAGCAGAGCTGTTGACATGCCCCTCAGCGGCCAGCGTCGCAATGCCCGTGGGGTCGCAATCATTCTCGGCAGCGTGTTGCTCGTCGGAACCGGGTATTTCCTCGCCACAGGAACTGATTTGCTCCGGAGCAAGGCAGCAGTTACCACACTGAGACCTAGCCTCATCCAGTCGGATTCGTCCGGAACTTCACAGCCCTCCCCTACCGCGTCCCTAGGCGCCCTGCCTCCCACCGGACAGCCCTCCCAACCGCCGCTCAGCGGGCCCACCGCGGTGACTTCTCCGGTATCGCCTCCGTGCACCGATGTGCCCGTAACGGCCTATTCGACTTGGTCTGCGGAGTCGAGTGCGGATTCGGAGGGGAACATCACTACGTTCGACGCAGGGAACCTTATCGATGGAGAGGCCAGCACTGCATGGCGCACGTGGGGCGACGGTCGGGGCGCGACTGTCCTCATCCGATATCGGGACGCAAGCGGGGACTCCACCGTCATACGAGCCGCGTGTCTCTAGATGCCCGGGTCACATCGGCAAGATCGTCATTCCGTCTGCCTGCCACGCGAGCAGAAAGAACGCGGAGGTGCCAGCTATCGACCCGAATACACCGGCGGCTTTGGATGCATAAGGCGCTGGTTCTAGGGCGATCAGCGCGAGTTGCGCCACTGCTATGCCAGCCACTGCTCCCAGCCATGTCACGACGAGCCATGGTTGATCGCTGTATTCTCCCAGTGCCGCCGTGACAACGACGACGAGTACCGGCCACGCCCAGATGGGTACGCGCAACGCGATTGGGCTCTTCCAAGCCCGCCATCGGGGATTGGGCTCGACTGGGTCCCCCGTGCTTGTTTGATCGATCGCCACATCGACACGATCTCATCGTTGAACCAAGTCGAAAGGTTGACGCGCCGCTCGACAGCAGCATCGAGGCGGGACTAGCCTCATCTCACAGCAAAGGAGGGCTCAACGATGACGGTGACGCCTGGCGCCCAACCCCCGGGGAACGTGTCTGGAGGGACACTGCCCCCTTTGAAGGCTGCCATCCTCGACGCTAGTGGTCGCGTCAGTTGCCCTGACCATCCGAACGCTGAGGTCAACAAGCGGGGGTCGCGGTACCGTTGCAGCTGGGATCATCGGCTCGAAGCGCCGACGTGAGATGAGCGCCGTACCAGCGAATGCTGACCCGACTCTGGGCACAGGTGCTTCGGTTGGCAAGTACTTCAGCATCGTTAGCGTGATTCCGTCGTTCGTCTTTGTTTCGTGGTTTTATCTCTTGCTTGCCTCAGGATTCACCACCGGGAACCCGAGCCTCACCAAACTTGCGGCCAACAACCCCATTGAGCACCCCGAGTATGCGATCGCGGTCCTAGCGCTGACGATGGTCCTAGCCGTTATTGTTCATCCCGCGCAGTTCATCGTGGTCCAGCTCGCGGAGGGCTATTGGGGGCCCAGCCGCCTAGCGAGGAATCTCAGGGCGCGACTAGTTCTGAGGCATTTGCTCAGAGTTCGTGAGCTCAAGAAGCGTTCTCAATCCGCTCAGGGGATACATAGCGCGCTGCGTGCACACTCTCAGAGTCGGGCGATCAGTGACTTCCTTACGGGGGAAGGCATCGACGTCTGGGGTACAGAACCGGCCCTTTCGGTCTTGCGGGCACAGGCTGACCTGGATCTGTTGGCCGCCGCCGAGAACGAGTATCCCGTCGAGTTGACTGATGTACTTCCCACCCGGTTAGGCAATCGCCTTCGACGCTACGAGCGTCTGGCTGGTCAAGCGGTTCACCTCCCGGTGCTCACATGGGCCACACACATCGGCATGGTCGCGAAGCCCGAGCACAGCGACTACGTCAACGACCAACGGACCCAGCTCGATCTGGCGGTGCGCATGACAGCACTAATGGCCGCCGCGACCGTGCTTTCATTCGGGGCTCTCTGGGAGAGCGGCTGGTCCTTGCTCCTGTGTCTAGTTCCGTACACTGCAGCCTACGTTTCCTACCGAGGCTCAGTCGTGGCCGCTGATGGCTACGGTCGCGCGCTTCAGGGATGGGTTGATCTCAATCGGTTCCGCCTCTATGACGAACTCGGAGTCCCGCGGCCAGTCTCCAGCCAGAATGAGCGGAACCAGAACGACGCCCTCGAGGACCTTGTTCTGGGTGAAGACTCACTTGACGTTGAGCTGATCCGCCAGGAGCAGCAATCGCCCTCGCATGATTGAAAGGCGAGCCGCGCCGAGCGCTGCGCGCTCCCAGCGTCACTAGCAAAGTGAGTCATACCGCCGGGAGTTGGGCTCAATTTGCGTGACTTACCCAAATCAGCAGTTCGCCGTCGATCGACTCGCTTGGATCCGGGTACCGGTGGCGTCCGTTCCAGGTCACGGAAGTGATTACGTCCATGCGGTTGCCCAGATGAGCCCCTGGCGTCGAAGCGCTCGTCCTACGACGTGCTGTGTTCGGCGCACCTGGCTGCGAACCCACGCACTGCGGCACTAATCGCGCGGCGACGGCGCCGGTGCGTGCTGGGTCTCGGTGGGCAGTGCGAGCGCGGATCTGCGTCCCGGGTTGCACAACGATGCCGTGCCCCTCAAGATTGGAGCATGTTTACCGGGGTCGTTATGGTGACAATTGGCGTATTGTTGGCGATTGTTGTCATCGTCTTCGGCCTGCATTGGGCGTGGGGAAAGCACGAGCAGGGGCAAGTCTGGAAGGATCTCAACGCAGCGCGGGTCCTCCCACCCAACTACTGTCAACGCGAAGATGATTCTTTCGTCGTATCCAAGGTGGTGTTGCCGCCCGGGATTGCCATATCGGTGCCGTTGGAGGCGCTGCTGACTGATGGGAGTGGGCCGGCCGAAAGGGCCGGCAAAACGGTGACCCTCCGAGCCGACCGCGAAGTTTCAATGGTGTTAACCGAGCCAATGCCGGCGAGAGTATCCGAGATCTTGTGGGTTCCACCGGAGAAGCAAGGGTTGGGCGCAAAGATCGAGGGCCTAGCAGCAGGGAGCATCGTAGCATTCTCATGGGCGCAGGAAGAGAGTCACTGGGCAAGAGAGGCGGAGACTATCCGACGATCCTTTTTGTCGCGGACTCAGGCAACTGCCGAGAAGTGGCGCAACATTTTCACCGCTCTCCTAGCCGTCTTCGGTGCAGTTGTGCTCATCAAGCCCAGCTTTCCGACGAGCGGCGGCCTAGAGACGGAGATATATGCGTGCGTCTTGGGCGCACTTGTTATGGCCGTGCAAGCTGTTGCATACACGGGTTGGGCAGCCGCGGGCCTGCCGAAACGGCTCGTGAATGTGAGCGCGGCCACCGCGTTCTACGAACAGACCAATCACGCCACACGGTCGCTCATCAGACTGCGCGTTGGGCTCATTTGCGGCGCGATTGCCGCAGTTGCCCTCATCCTGGCCGTCGCTGGCCTACTTTCAACCGGCATGAGCTGACGTCGGGTATCTTCGCCTCGCGTGCCCGGGCGGACGCCCTCTGGGACGGTTGCGACGGCCGCCGCGGCGTCGGCTTGGAACTGCCGACACATGTCCGGGGATGTCCTTCGAGGCAGGGACGTGCCCACCCTGACTTAGCCGAGTATGCGTGTCCCCGTTGGAAATGATCAGCCAATTTCCGAGGGAGTCATCCACACCTTCGCCTGCACTCGACCCGAGTCACTTCGCCGGGTGACGGGCTCAGTGTCTGCGGCGGCGGACTACTGCTCGAGACGAGCGGCGGCCCGGGCAAGGCCGGCTCGGCGGGCCAGGAGGATCCCGGTCCACACGACCCAGCAGAACCAGAACAGGACCGCGATCGACAGGGTGCTGGCCACCGGATAGGTCGCTGGCGCACCCGCCAGCAGCCCACTGGTCAGCATCACGGCACCCAGCACCACGCCCACGGCCGTCAGCGCCCGGGGGAACAGGCCGCTGCGCGACATCCCCAGCGCCGCGAGGAGCGCAGCGAGGCCGCCCGCTGCGGTGGCACCGCTGCCGAGGCTCCAGGCAAGCTGGTCGGCCATCACCACGGAGTCGAGGCCGGCACCTTTGGCGACGAGTGCGGCAGCAGCGGCAATCGCCCCCACTGAGACCACCTCGACGGCGACCGACACCACCATCGCAGCCACTGCCCAGTCCAGCAGCGCACTCCGTCCGATGACCGACCGCAGGCCGATGACGATCAGGATCCGACCGGTCAGCACGAGCGCCATCCACCCGACGAGGAAGCCGGCGCCGTCCTCGAACCCGACGTAGGCCGCCGGGACCTGGTCGAGCGGAGTTCCTGGCTCATTGGACGGGTAGCCGCCCGCGATCGCGAACCCGACGAACTCACAGAGATAGAGGACGATCCCGACGAGGACGAACCAGTTGCCGGCGCCGGCGGGCTGCCCCGTCCGCGAGCTCGTCGTGGGGTCGGTGGTGGTGTCCGTTGTGGCGACGCTGGCGTTCTCCCGCATGGCGACGCGGGCGTTCTCCTGCGTGGAACTGACTGAGCTGACTGACTTCGGCGTTGTGGTGTCCATGCCGTCACGCTAGGGAGGCCTGCGACCCGAGCACATCGTCGATCCTCGGTCCGCACATCCTCCCTCAGGATGACTGCTCATCTCCTGCGGTCCACAGCCGGCTCATGCTCCGGGCAGTACCGTGGGCCCATGACGCGGCGCCCTCTGCTGATGGACGGCGCAGTGGCGCTGGTCCTCGCAGGCGGCGCGGTGATCGAGATCCTCTCTGCACACGGACATCTCGATGTCCTGGTCGCAAACTCCGACGCCACGATCGGCGTGCTCTGGCTCGATCTGGTCGTGGGCATCGGCACCTGCCTGTCGTTGGCCCTTCGTCGAGTGCGGCCCGCTGCGGCCTTCAGCCTCGTCTTCGCGCTCCAGACTCTGGCGAACGTCCTGTTCGCCCACCACTTCCCGTTCTTCAGCGGGATCGGAGCGCTGACCCTGGTGGCCTACTCCTTCGGCCGCCATAGCCGACCGGATCTGGCCCGCTGGGGCTGGGTCGCTGCGTTCGCCTGGACCACGACCTTCCCCCTGCACACGCCCGAGGCGCGCGACCCGGCGAGCGTGCTGTTCGCGGGGCTGCTGCTCACGGCACCCTGGGCGGCTGGTGTGGTGATCCAGCGCCTCGCCTCCCAGCGCCGCGCCCTCGACGCTGCCCTGGCTGAGCTGTCCCAGCTGGAGGACACCCGTCGCGAGGCGTCCCTGCTGGCCGAGCGAACCCGGATCGCCCGGGAGATGCATGACGTGCTCGCCCACGGAATCACCGTGATGGTGGTGCAGGCCGGTGCCGCCCGACTGGACGTTCCCGAGGACTCGGCCGCTCGCGGCTCCCTGCTGTCGGTCGAGCAGACCGGTCGCCGGGTGCTGAGCGAGCTGCGGCGCACGGTGGGGCTGCTGCGTTCGCCGGACGCCGCGGACGAGCCGGCCCCCGCACCAGGACTCGCGGATCTCCCGGCGCTCGTCGAGTCCATGCGGGCAGCCGGCCTTCGGGTGAGCCTGGACCTCGCGGAGGGCAGCCGACCGGACGCGGCCCGCGAGCTGGTCGCATACCGGATCGTGCAAGAGGCACTGACCAACACACTGCGCCACGCCGGCCCCACGACAGCCCTCGTCAGGGTGTCCGGTGGGAACCCCCTGACAGTGCAGGTGACGGACACCGGCGGCCGAGCCAGGACAGCGGAGGGCGGTGGGTTCGGGCTCGCGGGCCTGCGAGAGCGAGTGGAGCTCTACGGAGGCACCCTGAGCGCCACGCGAGCAGGTGCGGGGTTCGAGCTGACAGCCGTCATCCCCTGGGAGGAGCTCGCATGACGAAGGTGCTGCTCGCCGACGACCAGCAGCTGGTCCGAGCCGGATTCCGGTCGATCCTCGAGCACCAGCTCGACCTCACCGTCGTGGGGGAGGCCGCGGATGGGGCGGAGGCGGTGCGACTGGCGAGGGAGCTGCAGCCCGACATCGTGCTGATGGACATCCGCATGCCCGTGATGGACGGTCTCGCCGCAACCCGGCGCGTCGTCGCGCAGCCGCACCCGCCTGTGGTCGTGGTGCTGACCACCTTCGACGCCGATGAGCTCGTCTACGCGGCGCTGCGTGATGGCGCGTCCGGCTTCCTGCTCAAGGACACCTCCCCGGAGCAGCTCGTCGCCGGGGTCCGCGCGGCGCTGACCGGTGATCAGATCCTGTCATCGGGGATCACCAGGCGCCTGATCGAGGCCTATGTCGCCACGCCTGACCCGGCCGCCGCCACTCGAGCGACGGCCAGGCTGAGTGAGCGCGAGCTCGACGTGCTGCGGTTGGTGGCCCAGGGCCGGTCGAATGCCGAGATCGGCACCGAGCTGTTCATCGCCGAGACCACCGTGAAGACGCATGTGGCGCGCCTCTTGCAGAAGCTCGGACTGCGTGATCGGGTCCAGGCGGTCGTCTTCGCCTACGAGCACGGACTCGTTCGCCCGGGCGCCTGAGCATGCAACCCGGAGGCACGTTCGGGATGGGCCTCACGCCGACTTAGGGCTCAGCATGTTGTGCCCGAAGGTGCGTCCTACCGCCGGGAGCCGACCGAGTCACCGTGAGTTGGCCTTGGTTAGCGGTTCAGGCGTGGCTGCTGGCCCGGGTGGGGCTTGTGGGCGTGGTGGCGTTGGTTCGGCGGCGGAGGAGGACGCCGAGGATGGTCCAGGCGGTGAACATGGTGGCCAGTGCGAGGTCGTGCCAGGGGTCGGCTTCGAGGGCGAGGGCGGCGAAGGCGGCGGCCCCGGAGAGCAGCAGCATCTGCCAGGCTCCGGGCGCCGGCGAGTGCCGCCGCAGTGCCAGCGCCCAGGTGATCGGGCCGACTGCCAGGAGCAGCATCCCGATGAGGAAGGCGAGGAAGGCGATCTCTAGGGGTGAGCCGGTGATCAGGGCGGAGACTAGGACCGTCACGCCGAAGGAGAGCATGAGCGCGGCCCCGACCAGTGTGATCAGTGAGCCTGCCCGGGCGCTCTTGGTTGTCGTGGTCTGTGCGCGCAGTCCGCGCACGGCGAGCAGGAGCATCACGAAGCCGGTCGTTGCCGTCAGCAGCAGGAGCGTGAAGACAGGCAGGTTGGTGACGGTTCCGTCGTCGGCTTGAGGGTTCAGCAGCCACTCGCCCTCGATACCGGCGAGCATGAGGATCCCTGATGCGGCCGCTGCGCGGCCGGTGTGTCTCATCGTCGTCATCGTCATCTACTTCCTGTTGAGTGCGGCGTCGGTCGCCGGTTCCTCCACGGTAGGAACGCAGCACCTGCGGTGTCGTCAGCCCGGATGATGGTTTGGGGGGTAGGCCGTGCGGGCTACGCGCCGGGGTCGGGTGTCCGCCGTGATGTGGATGTGCAGCAGCGACCTGAGGGGTTACCTTCGGGGCATGTCTCGTGCCCGGTTGTGGTGGCTGATCGACCTGGTGGTCGTGGGGACGCTCGCGGGCACCGCGCTGTTCCAGGTGCGGGCCTCGCCGAATGCGGGTCTGGTCGGCGGCGCGGGCGTGCATACGATCCTGGCAGCCGCCTGCACGGTGCCCCTGCTGCTGCGACGTCGGTACCCGGTCGCGGTCTTCGCCGTCCTGGTCGTCGCGGCGTGGGTGCAGCTCGAGCTCGGCGGTGGCCTCGGTCAGCCGTTCTTCGCTGTCCTGATCGCCCTGTACGCGGTAGGTGCCCACGCCACGCCCCCGTGGACGTACATCGGACCCGCGACGGTAGTCCTTCAAGGGTTCGTGGTCGATGTGCCCAGGCTGCGGCAGGGGGCGGCGTGGGACGAGGTCGTGCCGGCGTGGTTCATCCTGGCCGGGGTGTGGGGGTTCGGCCGGTGGATGCGCCACCGAGCGGAGGGCGCGCGTGCACTGCAGCAGCGGGCCGAAGCCGCCGAGCGGCATCAGCATGAACAGGCCGCGGCTGCTGTCCGGGAAGAGCGGGCGCGGATCGCCCGGGAGCTGCACGACCTGGTTGCGCACAGCATGGGCGTGATCGTCATCCAGGCCCAGGGCGCGCAGCGGGTCATCGAGTCTTCCCCGATGCAGGCTCGCGAGGCGCTGGTCTCCATCGAGACCGTCGCACGCAACGGACTAGCAGAGATGCGTCGACTGTTGGAGCTGCTCACCGACGACACCGACACCGGCACGGCCCCACAGCCGACCCTGGACGGGATCGGCGACCTCGTCGCTCAGTTGCGGGCGCTCCTCGATCCTGGTGGCCGAGGCGAGCGAAACGGTCACGTACCTCAACCGTCGCGCCCGCGCCGATCGCATCATCACCGACCCGGTCGGTGACATCGAAGTCACCCTCGCCGATGGCACCCAGGCCTCACAGGGCGACCTGATCATCACCCGTCGCAACGATCGTCGGCTCCGCACGCTGCGCGGCGGCTGGGTCCGCAATGGGGACCGTTGGACCGTCACGAGTGTTCACAAAAACGGCTCCATGGAGGTGGAACGCGTCGGAGTTGACGTCGTCGGCTCACTCACCCTGCCTGCGGCATATGTGGCCGAGCATGTCGATCTCGGCTACGCGGTGACGGCTCACCGCGCCCAAGGGATCACTGTCGACACCTCCCACGTCGTCGTCTCACGTGGCACGACCCGGGAGAACTTCTACGTGTCCATGACCAGAGGGCGGGAGTCGAACATCGCCTACGTCGCCCTCGACACCCCTGATGACGGGCACACCCCACCAGAACCGGACGACGTCAACGCCCACACCGTTCTCTACGGGGTGCTCCAGCACACCGGCGCCGAACTCTCAGCGCACCAGATGATCACCGCAGAACAGGAGCGGTACTCGTCCACCGCCCAGATTGCGGCGGAGTACGAGACCATCGCCGCTGTCGCGCAGCGCGACCGCTGGATCGACCTGATCGAACACTGTGGCCTGACCGATATCGAGGTCGAGCAGGTGCTCGCATCTGACTCCTTCGGCCCGCTCACCGCCGAACTGCGCCGGGCCGAGGCGAACCACCACGATGTCGGCGAGCTCCTGCCAGTCTTGGTCGCTCGGCGTTCGCTCGACAGTGCTCAAGACATCGGCGCCGTACTCATCAGCCGCATCCAGAAGGCCACCCACACAAGGCACAGCCGTCGTCATCGTGAACCGAAGCTGATCGCCGGACTCATCCCTATCGCCGACGGCCCCATGAGCGACGAGATGGCCGTCGCTCTGACCGAACGCGCCGACCTGATCGAGGCACGAGCGATCACACTCGCCGAGCAAGCCGCCGCAGCCAACGCCCCCTGGTTGAAGCGTCTCGGCCCGACGCCCGCGACCGAGACGATCCGACGCCGCTGGCTGCATGAGGTCAGGACCGTTGCCGCGTACCGCGACCGCTACAGCATCGATGGACGCCAGGCGCTGGGTGAACCGCTCACCGACGGTCAGAAACTCGACGCCGCTCGAGCCGAACAGGCAATCCGCCGCGCCCAAGCCCTCACCGAAGACGCCACAAACTCGCATGACGGGCACCGCCGAAGAGTCGCACCGACGGTCCGGGTATTCGGCTAACGCTGCACAGCGGCCGTTCCGAGCGAGTTGTCCACAGGATCGGGCGGCTGTCTTCTCGTCCTGTCGTGCGGGCGGCGTAGAGATGAGTCGAGCCCGCAACGAAGGAGATCCTGATGCTGGCACTCTGTCTGAGCCTCAGCGCCGCACTCTATGGCTACATGCAGCGCTACATGCCCACCAACCGCGCCGTTGCATGGCTTCGCACCTCGCGTGGCCTCAAGTGGGCCATCCCCGTCGCACTCGTCGCCACACCCGCCTACCTCGGCCTGACGGCGCTGGCCATCCAAGGAGCCGCCCGTCCCGGTCTCGGCTGGCTCAACGTGCTGGTGTTCCTCTTCTTCTGGAACTCGATGAAGTTTGCCTGGCTGGCGGTGCTCAGTCCGCTGGTGCTTGTGAGGATCGTCCTCGCCGGCCGTGCTTCTTCCTCAGTGCCGAGAGCTGGGCTCGCCGAGCATCCCGCTTGACCTTGTCCAGGTTGAGTGGCGGATTCAGCTCGGCGAGGACGTCTGTCTCCACGTTGCCGAGGGTGTCAGCGTCACTGACCGGGACGGCGACGAGCCGAAGGTGTTCGTGCATCCAAGCCGTGAGCCCCTCCTCGTCGATCTCATCCTCGTCGAGGGCCTCGGCCAGGACTGAGCCCAGACTAAGGCGGAAGGTGGAGAACTCGTGGCGCCCGCCCAGGTGCATGGTCTTGATCCGACCCCACAACGTGTTCTTCGACTTCCTGCCGCTGCGGGATCGTGTGGCGCCGGCCAATCCTGCATAGATCAGCCCCGGTCGCACGAGTTGCCCGAGCCCGCGGCTCAGGTCGGCGGCGCCCTGCACATCCACCCACCAGCTGTAGAGGCCCGGGGATCGCAGGCCGTCTCCGCCGCTCACGAGGAACTCCTCGGGCGTGATCGCCTCGTTCACCTCAGTCAGCATGGTCAGCAACTCGGTGACGTTTGAGTCGGGCATGACAGATCGGGCCTCCGCCACGCGCGCCTCGCCCGTCGGGCGTCCGTACCAGGCGAGCCGGGCACCCATCGGCAGCCCGGCCAGCGGCTCGACCACGGTGGCACCCTCCCGAATCAGGAGGTCGCGGATTGAATCGGCGTACGCCGACCCGGCATGAACCTCTATCGTCTTCCCCCTGAGGAGCCCGACGACCTCTCCGAGTCGCTCGACCACTCTGGCACCCCAGGCCCGTCGGTAGTCGCGGGACGTCTTCGAGAGCCGTAGGTCGTACGGCGCCAGTACGACGTCGGGGGCGACCAGCCCGTGCTCGGCGGACAGCACGAACCAGGGGACCCCCTTCTGCTCGGCGTAGGCGCGCTCCTTCCGAAAGAGCGGCGACGTGTAGAGCGCCCGGGCAGGGGCGGGGACATTGAGCTTCTTCTTGACGCAGCCAACGAGGACCAGGTCTGGCGCAGGAGCTGCCGGTCGAGTCATCGGAGTGGGCGCCGCCTGGCGCTCGGCGACGGGCATTGCGCCGCCCCTCACGAAGGTCACCGACTCGCCCACCTTCACGGCCGTCGTCCTGAATCCGGGCCATCCCGAGCGATCGCCCTTCCAGAACGCGTTGTGCACGTATGCCGACCTCGGCAGCCCGCCGACCAAGCCGTCGAGCTCGTCCCACGCCAGCGTCACCGACGTATCAACGTCGGCTAGCAGTGCGCGCAGGGGAGTCCAGTTGGCCACGCTGAGAGTGTCGCGTATCGGTCCGACAGTCGATCGCGGAACGGGTCCTCCCTCACGCGGATTGTGCTGTACCGCCCAATTCGTCGGACCCCGTGGATAGGGTCGGACGTGTGACTGGGGTCGGGACCGCCACGGTGGCGGAGAAGCGCGCGGACGGGCAGCGAACGGGCAGAAGACTGCCGACGTTGCCAGAGCCCGGCCAGGTGGTCGAGGTTCGCGGTTCGACGTGGGCCGTCGCCAACGTGCAGGCTCAGGGCCTGCCACGCAGCCCGGCCGACGAGTCCTCGGCACAGCTCTCGCACGTTGTCGACCTCCAGTCGCTCGATGAGGACCGACTCGGCGAGCAACTGTCCGTGGTCTGGGAGCTGGAAGTTGGGCACACCGTCTCTCCGCCACAGGGGCTCCCTGACGTCATCTACGCCGAGGCGTTCGACGACCCCACGACCCTTGCCGGGTTTGTGGACGCGATGCGCTGGGGATCCGTCACTTCCGCCGACCCGAACCGCTATCAGGCCCCGTTCTGGTCAGGCGTAAATGTCGAGGCCTACCAGCTCGAGCCACTTCGTCGCGCCCTCGGTGCCCCCCGCACCAACCTCCTGCTCGCCGACGACGTGGGCCTCGGCAAGACCATCGAGGCTGGACTGGTGATCCAGGAGCTGTTCCTGCGGCACCGGGCCCGCACTGGCGTGATCGTCTGCCCCCCGAGTCTGTCACTGAAGTGGCAGGACGAGATGCGCGAGAAGTTCGGTTTGGACTTCACGATCGTCAACAGCGACCTGATGGCTCAGGTACGCCGCACCCACGGGCTGCACGCCAACCCGTTCCAGCTCTTTCCGAGGGTGATCGTGAGCATGGCGTGGTTGCCGCAAGTGCGCGCCCAGCGGCTACTGCGCGACGTCTACGCGCAGGCCACCAACCCGAAGACCGGCAAGCGGTTCGCCTTCGACATCCTCGTGGTCGACGAGGCGCACCATGCTGCTCCGTCCAGCCCTTCGGCCGCTGGCGGACGTGGCTACGCCGTGGACACCCAGCGGACCGTCGCCGTGAGGCAGCTGGCCGACAAGTGCGAGCACCGCCTGTTCCTGAGCGCGACCCCGCACAACGGCCACCCCGAGTCGTTCACCGCGCTGATGGAGATGGTCGATCCTCGCCGGTTCTCCCGTGGAGCGCTCCTGGATTCCAAGGCGCTCAAGGACGTGACCGTCCGCCGCCTCAAGACAGACCTGTCTGGCAAGGGCTTCAAGAAGCGCACCGTCAGCGCCCTCGACTTCACCCCATCGGACGGCGAGCAGGAGTCGTTCTCGCTGCTGGATGAAATCGTCACCAAGAGTGCCAAACAGAACGGCACCAAGCCGACCGGCGACATCGTGACGATGCTTTTGAAGAAGCGGTTCTTGTCCAGCCCGTTCGCGTTCGGCATGACCCTGAGCCACTACCTGTCTTCGAAGGCGGGGCGTGGCCTATCAGAGGACGACTACGACGACGTCTTCGGCGAAGGCCAGGCCGACGAGGAAGAGGGCCTGTGGGAGCAGGACGAGGCGGAGCGACTGCGCGAGTCCAAGGGTTCCGACCCGTTGGTCGCCGCCGATCCCGGCCAGGTCGAATCACTCATGGAGTGGGGACTGAGCTACGAAAGCCGAGCCGACTCCCGGCTCGACCGCCTTATCGGCTTCCTCGACGCCGTGTGTCGCCCGGACGGCAAGACCTGGTCCAACGAGCGCGTCGTCATCTTCACTGAGTACGCCCACACCGTCGACTGGCTGACCCGCGTACTACGCCAAAGCGGGTACGTCGAAGAGCGCCTCGCCGTGATCCAGGGCTCGACCAAGCCCGAGGACCGCGAGTACATCCGCTCGCAGTTTACCGCCGACCCTGCCAAGGAGCCGGTTCGCGTCCTGCTCGCCACCGACGCCGCCGGCGAGGGCATCGACCTCCAGACCCACTGCCACCGGCTGGTGAACTTCGACATCCCGTTCAACCCCTCCCGGTTGGAGCAACGGATCGGCCGCATCGACCGCTACGGTCAGACCGAAGAACCTCGGGTGTTCCACTTCGTCCCGGTGGCCGGTGCATCGACCTACGCCGCTGACGTGGACTTCATGTCGCGCATCGCACGCAAGATCGCTCAAGTCGAGTACGACCTCGGCTCGGCCAACCAGGTTGTCGGCGAGGAGATCCAGACACACTTCGCCCGGCGCACCCCTACGAAGGTGAAGTCAAAGGCCGTAGATACCAACGAGGTCATCAACGCCGCCCTTGCCGGCGGAATGGAACTGAACAGCCGGCTGACCCAGCTGGAGCAGGGGTACGACGCGTCGCGCACCGAGATGCACCTCGATCCGGCCAACCTGCGCCGCGTGGTCGACACCGCCCTGCGCATCAACCATCAGTACCTGCTGGTGCCGAACCACGAGTTCGCACAGGACACAGACGCCGAGGTGTTCGATCTGCCGACCCTGACCTCGGGTTGGCACGACACGGTGCGAGGACTCGACACCCGACTTAACCCCGGTGTGCAGCGACCCATCACCTTCGACGCAGACGCAGCCGGGGGTCGTGACGACCTGGTCTACGTCCACCTTGGTCACCCGATCGTGCAGAAGGCACAGCGACTGCTGCGCCGCTCCCTGTGGAGCGTCGACTCGCCGCTGAACCGCGTGACCGCCGTCGTCGTCGACGACTTGGAGGAGTCCTTCGTAGCGGCCGTCACCCGCATGGTCCTCGTTGGCCGAGGGGGCATCCGACTCCATGAGGAAGTGTTCCTCGCCGGTGTCCGCGTGAAAGGCCGCCGCGCCATGGCCGAGGAGAAGGCTGAGGCAGCCCTCGACAAGGCCCTCGACCGGGAGGGACTGGCCCTCGCCCAGCCGCAGGTCCGCGACCAGCTGTGCGACCTCTGGAACGTGCCCAACGCACCACTTCGCGTGCGCCTGGAGGAGTCGATGCGTGCCCGTGCTGATCGCCGCCACGACCTCGTTCTGGAGCAGCTCGCCAAGCGACAAGATGCCGACACGCAACGTGCCCACGAGATCTTCGCGGCCTTCCGCACCAACCTCCGCGACTCCCTCGCGGCCCTCAAGGCCGCCGAGGACGAAGCCCAGGGCCAACTGTTCACTGACCCAGACCAGCAGCGCCAGTGGAGGCGCGACGTCGAGGCGATGACCCGCCGCCTCGAAGAACTCGACGACGAGGAAGCACGCGAGATCGCCGCCATCACCGACCGCTACGCCGACGTAAAGCCACACACCACCGCCGCAGCAGTCGTCTTCGCGCTGACCCGCGACGACGCCGAAGGGTGGGATGAGTGATGGGCCGTCATGACGCCCGAGGACGGGTCGGACTCAACACTCCGAGCGCCACTGAGTTGCACCGAGCCTGGCTCGAACTCGTCGACACGGAAGGCCCGTTCCTGGCGACCCCGCCCCTGAAGCGAGTCTGGCCGCAAGGCATGCCCGCCCTCAGCGACGACCGCAAGGCCGCACTTGTCGATGCACGCAAGGACTTCGAGGCCGCCTGGGAGAGGTTCGACCGCACCCCCGACAACGACGCCGGACTCGACTCCTACCGAGTCGCCCGCGACAAATGGATCGAGACCGTCCTGCGCGATGTCGCCGGATGGGCCGAGTCCTTGTCGTGGGGCGAAGCGCCCGGCGTCCAGGCTCAGTCGCCCAACCGCGCTGTCACCGTCACCGCCCATGCGGTTCTGAACGGTGTCGACGGGATCGGTGCGGTCGTGCACGTCGTCGACCCGACCGATTCTTTGCGCCAGACCCCGAACGACCTGTGGGCCGCAACGCCAGTCGACCGCACCGAGGCGCTCTTGCGCGAGAACAAGGTCCAGCTCGGCGTCGTGACCGACGGCCGCTGGTGGGGACTGGTCTGCGCCCGTGAAGGCGCGATGGCGGCGTCCGGTATCGTCGATGCTCTTACCTGGATCGAGGAGCCCCGGACCCGGGACGCTTTCCTCGCCCTGATCGGCCGACAGTACATCATCGGCGGTGACCCGACAGAGCGGCTCCCCGTCCTCTTTGAGGAATCGGTCGCCGCGGCCGAGGAGGTCACCGAAGCACTCGGGTCGCAGGTCCGCAGCGCAGTTGAGCTGCTCATCCAGTCGTTCTCTGAGTCTGCCGCCGATGCGGATCGCCGGGGCTTACCGGACCCGCTCCCGGCCCGCACCCACGACACCTATGAAGCGGCCGTCACCGTGATGATGCGCGTGGTGTTCCTCCTGTTCGCCGAGGAACGTGGGCTCCTTCCCTCCGGCGAGCTGTTCGATCAGGGCTATGGGATCGCTCGAGAGCTCGACCGCCTGATGGCCCGCGAGACCGAGGAGAGCGAGGAGGCCCTCGACTCAACCTCGCTGACGTGGCACCGACTGCTTGCCACCAGCCAGGCTTTGTTCAGTGGTGCATCGTTCGAGAGCCTCCGCATGCCGGCCTACGGCGGCTCCCTCTTCGACTCGGCGCGTTTCCCATTCCTGACGGCGACCAACGACCAGGGCAGTCTCGCTGTCACGGTCTCCGACCGCGTCATGCTGCACGTCCTGCGGTCAGTGCAAGTCGCTGCCATCAAGGGCGAAGCCCGGCGCATCTCCTTCCGCGACATCGACGTCGAGCAGATTGGATACATCTACGAAGGTTTGCTCGGCTACACCGCCAGGAAGGTCGACCAGACCTACGTGGGACTTAGGGGCACTACAGGCGTCGAGCCCGAGATCCCGCTCACCAAGCTCGAGGAGCTCGCCCAAGCCAACTCCGACCCAAAAAAGCTCGCCGCCGCGATCCGCTTCTGGGTCGAGGAGGACCAGCCGTCCGCTAAGGCGGCGTCCTTAGCGGCCCTCGCCAAGGCGCTCACCGCCGCTGTCGACCCGAGTGTAGTCAGCGCGCTTACTCAAGCGGTTGGGGACGACCCGGACCTGAGAGATCGGGTCCGCTCGTGGCTCGGCCTGATCAGACTCGACCTGCGAAAGCGTCCCTTCGTCGTCCTGCCGGGTGGCCTAACCTCCGTCTTTCATGAGGGTGTGGCGGAGTGGGCGTGAGTCATCGGGTCTTGGGTGCCGGGGCTGAGTGGGAGGGCGGGCATGTCTGGTGTCCGCGTGGCGCTGCGGTGCGGGTCTCCGGGTCCTTGATCGTGGGTGGTCATGGCACGAGTTGGGTGCTCAGGCGCGTAGGGGGATGGCCATGACGGCGGTGAAGGTGGCGACGGCATCGCGTGCCCAGGGCCAGGATTCGGGCAGCCGTAGGTGTCGCTTGCGGGCGCCGCGGGTCAGGCGGGCGGGGGTGTGCAGGAACCGGTAGCGCAGCGCTTTGGGTTCGCACGCTTTGAGGGCCTCGGGTAGCGCGAGCAGGCGTAGCCAGGCGATGAGGTCAGCGGCGATGCCGACGGCGAGCAACCAGGCGGTGTTGATGGCGTATTCGCGGGACGGGAACCGGCGCAGGCCGCTGTCCTTGGCGTGGCGGATCCGGTCTTCGACCCGGGCGTGAGCACGGTGGCGGGCTTCGAGGTGTTGCAGGGTGCCGGTGGCCGTGTTGGTGGCGAAGGCTTGGTAGCGCCACCCGTCGGCTTCCTCGAATAGGGACAGTTGCGCGCCGGGGTGGGGATGCTCACGGCGCACGATGACCCGCATCCCCGCGGGCCACGCGGCGCGCAGGCTGGCCGGCAGCAGCCCGGTGATCTCGGCGATCCCGGAATGCTCACGGACCACGCCGTCGGCGTCCAACGCCGGGACCCACACCCTGGCGGGGACCAGGGCGATCGCCGCGCGGATCGTCTCGGTGAGCGCGAACCCGACCGAATACTGCACCGACCGGCCCCGGCGGCCGTGCGCGGGGGCGGTGTCCAGGGCGGTGAGCCAGTCCAGCAGCCCGTGCGAGGCGCCAGCGCCGTCGGCGCGGACCAGCAGGTTCTTGCGGTAGCCCGCGGGGACTTGGGCGATCGCCGCGGCGAGCACGTGCCGGTGATCGGCGGTGGTGTTCGACCCGGCATTCCCCGGGCGCAGCGACGCGGCCAGCAGTTCGCCGGTGTTGTCGCACCACACGGCGATGGGGTGATACCCGAACGACTTCTTGAACGTGCGGGTGGCGTGTTCCTTCTCGCTGTGCGCGATCACGATCGTGGCATCGACATCGAGGACCACCAGATCCTGGGCCAGGGCCGTGCCGGCTGCCCGGCTCGCGGGGAGCCCGCCCGGGATCAGACCCCACACCCGAGCCCGGGTCGCCGCCCGGGCCTTCTCCACTCGCGCTAGTGAGGCCGGACCCAGCTCGTCCAGGGCGCGCCACACTGTGGGCGCCGACGCGACCGGGCCCAACACCTGGTCCTGATGGCGCAGAGTGTCGATATCGGCGATCGCCTCACCCCCAGCGGTGAGCATCGTCGCGACATCAACCAACACCCGGCCCCGGTCATGACCCGCGATGAAACCCGGCCGCGCCACCGCCACCGACTGAGGTGCCCGCCAGTTCTCGGACAGTTGGCCAAAGTAGTATTTCGGCAGGACTGAAAGGG
>CXWJ01016299.1_pt1 | contig 18066 bp, 20 predicted proteins | sample 590841 | NCBI WGS metagenome assembly CXWJ01 (sample SAMEA3498367, study PRJEB10139) | wastewater metagenome | biome: wastewater treatment plant; material: activated sludge | place: Austria | collected 2015-01-21 | reverse complement strand
CGCGACCTTCCTGGCGCTCCTGCGCGGGCAACCCGTGGTGATCCCCGTCGAGACCACCGTCGCCGGCCCGGCGATCGCCGTCCTGGCCGGCGCCGCGGCCGGCCTCCACCCGGCGCTCCGTGCGGCCCGGCTGCCGCCAACCCTGGCCCTGCGCGCGGTGTAGGGCCGCTCCTCGGACCGCCCACGCGGACCTCGCCGCGACTGCGTCTACAGTGGCCGCCATGGCCGAACTTCCCGCCAGCACCGCGCTGCTGACCGACCAATACGAGCTCACCATGGTGCAGGCGGCCCTCGGCTCCGGCACTGCCGATCGGCGCAGTGTCTTCGAGTTGTTCGCCCGGCGGCTGCCGACCGGACGCCGCTACGGCATCGTGGCTGGGGTCGGACGGGTGCTGGACGCCATCGAGGCTTTCCGCTTCGACCCGGCCGAGATCGACTTCCTGCTCTCCCACAAAGTGGTGGACGACCGCACCGCCGACTGGCTGGCCGGCTACCGGTTCACCGGCGACGTCTGGGGCTACCCCGAGGGCGAGGCCTACTTCCCCGGCTCCCCGGTGCTGACCGTCGAGGGCAGCTTCGCCGAGGCCGTGGTGCTGGAGACCGTCCTGCTGTCGATCTACAACTACGACTGCGCGGTCGCCTCGGCGGCCTCCCGGATGATCCAGATGGCGGGCGACCGTCCGTGCATCGAGATGGGGACGCGGCGCGCCAACGAGCACGCCGCCGTCGCCGCGGCCCGGGCCGCCTACGCGGTCGGGTTCGCGGCGACCTCCAACCTGGAGGCCGGGCGCCGCTACGGCATCCCCACCACCGGCACCGCCGCGCACTCCTTCACCCTGCTGCACGACAGCGAGGAGGAGGCCTTCGCCGCGCAGATCTCCGCCCTCGGCGAGGGCACCACCCTGCTGGTCGACACCTACGACGTCGAGGCGGCGATCCGCACCGGCGTCCGGCTCACCGAGGGGCGGCTGGGCGCCGTCCGGCTCGACTCCGGAGACCTGGCCGAGCAGGCCACCGAGGTCCGCGAACTGCTCGACTCGCTGGGCGCCACCAAGACCCGCATCATCGTCACCTCCGACTTGGACGAGTACCAGCTCGCCGCCCTGCGCAGCGCCCCCGTGGACGGGTATGGGGTCGGCACCTCGCTGGTGACCGGCTCCGGGGCGCCGACCTGCAGCTTCGTCTACAAGCTGGTCGCCCGCGCCGAGGACGCCGACCCGGCCTCGCCGCTGCTGCCGGTGGCCAAGAAGAGCCAGAACAAGAGCTCGATCGGCGGACGCAAGTTCGCCCTGCGCCGGCTCGGCCCGGACGGCCGCGCCGAGGCCGAGGTGGTCGGGATCGGCGCCGCCCCCGCCGACGACGGCAACGACCGTCCGCTGCTGGTGGAGCTGGTGCGCGGCGGCGAGATCGTCGGACGCGAGCCGCTGGCCGCCGCCCGCGAGCGGCACGCCCGCGCCGTGGCCGAGCTGCCGTCCAGCGCCCGCAAGATGTCCCGCGGCGAGCCGGTGATCGAGACCCTGATGCTGGACGAGCTCGGCCAGCCGACCCACAACCCCTACGCCACCAAGGAGGCCTGATGAGCCGCGCGCTGATCGTCGTCGACGTCCAGAACGACTTCTGCGAAGGGGGTTCGCTGGCGGTGGCCGGCGGCGCCGCGGTCGCGTCCGCCATCTCGGACCTGCTCGGCGAGCACTCCTACGACCATGTGGTGGCCACCCAGGATCACCACATCGACCCGGGCTCGCACTTCTCCGATGCGCCCGACTACATCGACAGCTGGCCGGTGCACTGCGTAGCCGGCACCGAGGGCGCCGACTTCCACCCCAACCTGGTGAACCGCCCCTTCGAGGCGGTCTTCACCAAGGGCGAGTACGCCGCCGCCTACTCCGGCTTCGAGGGCGCGTACGCGGGCGAAGACCTGGCCCACTGGCTCGCCGACCACGAGGTCGACACCGTGGACGTGGTCGGCATCGCCACCGACTACTGCGTCCGCGCCACCGCCCTGGACGCCGCCGCAGCCGGGCTGCAGACCCGCGTCCTGCTCGACCTCACCGCCGCCGTGGCCCCCGACCGCCTGCCCGCCACACTGGCCGACTTCGAGGCTGCCGGGGTATCGGTCAGTCAGTAGCCGCCGATTCGAAAGGATTGAGCAGACGGATGCCCAGGCCGGCAAAGTCCCTGGTGTTCCGGGTCACCAGCGTCAGGTCGTGAGCTACGGCAGTAGCCCCGATCAGTCCATCCACGGCGGGCAGCGGACGCCGCGCGCGCAACCTCGCCCAAGCCGTCGTGACTGCAGAGTCCACGGTCAGGATGCGATCGGCAAGAAGGTCGACGAGCTCACCCAACCATGTTTCGAAAGTCTCGGCTGCACGAGGATCCCGCGCCGCCAGCAACTCGATTCCGTAGCGGATCTCACCGAGTGTGAGCACGCTGAGCCACAACTGCTCTTCCGGCGCCGCCTCCAGCCAGGCCACCACGATCGGAGAGGGTGATCGTCGCCGCCGCTCGGACAGCACATTGGTATCCAGAAGGTACCCGGTCACAGTTCGTCCTCGAACAGGGGCCGATCCGGATCGAGCGTCCGCTCAGGGAGTTCCAGGTCATCGAAGTAAGGCCCCGACAGCAGGAACTCCGCAAACGTCACCTGCGGCGCATCGGGATGAGCAGCGCGGTAATCCATGATGTCCACCACCACGGCCACCGGCTGGCCGTGCCGCGTGATGAACTGTGGGTCGCCGGTCTCGGCCGCTCGCACCACCTCGCTGAACCGCTGCTTCGCGGTCTGAAGTTGCCAGGTCGTCATTCCGCAAGGATAGAACTAGTCTGTCTAGACTGTCCAGATATCCTCTGGCTCTCATGCCTCTCTACAGCCCGGCGCGGACCAGGGGCGGGGTGGAGAACTCGTTCATGACACCGGCGAGACGCAGGGCGCGGTCGTCGGTGTAGAGCTCTTCGAGGGTCATCGGGGCGCCGTCCGGGTGGCTCAAGGGAATGCGCCAGTTGGGGTATTCCTGCCAGGTGCCGGGCTGGTTCTGGGTGCGGCGGTCGCCGACGGCGTCCGGCAGCGCGGCGCACAGCACGCGGGCGGGGGTGGCGGCCAGGTAGCGGTGCAGGGCCAGCACGATCTGCTCGGTGGAGGGGTCGTCGCCGGTCAGGAAGCCGCGCTCGCGCAGGAAGTGCAGGACGGCGGCCTGGCTGCGGTCGGCGGCCTCCAGTTCGGCCTCGAGCGGCTCGGTGAGCAGGCCCAGGTNNGCCTCCAACTCGGCCTCCAGCGGCTCGGTGAGCAGGCCCAGGTCGTGCTGCAGCCGGATGTGGTCTTTGTCGAGGTAGCCGGCGGTGGGCGGCAGGTCGTGGGTGGTCACCGACGCCAGGCAGTACTCCCGCCAGCGCTCGGGGGGCAGCGGGCTGCCGTCCGGCTCGGTCTCGAACCAGGCGATCGAGGTGCCCAGGATGCCCCGCTCGCGCAGGTACTCCCGCACCCACGGCTCGACCACGCCCAGATCCTCGCCGACAATCAGCGCCCCGGCCCGGTGCGCCTCCAGGGCAAGGATGCCCACCATCGCCTCGTGGTTGTAGCGGACGTAGGTGCCCTTGGTGGGCGGCATCCCCTTCGGGATCCACCACAGCCGGAACAGGCCCATGACGTGGTCCACCCGCATGCCGCCGGAGTGCCGCAGCAGGCCGGCAACGGTCGTCCGGAACGGGGCGTAGGAGAGGTCGTCCAGCCGGTCCGGACGCCACGGCATCTGGCCCCAGTCCTGACCGCTCTGGTTGAAGTGATCCGGCGGGGCCCCCACCGAGACCCCCTCGGCGAAGAGGTTGCCGTAGGTCCAGGCCTCGGCGCTCTGGGCGCTGACCCCGACCGCGAGGTCGCTCATGATGCCGATCCGCATGCCGGCGTCCCGGGCTCCGGATTGGGCCGCGCGCAGCTGGACGTCCGCCACCCACTGCAGCCACTGGTAGAAGCCGATGTCGGCGGCGTGCTCCTCGGCGAAGGCAGCGGTCTCGGGCGAGGCCGGGCGGTGCAGCGCGGCCGGCCACTCCCGCCAGTTCATGCCGTGCTCGGTGACCAGCGCGCACCAGGTGGCGAACTGGGTCAGCGCGCGTCCCTCGCGGCGGACGAAGTCGTCGAAGGCCATCCGCCGCGCGGCCGGCAGCCCGCCGTCGTGGATGACCCGCAGCGCGGCCAGCTTGAACCCCCACACCGTGTTGCGGTCGATCAGCGGCTCGTCGGCGAGCGCGGCGGCCAGGTCGGCCTTCAGCTTCTTCACCTGGTCGCGGGCGGCGTCGTCCAGCAGGCCGTACTCGGGCAGCGCCTCCGGACGGATGTAGAGGGGGTTCACGAAGCGGCGGCTGGCGGGCAGGTAGGGCGAGGGCTCCAGCGGCGGCATCGGCTCGCCCGCGTGCAGCGGGTTCACGAGGATGTAGCTGACGAACTGCCGGATCGCGGCCCAGGTGGCGAGGTCGGCCAGGTCGGTCAGGTCGCCGATCCCCCAGGAATCCTCGGAGCGGACGCTGTACAGCTGGACGGCGTACCCCCAGGCCCGCTTGTCCCCCATCGACGCCGGGAACCCGAGGAAGCCCGGGCTCACGACCAACGTGCTCTCCGTGGGGCCGTCCGCGGTGTCGGCGTGCAGCCGGTGGTAGCCCAGCGGCAGATCCGCGGGCAGCTCGAAGGCGGCCTCCCCGGTCAGCCGGCCGTCGATCAGCCGGGGCGGCTCGAGGTGCTCGATCTGGGACAGGTCACGCCAGCCGCCCTCTTCCAGGCGCACGCCGACCTTGATCCACTCGCCTTCCGGAAGGTGCACCAGGACCCGATGGGTGCGTCCTTCGCGCACCACGACACAGGGCGGCAGCACCCGCGTCCACAGCCGGTTCCGCCAGCCCTCCAGGGCGGCGGCGGCGCGCGCCGGATCGGAGGCGTCGACGTCCATGCTGGCCAGGATTCCGACCAGGGTCTCGTCGTCGATCTCGGTCTGCCTGCCCTTCCAGTCCCAGAACTCGGTGGCGATGCCGAAGGCCGCCGCGAGTTCGTACAGAAGCGGGTTCGACAGAGCCATGCTGGGCGCCTTTGGTGTGAAGAGCAGGTAGAGCTGCAGAGAACGATACCAGCTAGCTACGGCGTCCTTCGAAGGACACCAGCAGCCGACGCAGGGAATCAGCCAGTTCGGTGCGCGCAGCAGGCTCCAGGCTCGCCAGCAGGGTCCGTTCGGCGGTCAGCAGATCGGCCAGCGCCTCGCTGACCCGCGTCTTGCCTTCGGCCGTCAGGCGCACCCGAACGCCGCGCCGGTCGGCAGCGTTCGGCTGGCGTTCGACCAGGCCTTTCGCCTCCAGCCGGTCGATCCGGTTGGTCATGGTCGCCGAGGTGGAGAGGGTCTGCCGGGTGAGCTCGCCAGGCGAGAGCTCGTAGGGCGGGCCTTCCCGGCGCAGGGCGGCTAGGACGTCGAACTCCCAGACCTCCAGGTCGTGGGCGGCGAACGCCTGCCGCCGGGCCAGGTCGAGGTGCCGGGCCAGCCGGCTCACCCGCGACAGCACCTGCATCGGCGAGACATCCAGCTCCGGGGATTCCGAACGCCAGGCAGCGACGATCGCGTCGACTTCATCCGCCATCACCCCTCCGATCTCTCGACATCAAACTAACACCGCTTGCGCTGCAGGATTGTGGTTGTGGTGGCCGGCGACCAGCCCGCGGACCTGCTTCGCTGCACCGTGGCTGTTCTGGGGCCGCTCGCGAGCGTGAGAACGACCATCCCGCAGCGAAGCGGACCGGCCGGCGTTGGAACCCCCTTCACAACGACTCCCCGGCTCACCAGGCCGCCATCTAGGATGAGATCCGGAAGGGAGCCCAAGTGACTGAGCAGCCGGGTACCGCGACGATCCTCGACGAACGCACCGAGGAGCGGACGGAGTACCGCCTCGACGAAGGCGACCACGAGCGGTTCTCGCACTACGTCGACAAGAACAAGCTGACCGAGGCCATGGTGATGGGCACCCCGGTGATCGCCCTATGCGGCAAGGTGTGGGTGCCCTCCCGCAACCCGGATCGCTACCCGGTCTGCCCCGAATGCAAGGAAATCTGGCAGTCCCTGCGACCGGGCGACCAAGGCTGATCCGAGGAGCGGCCCAGACTCCTCTACGATGACTCGGAGAAATCCCAGAGGAGAGAAATGTCCGAGCCCACCCCGAGCACCCCCGACAGCCCGCAGTTCCTGCCTCCCAATGAGCCCGCCAACCCTGCCGTTCAGCCGGGCCCGCCCGCTTCGCAGGGTTACCCGTCCGCGCCGGCCCCGCAGGGGTATCCGGCCGCCGGCCCCCAGCCCTACCCCGCTGCCCCGCAGCCGGGCGACCCCAGCGCCTCCGCCTACCGGCCGATCGACGTCCCGCCGCCGGTCGTCATCGAGAACGTCGGACGCGGCCTGCTCTTCAGCCTGCTCGCGATCGTCGCGGGCGGCGCGGCGGCCGTCGCGCTCTACCAGGCCGGCTACATCGCCTCGATCACCAGCCTGCTGATGGCCGGCGGCGCTGTGTGGCTCTACATCAAGGGCGCCGGCAGCCCGCCTCGCAAGGGCATTGTTCCGCTCGTCGCGATCATCGTGGCCGGCGTGATCGTCACGCTGTTCGCCATCCTGGCCTTCGCGCTGTACTCCGAGATCATGGCTGAGTACCCCGGCGCCCCCTCCGGCGATGTGTGGGGCCTGGTCATGGAGAACCTGTTCTACCCGCCGGTCTGGAGCGCCTTCGCCGGGGACGCGGCGATGTTCGTGGTGTTCGCCGCATTGGGCGCCTTCGGCACTCTCTTCCAGCTCGGACGCGCCGCCAAGCAGCAGGCTTAAGCGAGATTCCCGCTTTCGCGGGAATGACGGATAGGGGTGACGGCTGAGCTTCGTCATCCGCGTGCAGGCGGGGACCTCAGCATCGCTGGCACTCAGCCTTCGGCAACTACTTCGATCCGCGGGTACTCCGGCTTCCACATGCGCTGGTAGATCTCGTCGACCGGGTCGGTGAACGGACGGGTCGCGTAGCCCTGGCGGACGGCGCACTCGGCCACCGCCCGCGCGACGGTGGCCGAGACCAGCCGCAGGTCGCTCATCGACGGCAGCAGCGAGGCGCCCGGCCGGTACTCGTTCGCCAGGCTCGCGAGGGCGTCGGCGGCCGCGGCGATCATCTCATCGCTGACCCGGCTGGCCCGCACCACCGACACCCCCAGGCCGAGGCCGGGGAAGATCAACGCGTTGTTCGCCTGCGCGATGGAGTGGTAGACGTCACCGTGCCGGACCGTGCCGAACGGGCTGCCGGTGGCGATCAGCGCGCGTCCGTCCGTCCAGTCGAGCAGGTCGGCGGGCAGCGCCTCGATCCGGCTGGTCGGGTTCGACAGCGGCATGATGATCGGACGGTCGCAGTGCGCGGCCATTGCCCGCACCACCTCTTCGGTGAAGGCGCCGGGCACCGCCGAGGAGCCGATCAGGATGGTCGGCTTGACCGCCCGCACTGCTTCCAGCAGCGTGATCCGGGCCGGGTCGGCCACCTCCCAGCCGTCCACCTCGGCCCGGCCGCGGGCGTACGGCAGCTGGAAGTCGCGGACCCCGGTGGAGTCGTCCACGATCAGGCCGCGGCTGTTGAAGGCGTAGAACCGGTCGTACCCCAGCTCGGCCGGCAGCCCGTCGCGTTCCATGGCCTCGCGGATGATGTCCGCGATCCCGACCCCCGCCGTCCCCGCTCCGTAGATGAGCACCCGGTGCTGGGGCAGCGGCGCCCCGGTATGCCGGACGGCGGCCAGCACTGCGGCCAGCACGACCGCGGCCGTCCCCTGGATGTCGTCGTTGAAGGTGCAGATCTGATCCTTGTAGCGGTTGAGCAGACGGTGGGCGTTGCCGGCGCCGAAGTCCTCCCAGTGCAGCATGGCGTGCGGGAAGAGCTTGCCGACCGCGGCGACGAAGGCGTCCACGAACTGCTCGTAGCGCTCGCCCCGGACGCGGGCGTGGCGCTCGCCGAGGTAGACATCGCTGTGCAGCAGGCCGAGGTTGTCGGTGCCGACGTCCAGCACCACCGGGATCGCCCGGCGCGGGTGGATGCCCGCCGCCGCGGTGTAAAGCCCTAGCTTGCCGACCGCGATCTGCACCCCGCCGATGCCCTGGTCGCCGATGCCGAGGATGCCCTCGGAGTCGGTGGCGACCACCAGGTCGACGTCCTCGGCGTCCAGGCCGTAGTTGCGCAGCGACTGCTCGATCAGCTCCGGATGGTCGATCGAGAGGAAGACCGCGCGGGCGCCGTTGTACTCGTGGCTGAACCGCTCGATCGCCTCGCCGATCGTGGGGGTGTAGACGATCGGCATCATCTCTTCCAAGTGCTCGCTGAGCAGCCGGTAGAAGAGCACCTCGTTGCGGTCGCGCAACTGCTGCAGCTGGATGAACTTGGCCAGCGGCGAGGGCGAGCGGCTGTACTGGGCGTAGAGCCGCCGCAGCTGCTCCTCGATGGTGGTGACCCGATTCGGCAGCAGCCCCTGCAACCCGAGCCGCTCCCGCTCCTCGAAGGTGAAGGCGGTGCCGCGGTTCACCATCGGGTGCACCAGCAGCAGCCGGCCGCGGGCCTTGATGGTGAGCAGCACATCCCTCGTCGTCGTGTCCAGGTCGAAGTCCCGCTGCCTCATGTCCGTCCTCTCCCGCCAAGGTGTCCGAGCCTAGTATCCGAACCGCCGTTGTTGTCGTTGTGACAAGCCTCTGGACCCCAGGTCGGAACGCGACCGCCGATCTTGTCGTCATTCGGGCTGAATTCGGCCTGACATCGACCACAGCGGCGGTCCGGCGCCGATCTGCCTTGGCCACCGCTCTGACAATGACCACAACGGCGGTCCGATTCGCCGTTGTCGCCGTAGGATGAGGCGCTATGGCGACCAAGACCCTGCTGGTGCTGCGGCACGCGAAATCGTCGTGGCGGACGCCCGACCTCGACATCCGCCGTCCGCTCGCCGAGCGCGGCATCCTGGACGCCCGCGTGGCTGGCGGAATTCTGGCCGGCTACGACCTCGACGTGGTGCTGTGCTCGTCGGCGACCCGGGCCCGGCAGACCTGGGAGAACGCGGTGGCTGGCGGAGCGGCCTGCGAGGACGTCCGCTACACCGAGGCGATCTACCACGCCTGGACCGACGAGCTGCTGGACGAGGTGCGCGAGCTGCCCGAGGACGCCCCGACCGCTCTGCTGATCGGCCACCAGCCCACGCTCAGCGACCTGGTGCTGAGCCTGGCGAAGCCGTCGGAGCTGCGGGACGCGGCCGGCGACCACTTCCCCACCTCTGCGCTGGCCGTCCTCGCCTACCGCGGAGCCTGGCGCACCCTGGGGGACGGCAAGGCCGAACTGAAGCGCTACGAGATCCCCCGCGCCTAGCCGCGCGCGCTGCGGGCGATCCTTCCGCCCCTATGACCGTTTTGTCGCGCCCGCTATCCGTGTATCTGTCATTCCCGCGAAGGCGGGAATCTCAGTCCGAGCCGGATCTCCGGCCGGAGATCCCCGCCTTCGCGGGGATGACCGAGAGTGACCGGAACGACCGGAGAGTGACGGGAACGGCGGGGAGCCGTCAGTACCGGTAGGTGTCCGGCTTGTAGGGGCCCTCGACCGGGACGCCGAGGTAGGCGGCCTGCTGCTCGGTCAGCGTGGTGAGCTTCACGCCGAGCGAATCCAGGTGCAGTCGGGCGACCTCCTCGTCCAGGTGCTTGGGGAGGGTGTAGACCGCGATCGGGTACTGCTCGGGCTTGGTGTAGAGCTCGATCTGGGCGAGCACCTGGTTGGTGAAGGAGTTGCTCATCACGAAGCTGGGGTGGCCGGTGGCGTTGCCCAGGTTCATCAGCCGGCCCTCGCTGAGCACGATGATCGTGCGGCCGTCCGGCATCGTCCACAGGTCGACCTGCGGCTTGATGTTGGCCTGCGTCACCCCGGGGAGGGCGGCGAGGCCGGCCAGGTCGAGCTCGTTGTCGAAGTGGCCGACGTTGCCGACGATCGCCTGGTGGCGCATCCGGGAGAGCTGGTCGGCGGTGATGACGTTCACGCAGCCGGTGGTGGCCAGGAAGATGTCCGCGCTGGCCAGGGCGTCCTCGACGGTGGTGACCTGGAAGCCGTCCATCGCGGCCTGCAGGGCGCAGATCGGGTCGACCTCGGCCACCAGCACCCGGGCGCCCTGCCCGGCCAGCGCCGCGGCGGCGCCCTTGCCGACGTCGCCGTAGCCGACGATCATCGCCACCTTGCCGCCGATCAGCACGTCGGTGCCGCGGTTGAGGCCGTCGATCACCGAGTGCCGGATGCCGTACTTGTTGTCGAACTTGCTCTTGGTGACCGAGTCGTTGACGTTGATCGCCGGGAACATCAGGCTGCCGGCCGCCGCCCGCTCGTAGAGCCGGTGGACGCCGGTGGTCGTCTCCTCGGTGACGCCGAGGACGGCCTCGGCCACCCGCCGCCAGTCGGTGGTGGAGGTGCGCAGCGTCTCCAGCACGATCCGGTACTCGGCCGAGTCACCCTCGGCGGCTTCCGGGACGGCCCCTGCCTTGCCGAACTCGACGCCCAGGTGGACGAGCAGGGTGGCGTCGCCGCCGTCGTCAAGGATCATGTTGGGCGGCTGGCCGTTGAAGTCGAACAGCTGCTCGGTGCACTGCCAGTACTCCTCCAGGGTCTCGCCCTTCCAGGCGAAGACCGGGACGCCGGCCGGCTCGTCAACCGTCCCCGCGCCGACGGCGATCGCCGCGGCCGCGTGATCCTGGGTGGAGAAGATGTTGCAGGAGGCCCAGCGGACCTGCGCCCCAAGCGCCACCAGGGTCTCGATCAGCACCGCGGTCTGGATCGTCATGTGCAGCGAGCCCGCGATCCGGGCCCCCGCCAGCGGCTTGGGTTCGCCGAAGCGGGCCCGCATGGCCATCAGCCCGGGCATCTCGTGCTCGGCAAGGGTGATCTCAGTGCGGCCGAAGTCGGCCAGGTTCAGGTCAGCGACGCGATACTCCACAACGGGTGAGCCTACCGGCACATCACCGCGGAACTCGACGGAGCCGGGGACGGGTCCAAACTCCGTCCCGCCGAACCCATCGAAAGCGACCTGGCGTCGCGACCATTCGCCTTCTGGGACGAGTGGCCGAACAACTGCAGCATGAGATCGGGCGGGGGCGGGCGAGGTCGAGTCGGGGGTCTCAGATGGGTGCTGCGGTGTCGATGTCGGGCTCCAGGTAGAGCGCGGTGACCTGGGGTTCGACGGAACGGATCGCCACCTCGGCGGCGTTGATCACCTCGGCGACATGGGCAGCCGAGTCGGTCGGCTCGACGGCGATCTTGGCGGCTACCAGCACCTCCTCGGGCCCAAGGTGCAGGGTCTTGAGGTGGATGACGCGGTTGACCCCCTCGGTGGCGGCGAGCGCCTCGCGGATCCGTCCGACCGCTTCGGGCGAGGCGGACTCGCCGAGCAGCAGGCTCTTGGTCTCGATGGCCAGGGTGACCGCGACAGCGATCAGCAGCAGGCCGATCAGCGCGGTGCCCGCCACGTCCCAGACGCCGTTGTGGGTGATGATCGTCATGCCGACGCCCATGAGGGCGAAGACTAGGCCGAGCAGCGCGGCGGCGTCCTCCAGCAGGACGACGGGCAGCTCGGGCGACTTGGCGGTGCGGATGAACCGGCCCCAGCTCTGCTTGCCCTTGGCTGGGATCGACTCGTGGATCGCGGTGCGGAAGGAGAGGCTCTCGGCGACGATCGCCGCCAGCAGCACCACCACCGGCACCCACCACCAGCCGCCTTCGAGCAGCTCGTTGGGGTGGCCTTCGAGGATCTCCTCGTACTTGTGGAAGGCCTCGTAGAGGGCGAACAGCCCGCCCAGGCTGAACAGGATGATCGAGACCAGGAAGGCGCTGATGTAGCGCTCCCGTCCGTAGCCGAAGGGGTGCTCCTCGGTCGCGGCCCGCTTCGCCTGGCGTCCGCCCCACAGCAGCAGCGCCTGGTTGCCGGTGTCCGCCACCGAGTGCACCGCCTCGGCCAGCATGGACGAGGCGCCGGTCAGCGCCCACGCCCCGAACTTCGTCAACGCGATGAAACCGTTGGCCGCCATTGCCGCGACCACCGCGCGGGTGCCTCCATGTGAACTCACGGCGGAGATTCTGCCAGCCAGGCAGGCCGGTGCAGCAGAGGCTCGACCCGTTCTGGCGCCGATGCCTGCCGCAAGCTGTGGCCGAAGCCCCGATGTCGGAGATTCCGCCACACCTTGCGGGAGGGATGGAGGAGGAGGGGTCAGGCGTCCAGACGGCCGAGGCCGATGCGCAGGTAGGCGGCGGCGAACAGGCCCTGCTGCAGGACGGCGGCGTAGCGCTCGACCTCGCTGCCGTGCTCGTGGGCGATGCGCCAGACCGTCACCTCGCGCAGCGCGGCCAGGCGTTCCAGCCGGACGCGCTCCTCGGCGGCGGCCTCGTCGTCCAGGCCGTCGTCGATCAGCACCAGCGCGGGACGCAGCTCGGGCGCCTGCTCGAAGGGGTCGGCGAACGGGTCGCGGGGCGCGGCGGCGTCCACCAGGGGCTCCAGCGCTCCGGCGTCGGCGGAGAGCACCACTCGTCCGGACGCGGCGCGCAGCGCCTCGGAGATCCGGCGGCTGGCGCGCGCGGCGAGGATCGACCCGCCCCAGACCAGCGGCTGGGCGTCGGCCAGGGCCAGCGCGGCCGCCTTGGCCGGGTTCGCGGTGACGTCCAAGGCGTAGGACGAGCGTTCCGCCACCTGGTCCATCACGGCGGCGAGCTGATCGACGTCAACAGCCGGGCCCAGGCCCAGCCGGTGCAGCGCCGCCAGGGTGACGATGGCGGCGGCGAACGGGTCCNNCCTCGTAGGCGGCCGCGCAGGATTCCCTGCTCCCCCAGCCCATCACCACCACGACGTCCAGCGGCCCCACCCAGCCGGGCAGCCCGAGCCGCGGCCAGGCCAGGAAGGGGACCGGGCAGATCGGCTCGAGCACGGCGCGCAGCAGCCGGGCCTCGGGGCCGAAGGCGATCACCGCGCGCGGGCGTCCCTCGCCTTCCAGAGCGACCAGCGCATCGGCGACCAGGGCGGCCTCGCGCCGCACCCGCGCCCCGGCCTCGGCCAGCGGACGCAAGACCGGATCGGCCAGCCGCAGCTGCTCGGGGTCGGCCAGCCGGGAGTCGTCGAATTCCATCACTGGACGGCGGGGCGGCGGGCCTCGTCCACCAGCAGCACCGGGATGCCGTCGCGCACCGGATAGGCCAGCGCGCACTCGGCGGAGGTGCACAGCAGCTCAGAGGCCTCATAGTCCCAGGCCAGCTTGGTGTGGCAGGAGGGGCACACCAGGATCTCCAGCACGTCGGCGGGCAGCTCGGTCATGATTCTCCTCGGATGATCGCCAGGGCCTGATCGCGCAGCCTGGTCATGGTGGATTCCTCGCGGGCCTCGACGTTGAGCCGCAGCAGCGGCTCGGTGTTGGACGCCCGGACGCTCAGCTTCCAGTCGTCGCCGCGGACGAGCAGGCCGTCCGTCCAGTCGATCGGGTACGCCTCGAAGGCGTCCGCCACCGCTGCCATCGAATCGGCGGTGCTCGCGACCGTGCTGTTGATCTCGCCCGAAGCCGGGTAGACGGGCACCGTCGCGGCCAGCGCGGAGGCGGTCTGGTCGCCCCGCCCGACCAGGGCCAGGACGTGCAGCGCCGCCAGCATGCCGGTGTCGGCGCCCCAGAAGTCGCGGAAGTAGTAGTGGCCGGAGTGCTCGCCGCCGAAGATCGCGTGGTGCTGGGCCATCAGGGCCTTCAGCTTGGTGTGGCCCACCGGGCCGACGATCACCTCGCCGCCGGCCTCGGCGATCGCTTCGGCCACCGCGGACGGGGTCACCGTGTTGATCACGATCGCGGCCCCGGGCTCGCGGACCAGCGCTGAGCGGGCGATCAGAGCGGTGACCACCGAGGCGTCGATCACCGCGCCCTGCTCGTCGATGATGAAGCAGCGGTCGGCGTCCCCGTCGAAGACCAGGGCCAGGTCGGCGCCCTGCTCGACCACCGTCCGCTGGGCGTCCACCAGGTTCGCCGGGTCGAGCGGGTTGGGCGGATGGTTGGGGAAGCTGCCGTCCAGGTCGAGGTAGAGCCCGACCAGGTCGAGGCCGAGGGGACCCAGCACCGCGGGCGTGACGTGCCCGGCCATGCCGTTGCCGGCGTCCACCACCACCTTCAGCGGACGCAGCCCCTGCAGGTCGACCAGGGAGTGCAGGTAGGCGGCGTAGTCGGCGAGCAGGTCCTGCTCGCGCAGGGCGCCGGGGACGAGGGCGTCCGGCAGGTCGACCCCGCTCAGCTCCCGAATCCGCGTCATCAGCTCAGAGCTGATCGGGGCCGCGTGCGGAAGGCAGAACTTGACCCCGTTGTAGGCGGCCGGGTTGTGCGAGGCGGTGAACTGGACGGCCGGCAGGCCGGTCGCCCCCGAGGCGTACCAGACCTGGTCGGTGCTGGCCAGGCCGATGTCGACCACGCTCGCGCCGAGCCGCATGGCGCCTTCGGCGAAGGCCCGGCTGAGCTCGAACCCGCCGTCGCGCATGTCGCGGCCGAGCAGGAACTCGCGTCCGTCCAGTTCGAAGGCGGCGGCGAAGGCCGCTCCCAGGGCGCGGGCGCCGTCGGCGTCCCATTCCGGGTGGTCGCCGGCGACCAGCCCGCGAATGTCGTTGGCCTTGAAGACTTGCGGTTGAAGCATGGGGGTAAGCGTAGTGGTCGGGCCCGGCGCGGATCAGTCCAGGTCGGCGACCACGGCGAGGTGGCCGCGGCGGCGGGCGAGCTGCGGCGCCGGCTCGGTCTCGGCGCCCAGGCCCACCCGGCGGACGGCCTCGGCCAGCGCCATCAGGTCGTCGGCCAGCGGGCGCGGGGCGTCCGGATCCTGCGGGAGGTGGATGACCTCCCAGCCCCGGGGAACGCCCAGGTTGGCCGAATGCGCCTTGCACAGGTCGTAGCAGCCCGGCTCGGCGCGCAATGCCAGCGGGCCCACGACCGCGGTGGAATCGGCGTACACATAGGTGAGGGTCGCCACCGCCGGCTGTGAGCAGGTCGAGCGCGAGCAGCGTCGGTTGGTCACGGGCACACGGTACTCGCGCTTGCCCACGGAGCGCCGCACCCCACGCCCTGGTGTCGCACTTACCCCCGACCCGTCCCCCCATCCATCGAGGGCCTCCCTTGCCGTCGAGGGCCTGTGCCCAGGGGGAGGCGGTCGACGCCAACGGAGGCTGTCGATGCGGGGAAGGCAGGCGTTCGGCACGGAGGGTCTAGGGTGGGTCGGGTGGAGAGCAGGGATCGTCATGGCCGCGGGATGCGGGGCGTGCTGGCGGCGCCCAACCCGCTGACCGGCGCTCCCATGCCGATCCCCTATCGCGGCGCGGGGGTGGGGTTCTTCGCCGACTGCCTGCGTGCCTCACTGGCTCGGATCGCGGGCACCTGCCCGCGGGCGCTGAGCGGTGTCGACGTCGGCTTCGAGGACGTCCCGACGCTCACCGACGCGTGGTACGACAGCGTCCCGCTGGCCGCCGCAGTCTCCGCCCGGCCGGGCAGCCGCGCCCAGGTGGTGCTGTACCGCCGTCCGATCGAGCACCGGACGACCGGGCGCCGCGAGCTCGCCCGGCTGGTCCACCGGACCATCGTCGAGCAGCTTTCGGCCCTCACCGGAATTCCCGCCACCGACATCGACCCGGAGGCCGACGAGCCCGAGTGAGGAGATCCCCGCCTTCGCGGGGATGACGGAGACGGGTGCGGCTGGGCTGCCGCTCGGCGCCGACGGCCGGTGCGACCGTCAGCGGGCGGCCTGGGGGTCGAAGACCACGGGCGGGATCTCGATCGCCGCGCTGCGGGGGGTGAGCAGCGGCACGAGCGCCAGGCTGTCGACGCCGCCGAGGCGTTCGGTCACCTGCAGGGCGCCGCGGACCGGCGAACCGGGGGCGGCCACTCGCACCCAGGGGGTCTTCGCGGCGGGCACCGGCACCGCCAAGGTGCTGCCGGCCGGCACCAGCCGGGTGGTGGAGTCACCGTCTCCGCCGAGCTCGGTTCCGACGGTCACCGTCACCTCGGAATCCTGGTCGGACGGGTTGGCGAGCAGCAGCGTCACCGCCGCCCTGGCGCCCGCGGGCGCCGGCCACACCCCGCCGGAGTCGATCGCGGGCAGCGCGGCAGCCCAGGCCGGATCCTGGGTGGCCGGATCGGCGGACGAGGCCTGCCGCATCGCGCCGACGATCGGCTGCGGCGAGCTGACCCTGATCCCCGCGATCTGCCCGGCCAGGCCAGGGCTGAGTTCGACGCTGCGGGNNCTGCGTGCGCTGTGCGCCTCCACCACGATGCCGCGCGAGCCGGGGGCGTTGATCCGTCCGTCGGGGCCGAAGATCGTGATGTCCACCGCGGCGTCGACGGTGTCGGGGTTCGCCAGCACGAGGTCGGCCTGGGCGTCGGCGTTCAGCAGGACGCCGGAGAACCAGCGCTGCGTGGCCGCGCTCTCGCAGGCGGCGGCAGAGAGCCCGCGGTCCGGTCCGGAACTGCTGCGGGTGAGGCTCACCGCGCCCATGCCGGCGGCCGATTCGGCGGTGACCAGCACGGGCTCAGTGCGATCGGTGAGCACGCTGACGCCCGTCTCGTCGTTGCGCCGGTCGGGCTCGGCGAGCGAGGCGGTGGTGACCGTGCCGGCCTGGCTGGTGACCGCCACTCGCACCGAGGCGGTGGCGCTTTCGAAGGCCGGGCAGACGGCCGTGAGATAGACCGGGATCGGCTCGGGGGCGGCCTCGGGCATGGGGGNNGCTCCGGGGATGATCCACTTCATCGGGCGCCTCCGGCTGCTCGGCGCGGTCCGGCGGCCACGGGTTCGGGGGCGGCGGCGCTCCGGCGCGGGACGGCCGGTTCGCGACGCTTCCGGATGCCCGGCGCGGCGAGCAGGGCCAGCGCGGCCAGGCCGCCCAGCTGCAGCCAGGCCCAGTCGGCGTTTCGCGGCAACGAGATGTGGAGCGATCCGGGGCTGGTGACCGGCAGGCGCATGCCGGGCGGGTTGGCCGTCGACTCCAGCGACTGTCCGTCCACGGTGACCTGCCAGGCGGGGTCGGCCGGCTCGGCCAGCTCCAGGGTTCCGGCCGTCGCCAGCACGCTGCCGTCCCCGACCGGCTCGCGGCCGGTCGCGGTCACCAGCACGGCGCGCGCGGAATCCGGGACGGGCCACACGGTGGTGTCGCCGTCGGAGGTGCCGACCCCGAGCCCCGGGGTGTTGCTGATCGCCAGCCGGTGGTCGGCCGCGCCCCCGCGCAACCAGACGTAGGAGACGCCGAGCCGGCGCAGGTCGCCGAGCAGCCCGTCGTCGCCGGAGCCGCCGGCGAGCCGGCGGGCGACCGACTCAGCCAGCTCCCGGCCCTGCCGNNCGGAGAAGACCAGGCCGCGTTCGGCGTCGCCGAACCGCGGCTGATCGCCGTCGAGCAGCGTCCAGCCCACCTGGTCGTCGGTGAAGTCGAGGGCGAGGGTGCGTCCGGGGGTGTCGGAGAGCTGGGCGTTGCGGACGAACGGCGGCAGCGCCGTCACCGGGGCGCGGTGCAGCCCGGCCTCGCCGGCCAGCACCCACCAGCTGGCCGAGACCACGGCGACCACCAGGGCCAGGCCGGCCAACGCCAGGGTGGCGAAATGCCGCAGCCCAAGGTTGGCGCCGCGGAGCTCGTCGCCGATGCCGTCCAGCCCCCAGGCGCCGGCCAGCACCAGCGCGCCGATCGCGGCCACCTGCCACTCCAGNNCAGCCACAGGCCGCCGAAGATCAGGATCGACAGCCACAGCGGCGGCGGAGTCCCGACGCCGCGTCCGAGCAGCAGCTGCCAGGGCGCGGCCGGATCGAGGCCGGCCAGGGTGGGTTCGATGCCGGTGAGCAGCCGTCCAGGGTGGGTGAGCAGGGTGTTGCCCCAGGGCCCGGCCAGCGGCAGCAGCGGGGCGGCGACCACCAGCAGGGCCTGCGCCCAGGCCCGCGGCCGACGGATCACGACGGCGGCCATGGCGGCCAGCAGCACCACCCAGGCGAGCGGGGCCACGGCGACCAACAGCAGCGCCCAGAGCCCGGCGGCGGCGGCGC
>CXWJ01004025.1_pt1 | contig 18080 bp, 16 predicted proteins | sample 590841 | NCBI WGS metagenome assembly CXWJ01 (sample SAMEA3498367, study PRJEB10139) | wastewater metagenome | biome: wastewater treatment plant; material: activated sludge | place: Austria | collected 2015-01-21 | reverse complement strand
GCCGGACATACCGAAGGGTTTGTAAAATTGATTTTTGATAAAAAATACGGCGAATGGCTCGGTGCACACATGATCGGCTACAACGTGACCGAACTCATTGCCGAAGCCGTTGTTGCCAGAAAATTGGAAACGACCGGTCACGAGATCGTCAAATCCATTCATCCGCACCCCACCATGAGCGAAGCTATCATGGAAGCGGCAGCGGCAGCGTATGGCGAGGTGATACACCTGTAGTAGCAGTGGGCAGTAGCAGTGGCAGTAGCAGTAATAAAAAAACGCTCTCGTTCGGATTCCCGGGCGAGAGCGTTTTTTTATTACTGCTACTGCTACTGCTACTGCCACTGCTACTGCTCACTGCCACTGCTCACTGCCACTGCCACTGCTACTGCTCACTGCCACTGCCACTGCTCACTGCTACTGCTCACTGCCACTGCTCACTGCCACTGCTCACTGCTCACTGCCACTCACCCCCAGCGCTTTCCGCATTTTCCCATAAATTTCCGTATTGTCGTACAGCCCGGTAAACAGTTCGGATTTTGGCCCGTAGGCGAACACCGGAACCATGGCTGCTGTGTGTAATTTACAGGAAAATACAGGTTTAAATTCCTGTTTGGTTGCTCCTTCGGTCAGGGCCAGACCGCCGCATTCGTGGTCGCCGGTAACGATGACGAGCGTTTCGCCGTTGGAAGCGGCGAATTCGAGCACCTGTTTGATGGTTTTGTCAAAATCAGTGAGTTCGGCGCGAAGCCAGTTCGCGTCGTTGGCATGGCAGGCCCAGTCGATCTGACTGCCTTCCACCATCAGAAAAAAGCCCTTGTCGCTTCTTTTTTGCAAATAATTGCATGCTGTACGCGCAGCGCCGGGCAAATAGGTCCGGTTGGCGGAAGCCGTGGGCGGCTCGCGTTCAGCGGTGAACAACATGAAAGGCGCCGATCCGTCCAAAGGCAGTTTGCCGTATGAAGTACCCCGCCGGATAACGTACCCGCGTTGTTTCAATGTATCTTCCAGGTTGAGTTGGTCGGGTCGATCATTGAAAAAATGCTCGCCGCCGCCGATAAAGCAGTCGAGGGGCGTTTTGAGGTAATCCAATGCGATCTCTTCGGTAAAAGCCCTGATTTCGCGGTGGGCGATAAACGAAGCGGGCGTGGCGTGCGGCGCCGAGCAAGTCACAACCATCCCCGTCGCGTATCCCCGTCGGTCCAAATCTTCGAGAATGGTCGTGCAGGGCCGGTTGTCGGGCGGAAGTACGCCGATCGCATTGTTGATCGTCTTTTGTCCGCAGGAAAAGGCAGTAGCGCCGGCGGCAGAGTCCGTTACCAGGTCGTCGCAGGAATGGCTTTTGTGAAAACCCACCACCGGAAACTTCTCGAAGGCCGTTTGGCCCACGCCAATCCAGTATATCCCCGCCGACACCTGCGACAAAGCCATACCGTCGCCGATGAGCAGGACGATATTTTTGGGTCGCTCGGCAAATTTAACCGATTGTAAATCAACAGGTTGTTTGCCGGGTGACGCACATCCGGCAAAAATTAGCAAGAGAGGCAGCAGAATGAGGCGCATAAACGTTGTGAAGGTTATTGGTTATTGGTTATCGGTTATTAGTTAACGGTTATTGTGGTTCATTTCAACTGCGACCTATAACTGATAACTGATAACCAATAACCAATAACCGTTTAAACCAATAAACCGTCTTTCATTTCCAGACATCGGTCGGAAAGATCGGCAAGTTCTTTATTGTGCGTGACAATGACAAACGCTTGTCCATAGTCGTCGCGGAGTTGGCGGAGCAACCGGTGCAAATCCTGCGAAGCCATGCTGTCAAGGTTGCCGGTAGGTTCGTCGGCGAAAATGATATCGGGTTGGTTTACAAGTGCGCGCGCTACGGCAACGCGTTGTTGTTCGCCGCCGCTCATTTCTGTCGGTTTGTGAGAAAGGCGGTCGGCAAGTCCGAGGTATTGCAGCAGCGTTTCGGCTCGTTTTTTTACTTCAGCTGTCGGCTGTTGTTGAATAAAACCGGGGATGCAGACGTTTTCCAAAGCCGTAAACTCAGGAAGGAGATGGTGGAATTGAAAAACGAAGCCGATGTGCCGGTTGCGAAAAGCAGCCAACTGCCTGGGATTCAGTGTGCGAATGCGAATGTCGCGAATATCGAGATCGCCCTTGTCGGCAGCATCGAGCGTACCGAGGATATGCAGCAGCGTACTTTTGCCCGCACCCGATTTGCCGACGATGCTGACGATTTCGCCGCGCTGTACTTCGAGGTTGACGCCTTTCAGTATTTCCAGCGCGCCGTAAGATTTGTGAATGTTATTTGCCTTGAGAACCATGGTTTACGGTAGACGATGGACGGTGGACGGCAGAGGGTCTGCGACAGCGTCCGCCATCTTACGGCAAAGGTCGAAAAACTTGGGGATTCGATTAGTTGTTGATTCGGTTATTTGAATAACACCGAACCCCAAAATCACCAAATCACCAATCAACCAATCACCAACTTTATGAGAATCCTGCAACTCTGCCACAAATTTCCCTGGCCGTTGAAAGATGGCGCTGCTATTGCAAGCACCTATCTGGCCAAAGCATTCGCCGAATTGGACAGCGAGGTGACCTTGCTTTCTATGAATACGAGCAAGCACTGGTTCGATACGGGCGAATTGCCGCATGATTTCGACCATTACACTGATATTCAAACGGTTTTTGTCAATAATCACATTCGCCCGTTGCCCGCGTTGCTGAATTTATTTTCCAAAAAATCCTATCATGTCGAGCGCTTCGATAACGCGGATTTTGCAGAAAAACTAAAAACGATTTTAAAAGATAACAGATTCGACGTCGTCCAACTCGAATCGCTGTACCTCACGCCGTATCTTCCGGTCATTCGAAAATACACGGACGCGTTGGTGGTGCTGCGGGCACACAATGTGGAGCACGAAATATGGGAGCGCATTGCCGAAAACTCCAGTCCGCAGAAAAAGTGGTATTTGCAAAAAATCACACCGCGGCTCCGGCAGTATGAAATAGAACACCTGAACGATTACGATCTTGTGGCCGGTATCAGTGCGCGCGACGTGGAGCAATTCCGGGTGTTAGGTCTGAATAAACCCGCCACTGTGACCCCGATCGGTCTCGATTGCCGCGACTACCGGGCCGACTATGCGAGTTTCAAGCATCCGTTAAGCCTATCCTTCATCGGTTCTTTAGACTGGATGCCCAACCAGGAAGGGTTGCGCTGGTTTCTCGATGAAGTATGGCTGCCGGTGCTGGCGCCCGCTTTCCCGGAACTGACGTTCCATATCGCAGGGCGCACTGCGCCGCGTTGGTTGAGCAAATTGAACATGGAACGCGTCGTTTTTCACGGTGAGGTGGCGAGTTCGCCCGATTTTTTGAATCAGCATTCCGTGATGGTAGTGCCGCTGCTTTCCGGCGGCGGCATGCGCGCAAAAATCCTCGAAGGTATGGCCGTCGGCAAAGTGGTGCTTTCTACCGGCGTCGGTATGGAGGGCATCGAAGCCAGGCACCGCAAGGAGTGCTTGCTCGCCGATGCGCCGGAAGATTTTTTGAAAGCCGTTCGCTGGTGTTATACACAGGGAGAAAACTTAGCGGATTTGGGCCGAAAAGCGCAGGCGTTTTGCCACGACAATTACGACAACCTCGAAGTCGGGCGACATTTATTGGAAATGTATGGCAATTTGATGCCGAAACGGACTGCGCTGGTATAAATGCCTTTAGGGACTTTTTGGGGAGGGGGATTTAAGGCCCAACGCTTAGAAGACTGGCTGCGTTTGTGCTATAGGAATATATTTGCTTGACAAACAAACCGGACCATGAAACAATCAAGACTACTTCTTTCCTTTTTTGCGCTTCTCTTTTTTGGCAAAACACTGTGCGGCCAGAATTATTTTCAAAATACATATAACCGCAATATCCGGGATGAAGGCTGGGGACTGGATGTGTTGCCCAACAACGACATTGTGATTGCAGGTGCAACAGGTATGCCTTTTTTCGGATCGATGTGGGTACAGCGCCTGGATAATCAAGGCGCGGTGTTATGGGCGAAGGCGTACAAAGCTGGCATCTCCGAGGTTGCCTTCGACATCCTGCGTGCGCAGTCCGGCGGAGGCTTTTGGCTGGTGTTTAACGGTGTCGACCATGCAGGTTGGATGAAAATATCTGACGCGGGAGATGTACTGTTCAACCGGATCGACAACATGTTCTTTTATCGGTTTAAACGCATTTTTCCACTTTCCGACGGGGGGTATCTTATTACAGGGTTCGAATACAAGATTGGTTTCTATGATGCTTTCGTACTGAAAATCAATGCCGACGGCGACATAGCATGGAAAACCATATTCGGTTCTTTGGGCGAGGACACGGTCGAAAAGTGCTGGGAGGACGCTGAAGGTTTTATCTATTGCTGTGGTTACTCAACCCAACAAAATGGCAACCGGGATGGAATGCTCGCTAAACTTTCTCCAACGGGCGCCGTGTTGTGGACGCGGCTCTACGGGACCGCCGGTCAAGATCAGTTTACTGGCGTCGCCCCGTTCAGCAGCGACAGCAGTTTGTTACTTTCAGGCTATTCCGCGGGTTTCGGCAGTGATTTACAGGTGTGGCTTACCAAAGTAAACCCGTCCGGTGCGCTAAGATGGTCGCGAACCTATTCAATACAAAACCAGGATATTGGCGCCATCGATCTGTTGCAACATCCGGGCAATCAATTTGTCGTCGCTGCCAGTGATCCTTTTTTTCAGGACGGAAGTCCGGCCATACTTTTTAAAATTTCTGAAGACGGGAATATGCTTTGGGAATATGAGTACAAAACGGGCGGCGAACGCGCTGTTTTGAGAGAAGTTCGGCCAACATTGGACGGTTTTGTGGCGATCGGTTCGACGACGTACAATGACGATGAAGATATTTACCTCCTGAAAGTTGCCGCTGACGGCCTGATTCCGGGGTCGGACTGTTGTCCTACGCTTGCGGGGCTGACGGTCAGGGATGTTCTTCCCGATGAAGAGACTTTCACTGCTGCATTCAACAATACCTTTACTGCGATTGCCGGCCAATGGACTGTTGCCGATTCAATTCCGGAAGTAATCAATATCTGCACTCCCATCGATCTTTCCTTCTCCGTATCTGATTCGAGCGTCTGCCCCGGTGAATGTGTGGATATCATCGTAACTGGCAACACGCCCGGCGTTACTTACTCATTCACCAGCAATGGCGGTGAATTCGATCCCGACAATCCTTTGCGTATCTGTTTCCCGAATGAAGGCGATTACTTCATCATGCGGAAAGGTGAAAACAGCGTTTGCTCAAAGGACCTGTCCATCAAAATTGAAGTCGGCAGTCGTCCTGATGCTTTTCCCAACGCTTTCACACCCAATGGCGACGGAATAAACGACACGTTCAAACCGGTCTTTTTCTGCCCGGTGGTCACCACCGATTTCAAAATTTACAACCGCTGGGGACAAAAAGTTTTTGAAACCCGCGACCCGAATGCTGCGTGGGACGGCAGGGTGGACGGCACGGAAGCCGCTTCCGATGTGTATGCCTGGCTGGTGGAATACGAAGTCGTACGCGATGGCTCGAACCAAAAATTGATGGAAAAAGGAGAAGTGGCGTTGTTGCGTTGAGGAAAAACTTTCCGGCGGGGCGCCCGGAATCGTAAGCCGTAAAACCTTGCTATTCCCCTTTTACCAACAAATGCGCCCGCAGCAGTTCTATGAGGTGATTTTTAAAACGAGCCTTGCTTTGTTCCGAATAGATATTTGCTTCGCAATCCTCCTGCATGACCACGCACATGAGTTTACCCTGGCCGATGAGTGTCGAAAAGGAACCAAATACCGTAGCAAGCGTCAGGCCCACATCTACCGGGCGGAATATCCCTTTTTGCTGGCCTTCGACGATAAATCCTTCCAGTATGCTAAGAATATGGGCAAAATGATCTGTGATGACATCCACGTGTTTGGGGCGTTGACTCAGCGACATTTCGCGCATGATGATGCGAAGAAAATCGTGATCATCAAAGAATTTTTCGGCATAGATATCAACGAACTTCAGTAGTTTTTGCCAGGGATCGAGGGAGGAGTTTGCCAGTTCGTTTATCTGGTCGCGGGTTCGGGGGAATTTTTCGTCCATCAGCGCTTTAAACAATCCGTCTTTGGAGCCAAAATAATATTTGACCATGGCAATGTTCACATTGGCCGCCTCCACCAACTGACGAAGCGATACGGCCTCAAAGCCGTGTTGGGCAAAAAGTTGCTCAGCGACTTTGAGCATGTATTTTTTTTTGCCATTTTTTTCAAAAGGGGTGAGGTCGGACATAGGCAGGTTTGAGATAAAGGGCCAAAAGTAAATAAATTAAACGATTGTTTGAAATATCGGATAATCATTCATTTGCGCTCCAGTTTCTGATGCAATTGACCGGCCAGCCATTCGCGGTGCATCATATCGCTGGCGGCAGGTAAATGATCCAGCAATGCCTGGTAACGCTTCCGGTCACCGGGTAGTATTTTGGCGTATTTTGCCGTGAGTTCCACAAACTTTTGCATCTGGCGCTTGATGTGCGCGTCGAGGTGCTGGTTGCGGTGCAGGAAGATGCGGGTGGCTTCGAGGTAGGAAAGCAACAATTCCGTCTGGTCGGTTTCGCAGTAGATTTTGATGAGCAGGCTGCGTGCCGTGATGTTGAGCAGCACATCGTTGAATTCTACCCGGAGCAGGGCGCGTTGCGCGTCATCGTAGTTTTTCTGATGGTAATGATATTGTGCGAGATTGTAGCGAAAAACGTTTTCTGCATATTCGGTTGGGAGTCGTTCGCGGTAATCGTGGATGAATTGGTGGGCCCATTCGGTTTGGCCCGTTTTTAATCCTACTGCTACGATGTTAGTATAATGCCAGGGCGCTAATAAATTTTGTTCGAAAATCAATCCATTTTGAAGCAGTATTTTATTGATTTCCAAGTGTTTGCGAAGGAAGTCTGTATCGTTGTAGCGATTGATGCGACGTGTGCAGTAGTTCAACAGCAGCGTGTACAGTTGCCTGAGTTCATCGGTGCTGAAATATTGTTCGGACAGAACCAGCAACGATTGGGCGGCTTCAAAATGCTGCGTTTCATCAGGAGTCAAGAGCAGCCGCAACAATTGGCGATAGACTTGAACGGCAGGAATTTCCGCGTAATCAGGGGAATCCGCCCAGGCCAGGATTTCATCCAGATGCTTGGTTGTATAACGGATGTTCAGTACCGATTCATAGTTGAGCATTTCGTAAGCATACCGCAACTTTTCCATGAGAAAATAGGCATCCAAAGCGTCGGCAGCAGCTTGCAGGCGCTCGTTGAAACCCCGTTGGTTGTGGTCGCTGTGTTCGTAAAACAGCCGTTTGACGAACAGTTGCTCCCGGTAATATTCTGCGTTTCGGAAAGGTAATTCAACAGATAGTTTTTCGATTTCGGTTTGTACGGACCTGTAATGCCGTGGCAAATTCAGCGCATGATACTGCTGTGCCAGTGTGACCTGTTGTTGCCAATCGTTGGACAAAAAAGCCTCGATTCCAAGAAACTTTTCAACAAGCCCGAAGAGCCGGCTTGAGAGATGTGCCAGCGATTTTTCATCCAGCGGTTTTTCAGTCGATAACTTTTTCAGTACGGTTTGCCGGGAAAGACTTTCGTGGGTAAAGTCCGGGGCGTACTTTTGTAAGTAGTTGAAAAGCAAAAGACAATCGGCATTTTTATTAAAATAAGGCGACTGCAAAAAATCCCCCAGCCGCGACAGTTGTCGCGATGACAGCACCCGGAGCAGTTCGATGAGTTTGCTTTCAGTCACGGTATGGATCGGTATTCCTGAATTTCCGAAAGTTCGCACAAATTTTCCTAACCAAAAGCAGCAATCATGCGCCCGACATCTGTTTTCCTGTTCGTTCACCTTGCTTTTGTCAATATCGCCTTTTCACAACCAATCGTCCTGTATCCCGGCGACGCCAACAACGACGGCGTAGCCAACCACTACGACCTGCTGCCCATCGGCATCGCTTACGGGAAAACCGGGCCGCCCCGGTTTTTCCCTTCACCCGTCTGGGCGCCCCAACAGGCACAAGCCTGGGCGCCGCAGGTATTGCCGGTGAGTCAGATCGACCTGGCTTTTGTCGATTGCAGCGGCAATGGCACGATCGATTCGCTCGATGCCGGGTTGATCGCTTTCAATTACGACAGCACACAGAACAATGCCGTGCCGCCGCCTTTTCCCTACATCGAGTTACTCACCCAGTTTTGCCTCAGTTGCCCGCAGCCTGAAATTGTCGTCACATTCGACCAGGATACTGTCGGCAGCCCCGATACATTCTCGGCAACTTTCGTGCTGCGTTATCCACCGAACGTCCCGCCCCCGCTCGGCGCGCTCGGCATCGCTTTCGACGTCGGGTACAACTACGATCCCGATCACATCATCGACTCGCTCACACGAATTTACCCCGATACGATTCCAGACGACCGGATGTACATCGTTGCGACACATACCAAGGCCATAGCTACCGGGTTGCTTCCAATGAAGGCAGGCAGCATTAAATTTGCCTCCGCCGGCAAGGGAAAGAATGTCTATTTCAAACCTGTTACGCCCTTGTTTACGGCGGAATTTGTTATCATTGATATGATTGTCCGCGACGGCAGCGAAGCAGGCAAGTTCTCTTTTACCATTTCCAATGTGCTTATTCTCAACGAACTGGAGCAAATTATTGGTCTCGGAGGAATACAAATGGATACAGTCGTGGTCGCAACAAAAGCCCCCGCAGGAAAAGAACCGGTGGTTTATATTTCTCCCAACCCTGTGTTGGATATATTAACCGTTGAATCGCCGGATTCGCCGATTGAAAGATTCGAAGTTATCAGCCTCAGCGGTGAGCGTGTTTTATCGGTGATGGCAGACAGACAGAACCGGTTCGAGATGCCGGTCGCGTCGCTTTCACCGGGTGTTTGGCTGGCGGTTATTCAGACAAAGAATGGAAACAGAATAAAGAAATTTGTAAAAGAATGAACCGGATCTTGGACAATTGGACGTTTGACTTGATTGTGCGCAAACCTGGTATGTTTTTTTTCATAGCAGTCCAATGTCTATCGTCAAATTGTCCAACGTCACACTTATAGTTTTTTCAGCAACGCCTGCGCCTGTTCGTATCGCGCTTCACCGGGTGCGATGTTGAGTAATTCCGATCTGCAAGCCGCATTGTTTTTTTCTTTCAAATAACTCAGTGCGATATACCACCTTGCCTCCGCGCGCAGGGCCGAATTGCCGTCGGCCATCGGCGTCAAAACTGCCCGCGCTTCGATCATCCGCTCGAGTTCGATCAGGCAGATCCCCTTGTACAGCAAAGCCGTCGGGTCGTCGGGTTGTGCGGCCAGCAGGCGGTCGAGGGCTGTCAGAGCGTCGGCGTAGTTTTTTTCTGCAAATGCCTTTTCTGCATCGGTGGCTGCCTGGTCGGCTGCACCGCGTATGGTGAATGAAGGTTGGTCGTGTTGAGCATATTGCCGGTAAGAAGAGCCGCCCGTCGTAGTAAAAAACCACACTGCCGCAGCCACCAGGGCGAGGCTCGCAGCAGCAGCCATCCAACGCATACGCGTCACCTTTGCCGTCATACGGGATTGATTTTCAGTCGCTTTCAATGCTGTTTCCTGAAAATAATCCGCTTCCACGGTGGCAAGTGTATGCACAAACGCCTGTCGTTGTGCGGCGCGGCGTGGAAAGGCCTCCATCTCCCGGCGCAAGGCGAATTCCTGCCCGAACACAGCATCCTCAGCGGCTCTTGCTTCCACGGCCCGCGCTTCATCCGGCGGTAAAAGGCCGTTGAAATAATTGTCCAAAAGTGAAAAATCTTGCTCTTTCATGGCACGGGGGAGTTATGAGAGATGAGTTATGAGAGATGAGATGAACGATGAACGTATGGATTGATAATTTACTTGGAAAAATGTTGTTTTTGAACGGTATTGGGGGGCAAAAATCGCGGTGTTCTCTACGTTATCAACCTTTATCAACCTTCGTTGTAGACAGCCCGCCAACGCTCGGTACACGCGTTTTTGCGACGGTACAGGGTATCCACGCTGTTCATTTGCAGGGTTTCGGCGGCTTCCCTGGGGGCAGTGCCGTTCGACAACAGCGTGAGCAATTGGCGACACAGATCGCTCAACTGCCCGAAAGCCCGCGTCAGCCGCTCCTGCCGGCTTTGTTCGGCGAGCGCATCTTCGGCGACCGTCAGCACATCATCGGCGACTTCGATGTTATATCGCCGTTCCTCCGCATTCCTTACCTCCGAGTCCCGACCTTTTTGTCGCAGCCGGTCGATCCACTTCCTCGACCAGATCACATGCAGCAGCGCCCCCATCGGACAAGTGAGCACAAAATCAGGCTGTTGCGCTTTTTCGAACACCGCAATCAGGGCCTCCTGAAAAATATCGCGCGCGTCGTCGGGCGCGCCGCCGCGCGCCACCACCCAGCGCAGCGCCTGCGTGGAATACTGCTTGTAAATCTCCCGGATGCCGCGCTCGTCGTTGCGGCGCAGGGATTCGATGTAGTGGTGGTCGGTGTGCATTTTTTTGGTTGCCGGTTATTGGTTGCTGGTTTCGCGTTGTTTTCTGGTTTTGTGCAAAATTTAGGGCGGAAATTTGTCAACTTTTCAAAAGTTGACAAATTTGGAGTCCACTCACAAGTCAAAGTTTCGACAGGATTTACAAGATTTACAGGATTCATTGACCTGTTTTGAAGTAAAATATCCTGTAAATCTTGTAAATCCTGTCGAAAAAGAAACTTGTGAGACAGCCTCTTGGACGCTCAGGCACACGCTACGTTTATCATCTTGTCGGGAACTGTCCGCTCTGCGAGGGCAAATTACGGGCTTTCTCCTCATAGGTTGGCCCCTATCTACGCTCTGCGTGGTGTTTTCGCCGCGCAATTCCGTGTGGATAACACATAGCGCGGATGCCGGGTCTTCCGGAACCAAATGACAAAAATAGCATGCACTAAAAACTTTCGGTCCCAATTGTGTAAAGTCGCCCGCTCCTGCATCTTTGGGCCGAACTTATAAATTTTTCCAGCTTATGAAAAACAAAATCTTCCACTTCTCCTTGTTGGCAGCCCTGCTGTTCGCTTCCAACCTGCTCGCAACCCACAATTATTCCGGCGAAATCATTTATCGAAAAACCGGCCCGTTCACGGTGGAGGCACAGATCGTCACTTTCACCAATGCGGCGTCCGTTAATGCCGACAGAGACACGCTCACCATTTGCTGGGGCGACGGTGTGTGCGAACAAGTAGTACGCTCCAATGGCAACGGAGACGGTGTGCTTATCGCCCTGGGGATAAAATGGAACATTTACATCAGTACGCACACCTACGCGGCGGAGGGCATTTATACGCTTTACATGACTGATCCGAACCGAAGCGCGGGCATCCTGAACATCAACCCGCCGGCCTCCGACAACATACCGTTTCACTTGCAGGCGATGGTCAACCTGCTTCCAGAAGCGGCCGGTTCGACCGCAAGCCCGGTGCTGCTTGCGTCGCCGGTCGATATCGGAGTTGTCGGCCAACCCTTCCTGCACGCCCCAAACGCGTACAGCGCAGACGGCGACAGCATCGCTTACGAACTGATCATGCCTTTGCAGGCGCTCGATGTGGCAGTACCCAACTACTTGTTTCCCAACGAGATCGGTGACGGCACCAGCACCCTTTCGCTGAACCCGCTGACGGGAAAACTCACCTGGAATTCACCCGAAGTTCCCGGGCTTTATGTAGTCGCCATCCTGGTAAAATTTTATCAAAACGATATCCTGGTCGGGACCATCATGCGTGATATGCTGATTGAGATAGAACCATTTGCCGGGAGTCAACCCATGCTTGCGCTGAGTGTACCCGAAGATGTCGTGCACGATGTCAAGGTGGGCGACACGGTGAGTGTCCATGTCACCGCAAACAGCGTGGATGCGGGTCAAACGATCGAAATCAGTTCCACCAGCGGGCTGTACGATTTTCCGCAGTCGCCGGCGGTGTTCACGGCCAATGTTTCGGGCAGTTCGGGCAGCGGAGAATTTTTTTGGGTGGTGAACGAAGCGCAGATCCGGCAACAACCCTATACGGTGGTTTTCAAGGCAAAAGACAGCCCTTCCGGTCTGGCCAACATCAAGTTAGCCAGGTTCAGGGTGCAAGGCACGGTTGCGGCGCCGCTTGTTGCTGATGAATCATTGGCATGTTCCTTATTCCCCAACCCTACCGGCGGCGAACTCATATTTGAGTGGAGCCGACCGGCTGCAAAAGGCATCGACATCCATATCACCGATTACCTCGGACGGACGCTGCGTATTTTCGAAGTGCCGGATTCGACTACGCGCCTGTCTGCCGATGTAAGTGACTTTGCATCAGGGATTTATTTTGTAAAAATCCAGTCGGGCGGGATGCTTTTAAAAACCATTCGATTTGTGAAACAGTAAAGATTTTTCAATCCAGGCCGGCATTACAAAGCGTCCCTGTTTCGCAAACGAGCGAAACAGGGACGCTGATTTTTAAGTACTGATGTCACACCCTAAACAAGGGGAATACCGAAATGACTGACACCGCCGATACCACCGAAAATAGTAGTTCTAACCCAAGTTGCGTGGTATCGAAGGTGTCAGTCATTTCGGTATTCCCATCCTGCTCCATGACGAGGCTCCTTTCAATGGCAAAAATTTATTCAACCAGGGAGGGTAAGGTTTTTTAAAGTCAGCGATCTTAAGGTGTAATCAGTTGACAAAAAAGCGGCCATCCCACTTCAACCGATATTCCAAAAGACCGGGCTATGACATGCGGAACCAATCCGTATGGCGGCACTTCCCAGGCGTCCCTGATTCCGCGAAAGAGCGGGGCGGGGACGCTGATTTTCAAAACCCGCCGGCAAACAAACAAAAATCCATGCTTGCGGCATGATTTTTTCAACGCTGGAATATCTTTTCGGGGCACAACCGATTTGCAGCATTATTTTACGACAAAAATCAATTTTTCCCGATGAAAAATTTGCACATCCTGCCCTTTGCGATTTTACTCTTTCCCTGCTGTCTGATGTTTGCCCAAAGTGCCCCGCCGGAACCCCAGGCCGATTTCTCTTTCAACAACGAAAGTCAGGGCTTTCGTTTTCAGCCTGTTATGCCGCCCCTGACACAAAAAGCGGGTGCACCGGCAGCCTATTATACTTACTTCTGGGAATTCGGTGACGGCGCCTTCAGCCGGGAAGAACAACCCCTGCACCGCTTCGGCGGCCCTGGTGAATACATGGTCAGCGTAGACGCTACTGCCCATTACGACAATGGTAAAAAAGCCAAAAAGAAAAAAACAAAAGTAGCCAATACACATTCTGAGGCATTTACTGCCGTTTCGATGCCCGATGTGTTTGATGAAAGAAGCAAACAAGCCGTTGCGATGGCCACGAATGCCATGCCGCGGGCAGGTGAGGAGATGACCGTTGTGGTCAGTTACCGCAACAACAGTTTTCTAACCACCAACGGGCGTTTGCACCTGTTTTTCAACGAAAAAAAATACAAATCGCCGCACTTCGATTTTGTGGAAGCGCGCACCCACTTTGGTGAAACTGCCGACCCGCTTATCTCGCAGGCATTGCCAACGCATGCACTTCCGACGTCTGAATGGGTATCGCTTTCGACCCGGACGTCCACAGGGGCGAGCGTATCCTGGCCGGTCGATTTTACCGCTTTCAATATTGTGCAGGATATGCTGAACAATGCCCGGAGCGCGTACCGCGAGGAAAAAGCGTGGCGATTTGCAGATCTCGATGCCGGTGCAAAACGCAACCTGTTCGTCAGCCTTGCCGGCACGGCCGATATGCTCAAAGACACCAGCGCCTTTATCCACCTCGAAGCCGTTTTTGCCCCCGACGACCCCGCTGTGGCGCCCGAGCGTTTTGAAATGGAGATCGAAATCGTTGCCTCGCACGACCCCAACCTGATCGCCGTTTCGGACAACCGCATGAGTTACCGCACACTCGGCGACAAAAAACTTGATTACAAAGTCAGGTTTCAGAACAACGGTGAAGGCCCTGCAGGCACGGTAGAATTGAAGGTCGAAATCCCTGAAGGGCTCGATATGGCCGCCATGCGACCCGTCGAATGGTACCCGGCCTGTCCGATCTGTCCGAAAACGCCGGTGAACTTCAGTTGCCTCGACACGGCTTCTTCCAAAAACGGCCTTTCATTTACTTTCCGCAATATTTACCTGCCCGGCAGCCGCCAAAAAGACGTGGGCGACCGCGACTCTACCAAAGGTTTTGTCAAATACCGCATCGAAGCGGGTAAAGACATGCCCAAACGCTCGTTTCGCAGCCGCGCCAAAATCACCTTCGACAAAAACCCGCCGATTTATACCAACTTTACAAAAACGCGCTTCAAACCCGGCATTTCACCGGGACTGAAAGCCGGCTACCACTTTGTGCCCGATTCCGGCGACGCGGGTTATTTCTTCCTGGGTGCGAGCCTTTCACCGTACAAATCGTGGCGTATTTACCCACAGATCGAACTGCTGACCGGGCTGAAAGGACGGACGGACGTGCCTGCTCAGATGTTTACGATGGCCGACACCTTCAGCAACCCGGGCGCTTTTACGAGGGTGTTTCAGACGGATAGTCTGGTGAAAGGCAAACAGGGATTCGTTTCGGTTGAATTGCCGGTGCTGCTGCGCAAAAATTTCACGGGATTTTTCGGCGCCGGTGTAGGCGGTACGGTGCAGTTTTTCTTTGAAAACGGCGAGCGTAGCACGCAGGTACGTAAAATTCTTACCACTTATTTTCCCAACGAACCGATACCGGTAAAGTCGGATACTACGCTTTTTGCACCCGTCAACAGCTCTTACTCCGAAACGCGTACTCAGTTTACCGTCTTCGCCGATCTCACTTTCGGCTCCGTGCGCGCCGGGCCCAACCTCGGCATCCGGGCAGGCGCCATCCTGAACCGCAGGAGAACAGCGCAACCTTTTTTGCAAGTGTCGCTGGAAATGAGGTTGTGAAAATGGCATTTTCAATAATACCGTCCCATCATCGCGTGTTCCACAATCGCGCGTTTCAGGGCCAAAAAATCCACGTCGCCCTGGTGACTCCATACCACTTTGCCGCCCGGCTCCACCAACATAGTGTAAGGCAAGGCGCCGTTCCAGTTGGTATCTACTGCCTCGACGAGGGCGTATTTGTTGCTTTCGGAAAAAAGGTAATTGGCGACAGCGGAATTTTTACTTTTTAGAAAACCGAGCACTTTTTCTTCCTGTTCGGGTTTGTCCGCCGAAATGGAGACGAATTCAAAATCGCGGGCGCCGTACATCCTTTGAATTTCAACGAATTCAGGATATTCCAAAATACATGGGCCGCACCAGGTTGCCCATACGTTGACAAGGCGCAGTTTTTTGGAGTCTTCGTTTTTTATAAGTGCCTTAATGCCTTGTACATCCGCTTTGGCAAGTGTTACTTCTTTTTTCGCCCACTCACGGTCGGCATCCGTGCGCATATCCGATTTCCAACCCCATTTGGTGGAACAACCGAATGTTTTTGTGACCGGCTCGGCGATGGCGCCACCATTCAGGACGGCATCAATGGCCGCCCGGACATCTTCGGCGTTGGCCGTACCGGGTTTTTCAGATTGGTCGAGCCTGCCGGTATAGCGCAGTTTTCGCGATGCGTCAAAAACGAATGCATGTGGCGTCGCGACGGGACCATATTGCAAAGAGGCAGTTTCGGTATCACCGTCGTACAAATACGGGAAATTGAATTGTTTGTAAGCCGCCCGCAATTTCCCTGATTCATAATTGTCGTCGAGGTCGCTGTAACCCAATTCTTCCGGCAGCAGGCCTAATGGGCTGTTGGGCGAAATCGCCACCACTGCCACACCTCTGTCTTTGTAATCGGCGCTCAGGGCGATCATACGATCTTCATACGCCTGGGCTGTCGGACAATGGTTGCATGTAAAAATGATAACCAAGGCTTTCGCATCTTTGAAATCCTGCAAAGTGTAGTATTTCCCGTCGACTCCGGGCAGGCTGAAATCAGGTGCAGCCGCTCCGATGCCAAGCGTTTTTACATCTTGTTTGGGAACGGGTTGCGGCTCGCCGGGGTTGGGCGGCTGTTGAGCGACAGGCGCCGCCGGTTTTTCAGAAAACCGGCAGGCAAAAAGAGTGAACGATAGAACCGGCAGAAGCAGAAGTATTTTCATGGCAAGTTGATTTTTGAATGAATCACACGACGCCACAAATTTGCTGTATTTTATTGTTTTTCCAACTGCTTCGTGATAATTGACTTAGGTGTCCCCATTTTGCTTATCATCCATTATTGCGCATCTGGCGGCGTTATCCACTCCCCGTTGTCGTACAAGATGTACCAACTGGGGTCGTCTTCACTGTGATATTCGGCATTTGTTTCACCAATACGCACGAACATCTTCCGCGTTGGGTCGTGCAGCGTTACGTACGTGTCGGAGTTTGCCACCATTGCATACGTGCTTGTTACCTGACCGTTTTTTATTTCCTGCCACGTTTTTTCATTTTCAAGACGGAAGATGCTCTGACCGTTAGTCTCATCGTAAACGGAACTCCATACAGCATAACCCGAATGATTGGCCATGACATTGTAGAGCAAAGAGCCTTCCTCCGGCGCCCAGCTTTCTGCAGCTGCCGATACGTCATCGGCAGCCACTGTCTGTTCTGCCGACATTTCGCTTCCTTCAGAATCTCCTCCACCGCTGAACATTATTATCAGCAGCACTACGACCAGTAACACCCCGCCGCCAATCAGATACATCTTTTTTATATCGCGGGCGGGTGCTGCCGGCGCCACATAAGGCGCGGCGGGTCGAACCGGCTCTCTTCTCTGGCTGGCTTGCGCAAGGTATTCCGGTGTCAGTTGCGGCAGCAGTTTCAGGATGGCTTCGTTGATTTTGGCGCGTTCCAAAGCCGCTGTCTGATCGTCCATGGTGCCGTTGCTGACCGAGCGTTGAAGGTTTTGCATCCTGCTGCGCAACATGACCAAATTATCTATTACATCAGCGTTGTTCGCTTTGACATAGTTGTAGAGTTCGTCGAGCGACCTTTCGGTGTCGCCTTCGGCGATGAGGTCGCGGATTTGGTCGATCAATGTCATTGTAGTATCATTTCGTTCGTTAAAAATGTGCGGTGAAAGTATCAATTTTCCTGACGTTGCACCCACTACCCGAATAAAATGAGAGAAAGCTGTCGACACAACCTGGCCTACACACCAGTGTAATAACCCGGTCAGGCGGTCTGTCGATTTCAGAGGATGTACCGGGCAATACCGGACAGCCTTACCGCTTCCGCGCGCCCTGGTATACTACCGCTTCCCCGTCTTTGTTCACATCAATTTGAAGGGCATGTGGATCGGGTTCTGCCCGCAGGGTAGCCCCTTCGTCGGTGCCTCTCCAACGCAAAACGATCAGCATTGCATGGTCGCGGAGCACTACCTCCGCCCCGGATTCGATATAAAGCGACTCGACGGTCACCTCGCCGGAAATAAAGGGATAAGTCTGCGTAGTGGTAGCGGTATTGAGTATCACAACATGGTCGAATTCGTTGGGAACGCGGTGTTTCGACCAGTTGGCGGCCATGTTCCAATCGGCTTTACGGCCGGGTTTGCCGCCCAGCCAGACGTTTTCGTTTTGAGCAAAAAGTTGGGTTGCAAAGAGGGTTATGAGGAGGCTGAGGATGGAAATTCTGATTTGCTTTTTCATGGTAGGTTGAGCGTTTGGTGCGCATTTGTATTAATTGGACGATAGGGGGAAAACAAATCTCAACGGGTAACGTGAAAATTTCTGAACAGCACAAAAAACATGAGTCATCCCGAATTTTTGCCCCAGCGGGGCTGAATATTGGTAGAAAATGACACCCATCCCTTCTTCCAAGCCCCAGCGGGGTGGAATATGGGCAAAAACCTCCTTCATATTCCGCCCCGCTGGGGCTTAGGTCTGTTTGAAGGCAATATTTCTACCAATATTCAGCCCCGCTGGGTAGGGTGCTCAACCTTCAGTTATCAATCTTTTCATTTTTAAAGAATGTATTTCTTTTAAA
>CXWJ01007995.1_pt1 | contig 18102 bp, 19 predicted proteins | sample 590841 | NCBI WGS metagenome assembly CXWJ01 (sample SAMEA3498367, study PRJEB10139) | wastewater metagenome | biome: wastewater treatment plant; material: activated sludge | place: Austria | collected 2015-01-21 | reverse complement strand
GGCGGGCGATAGTCTGGCCGCGGCCGTCATGTATGGCTATCTGCGCCGGTTCAATTTGCAGGCATTGGGCGATCTGGGCAACGCCACCGGCGCGGCCAAGGTACTGAAGCTGGGCACGGGGCACAATATGCCCACGATTGCCGAGGTGAACACGATGCTGCGCCGTTTCGGCTCCGAGGTGTCGCTGGACGTGAAGCCGGCCGCCGCGCCCGCCTGACGGCCGGGGCGATTGTCGGGGCAATAGCGGCGCGTGGCGGCCGACGGCCTCAGATCAGCAGGCTGACGCCGACCAGAGCCAGGAACAGCAGCACGATTTTCCTGAACAGCGCGGCGTCCAGATAGCGGCAAAGGCGCGCGCCGATCAGTTGCCCCACCAGCAAGGCCGGCAACGACACCAGCGCATATTGCCAGACCGGCCGGGTCAGATGGCCGGCCAGACCGTGGAGCGCCACGACAAAGAGGCTGCTCAGCAGGAAGAAGGTCTGGAGATTGGCCCGAAAGCGGTCGGCCGACCACTCGCGGGCCACGCCGTAGACCACCACCGGCGGGCCGCCGGTATTGTAGGCCCCGGTCAGAATGCCCGACGTGAAGCCGAACAGCAAAGCCCAGGCGCGATGGCGCAACGGCGGCAAGGCCAGCCCCGACAGCCCATAGACGGCATAGGCCAAGAGAATCACGCCCAAGGCGCGGGTGACCAGCGCCTCATCGACGCGCGCCAGCAACCACACGCCCAGCGGGATACCCAGCAGGGCCGGCAGCGCCAACTGGATGAGGTCGCCGGCCGTCACATGGCGGCGCAGGCGCACGGAATTGAAGAAAGTCGCCACCAGGCCGATGATCGCGAAGGTGGGCACGGCGATCTTGATGCCCAGCAGCGCCGCCAGCAGCGGCATGGCGATCAGCGCGCCGCCGAAGCCCATTACGCCTTGCACCAGCGCGGCCAGCAGCACAATCAGCGCGACGAGAATCACCGCTCGTAGCAGACGAATTGCTGCCCCAGCCCATCGAGCGCGTGCGGGTCGAAGTAGAGGGAATTGAGGCGCAGCCCGACCGCCGGACGCAGCAGGTCGCCCTCCACCAGACTGCTGAATGGTTGGCCGCCCAGCAGACGATGGGCGACGGTGGTATAGAGACGGTCGAGGGCGTTGTCGGCCAGCAACAGGTGATGGACGCGCGGCCCGGTCGCCATGTAGATCGTCCGGTAGCCCAGTTCGCCCAGGGCGGCGATGGCCGCCGCGCCGGTGACGTCGCTCGGCCCGGCATCCACTACCCGCGCGCCTTCTTTCTCCAGTTTGCGCCGCCGCGCGGCGTCGGCCGCGGCGTGGGTGATGACGGTCACGCGCCGGCCGCCTTCGGTCTGAAACGGCGGGACGGGGAAATCGAGGCTGCCGCTGACGATAGCCAGGTCAGGATAGTCGGGCAGCCCGCGCTCGGCCCGCCAGCGACCGAGGTCGGCAAAGCGCGGTTCGTCGTAGACGCGCAAGATCTCCTGCGCCTTGCCCTCGGCATAGTCGCGCAGATAGCGCCCGCTGCTGATGATGACGTCGGCCTGCACGGCCAACTCCTGGAACAGCCGCCAATCGCGGTCGTTGGCCGTCTCCCTGGGAACCATCATGCCCTTGCCCTCCGGCCGGGGGATGGCGATGCGGCCATCGATGCTGGTGACGTAATTGGTGTAGACGAACGGCCGTCCCAATTGCTCGCTGTGGCGGCGGAGGTCGTGGCCCAGATAGAGGCCCTCCAGGGCGACCTCCTGGGTGGGCAACGGATAGAGTTGCCAGATGGTGTCGGTGGTCATCGTTCCTCCGTCGGGGTCTGATTCATGGCGATGTGGACGGCATACTCTGCCTGGCCCAATTGCAACCGAAAGCCGTCCTTGAGCATGTGGACGGCGGCCACCTGCACGTCATTGACCCAGGTGCGACGGCTGCCGAGGTCGTAGATGAGATAGCGGCCACTTTCGCGGCGGATCTCGGCGTGTTGCGGGGCGAGGCCGGGCAGCACCAGGTCATTGTCCGGCGCGCTGCCGATGCGGGTAACGTCGCTACGCAAGATCAGCCGTTCGCCACCGTCGCCGGCCGCGGCCAACCAGGCGGCGGGCGCGGGGCGAGGCGCGCCGGCCGTTTCGGGCTTGGGGCGGGGCGTGATGGGCGCGGGCGCCGGCCGGGGCGGGGGTGGGGCCGGTTGGGCCACGGCCCGCGGGACGGCGTCCAGGCCATTCAACGTCACCTCCACCCCGCCCAATAGGGCGGCGAAGAGGTTATAGACCAAAGCGCCCAGGAAGGCGGCCAGACCGGTCAGCAGCATCCCGGCGGCGGCCGTGCCCAGGGCAATGGCGATGACCAGCGCCCACTCCTGCGCGGCCAGCGCCGCCAATCGGGCCTGCGTCTCGGCCAGGGGCAGCGCCCCGGTCAGGTCGATGGTCACGTCCCCCGGCAGCGGCAACGGCAGGGCTAGTTGAAAACCGTCCAGCCACTCCCGCGCCCGCAGAATGGCCGCCCGCGCCAGCCAACCCAGCAGCGCCCCGGGCACGATCCATGCGCCCAGGCCAAGCAATAAGCCGTAGAGTAACGCCCCCAGGGGGCTAATCCGCCGAATCGCGTAGCGCATAGAGCTTTGTCATCCGTCTTGAGAACGATGAATAAATAGGGGCCATTCGGGTTACGGCATCTCCGCCGTCAACGACAACTGGGAGGCTTCCAACGTCGCCGCGCAGGCGGCCGGGGCGCAGCCATCCGCGCCCAGCAGCGCCAGGGAGATGGTGATCTGGCGCACGGCCACCGGGTCAACGTCGGGCAACGCGTCGGCTAACTCAGCGCCGAGGGCCAACTCCACCGCCTGCCAGCCGCTGGCCAGGGCACGCGCGACGACCGGCGCGTCCTCGTCGGGCAGCGGCCCCCGGCCCCAGAGCGCTGTGGCCGCGGCCGAGTCGTCGTGCCAGACCGACGCGCCCAGCGGCGCGCCGTCGGCATCCTCATAGCGCAGAATGAGCGCGCTACGCCCCTGGCCCGCCGCGCCGTCGAGCCGGACGCGCGCCCGAAAGACCAGACTCTCGACCGGGAAGGCCAGAACCACGCGCTGGGCCAGGTGCAAGACGCCCGCGCCGGATTGCTCCATATGCAGCGCGTTGTCGTCGGGCGCGTCAGTCAAGGGGCGCACCTCGACCGTGCCCGGGCTGTCCTCGCCCCCCTCGCGCGTCCAGCCGTTGACCCAATCATCGTCAAAGTCGCCGTTCTGGATGAAATTATCGTCGGGGCCGAAGGCAAACGTGGGGGTGATGACGACGCCGACCAGCGTCGCCAGCGGGGTGATCGTCGCTACGGTTGTCGGCTCATCCGTGGCCGTGGCGTCGGCGGGGCTAGTAGCCGTGTCGGGCGGCGCGGTCAGCGTGGCCGCCGCCGTTGGTTCGACGGCCGTCGGCTCAGCAATGACCGCAGCTTCGGCGGTCACGGCCGCCGTGGGCAGCGTCGCGCTCGTCGTAGTGCTGGACAGGCGGGCCAGCGGCAATACCAACAGGAACACGGCGGCCACGCCCAAAGCGAGAAGCAACAGGCAACCCACTAACCAGGGCCAGACACGGCGGCGCGGCGCGGGCGCGGCCGGGGGTGGCGGGCCGGGTTGGGCGAGTGGTTCCGCGGGGCGCGTTGGCTCCACCGGGCGCGGTTGCGGTGGCGGGGACGAAGCCGAGGGGCGCGGCGGCGGGGCGGCAGGCCGCGGCGCGCTTTTCGACGGCGGCACGGCCGGGGCCGACGGCTCCAGCAGGGCCAGGCATATGGCGCAAATGCGGGTTCCGGGTCGATTTGGGTGTCCGTTGGGGCAATAGACGGGTTCCATTCACCAATCCCCTTAAAGGCCGCCGATTAATAGGCAGCGGGCGACGGCCGGCCTCAGCCGGTTCTGAAGCGCATCAAGACCCGGCCCAGCCGAATCTCATCCCCGTCGGCCAGGTCATGGGCCATACCGACGGCGATCTTCTGTTTATTAACGAACGTATAGTTGACCGAGTTCAGGTCTTCGATAGCGTATTTGTCGCCGTGGCGACTGATCTGGGCGTGGCGGCGCGACACGCCGCCCTCTTCGCCGCCAAACGGTACTAGATCGACATCGGGGAAGCTGCCGCTGACGGGATCGAGGCGGCCGATGACGTAGGTATCCTGTTGCGGCGGGAGAATGAGCGCGTTGCCGGTGGGCAGGATGAGTAGGCGCGGCTGGGGCAGCGCTTCGGCCGGCGAAACCGGGGGATCGGCCGGCCGTTGCCCCGGTTGGGGGTAACCCGGCGCGGCGGGCAGCGCCTGGCCGCAGGCGTCGCAAAATAGATCCGCGACGTTGACCGTCGCCCCACAGTTGGGACATTGGTCGGGCGTATTCGCGACCGGCGGGGCCACGGCATTCAACGGCGCGCCGCAATTGTCGCAAAATGCCGCGCCCATCACGATCGGCGCGTTACAATTCGGGCAGGTGTTCGTGCTCATATCGTTTTTCCTTACCATCTTGACGCCGCCTGGGTTGACCCACCGCATGTGGGCCGACGACAGGCAGGGGCGTCGGGCTAGAGCGCCTGTAACTCCACCAGTACGACGGTGCAGTTGTCCTCGCCGCCGGCCTCGTTGGCGGCATCGACCAGCGCCACGCAAGCGGCCTGGGGCGAAGACGCGCTCAGCACCAGTCCGTGAATCATCCCATCGGCGATCATGCCGCTCAGCCCGTCGGAGCAGAGCAGCAAGCGGTCGCCGGGCAGCAGGCGCACCGTACGCAGATCGACAACGACCTCGGGCTGATCGCCCACGGTGCGGTAGATCACATTGGCGTTGGGATGGGCGCGCGCTTCCTCGCGGCTGATCTGGTTGGCGATGACCAGACTCTCGACCAATGAGTGATCGACGGTCAACTGTTCGATGCGCCCGGCGTTGATCAGATAGACGCGGCTATCGCCCACGTGGGCCACCGTGGCTTGTTCGCCCTGGAGCAAAACCGCCACGACCGTTGTGCCCATGTCGTAGCCCGCCTCGCGCGCCCATTCGTATATCTCCTCATTACAGGCCTGAATCGCCGCCGTCAGCCACGCCCCGCCGTTGAACGGTTCCTCGGCGGCCAACATGGCGGGCAACAGTTCGGCGGCGCGGCGGGCCAGACCGTTCACCAGCATCCCGCTGGCGATCTCGCCGCCCTCGTTGCCGCCGATGCCGTCGGCCACCACGAACAGACCCACCGGCCGGCTGACCGAGCGATTGCTCCACGCCCCTTCCAGCACGAGAAGGCTGTCCTCATTCGACTCGCGCAGACGGCCGACGTCGGTGTGGCGGCCGACGTGGACATCCAGATTAGGGCGCGCCCGGAGGGTGTCGGCGTCCTCGGCCGCGGCCAGTTCCGGCCATGAGGGATTAAAAGGCATGGTGGGCGCGTTGTCGCTGTGGGCGCTTAGGTCGTGGGTCAGCTCCCGGCCGCACATCGCGCAGAAGTTAGCCCCCCGGCGATTGGGAAAGCGGCAGTTGGGACAGGTAGACACGTTCATGGAGTTGCCTTACGGCGAACATTGTAGCCCTGAAAACGCACATTCGCCAAAATGAAAGGGATGCCATATGATTTGCCCTCATCCGGGATTCACCAACCCGGCGGCCTGTAGACGCTCCTTCCACCATCGGCCGCCGTTCAATCAGAGGGAATAGAAGATGGACGATTCCACCAGACAGCAACAACTGATCGCGCTGCTGCGCGAAGCGGGCGAGGCCCACCACGAGGCTTACCGCGACACGGATGGGGCCCACCCCGACTGGCCGCTGTGGTACGCCGAGTTTCTGCGCGAACGGCTGGGGGCGCTGCTCGAGGCCCGCTTCACCACGAGTGAGCTGGTCTATCTGCTCGTCTCGCTCGACCGCGAGGTGCAACGGCGTGCGCCGGGCGGCAATTGGCAGGCTTACTATGCCCGCGCCTTGCTGGAGCGCTACGGTTAAACGTGCCCAGACCTGACAGGTTGGCCGGCAGGAGCCGGCCGGAAAACCTGTCAGGTCTAGAACTCAGGAGAATAGCGATGTTCGACCAACGCGAGCGACGAGAATTGGAAAAGCGCGTCAAGGAACAAAACCGCCTGCCGCCCGGCCAATCGGCGACCATTAAATTCCCCGTTCTCCACTATGGGCCGGTGCCGAAGGTCAATCTGGACCGTTGGGATTTTCGCGTGCTGGGGCTGGTCGTCGCAGAGCGCCGCTGGTCGTGGGCCGAATTCAACCAGTTGCCGCGTACAAAGGTGACGCTCGACATCCATTGCGTCACGCGCTGGTCGAAGTTCGATACGGTCTGGGAGGGCGTGGCCGTGCGCACGCTGGTGCAGGAGGGGTTCATCCGGCCGCGACCCGAGGCGAAGTACGTCATCCAGCATTGCGAATACGGCTATACCACCAATACGCCGATCGCCTTCGTCATGCAGGAGGGCTTCATCCTGGCGACCCACTTCGACGGGCAACCGCTCACGCCGGATCATGGCTACCCACTGCGCGGCGTGGCCGGCGTCATCGCCGGGCAGCGGGCCGACGACAAATATTTCTGGAAGGGCGGCAAGTGGCTACGGGCGCTGGAGTTTCGCGCCGACGACCAGCCGGGCTTCTGGGAGCGCAACGGCTACCACAATCAGGCCGACGTCTGGCGCGAGCAGCGCCACGGCTGGCCTGGCTTCTGAACCAACCCCAGCAACCTAATCCGCCCTGGGATAGCCATAGAGCCACCAGTATGGATCGGGCGGATAGGCGGGCGTGAGCACCGGCGACCAGATAAACTCGCCGGGCATCCAGCGCGCCACCAGACGGCGATCCAGGGCAGCGATGTCGGTCAGGATTTGCTCCGGCAGCCGGAAGGGCGACTCGCTCAGCTTGGCGGTCAACTCGCTGATCACGACGCGCGTATCGGCCAGGTAGTTGTAGCGCCCCTTGTCGGCCGCCAGCCGGTGGGATACGGTCAGATCGCGCAGATAGACCGTCCATTCGCGCAGGCGAGCGCCGATCTCGCTCATGGCGCGCTCCTCGAAGCGCACAATTTGCCCGCTGATGGTGGCATCGTAGGCGGCATTGGCCGCCGTCAGCGCGGTCAGTTCAGCCTCGTGCAGCAGATAGGCCAACACACCTAGCCGCCGCCGGCGCATTAAATAGCCGCCGATCGTCAGCAAGGGCATGTCGCCGCGCCCCATATCCCACCAGACGGCATCGCTTTTCAGGTAATCGCCCATCCCGGCGGCCATCCTCTCCAGAATCGCCAGATCGTGCTTGAGCAGATCGTGTTCGGCCATGTCATTTTCCTTCAATATTTCAATGACCATCACACCCATCCTTGGAATAGACGGCCGGCGGACGGCGCCATATCGTCTACTCCCTCTGTTTACAGTATAAGCGATTGGCTCCGGGCCGGGCATGTGGCAGATGTCACCTCTTTAAGGCGATAAACGTCATGGATCGTCCCCTGTGGCGGTTTGACGAGGGTAATGATTCTGCTATAGTGCGCAGCCATGTGGCGTTTCCGGGTGGCCCGCGTTTTTTTCACGTTTGTCCAGAGGCTTCTGTGTCGCCTGCGCGTGAGCGGCCACGAGCATATCCCCGCCGCCGGCCCCTACATTCTGGCCGTCAACCATCTGAGCACGGCCGACATCGGCATCGTCTTCGTCGGCTTTCCGGTGCAGCCGTGGCGCTACTTTGCCGGGGAAAAATGGGCCAAACATCCGATCTGGGGGCCGCTCATGTCCTGGCTGGGAGTCATCTTCATCAACCGGGGCACGGTCGACCGGCGTGCCCTGCGCGAGGCGCTGACCGCGCTGGAAGACGGGCATGTCTTCGCCCTGGCCCCGGAAGGCACACGCAGCAAGGTGGGAGCGATGCAGCCGGCCAAAGATGGCGCGGCCTTTCTGGCGTCGCAGGCCGGCGTGCCCATCCTGCCCGTCGGCATCAGCAACACCGACGTCCTCTTTGCCCATACGCGCCGCTTGCGCCGGGCCACCATCACCATGCGCATCGGCCGGCCGTTCAGCCTGCCCGACGTGGGCCACCGGCCGCGCGGCCATGATCTCACCGATTACACGACCCTCATTATGACCCACATCGCCGCGCTGGTGGAGCCGCGCCATCGCGGCGCGTATGGCGATACGCCGGCCCTGAACACCCTGTTGGCCGGCCAAGACCCCTGGCCCTATTGCCGCTCGGCTATCGATACCACCTCCATCGATTAAATAGATAATCTGTTCGGAAATCTTTAAGGCAAACCTATTGCGCTCCCTATTACCCCATGTTATAATGCGCACTCCTAACCAAATAGGCTACTGTATTGGTAGATAACCCCCATATATGGGGGTCTATGGGAAAGCCTGGTGAGGAGCCACAGGCCACAATTTACTGCGAGGAGGTATTGATAATTATGTCCGCGTCCACGTCCGTCGCTCCTGCCACCAAAGAATCAACACTCACCCTGCCTGAAAACAGCCTGGCCGTGCTGCGTCGCCGCTATCTGCGGCGCGGGCCGGACGGCCAGCCGATCGAGACCGTCGAGGAGATGTTCCGCCGCGTGGCCCATCACNNGAGGCCGATCACGGCGGCGACGTGGCCGCCACGGAAGAGACGTTCTACAAGCTGATGACCGAGCTGCGTTTCTTCCCCAACAGCCCGACCTTCACCGGCGCGGGCACACCCCTCGGTCAATTGGCGGCTTGCTTCGTGCTGCCCATCGCCGACGACATGGGCCGCGACCCGGCCGGCATCTTCCAGACCTTGCGCGACGCGGCGCTCATCCAGCAAACGGGCGGCGGCAACGGCTTCGCCTTCTCGCGCCTGCGGCCGAAGGACGACCACGTGAAATCCTCGGCCGGCAAGGCCACCGGGCCGGTCGGCTTTTTGCGCGTCTACGATCAGGCCTTCGGCGAGATCGCCCAGGGCGGCACGCGCCGCGGGGCCAACATGGCCGTGCTGCGCGTCGATCACCCCGATATATTCGAGTTCATCTCCTGCAAGGCCAGCGAATACGCCATCACCAATTTCAATATCTCCGTCGGCGTCACCGACAAATTCATCCAGGCCGTGAAGGACGACGCCGATTTCGACCTGATCAATCCCCGCGACGGCCGGGTATGGCGCACGGTGCGTGCGCGCGACCTGTTCGACGAGATCGTCAAGTATGCCCATCGCAACGGCGAGCCGGGCGTGCTTTTCCTGGACGCGGCCAACCGCTCCAATCCGGTGCCCCATCTGTACGAACTGGAAGCGACGAACCCCTGCGGCGAACAATGGCTCGGCCCCTACGAGAATTGCTGCCTCGGTTCGATCAACCTCGGCCGGCACGTAACCGCCGACGGCAAAATCGACTGGGAATTACTGCGCCGCTCAACCGAGGAATCGACCCTCTTCCTCGATAACGTGGTGACGGCCAACGCCTACGTGCCGGCCGTGCCCCAACTGCGCGAGGCAGCCCTCAATGCCCGGCGTATCGGCCTGGGCATCATGGGCCTGGGCGATCTATTCTATCGCGTCGGCGTGCGCTATGGCAGCGAGGAAGGGCAGGCCCTGGCCGGGGCCATCTTCGAGTTCATCCGCTACCACTGCCTGCGGACCGGCGTCGATCTGGCCCGTGAGCGCGGCCCGTTCCTGGCGATTAGCGGCAGCATCTACGACCCGCAAAACTTCCGCTGGTCGGCCCCCAAAGCCACGGTGAAGAGCCGCAAGAGCTTCGGCCGCCCGGCGCTCGATTGGCCCGGGTTGGTGGCCGACATCAAAACCCACGGCCTGCGCAACGCGGCGCAGACCACCGTGGCCCCCACCGGCACCATCGCCACCGTGGCCGGCATCGAGGGCTACGGCTGCGAGCCGGTCTTCGCCCTGGCCTACGTGCGCCACGTCAACGACAACGGCAAGGATTTGCAATTGCAATATACCAGCCCCCTGTTCGAGGAGGCGCTGCTGGCCGCCGGGCTGGACGAGGCCACGCGCGACGAGATCATCGCCGAGGTCAATCGTGTCGGTAGTTGCCAGCACGTCGACAAATTGCCCGCCCGCCTGCGCGATACGTTCGTCGTCTCGTCCGACATCACGCCCGACGAGCACGTGCGGATGCAGGCCGCCATCCAGGCTTTCGTCGATAACAGCATCTCCAAGACCTGCAATTTCCCGGTGGGGGCGACGCCCGAAGACGTGGCCGAGGCCTACATGCTGGCCTGGGAGCTGGGCTGCAAGGGGCTGACCGTCTACGTGACCGGCTCGCGCGAGACGGTGACGCTGGAGACCCACGCCACCAAGGACGCCAAGGCCAAGGCCGACCAGGCGGCGGCCGAACCGGCCAAACAATTGACCATCTGGCGCGAGTCGAAGAAGCCGCGCAGCCGCGTCCTGCAGGGCGAGACCAGCCGCATCTCCACACCCCTGGGCGCGACCTACGTGACCGTCAATCACAACGGCGACGGCCAGCCGTTCGAGGTCTTCATCCAGACGGCCAAGGCCGGCAGCGACACGGCCGCCGTCTCCGAGGCCATCGGCCGGCTCATCAGCTATCTGCTGCGGTTGGCCTCGCCCGTGTCGCCGCGCGACCGGCTGAAGGAGATGGTCAACCAGTTGAGCGGCATCGGCGGCGGGCGGCCGTTGGGCTTTGGGCCGCAGCGCGTGTTGTCGCTGCCCGACGGCGTGGCCCAGGTGTTGGATGACTTCCTCAACCGCTCGGCCGAGGAGCCGGAAACGGCCTATACCAACGGCAACGGTAACGGCCACGGCGCGCCGGTGCTGGTCCAGACGGACGCCGCCCACGCCACCGTGACGGCCCGCACGGTCGGCGACCTGTGCCCCGAATGCGGCAACTCGTCGCTGATCAATGAAGAGGGCTGCCGCAAGTGCAATAGTTGCGGCTACAGCGAGTGCTAGGTTCTAGGGGTTAGGTTCTAGGTTCTAGGGGAAGAGTGCTCTGCCCTAGAACCTAGCCCCTAACCCCTAGAACCTATTCCCTAGCCCCTAGAACCTAGCACCTAGAACCTGTTATGAAGCGCATCTACGAGCAGTACGCGCCCGACGAGCAGGTGGAGATCATCTTCACCAATCGCGGTGAAGAGGAATGGCAGCCTGCTCTCATCGTGCGGCGCGAGCCGCCGGGCATTTGGGTGCGGACGGCCGACGGGCGGGAGTGGTTTATGACCAACACCTACCGCATTCGCCCGGCAGCGGAACGGCCGCCCGCTGAGTTGCCATAGCGCGGGCGGCCGTATTTGCTGGCGATCCGTTTGCCGGCGAACTCCCGCCTCAGGGAGCTTGTTGCCGGCCTTCGAATGTCATCCCCGGCTGACCGGCTTTTTCACTCACAGTCACTTCCACCCGCTCGTCCTGAAAATAGAAGTGAAACGCCATCTGATCGTTCGAGAGGACGCCGTTGTACTCCATCACAAAGGTCTGCGGATCCGTCCATGCGCCCCGGAAGCCGACCTGCCGGCCGTCGCCGTCGGGCATAACGCTGAAGCGATAGACGTCGTCCAGGCCGATCAGCAGAGGCACGGTGAGGTCGCCGGCCACCAGCCGGCCGGAGGCTTCGGCCGAGTCGTCGAAGGTGAGGCTCATCGTATCCAGCCGCAGGCCGTTCGGCTCAAAGCCGTAGGTCTTGCCGGAAATGGCGCGAGCCACGTCGGGCAGGGGTGGGGCGGGGCTAGGCGTGGGCGGTTGGCCGACGGCAGCCGTGGTCGCCTCTAGCCGGGCGACGCCTTCCGGGTTGGCCGGCAGCGGGTTCTCCATGTCGGCGAAGGTCGCCAGCAGCGAATCAGCGATCTGCTCGATGTCGAAGCCGCCGCCGGTGGTGACGACGATCAACTCCTGGTCGGGCAGGACGATGATATATTGCCCCAGCCGGCCGTCGGCGCGGAACACGCCCGGCATGTCGGGCGACAACCACCAGCCGTAGCCATAGGGGTCTTCATCGGCCGGAGGATCGATCTGGACAGCCGTAGCCGCCTCGACCCACTCGCGGGAAACGATCTGTTGGCCCGCCCACTGCCCCTTTTGCTGAAACAGCAAACCGATCTTGGCCATATCCTGTGGGTAGAGCGACAGATCGCCCCAACCATCGTAATAGCCCTGCGGGTCCTGCTCCCACGTGGCGTCACGAATGTTCAGCGGCGCGAACAGGTAGCGTTGGGCGAAGTCGAGCGCGGTCATCCCAGTCGCCTTTTGCAGGATGGGCGACAGCAGGTGGATAGCCGGGCTGCAATAGACGAAGTTGCTGCCCGGTTCCCAGGCCACGGGCCGATCGAGCGCGAACTGGACGTAATCCGGGCTGGCCTGCATGAGTTCGTTGCTGTCTCCGTCCCGGCCGTCGCGGACGCAATTAAGGCCGGAGGTCATGCCGACCAGATGGCGCACCGTGATCTGTTGCTTGGCCTCGTCGAGGTTGGCAATCGTGCGGTCGGGGAAGAACGAGACCATCTTGTCATCCAGGCTCAGCTTGCCCTGATCGACGGCGATGCCGATCAGCGTCGTCATCACGCTCTTGGTGACCGAAGCCACGTCGTGGACGGTCTGGCCGTCATAGGGGTAGAAAGCAGCGTCGGCGACGACGTAGCCGTTGCGGATCAACATCAGGCTATGGATGGGGATGCCATGCTCGCGCCAGGCGAGCATGGCGTCGGCCAGCTTGTCGGAATCGATCCCTTGCGCTTCTGGGGCGCTGGTCTGCCAGCCGTCGGTGGGCCAATAATCAGGCGCAGCGGGCGCGGCACTCTCCCTCAGCCGGGGGATCACGACCAGGGCCAGCAGCGTCACCAAGACGCCGACGGCCACGACGCCAACTATCCAGCCGGCGTTACTTCTCTTCCTTTTCTGCTTGTGTCCAATCGTGTGTTCCATGACAATGCTCCTCATTCGCACCAAGGGCCTCGATGAGCGCCGCGATAGGCGCGCCTTTCACGACGAAAGCATCCACGCCGGCTTCGGCCGCCCGGCGGCGGGCGACCTCATCCCCGTGGATGGTCAGGGCGACGACGCGGCAGGCGGGGCATTCGGTCTTGATCGCCGCCGCCGCCCGATAGCCGTCCATGACCGGCATCTCCAGATCGAGCAGCACCGCCGCCGGCCGCAGCGCAGCGACCAGCCGCACGGCTTCCAGACCATCGGCTGCTTCGCCGACGACTTCGACGTCGCCCGCCAGGGGCAGAATGGCCCGCAGTTCCCGGCGCACCTGGCGCCGGTCGTCGGCAATGATGATACGCATACACAGACAGTATGCCGCCTGGCGCGGCCGGGCGCATCGGCCGGCCGGCCGGTTGCGAATTGTTCTCGAGGAGGATTATTGCCTTATTCGGAAGGAGGAGGGCGCAACTGGGCAATGAGAGAACGCAGTTGTCCCAGGGCGGCGGCGGTCAGCTGCTGCAGGCGGTCGAGCTGCTCAGGGACACGGGCCGGGTCGCGTCGCAGGAGGAGGCGAGTGGCCTGGCTGGTCAGGCGGATAGAGAATATGGATTGGCTGACTGAATCGTGCAATTCGCGGGCCAGCCAATTGCGCTCGCGGGCGGCGGCCAGCGCTTCGGCCCAGCCGGCATACGCTTCCAATTGCCGGTGCGCCGCCTGAAGCTCGGCCAACAATCGCTGGCTCTCGTCCCGGTCGCGTTGCATTTGCGCCCCCAGACGCTCATAGGACAGGAGAAAGGCCACGGCGGCCATCAGGAGCAGGCTGAAGGCTAACCCTTCCGCCCAGCCCAGAGCTAGGATCATCGCCAGATTGAGGCACGCGGCGAACAGCGCCAGCCAGATCGCCGCCGGCCGGGGTGGGAAGGTTGGCCACGCCTGCAAGCTGAGAGGGATGTAGAGCACCTGGAGAACGTCCAGGAAAGGGTGTTGGCCGGCCAGGGCCAGCAGAACGACCGTTTGGGCCGGGAAGTAGAACAGCCGGAAGCGGGTGAAGCGCGCCGATAGCGCCGGTTCGGCCATATAGAGCAAACCAAAGACAGCCAGCAGGGCGAAGACGGTTGGGCCGGCCGGCTGATCCCGGTAATACAGGAAGGCCCGGGCGACGACCACACCCAGGATGACCAGACCGATCCAGGTCGAGTTTAGGGCCATGCCCCCAGTAGCCTTAGCGCGGCCGGCGGGCCGGGGCGAGCCGTTCACCCGGCCTCCTGCGGCCGGCGCTCGGCGACGCTAATGCGCGTACCCCGGCCGTGGCCGGAATCGATCGCCAGGTCCCAGCCGATCTCCCGCGCCCGATCGGCCATGCCGGCCAGACCCAGGTGGCCCGGTTCGGCCAGTGCCGCCGGGTCAAAACCCGGCCCATCGTCACAGATTTCCAGATGGGCGGCGCCCTCTAGCGCCAGCCGGACGGCGGCCCGCCCCGTGCCGGCATGGCGGGCCACGTTGTTGAGCGCCTCCAAAGTGATGGCATAAAGGCCAATCGCCACCGGGGTGGGCAACGTCCCCTCGCCGTTGATCTCGAGCGAGACTTGCAACCCGTCCTGGGCCGGCCGCTCGGCCGCCAGCCGGCGCAGCGCCGCCGGCAAATCCGCGGCGGCGGGGCGGCGGTCGAGATGGGCCACCAGCGCCTGAATTTCGGTCATGGCCCCGGCGGCCAGCTCCTCCAGTCGCTCCAGTTGACCCGCCACCCGGCTTGGCTCGCGGGCGAACAGCAGGGCAGCCCCCTGCGCTGTCAGATTCATGCTGAAGACGGTTTGGGTGACCGAATCGTGAAGCTCGCGGGCCAACCGGCCGCGCTCCCCCTCGGCGGCCATCTCCTCGGTTTGGGCTACGTACCCGCGCAACCGCCGGTGGGCCGCGCCGAGTTCGGCCATCAGGCGTTGGTTGCGGCGGCGGGCCGCCGCCGCCCGCTGCACNNCTGCACCTGGTGGGCGTAGCCGCCGAACAAGCAGCCCACCCCGCCATAGAGAGCGGCCATGATGACGCCGAACAGGGGGCCTTGGTCCGAGCGCGCCAGGGCGATGGCCGTCACCAGTGAAAACAGGCCAATCGCCACAAAGCCCCACCGCCGGCCGAAGAAGAGCACCGCCTCCATACCCAGCAGAAGAAACAGGTTGCCGAAGAAGTCTTCGGTTGACGGGATGAACAACAGGGCGATCACCAGACCGGATTGCGCCAGGAGGTAGGCCAGCGGCAGGGTGATCCCGCGCGGCGATGGTACGTCGTCGCCCGGCGGCCACCGAGCCGACCTGCGCCGGATGAACCACGGGCCGGCGCCGAGCAGCAACCCAAAGGCCGCCAGCAGGGCCACGACCAGGGGTAACTGCGCATCGTCGGCAAACACGACGAGAGCGCGCAGGAGCACAGCGGCGTAGATCAGGTAGACCCCGACGGTGCGGATCACGGCTTGTTGGCGGCCAGACCGTGGCGCAGGGCATAGATGGCCGCCTGCGTGCGGTCGGTCAATTGCAGCTTGTCGAGAATGGCGCTGACGTGACTTTTGACCGTCGTCTCGCCGATGACCAGTTCGGCGGCGATCTCACGATTGCTGAGGCCGCCGGCCAACAGGCGCAGCACTTCGCGTTCGCGCCCGGTCAGGGAGTCGGCCATCGGCTCTCGGTCGCCGCCGGTCACGGGCGCGGCTTCGGTCACGGCGGCCACGAGTTTCCGGCCGGCGTCTGGATAGAGCTGGAACCAGCCCAATTGAGCGGAGCGGATGGCCCGCGCCAGATCGTCGGGCCTCACGTCCTTCAGCAGATAACCGTGGGCGCCGGCGCGCATGGCCGGGAAAATCCGGGCCTCCTCGCCGAAACTGGTCAGGATGATGATCCGCGCCCGAGGTGCGCGGGCGACGATCTCCGGAATGGCGGTGATGCCATCCATGACCGGCATCACGAGATCGAGGAGGACGACGTCGGGCTGGAGACGAGCCGCCAGTGTCACGGCTTCGGCCCCGTCGGCCGCCTCGCCCACGACCGCAATGGGCGGGCCGGGGGCGTTGTCCTGCAATTCCAAAAAGGTGCGCAGCCCCTGGCGCACGACCTCGTGATCGTCCACAATCAATACCCGGATCGGGGATGATTGCGCCGCGGGTGAATCAGCCATTGCCATCTACCTCCCGCCACCACGCTGGGCCGGGCCGGAGTAAGCGGTGGCCGCGGCCCGGTATCGATAGTATGCAATAGCCGTGTGGGAATAGATAGTGACGAATGTAACGAAGTCGGGACGCGAATATCACTACCGGCCAGTAACGCGCCGGTCGCTCCCCTGGCGAAGCGACCGGCGCGCCACGTCTGACTATTCGCCCACGAAGTCGGCCACGGTCGTGTCGCGCTCCGTCACCCCATTGATCAATTGTGATACCGCCGTATCGAACTGCGTCTCCTCGCCGGCGGCGACGATGAACGGCCGCAACATCCCGGCCAATGCCTCGATCCGCGCCGTCAGCGCCGTCGCGTCGAACGATTCGCTCGCCTGGGCCACGTAGGCCAAGTACTTCTCATTGTAGACCGGATCATCCAGCAGGAAGCGGATGAGCGGCCACTCCTCGCCCACGTCGGCGCGATCCAGCGAGACCGAGCGCCCCATGCCGCCCTGGCCACCCGGCTCGCCCTGGCCGCCCGCCTCGCCCTGGCCGCCCGGCTCGCCCTGGCCGCCCATGTCGCCCCGGCCGCCGCCGCCCACACCCAGGGTCATGTTATGATCCCAGGGCAGCCAGACAAGTTGGCCGGTGGCGGGGTCGTTGTAGAGGTAGAAGTTGTGGGCCATGGAACCGTAGGTATCCCAGTTCTGGACGACGGCGCTGACCGCCAGCCAGTTGAGGAAAGTATCCACGTCGAACACCGCTTCCAGCCCGGCGCGCCACTGCGCCGGGTCGGTCGTGCGCGTCGTGGCGTGCAGGGCGGTATAGAGGGCCTCGATGTCGCTCCAGTCGGCCTCGTCCTCGTTGTTCTCCTTCTCGAAGCTCTCGGCGATCTGCTCGAAGGTGCCTTCGGCCAGGCTGACGCCCGCGCCGTCTCCCTCGTAGATGTTGCCGCTGTCGTCGTCAAAGGCGTTGGCGATGACCGTATCGTCGACCACCTCGACCACGGTGTAAATGCCCAGATTGACCGGCCCTTCGCCGTAATCAAGGGTGATGTTGTAGAACGCCGTCTCTCCGGCCACCAGCCCGGCCTCTTGCATCAGATCATAGGTCAGTCCCTCGCGCAGATAGGTATCATCGCTGAAGCCGTTGGCCAGCGACAACGCCTTGAAGCCGAAAAAGCGCTGGTTGTCGATTGCGGGATTGTCGTCCTCGAACTCGTCAAAATCGAACTTCAGCGGCAGCTTGAGCGAGCCGCTGTTCCAGGCGCTGGTCAGCGACGAATTGCCCTTGTAGCGGATGCCGACATTGGTCCAGGTGTTGCCCTCAAAGGTGATGGTCGCCGGAACCCACATGGGCGTCTCACTGACCATATCGATGGGGCCACCCGCGCCGCCCGGCCCACCGCCGCCCGGCCCACCACCGGCCGGCGGCTCGAACCCTTCCGGCGGCTGCATCTCGGCCGGCGGCGTGCCATCCAGGGTGGGTAGTTCCATGCCCTCCGGCGGCGCCATGCCTTCCGGCGGGTTGAAGTCGCCGCCCGGCCCCATCCCCTGGCCCGTGCCCGGTTCGCCGAGGATATCGGTCAGGTCGGCTTGCATGGCCGCCCAATCGTCGGGGGCGATGGTGATGGTGATTTCGTTGACCTTGTCCTGGGGGAAGACGACCGCGTAGTTGGGATCCACGTCGTTGCTGTGGGTCTCTTCCGTCCAACCGGCGGGCCGGGCGACTTCTTCTTCCTCGGCGTCGCCCGTCGCGGTATCGGTAACGGCCTCAGCCGCCGCGGCCGGTTGGGTCGCGGCGGCTGTGCCGGCTGTGCTCTCGGTCGCCGTCCCGGTCGAACAGGCGACCAGCAGCGACGAGAGCAACAGGGTGAATAGGGTGATGATTTGTTTTCTCGGCAAAGTAAGCTCCTCTCAATATTTATGCGTTTTGTTTGACCAACTGCACCGGCGTCGCCTGGGCTACCCGTGGCTCGTCGTAGTAAACCATCAGTTCGGCCGTGTCGTGGAGAAAGTCGATCCGTCGCACTTCCACCCGCTCCACCGGCAGGCCGGTGCGCTCGCGCAGGTCGGCCAGCAGGCGATCCTGATTGGCCGGGGTGATGAGTTCCACCCGGTCGTA
>CXWJ01012137.1_pt1 | contig 18113 bp, 16 predicted proteins | sample 590841 | NCBI WGS metagenome assembly CXWJ01 (sample SAMEA3498367, study PRJEB10139) | wastewater metagenome | biome: wastewater treatment plant; material: activated sludge | place: Austria | collected 2015-01-21 | reverse complement strand
ATTCATCCCGTCCCATCCCCCGCCACTCCCGCCAGCTTAACCGCAGCGCCCCCGCGTTGTAATGAATCAGCCCCCCGCTCAACAGCAGCAGCAACACCCGCACCACCGCCCCCCGCTCGGCCAATCCCACCTCCGGTGCCATACTCAGCCACACGTAACACCCGGCCAACGCCAGCAACGTCGTCGCCACCCCCAGCGCCAGCGCCGGCTTATACTCGATCACCCCCCGCCGCTGCTGCCACCGGAAGACGACCAGAAACGACCCGGCCGCCCCCGTCAGCGCCATCGCCACCAACCACGCCGGCATCACCTCATAGATTCTCAACAGCATCTGTCACCCCACCTCGTCCATATTCACAATGATCCACGCCGTCAAATCGGCCGTCACCGGCCCCCAGCTACCCGACGTGCTCACCCGCAGCGTAATCTCCTCTCCCGCCGCAAATAACACCTCGCCCGCCGGCCGCGTCTCCATCTCCGTCTGGCGCGCGTCCCCGTCAATCACCGCCTCCAGACCCGTCGACGACCCATCCACAAACACCCGCACCGTGCAGTTCCCACCCGTTCGCTGCTCGCTCATCTGTACGCCCAGCGCCACGACGCTTCCCCCGACCGCCGGCCGCAATCCCGTCTGCCACCCCGTCCCAAACCGCCCCAGCGCCACGTTACTCAGCGCCGCTACCACGTCCTGCAACCCCCACCCATCGAAGACCAACTGCTGAAACGGCCGCACGAACCCACTCCGCGCCGCCGTCGTCGACAACATCCCCTGCTCCACCGACTCCGTCTGCCGGCTCAACCGGTTGAGGTCGCTCACAATCGTCCCGCCCAGAAAATCTCCCAGCAGCGACCCGCCCTCGAATACCCGTCGTGGCCTCTGCCTCATCGCACTTCCTCCAACACCAGGTCTGTAACCCCGTTGGCCGGAATAAACTCCCGCCCCAACACCCGATACAGCCCCCGAATGCCCTGCCAGTCATACGACGGCAACACGCACATCACCGCGTCCCCCACGTCGTACTCGCCAAACCGCCCCGGCCTGTCGTCCGTCACCGCCAACCCCAGCACCCGGCTCGGAGCGGCCGTCTCGTCCAGCCGCTTGGCGATTGTCTCATCCAGCGTGCTCTGGAAGATCACCCCCGACCGCACCTCAAAATCCTCCCGCCGCCCATAGCGCCGAATACTCTCCTCATCGGCCGCCTCGGCATAGACCCGGTCGTCCTCTCCCCAATCGCTCCCCTCGCCCGCCATATACCAGGCGTTGACGATGTTATCCTCCACCCGGAACCGCACGTCCGATACATTCTGGTTCTCCACCAGCGCCACGTTCGGCTTCTGCTCGCCCCTCGTCCCATACAGGTTCAATTCAAAGACGATGTACCCCGCCTCCTCCCTGGCCGACACGTCAAACGACTCGGCGCTCAAATTCTCCACCAGGCTATCCCGCAGCGCGTCCCCCAGTGACTTGTAGTGGTACTCCGGGAAATGCCCCGACCCGCCGCCCCAGATAGCCCCCGGCCGCACCCCGGTCGGATACACCGCGTCCGCCTCCGCCAACAACGCCAGCGCGATAGCCCCCACCGTCGCGTTGTCAAACCGCCGCTGCCGCCCCGTCCGCCGCCGATACAGCAGTTCCTCGCCGCTATACGCCTGGAAGAGCACCTCAGCCTCATTCCACTCATACGGGCTGCCGATGATCCCGCCCCACGGCGGCAGGCCGTTGTCGAATTGCAGCAGCACCCGATTGCCGAACCGCAGATACTCCTCCTGCAACTTCTCATCCGTCCGCGCCAGCGCAAACGCCATCTGCCCCACCGCGTTAAACCGCCAGCTCGCCCGCTGCACATTCGGCCGCAAACGAGCCAGCACCCGCCCGTTCTGGTCGCCAATCAGACACAGGATCGTCACCCCCGCCGGCGCCAGCGAAGCGATGACCGCCAGCGCCACCAACGGCCCCCGATAGGCCGTCCGGTGCCGCCGGTCATACTCATCCGCCCCGCCGTCCGGCCGCGGCATCGTCCGCGGCCCCCGGATCAACCGTTGCGCGCTGCGCCTCTTGTTCTCCGAATCAATCCCCATCCCGAACTCTTATCTCTTCACTCGTATTTCGTATTTCGTATCTCAACGCGTCGCTCGTCACTCGTCATTCGTCACTACGAAAACTTGCCGCTCGTAAACGCCGACCCATCCTCATTCAATGTCGCCGTCCCCACGTCGGCCGTATCCGCGTCATTCCGCACCCGATCCTGGTTCGAAGTCGTGACCCGCTTATTCCGCGCCATCATAAACAACCACCCGATCTTGTCCTTCAGGCTGCTCGTCGCCCCCGGCACCACCCCCGGCTCCGCGTAGCTATCCACACTCAGCGCGTCCACCACTTCCGCGTTCACCTGCCCCGCCGTCAACGTCGATAGCCCCGCCTGCATCTCCGCCACCGCATCCGCCGCCAGCGCCGCCGCGTTCACCGCGTTCGCTGCCAGCGTCATCGCCGAGCCGACAGCGGCCGGGTTCGCCGGCAAGTTGTTGACCTTCGCCAAAATCGCCGCAATTTCCGTATCGACGGCCGCCAGGATCGCCGCCACCTCCGTGTCCAGGTAGCCCGCAATAGCCGCCAATTGCGCATCAATGTCACTGTCGTCTGCCGGGTCGGCCGGCAGGTTGTCGGTCTTCGCCTTAATCGCCGCCACTTCCGTATCGATATACCCGGCCACTGCTGCCAGCGCCGCCGCCGTCGCCGCCGCTCCGCCGCTCAAATTGTCCAGATACCCGGCCCGAACCGCCGTCAGTCGCGCCTCCAGATCGTCCACCAGGTCATCCACCACCTGCAGCGCCGCCGCCGTCGCCGCCGCCCCGCCGCTCAAATTGTCCAGATACCCCGCCCGAACCGCCGACAGCCGCGCTTCCAGGTCATCCACCAGGTCGTCCACCACCTGCAGCGCCGCCGCCGTCGCCAGCCCATCCACCTCGGCCGCCGTCTTCACCATAAAATCCCGCCACATCGGCACGGCCCCGCTCTCGTTCACGAACAGCCGCAACCGGCCGAGTGTGTTGGTGTCCGTCGCGTTCAGAGGCACTTTATAGTGCCCCCCGCCCAAGTGCGCCGCCGCCGTGGCCTCGTTCTTCTGCGCCGCCGCCCCGCCGTTTTTGATCAGCTGACAATCCGCCTGGCTGATCGTCAACCCCGTCATCGGCGTCACCCCATCCGTGCTATTCACGAACGGCCCCAACTCCACGTCCGTCGCCGTGTTCTGCTTCAACCACGTCGTCATCGCCGCACCTTCATCCCACCTGCCTTAGCCCAATCGACCCACCATCTGCGTGATGAACGCGCCGTCCATCTCTGTCTTCACGCTCCCCAGCAGGTTATAGATCACCTCCGCCTCCACCGGCGTCACGTCCAACAGCAGCCCCAGCGCCTCCCAATCCCCGCCCAACGCCGCCTGGTCGAAGATCTCCTTCAACCGCCGCGCGTCGTTCTGCGCCGCCCGCAGGCCATCCACAAACCGCCGCAACTCCTGGTTATGCCGCGTCCCCGTCCCATTCACCTTAATGTGTGCCGATGCCATCTCTCACCTCATCCCTGAATCATTCTTGCGTAATGCCCAAATAAAATCGGTACAATCCCCGTCGGTGCCGCCGCCGCCGGCCGAATCTCCACCGCCGCCAACACCCCGTGGTTAGTCCCGCTCGCCGTCGCCGCTAACGCATACGACCCCGCCGCCGCGCACGCTCGGTAGCCTGCCCACGCCGCCACGTCGTCGGTCGCGCTCGAGCCCGTCGGCAGATCGAACAACTCCGTAACCCCCGTCCCCGGCGTCCACGTCAGCGTCCCGTTCCGGATTCCCGCGCCCCCCACCAGCCACGCGTCGGCCACGCCCGTCGTCAGGCTCGTCGAGAACGCATTCGTTTGCGCCGCGTGCGTCCCTGCCGCCCCCACCGGCGTCGACTGATCCACGCCCGTCAGAGCCATCGCCGCCACTTCCGCCCCCGCCAGGCTAACGTTGGGCAACACCGATAGCTGATACGTCCCCCCAGCGGCCGGGTTCACCAACGTCCACACCGCCGCTCGCACGTTGCGGTTGTTGCCGGATTGCGCGTTAACCGCCTGCTGACTCAGCCCCACGCCATTAAACGAGACGCTGCTCCACGACCAATTGAGATCCGTCCCTCGCATGCCCGCCACCAGAACCGCCAGCAGCCGTTGCGTTCCCCCGCACTGAAAATTCATCGTATACGGCCCTGCCCCGCTAAACGTCGCCGCGGCCCAGCCATCCAGAGCAATAGCCATCAGGCGAAATACCTCCGCTCAAACTCGATCTCCACGTCCACCTCGATCACCCCCGCCTCATCCCACCGCAGCGTATTCGCCCCCGGCGCCAGCCGCAGCCACCGGTGGCGCACCCCTTCCGACTCCACCACCGCCGCAAACTGGCTCGACCCATCCACCTCGTAGATCGCCTCGCTCTTATCCACGTCGATCCGCAACGTCTCACCCACGTTCAGCGCGAATTCGATCTCTATCGCATCCCCCGTCGTCTGGTTCGTCAACGTCGCCGCCATCCGGTAGGTCAGCAGCTCCGGCAGGATGCTCGCCGACGGCGTTTTGCTGCTGTCTAGCGTCACCGTCACCTGCGATGCCTCCACCCGCGACGGCTCCGTATTTTTGGCATACCCGTCCAGCCACAAATAGATGTAGCGCGCCCCGCTCACCGGCGTAATACTCTGCGACCACGCCACCCACGCATCCGACGTGCCCGACGGCAAGATATGGTGAGTAGTCAACTGCGACCCATCCACGCTCGACCGCAGCCGCGCCGACCACCAGTCCGTCTTCCCGTAATACCGCTCCCCACTCAGAAAGTTCGCCCCCACGATCCCGCATGGGTTATACAGGCTCCAATGCCCCACCAGCGCCCGCTTGCTCCCCTGCTCCTCCGCTGTATCCGCAATGCCTAATTCGCCATACAGGCTGACCCTCGATTTCTGATTGCCCCCATACCCCTGCGTCCACTGCTGATTCGTGAACGTCCACGCCCCCGCCCGCTTCGCCTGCTCCTCGAAAAACTCCAGGTAGTTCCAGACGGTGTTGCTCGACGTCGCCAGGTTAAATATCGGCTTCCGGCTGTTGTCCGGGGCGATGGCCGGCAACGTCGCCGACCCGTATTCGACCCAGATATCGTGCTGAATCCACCGCACCGGCGCCCCGGCCGAATGCGCCCCCGCCGTCGATCCCTTGGCCGCCCGCGTGATCCCCGTGAACCGCTTCCCCGCCCCGTCCTTGCCGCTATACGTCACGACCTCGCTGCCGATCTGCAAAATGCCGCTCACCGGGAACTTGTCGATACTCTCGTTCACCCCAATCGACGCGACCGCCCCCGCCCCCAGCGTCGCCGCCAACGTCGCCGCTTGTCGCGCCTGCCAATCCAGGTTGCACCAGATACTCGTCCCCGTGGTGTTGATCCCATCCAGCCAGTAATCCACCTCCCGGCCGTCCACGATGACCCGAATATCATTCCCCGCCGCCGAGTAGAAATGGGTCGAGGCGATCCGCGTATCCAGCGCCCCGTTGCTGATGTCGGTTGGATAGCCGACCGCCGCCTGGTCGGCCGGCCACACCACGGGCAGGAACCTCCGGTATGGATTCAACCCCACCGAATATTGCCGCGGCGTCGCTCGGATGATCGGGTACGCCTCGTCGTTGACCCCCACCGCCCCATTACTCACCGTCGTCGTCTGGCCGCTGCCTGTCACCTTCCAGTTATGAACCGTCGGCGTCACCGCCCGCCAGCGCACCTCGTCATCCACCTCCAATACGCCCACAAACACGCCCGGCTGCGTCGTCTGGTTAAACTCCAGGCACAGCGCCTTCAGATAACGCACGTTGCTCCCGTTGTCGTCGGCCGCCACCAGCACCTTCGGGATCCCATCCTCGCCGTTAAACAGCGCCCTCAGCCACTCCCGGCTGCCCGCCAGCGCCCGGACGAGCAGTTGCAACGCCACCCCCTCCCGGCTGATGCCGCCTATCCGCGGGTGCGCCCCATGCCGCTGTGCCTTATTGGCCGTCAGCTTCGGCAGGCTCTTCACCGGCGTGAGGAACCACGCCTGATACTCCACGCCGTCGTTGATGCCATTCCCGTTGTAGCTCACCGGGATCATTGTCGTCGCGCCCCCGCCGCGATGGCCGCCAGTTGCTCCAGCAGCCCCTGCCCGTCCTGCACGCCCTCAACCACCCAGTTACCGTAGAAATTGTAAACCGGCGCCGGCTGCCCCATCGGCCGCCCCGTCGGGCCGGGAGCCGCCGCCAATGCCGGCTGCGTCAAACGTGCCGGCTGCGCCCCGCTGACCCCCGCCGGCGACGCCCCCACCGGGGCCGTGAACAACCCCGCCGCCTGGCTCATCATCCGCGCCGCCTCATCCACCATCGCCCGCGTCGATCGGCCGATCGCCCCCACCAGCCCCTGCGGGTCGCCCAGCGGGATCTCCGCCGACTTCATAAAGTTGTCGAACAACTCAAACGCCACCCGCGACGGCGACGCGATCCCCAGCGCCGCCTCCGCCGCCGCCACCGCTGCTTGGACAGCATCCTTGATCGCGTTCACCAACCGCGACTTCCCGTTCAGGATCGCCCGCGCCATCCCGTCGATAAGCGCCCCGCCCGCCGACTCCCCCGCCGCGTCCATTTGTCCGCGCCCGGCATTGATCTCCGCCAGCGCCGCCCGAATCAACTCCTGCCCGATGCTCGCCGCCTTCTTGGCCTCATTGAACCCGGCCGCAATCGCCGCGTTGACCACCTGCGTCACCGCCCCCACGACCTGGTTCTGCCCGGCCAGAATCCCATCGGCCATCGCGTCAGAAATAGCCCCACCCACGGCCTCGAATCCCCTCGCCGCGCTCATCCCTGCGTTATAGACCACCGTCAGGACCACTGCCCCGGCCTGCAACACCTGGGTCTGCCCCGCCACGATGCCCCCGGCCAGCGCGTCAATCAATGCCTGAGCCAGCGCATTGCCCGCTCCTGCAAACTCCCCTTCCGTGTTCTCCAGCGACGCCGCGATATTCGCCAGCGCCGCCCCAATGCTGCCCGTCGTCCCCGTCCCCGCCAGCGCGTTCAGGCTCGCCACCGCCGCCTGCACTTCCCCCACCAGCTGCGCCAGATTCGCCCGGAACGCCTCCGCGTAAGCCACCGCCTGCCCAATGTCCCCCGCCGCCGCGAACGACTCTGTAATCTGATCCGCCGACGTCACAATATACGTCAGGATTGGCTCGATATTCGGCGTGGCGATGGCTCCCAGTGCGTTCAGGCTCTCCACCACCGCCTGAATCCGCGCCACCATCAGGCTCACCGACTGCGCAAAAGCGTGCGCCGCCGACACCGCCTCCGCCCCCAACTGGTCGGCCGCCGTCGTCAACCCCGTCACCAGGATCGTCGCCACCGCGATCAGGTCATCCGTGAACTGCTGCGCTTTCTGCTCCAATCCCGCCGCGCTGGTATATTCGGCGATGCTGCCGATGGAATCCATCGCCGGCTTCAAAGCGTCGAACAAGTCCTTCATGCTCTTCGCCATCTCGCCGGCCTTGGCCAGCGCCACGCCCGCCGCCAGCGCCGACGTCGTCAGCCCATCCACCAGGATTTGCGTCACGGCGATCAGGTCTGCCGTAAACTGCTGCGTCTTCTGGATAAGTGCCCCATCGCTCACGTACTTGGCGATCAGCGTGATCGCCCCGTTATCCTTATGCAACGCCGGCTCCACAACCTTCAGAATGTCCTGGATGTGCTTCGCCATCTCGCCGGCCTCGGTGACGGCCTGACTGGCCAGCAGCCCGGCCTGGGCCAATCCATCCACCAGCGTCTGTATCACCAACACCAAATCAGCCGCGAACTGCTGCACGTTCGTCTTCAGCCCGCCGACCGTTGTATACCCCACCAGCGTCACCACCGCTTCCACCGCCGGCGCCACCACCGACACGATGTCCTCCATCGCCCCGGCCATCTCCCCCGCCTCGGTCACTGCCTGGTTCGCCAGCAACCCCGCCTGCTGCAAGGCCTCCACCAGCGTCATGATGACCGTCACCAGATCGGCCGCGAACGTCTGCACCGCCCCCGCCAATCCCGCCGTCGAAACGTAAGTCGCCAGCGCCGCCAGCGCCTCAACCCCCGGCTCCACCACGTCCAGGATGTCCGCCGCGCTCTCTGCGAACGCCGCCGCCTGCGCCACCGCCTCCCCGGCATTGGCCGCGGCCGAATTAAACGCATTCACCAACTCCTCCAGCACCGCCACCAACTGCTGTCCAAACGCCGCTGCCGCCACACGGATGCCGGCAATGGGGAAATACGTGGCCACCGCCGCCAGCGCCTCAACCCCCGGCTCCACCACGTCCAGAATCGCTTCCGCGTTTTCGGCGAAGTCGGCCGCCTGCGCCATCGCCGATCCCGCCGTAGTCGCCGCCGAATTAAACGCATTCGCCAACTCAATAACCACAGCCACCAACTGTTCCGCGAACGCCGCCGCCGCCACTCGAATCCCGGCCACCGCCTCATATTGGGCCACCGCTGCCAGCGCCTCGATGCCCGGTTCCACCACGTCCAGGATCGCCTCGGCGCTCTCCGCGAAGTCGGCCGCCTGGTTGATCAGCTCGCCCGCCTGCGCCGCCGCCTGCGCCATCGCCGTCGCCATCGCCGCGACCACCGCCACCAGTTGGCTCGTAAACGCCGCAAGTTGGCCCTGGCTCAATTGCCCGTTGTAGGCCGCGATAGCCAGCAAGGCCTCGATAGCGTCGCCGACCAGGTCAACGATGTCGCCCACCACGTCCACAAACGCTCCCAGCGCCTCCAGCGCCTCCGCGCTCCACTGATTCGCTGCCTCGAACGCCCCGACGAGCGCCTGCAGTTGCGCCGCCAGCAGATCCGCCGACGCCGCGAAGGTGGTCCAATCCGGAAACGTAGCATTGCCCAGCACGTTCAACGCCTCGATGGCCGGCTCGACCATTTCAACGATCTCCCCGACGACCTCAACGAATTTACTCAGTACCTCCAGCGCATCCAGCCCAAATACATTGGCATTCGCCAGAGCAATCACCAGCCGTTGCAGCCGCGGGGCCAGCGCGTCCACCCGATGCGCGAAGCTAATCCAATCCGGGAACGTGGCGTTCCCCAACATGTTTAACATGTCGATTGCCGGGGCGATCATCTCTACAATGTCACCCACGACTTCAACGAACTTGCCCAACACCTCCAGCGCCCCCAGCCCGTAAACATTGGCATTCGCCAGAGCAATCACCAGCCGTTGCAGCCGCGGGGCCAGCGCGTCCACCCGATGCGCGAAGCTAATCCAATCCGGGAACGTAACATTGCCCAACACGTTTAGCATCTCGACAAGGGGGACGATGACGTCCACGATCTCCCCCACCACGTCGATGAACTTGTCGAGAATTTCCAGAACCCCCAGCCCGTAAATATTGGCATTCGCCAGGGCAATCACCAGCCGTTGCAGCCGCGGGGCCAGTGCATCGACCCGATGCGCGAAGGCCTCCCAATCCGGGAACGTGGCATTGCCTAGTATGTTCAACGCGTCGATTGCCGGCGCGATCATCTCCACGATGTCCCCTACGACTTCGATGAACTTGCCCAACACCTCCAGCGTGCTCAGCCCGTATATATTTGCATTTGCCAGAGCGATCACCAGCCGTTGCAGCCGCGGGGCCAGCGCGTCCACCCGCACCACGAAAGCTTCCCAGTCCGGGAACGTGGCCTTCCCCAGCGCGTTCAACATCACAATAAGGGGGGCGACGACCTCCACGATCTCTCCCACTACTTCGATGAATTTGTCGAGAATCTCCAGCGCCCCCAGCCCGTAAATATTGGCATTCGCCAGGGCAATCACCAGCCGTTGCAGTCGCGGCGCCAGCGCGTCCACCCGATGCGCGAAGGCCTCCCAATCCGGGAACGTCGTCCTCCCCAGCACGTTCAACGCGTCGATTGCCGGCGCGATCATCTCCACGATGTCCCCCACGACTTCGACGAACTTGCCCAACACCTCCAACGTACCCAGCCCAAATACATTGGCATTCGCCAGGGCCGTGGTAATCAGATTCAGGTAGACCGCCAGGGCTTCGATGCTCGCCACGACCGGCTCCAGCACCGGCGCGCGCCACCCGGCCAGGTAGCTCGTCACGTCGGCCGTCTGTACCAGCAGATCATTGATTTCGCCCGCCACCTCGACGAATTTCCCCAGCTCCTCCAGTGCCTCGACGCTGAGCGTATTCGCCTCGGCCACGGCCGTCACAATGGCCGCCATCATGGTCGCCATCGCTTCCAGCGCCGCCCCGAACCCTTCGCCCGTTCCGCCGAACGAGCCGATATCCAGCGCCGCGCTCAGCGCCGCCCCGATAGCCTCCGCGATGGCCGTCATCGCCTCGCCGAACGCCTTGACGCCCTCCAGTTGCGCTTGGTCGGCCACGCCCTGGATTGCGCTGATAACCAACCCGGCGCCTTGCGTAATCCCTACGGCAACGCCGGCCGAGAGGTCATGACCAACCGGCATCATCAGCCGTGATGGCGATTGGCTCTGTGATGCCTGACGTGCCGCCGGCTCCGCCCCGCCGATGACGCCGGCGATGGCCCCTTGAATCAAGTCCACGGCCGCCGATATGCCCGCGGCAATGCCGGCCACCAGATCGCGGCCGACCTGTGCCAGGTTAGCGAGGTGCTGGGAGACGGCTGAGCCAATGTTACTTATCCACGCCGAGACAGCTTGTACCCAGTCTTGCACTAACCCGGCCGCGCTCTCGGCGATCTTGAGCAGGATATAAGCCCCTACCTCGTACCAGGCGTACCCTTCCGTCTCCGTCTTGATGTCAGTGAGCCAGCCGCTAATCTTCTCAGTGATGGCCTCTTTGAAATCCAGGAAGGCATCCGTGATCTTGAACATGATGTCGTAGCCGACCTGATACCAGTCCACCGTGCTAACCCAATTGGTGAACGCGGTGATCCACCCGCTGAGTTTCTCGGTTACCTTGTCGCTGACCTCGCCCAACGATTCGCCGACGGACACAGCAATAGACTCGGCTACGTCGCCCCAGTCCTCCGCATCGCCCCAGTCGAAAATCGCCTGCTCCCAACTGTCGAGGGTAGAAATAACACTGTCGGCCGCGTCCCCCAGGGCCTCACCGACCATCTCCGCGATCTTCTGTGCCACATCGCTCCAATCCTCAGCGCCGACCCAATCGAAGATCGCCGTCTGCCATTCAGAGAGCGTGGCCGTGATAGCATCCTTGGCCTCTCCCAACTTCTCGCCGACCATTTCGGCGATGTGTTCGGCGACGCCACTCCAGTCCTCGGCATCGGCCCAGTCGAAGATGGCTTCCTGCCATTCACTCAACTGTGAAGCTACAGCATCTTTAGCCTCACCTAGTTTTTCCCCTACACCTTCAGCAATGTGTTCGGCGACGCCTTGCCAATCCTCAGCACCGGCCCAGTCGAAGATGGCCTGTTGCCATTCCGACAGCTTCGAGGAAATAGCGTCCCTGGCCGTGCCTAATGCGTCGCCAACCATCTCGGAGATCTTCGTGGCTACACCACTCCAGTCTTCAGCACCGGCCCAATCGAAGATGGCCTGCTTCCACTCCCCCAGCTTGGCTCCCACCCCGCTCACGAACGAACTTAGCCCGTCCAAAATGGCATTGACCAGATTGATACCCAACTCAATCCAGTTCGTTCCGGTGATGAAATTCCAGATGAATGTGACGATCCCGCTCACGGCCGTTGCAATCAGCCCCACCGCCCCCATAATTCCCTTACCCAGCAGGTCAACCAGCGTATACCCCACCGCCGCCCAATCCACCGACTGGATAAAATTCGTCAGGCTCGTCAGCAGTCCTTCCCACCGGCTGGCCGCCAACTCTCCCAACGCTGCCATGCCCGCGAGGAACCGCTCCACCAGCATTTGCCCCAGTGCCCCCCAGTCAATCCCCTGGAACCAGGCCACGATGCTCTGCCACAACCCCGCCAGTGCCTGCCCGATCTGGTCGCCGGCGTTCTGGACGAAGCTGACGATGGCGTTCCAGCCCGTTTCCCAGGCCGAGCGGAAAGCGGCCATCGCCGCTGTGGTGTCGCCTGACAGCAGCGACTTGATGCCCTCAAATACTTGCTGAAGAGCCGACCATAACCCCAGCGCCAGATCGCGGATGCCCAGAAAGTTCGTCTCAAACGCATTCCGTAGCGCCGCCACGGCCAACACCACGGCCGCGAAGGTAGCGATGATCGGAGCAAACGCCTGCACCAGCCAGATCAACGCCGGGATGAGCGCGCTGCCAATAGCGATACCCACAGCCGCCAACACATCCTTCCACGAGACGAACGAGGTAATAGCCTTCCAGATCGGCCCAATGACGTTCTCGACTGTGGTAAGAAATCCGTTCAACGCCGCGCCCAGGATTATTACCTGCTCTTCCGGCAGCCCCAGCGCCGCGCCCAGTTGCGCAACGGCCTCGCCGAAGGCTTGAATCGGCGGCGTGCCGCTCATAACGGCATCGAAAAACATCGACAACGCGCCACCTAGCGCTTCGAAGGCCCCCACGATATAGGGCAGAGCTTCGGCCGCCATGTCCGCCAGCAAGCGGGCCAGCGAGGTCAGCACCGGCAAGAAGGCCGATCCGATACCAATGCGGATCGTCTCAACCACACCGCTCAAAGCCTCCATCGCCCCACTGAACGTTTTTGTCCGCGCTGCGGCCACCTCCTGAATGGTCGCCGCCGAGGCAATGGCCTTCTCCATCGCCGTCCACCCAGCCGCGCCCTCCTGCAGGAGAATGCTAAAGGCTTTCATCCCATACGATCCCGCCAACAGCTCAATGTAGTAGTTGCGCTGCTCCTCGGTCAGTTGGGACATCGCCGTCGTCGCCGTGCCGGTGATGCTGCCTAAACGTTGGATTTCCGCATTGGCCGCCGCCTGCTGGCCGATATACTTCTGAAGCTGTGCGTCAGTGAGGAGTTTCAGTCCGGCATTGTGTTTGTAGATGGCATCGGTCGCCTGGTTGTAGGCCGCGCGTGCCAGTTCCAATTGATGGTTCTGCTCAGCCGTCCGACCGCCGGTGACGGTCGTGACCTCGTTCATGCCATACAACGCCTGACTCAGGTCGGCAACGATGGCCGGCAATTCGCGCATCGTGCCGTCCGTGTTGTAGAGACTGACCCCTAAGTGGTTCAACGCCCCCGACACCTCCGCCGTCGGGGTCAGGAGGTTATTGAACATCGACTTGAGCGCCGTGCCCGCCTCCGCACCCATGACGCCGCGCGTCGAGAGGATGGCCAGCGCCGTGTTCGTGTCTTGTAGGGAGATGCCGAACTGCGCCGCCGTCGGCCCGATGTTCTGCATGGCCATCGCCAGATCAGTTACCGACGCCATCGACGCATCGGCCGCCTGGACGAAGTTGTTCATCGCCATGTTGACGAACTGCGCCCGCTGCTCGGTCGTGATCATCTCCGAGCCGAACGTTGCCAGACTCGTCGCCGCCAGCATGGCCGCCTGGTTCATATCCAGTTCCGACGCCGCCGCGCCGTCAATGGCCGCCCGCAGCGCGCCGCTCAGTTCAACGTTGCCGGCCAGATAGCCATTCAGGTCGCCGAAGATTTCACCGGTGGTCATGCCGGCCTTGTAGAGCGTCGTCATCGCCTCGGCCGCCTGCGAGGCATTGACGCCAACCAGCGAAGTATCCGCGCCGACGGCCATCGCCGCCGCGCGCATGGAGTCGAACGACTCGCCCGCCCCTTTGGCGGCAATACTCAGGATTGTAATAGCATCCTCGAACTCAGACGCGACCCCAATGCTGCCGGCGATGGCCCCGCCGACGGCCACCACGGCCGCGCTGAGAGCCGCCACAATAGCCGTCCCCAGCGTCTTCATCCGATCCGCCATCCCGCTGGCCCAGCTTTGCGTGTCCCGGTCGACCTGCTGCAACGTCCCCTGATAGCTGCTGGCGTCCGCCGCCAACGTAATGTATAGCTTCGCGATCTCCACGGTTTCTCTTGGCTCGCCGGCGTCTCGCCGGCCTCTTCCCTAATCCCTATCCCCTAACACCTATTCCCACGTCGTATTCAAATACGCCATCATCGCGTCCACCGAACTCCCGTCTTCCGCCGCCCCATACCGCAACCACTCCGGCAAAAAATCGTTCAGCGTGTACGGCTGCGGCCGCCGCTTCGCGTCCCGATTGACATTCGCCACCAGCGCCTGCAAGGCCGCGCTCCTCACCCACTCCCCACGTAAACCAAAAGGAGCGAGATCGCGCACCGCTTCCCACGTCGCAATCTCGCTCCCGCTAAATGTGGAGTCGACTTCAGCCAGCGTCAGCCGCCAGTGGTAAGCGAGTTCACATTTCAATACCAGATCGGGATCAGACCCTACTCTTTTTTTTCCTTGTCCTTGGCGTCCTCGCCCAGGCCGCTGATCTCCCGAATCACCTTCACCACGGCGTCCACGAACCCCGCGCCCATGTTCTGGATCGCCTCCACCGGCTTCCCGTACCCCAGGTCGCGCAGCTTCCGCGCCTCGAACATCTGCGAATCCGGGATCGGCTGCCCATCGGCGTCGCTCTCCATCGTCGCCCACCACACCAGCTTCGCGTCCCCTTCCGGGTCCATCTTGCCCAGGTCGACCACCATGTCGCCGCTGTCCGTCTTCCGATACTCGCCCATCGCCGCCCGCGCCTTCGAGCGCTCCCCGGCCGTCAATTCCCGCACCCAGACCCCCTCGCCCGGCTCCCAGCCGTCCAGGTGGCCCAAGGCCACAAACCGCGTCCGCAGCTTCGCCCGTCGAAAAACGTCCGCCAGCTTCAGCGGCTTCGGCTCGGCCGGCAGCTCATCCTCATACCGTGACTCGTCCATAAACCTCCCAACTCCTCAATCCCGCCAGACCCCTAGACCCCGCCGATTTAACTCTTCAAAAATCTGCGAAATCTGTGAAATCTGTGGTTTCTCTTCTCTTACACGAACTGGAACTTCGGCAGCTTCCGCTCAATGTCCCACGTCACCTGCGCCGCCACCGGCGCGTTGACGTCGTGCGTCCACTGCCAGCCCGAGACGTAACCCTGGAACGGATAGGCATACTGCCCGCCGATAACGTAAGCATAATTCCAGGTCACGTCCGTATCGAAGTCCTTCTCCAGTTGGAAGATCATCTCGTCGCTCTTATAGAGTGTGACCGTCGCGCTGAGTTCACCCTCATCGATCCCGGAGCGAATCGTCAACTCGACCTCATCCGTGCCATACTCCGTGTAGGTCTGCGTCCGCTTCGTCCGGCTCGGCGGCGTGAAGGCCTGCACGTGCCCCACTGCCTCCCATCGGCCGCTGCCGCAAAACCCCACCTCGCGCACCACGAGAATCTTCTGATTACCGCTGATGACGCTCTCGCCCTGCGGCCCGCACAACTCGTTATAATCTGCCATCGTCTACCTCCTGGTAGTCGTCTAAATCCTGATCGACTTCATGCCCGCCGGCCTAGTAGGTCGGCGTCGGGTCGCAGCTGTACAGGCGATACGTCAGGCTCGCCACGGCGCTGGCGTCCACGTAGATGTAGCCGTCATCCTGCCGCCACTCCGGCCCGAACTTCGGCAGGATACGCTCCTCCCCCGCCGGGACCGCGCAGGTGAACGCGATGCAGTTCGGCTCATCCGGATGGCGCACGATCACATTGATCGACGTCGCGCCTCCATTGGCCGCCACCAGAAACTCGTTCCCGTTGCTCAGATACTTGTCGAACTCCGTCGCCGTCGCCGTCTTGTCCACCGGCTCCACACAGGTGCGAGCCGCCGCCGGCGTGTTCAAAGGAATAATCCCACGTGCCATTTCTCTCTAACCTCCTACGGTTTCTAATAACCTACTCTTCGTACCGAACGATATAGTCCGAGATCGCCAGCCGTGCCCGGCTCGTCGGCTCCCGGAAATCCGGCATGGTGATCACTTCCACGAAATGCACCCTCACCGGACAACACTCTTCGTCGCCCACGCGCCCCATCAACCGGTCGCTAAACGACGCGAAGAACCTCTCAACCCGCTTCTGCAGACGCTTGATCTCCCTGTAACTCTCGCCCTTCAGCGTCAACTGAATCCGCGCCTGCAACCAATTCTCCGTGCCGCCATACACCACCGGCCGCACGCCGGCCCCAATCCGCCGGTACATCGCCAATGGCAGCGCCACGTCTGCCGGATGCGCGCTGTCGTAGATGCGCTCTCCCAACTCCGGGTAGAACCGCCTCACCAACTCCTGCCTGAACGCCAACTCAACGACCCCACTCATCGCACTACTACCTCGGATCGCCGGCGTCCCGCCGGCCCTGCCACCTGCTACCTGCTACTTGCCACCCGCTGCCTTCTTCAACTCGGCCGCCACTACCCCCACGGCCGCGCCCTTCCCCTCGTCAAACGCCTCCCGCATAAACGGCTTCGGCGACTGTCCAATGCCGAACTCGCCGAAGATCGCATACTCCGTCGTCGGCCCCACCTGGATCGCCGGCGTCCCGCCGGCCCCCGCCTCTCGCGCCTGCGCACTGTTCAACGTCGCTCCCGTGTCAATAAAGTCATACCGGATGATGTTGCCCTTCGCCTTCGCCTCCAGCACCAGCCCGCCGGCCATCAACGCCTTTCCCAGCTGCTCCCCGCTCGCCGCGTCGATCAGCCGCTTCAGCGCCGCGCTCACCTCGCTCGTGTTGGCCCGGCTCGTCATACCTGTCGTGCCCTCACCACCACGCCCGACGGCCCCACGGCCGCCTCCCCAACCTGCTCCAGCGTCAGCGGCCGGGCCAGCGCCTGTCCGTGCGCTCGATCCACCACGAACCGGCTCATCGGCCGCGTCTCCGCTTCCATCCACCGCGGCAGCCGCAGCACGTACGGGCTAATCGTCCCCCCGTCGCTGTTCTCCATCTTCCCCGGCTCCCGCTCCGCCTGCTTCAGACCGCAGCGCACTCGCACGCCCGCCTCCGTCCCAAGCACCTGTTGCCCGCTGCATGAATCCGTCTCCGGGTCATAGCGCTGGAACATCGCCTCGTGATCCATCGACGACTCCTGCGTCCGCTGCATCGCCTGATACTCCGCCGGGCTAAAAACCGTCACAATCTACCTCGTCCACTCAGTCCACTCAATCCACACAGGTCCCCAACTCCAGACACCCGATCTCCACCGCCGGCCAGCCAAACCCCACCAGTCCGGCCGCCGCCGCCCGGTCCTCCGCCAGCCGCCGCATCCGCGTCGCGCTCTCCGCCAATTGGCTTCGCTTATAGCTCCCGCCGTCGGCCGAAAAGTCAAACAGCAGCGCCGCCTGTTGCTCCACCCACGCCCAGACTGCCACGTCCAGCGCCAGCCGCGCCGAAGGAACCAGCGCCCCATCCAGCGCCGCCGCCGCCGGGTCAATCCCCAGCCGCTCCAGCGCCTCGCGGCCGATCGCCTCCTGCCGCGCCGGCTGCGTCGCCAGGTCATACGCCGCCACAATAGCCGCGTGCCGCGCCGCCAAAATATCCAGCATATCCCCCAGCGCCGTCATGCCTTACCTGTCTGGATCGCCGGCGTCTCGCCGGCCTCTTCACTCGCGGACTCCTGTCCGCCCACTCGCCGCTCGTCACTCGTCGTTCGCTGAGCCTCTTTACTCGTCGCTCGTCGCTCGTCGCTCGTCGCTCGTGCCCCCACCGCCTTCGGCAACGTCCCTTCCGTAGCCACCAACTGCACCACCTCCTGCACCAGCGACCGCATCATCCCCTCATTCGCCAGCGCCGCCGGCTGCTTCGCCAACCCCTCCAGCCGCTCCGGCCACCCATCCACCTCGGCCGACCGCGCCAAAAACGCCAGCGCCGCCAGCTTCCGCTTATTCAATTCCCGTCGTTGCTGCATCAACGCAATACTCATATCCACCTCTTGCTCTTACCCCCCTCTCCCTGTGGGAGAGGGCTGGGGAGAGGGTTCTTCCCCTTCCCGGTCGGGCGGGTCGCGTCCTTCGCTCCGCGACCCGCCCGAACACGGAAGGAGGAAAACACCACACGCCTACTGCTACTCGGCCGCCTTCCCGCGCTTGCTCTTCTCCGCGCCCTGGCTCGCCGGCGTCTCGCCGGCCGCCGGCAGCGTCTTCACC
>CXWJ01007197.1_pt1 | contig 18113 bp, 18 predicted proteins | sample 590841 | NCBI WGS metagenome assembly CXWJ01 (sample SAMEA3498367, study PRJEB10139) | wastewater metagenome | biome: wastewater treatment plant; material: activated sludge | place: Austria | collected 2015-01-21 | reverse complement strand
AGGTACTCCAGTGAGACATCCTGGGTCAACCTCTGTGGCTAGCGGCGAGCGTGGTGAGGGCACCATGCCGTGGCGGGTCGTAAGGCGTGCGGTCAGTCCAGGCACGCCAGATCACGCGCAACCAGGCACGAGCCAGGATGCGTATGGCGTGGGGGTGATCGCATCCGCGAGCGCGGGCGGCCTGGTAGACGGTGCGCGCCCAGTCGCTGGCATGGCGCGAGTTGTCGGCCAGGCATGTGATGGCCTGGCGCAGCCTGTGGTTACACGCCCAGCGGAAAGCGACGCTGCGGGTCTTGCCGGACTGGTATGTCACGGGCACGGCGCCAGCTTCAGCGGCCAGCAGATCGGCGCTGGGGAAGCGCTCGCGCACGTCGCCCAGTTCGGCCAGGATCTGAGCGGCGCAGACTTGGCCAGCGCGCGGGAAGGACATCATCAGCAGTCCATCGGGCAGCGAATGCATGAACTGCTCGATGCGGCGCGTGAGGTCGGCAATTTGGGTCACGATGGGCACGAGCACTGCCACTTGCGCACGGACGACGTCGGCCATGGCCTGCTCGGTCTGCGCGCCCACGCGGCCGGTGGCCGCAGCGCGCAGCCTGCCGAGCAAGTCCGCAGCGCTGCGCCGACCGCTGTAGTGCTGTCGCATGCAGAAGCGTTGCAGTTGCGCTTGTGTGAGTCGCCGCGCAGAGCGAGGCGACGGATAGCGGTGCAGGAACGCCAGGCCGATGGGCGAGGCGATGTCGGCGAAGATGCAAGCTGCGCCGGGCCAGAAGGCCTGCAGCGTGCTGGTGAGTTGGTTGGCTGCGGCCACGCGAGCGGCGACGAGGTCGTCGCGCGAGCGCACCAGCGCACGCAGCGCGCGGATGGCGTCGGACTGTTGAGCCAGCGCGTGCCAGCGGTGGCCGTCGGTACGCAGCAGGTCGGCCAGCAGGTAGGCATCGCTGGCGTCGCTCTTGGCGCCGTGGCTGCGGTAGCGGGGACGACTGGCCTTTACCGCGTTGGGATGAATCGGGAAGACCTCGTGGCCGGCATCCACGAGAGCGTCCACGATCAGCCCCGAGGGACGCTCGATGGCGATGCGCAGGCGTTCTCCCCAGGGCGCCAGGCGGCGCATCAGTTCGGCCAAGCCGTCGCGATCGTGGGCGACCTCGAAGCGATCGAGTACCGAGCCGGCGGCATCGATGACGCACACCGCGTGCGTGTGCACGGCCCAGTCCAGCCCGACGAAAACATCGTTGCTCATGGACAGACTCCTTGCAGTTGCGGTATGACTGTCCGTGTCGGAAGGCGCGGCGGGGAGCTCATAAACAGGCGCTCCAGCTTGGTCGGCGTGGCGCTACATCTTGGGGCCCGTCGTGGCCTTCCGGCACCCTGTGGGCTGCGGGTCTCACTGGGGCCTTGCAAAGGCAAGCGCACCGGGCAGTCACCGCAGGGGCACGGAAGTCGGTGGACACCCTCGGCGGCAACACACCGGGATGTCAAGAGATTGGCGCTCGAAGCGCAGCGCGTTGAACACGGGTTGCCCACCGCGGCGGTCGGCCGGTTCGTCGCAAGCGCCGACCGACCGCCGCCGTGGACAACCCTGCATCGCGGTGCTTCAACGGCCCTCATGGGGCCAGAGGTTGCCTTATGAGCGGCCCCGGCCAGGCGCCCGGCATCCGGGCCGAACTCGCCGCGGCCCGCGCCGCCGGCGTCGGCCGGCGCGACGCCGAGTGCTTGCTGGCGCACGTGCTCGGCAAGACGCGCGCCTGGCTGATCGCGCACGACGATGCCGTGCTGGGCGCTGCGCCGCAAACCGCCTACCGCCGCCTGATCGCCCGGCATGCCGAAGGCGAGCCGCTCGCCTACCTCGTCGGCGAGCAGGAGTTCCACGGGCTGAGGCTGTACGTCGACGCGCGCGTGCTCGTGCCGCGCCCGGACACCGAGGTGCTCGTCGACTGGGCGATCGAACTCCTGCGCGGCTCGCCGGCGGCACGGCCTCGCCCGGCGGTGATCGACCTCGGCACGGGCAGCGGCGCGATCGCGCTGGCGGTCAAACACGCGCACCCGTCCGCCGAGGTGCTGGCCACCGATGCCAGCCCGGACGCTCTCGCGGTCGCCCGCGCCAATGCGCGCCGGCTGGGGCTGGAACTCGGGTTCGCCGAGGCGGCCTGGTGGCAAGGCGTCGGCGGGCGCCGTTTCGACCTCGGATTGAGCAACCCGCCCTACATCGCCGAGGGCGACGCCCACCTCGCGGCACTGCGCCACGAGCCGCCGGCGGCCCTGGTGGCCGGCGGCGACGGCCTGGACGACCTGCGCCGCCTGGTGCAGGACGCCCCGCCGCACCTCGCCCCGGACGCATGGTTGCTGCTGGAGCACGGTTTCGACCAGGCCGACGCCGTCCGGGGTCTGCTGGCCCGGCGCGGCTTCGTCGAGGTCGCGACGCGCCGCGACCTGGCCGGGCACGAACGCTGCAGTGCGGGGCGCTGGACCGGCGCAGCGTGAAATCCTGACGGACTTGCCGACTCACCCTCGCGCCTAGGGGGTGCCCTGTCACGTTTTCCGACACACGTCGCGCAGCCATGCGCGTAGGATGATTTTCATCGGGGTCGCCACCACCGGACGGAACGGCCCAACGACCTGCGTCCACCGAGCTTGGAGCCTGCCATGCGTGCTTCGAAACGGGTTTCCGCCATGATCCTGGCCATGGCCGCTGCGCTGCCGGCGTTCGCCGACGACGGCTTCGCAGCGCGCGCCGACGACCTCGCCAGCCCGCGCTGGCAAGCGCGGCTGGCCTTCGACGAAGGCACCGTCGCCGGAACCAGGCAGTGGCGCAAGCTCAGCGTGATGGGCGACTACTACTTCGGCGGCGCGAGCTTCGCCGGTTTTCGTGCCACCAGCGGCCTGATCTTCGGCGCGCGCAGCGCCATGTGGGTCGGCCGGCCGACCGGCGCGGATTCGAGGTCCCTGTTCAGCATCGACCGGCAACTTTTCGGCCAGGACACGCGGCCGAACGGCGCCGACATCGATGCCGAGCGCAGCACCCTGCCCTACCTCGGCGTCGGCTACACCGGCCTGTCGGCGCGCGGGTCTTGGAGCTTCAGTGCCGATCTCGGCGTGGTCGCGCTGTCGCCCGGGCAGGTGGGCCGGATCGGCCGCGTCTTCGGCGGAACGCAGAACCTCGACGACCTGCTGCGCGAGCTGCGCCTCGCCCCGGTCGTGCAGCTCGGCGTGTCGTACTCGTTCTGACCCGGTCGCCGCGCGGGGCCTTGCAGCCTCGGCGCGCTGGAAAGCGCGGCTTTGCCGTATAAGCTCGAATCCTCGGATTCATCGACACCACGACCATGAGCGACGTACAGCAACGCATCGACGACCTCGTCAAGGGCCACCGCGTGGTGCTCTTCATGAAGGGCACGGCCCAGTTCCCGATGTGCGGCTTCTCGGGCCGCGCCGTGCAGATCCTGAAAGCCTGCGGCGTGTCGGACCTGACGACCGTGAACGTGCTGGAGGACGAAGCCATCCGCCAGGGCATCAAGGAATACGCGAACTGGCCGACCATCCCGCAGCTCTACATCGACGGCGAGTTCGTCGGCGGCTCGGACATCATGATGGAGATGTACGAAGCCGGCGAGCTGCAGCAGACGCTGGGCACGAAGGCCTGAGCGGGTGAGCGCCGCGCGGCCGCGCGTCGTCGTCGGCATCACCGGCGCGACCGGCGCCGTCTACGGGGTTCGGCTGCTGGCGCGGCTGAAAGCGGCCGGCTGCGAGACGCACCTGGTCGCCAGCCCCTCGGGCGTGCTCAACGTGCACCACGAACTCGGGCTGGACCGCAAGAGCCTCGAAGCGCTGGCCGACGTGGCCTACGCTCCCGGCGATGTCGGCGCGGCGATCGCGAGCGGCTCGTTCACCACCTCGGCGATGGTCATCGCGCCGTGTTCGATGAAGACGCTCGCCGCGGTGGCACATGCCTTCGCCGACAACCTGCTGACACGCGCTGCCGACGTGGCGCTGAAGGAACGCCGCCGCCTCGTGCTGATGGTGCGCGAAACGCCGTTCAACCTGGCGCATCTGCGCAACATGACGGCGGCAACGGAGATGGGCGCCGTCGTCTTCCCGCCGTTGCCGGCGTTCTATCACCGGCCGCAGACCCTCGACGAACTGGTCGACGACAGCGTCGAACGCGTGCTCGCGCTGCTCGGCGTCGAGGCTGCGGCGCCGAAGTCCTGGTCAGGCCTTTGAGGCCGCGCCGAGGTCCCAGGCCTTGCGCGCGCCGAACACGGCGTTCGGATATTCGGCGCGGCCACGGCTGCCGTTGTAGCGGCCGAGTGCCAGGAACAGGTCGCCGCGCTCGATGTCGAGGTAGTGACGCAGGATCACGCAGCCGAAACGCAGGTTGGTCTGCATGTGGAACAGCCGCGCGGCGTTGCCGTCGCCGATCAGCCGCGCCCAGAACGGCATGACCTGCATGTAGCCGCGCGCCCCGGCGCTGCTGATCGCGTACTTGCGAAAGCCGCTCTCGACCTGCACCAGTCCGAGCACCAGCGCCGGCTCGAGCCCCGATCGCTTGCTTTCGTACCACAGCGTCTCGAGAAACTCGACGCGTGTCACCGGGTCGGCCTTGCGGCGCTTGAGCCGCTGGCTCGTCTCGCCGAGCCAGCGCAGGAACGCGATGCGCGCTTCGGTGCTGTCGAACGTAGGTTTGGGCGGCGCGCGATTCGCGATCGCCGACGACAGCACCGAGCGCACGGCGTCGGCGAGCGGCTCCTCGACCTGCGCGCCGGCTTCGGCAAACTCGGGCGCCATGACGGCGGCGGGTGCCAGCGCCAGCGCCGCACACCAGCGGCGGCGATCGTTCGCCGCGCGCGCCAGCGCCGCCGCAGTCACCGGAGTACCCTCGTGCGGCGCACTCCGGTGTTCGCGCTCGGGGCGGCCCGGCGCGCTCACGCGCCGAGCCTGGCCTTCACGAAGGCGAGCGCGTCGGCGGCCGCGATCGGCGTCGCCTGGGTGTCGCGGCGGCCCTGGTATTCGAGCTTGCCTTCCTTCAGGCCGCGGTCGGAGATGACCACCCGGTGCGGTACGCCGATCAGTTCCCAGTCGGCGAACATCGCCCCCGGGCGCTCGCCGCGGTCGTCGAGCATCACGTCGACGCCGAGCGCCGCCAGCTCGTCGTGCAGCCGCTGCGCCGCCGCCTTGACCTCGGCCGATCGCTCGAAGCCGATCGGGCAGATCACGACCGAGAACGGCGCCATCGAAGCCGGCCAGACGATGCCGCGTTCGTCGTGGCTTTGCTCGATCGCCGCGCCGAGGATGCGCGTCACACCGATGCCGTAGCAGCCCATCTGCATCGGCTGCGGCTTGCCGGATTCGTCGAGGAAGTTCGCACCCATCGCGTCGCTGTACTTGGTGCCGAGGAAGAACACATGGCCGACCTCGATGCCGCGCTGGATGGCAAGCATGCCGCGGCCGTCGGGCGACGGGTCGCCTTCGACGACGTTGCGGATGTCGGCCACGAGGTCGGGCTCGGGCAGGTCGCGACCCCAGTTGACGCCGGTGTAGTGGAAATCGGCATCGTTCGCGCCGCAGACGAAGTCGCTCATCGCCGCGACGCTGCGGTCGGCGATGACCTTGACCGGGCGGCGCATGCCGACCGGCCCGAGGTAGCCGGGCTTGCAGCCGAAGCAGGTCTCGATCTCGGCGGCCGCAGCGAAGCGGAAACCGTCCTTCAAGCCAGGCAGCTTGCCGGCCTTGACCTCGTTCAGCGAATGGTCGCCGCGCACGAGCAGCAGCCAGACCGTCGTCTCGGCGCCATCACCGGCCGCGTTCTTGCGGTCGGTGGCGAGCACCAGCGACTTGACGGTGCGCGACAAGGGCAAGCCGAGCAAGGCAGCCACGTCTTCGCAGGTCGCCTTGCCGGGCGTGGGCGTCTTGACCAGCGCTTCGGCCGGCGCCGCGCGCGGCGCTGCGGGAGCCAGCGCTTCGGCGAGTTCGATGTTCGCGGCGTAGTCGGAATCGGGGCAATACACGATCGCGTCCTCGCCGGTGTCGGCGATCACCTGGAACTCGTGCGAGCGGTCGCCGCCGATCGCGCCGGTGTCGGCCGCGACCGCGCGGAAAGTGAGCCCCAAACGTTCGAAGATGCACACGTAGGCTGCGTACATCAGCGCGTAGCTTCGGCCAGCAGATTCGACATCGCGGTCGAAGGAGTACGCGTCCTTCATCGTGAACTCGCGCCCGCGCATCACGCCGAAGCGCGGCCGGCGCTCGTCACGGAACTTGGTCTGGATATGGTAGAAATTCTTCGGCAGCGCGCGGTAGCTGCGCAGTTCCTGCCGGGCGATGTCGGTGATCACCTCTTCGGAGGTCGGCTGGATGATGAAGTCGCGCTCGTGCCGATCCTTCACGCGCAGCAGTTCCGGGCCCATCTTCTCGAAGCGCCCGGTCTCCTGCCACAACTCGGCGGGCTGCACCACCGGCATCAGCAGTTCGACGGCACCGGCGCGGTTCATCTCCTCGCGGACGATCGCCTCGACCTTGCGGATCACCCGCAGCCCCATCGGCATGTAGCTGTAGATGCCCGCGCCGAGGCGCTTGATGAAGCCGGCGCGCATCATCAAACGGTGGCTGATGACCTCGGCGTCGGCAGGCGCTTCCTTCAGGGTCGAGATGAAGAACTGGCTGGCTTTCATGGGGTCGGTCGGGCGTTGCCCGCGCTGCGAGCCGGCATTCAGGTGCGGGTAACCCAAGGGGTTGAAACCCGTCATGCCGGTGCAATAATTGTTTCAACTACGAAATCTGGGGTTGATTATGCTCGACCGTGAGGGGTTCAGACCCAACGTCGGCATCATCCTGCTCAACCAGCGAAACCAGGTGTTCTGGGGCAAGCGCATCCGCACCCACTCCTGGCAGTTCCCGCAAGGGGGCATCAAGTACGGCGAAACGCCCGAGCAGGCGATGTTCCGCGAGCTCCACGAAGAAGTGGGGCTGACGCACGATCACGTGCGCATCGTCGCGCGAACCCGCGACTGGCTGCGTTACGAGGTGCCCGAGCACTACATCCGCCGCGACGCCCGCGGCCACTACCGCGGCCAGAAGCAGATCTGGTTCCTGTTGCAGCTCACCGGCCGCGACTGCGACATGAACCTGCGCGCCACCGACCACCCCGAGTTCGACGCCTGGCGCTGGAACGAGTACTGGATTCCGCTCGACGTGGTCATCGAATTCAAGCGCGACGTCTACCAGATGGCGCTGACCGAACTCGCGCGCTTCCTGCCGCGCGGCACGTACCACAACCGCTATCTACGATCGGGCATGCGCTCGCAGCACCGCGACGAAGGCTTCGAGCCGTCGCGCGGCGAGGCTCCGCACGACGATTGACAAGCCGCCTCAGCTCAGCACCAGGTTGTCGCGGTGGATGAGTTCGGGCTCGGCGGTGTAGCCGAGCAGGCGTTCGAACTCGCTCGAAGGGCGGCGCGCGATCAGCCGCGCTTCCGCGCTGCCGTAGTTGGCCAGGCCGCGCGCGACTTCGCGGCCGTCCGGGCCGCGCACGGCGATGACATCGCCGCGGTGAAAGTCCCCGCGCACCTCGACCACGCCGATCGGCAGCAGACTCTTGCCCTCGGTGCACAGCTTGGCCACTGCGCCGGCGTCGATGACGACCGTGCCGCGCAGTTGCAGGTGATCGGCCATCCACTGCTTGCGCGCGGCGAGCTTCGGCGTCGACGCGAGCAGCGCCGTGCCGATGGCCTCGCCCGAGGCCAGCCGCCACAACACCTCGGGCTCGCGCCCCCAGGCGATGACGGTGCTCGCGCCGCTGCTCGCCGCGCGTTTGGCCGCGAGCACCTTGGTCAGCATGCCGCCGCGGCCGAGGGTCGAGCCCGCGCCTCCGGCCATGCGCTCGAGTTCGGGGGCGCCGGCGGCGGCCTCGTGGATGAACTGCGCACTCGGGTCGCGCCGCGGGTCGGCCGAGTACAGGCCCTGCTGGTCGGTCAGGATCACGAGCGCGTCGGCGTCGACGAGGTTCGCAACGAGCGCACCGAGCGTGTCGTTGTCGCCGAACTTGATCTCGTCGTTGACGACCGTGTCGTTCTCGTTGATCACCGGCACGACCTTCAGCGCCAGCAGCGTCAGCAGCGTCGAGCGCGCGTTGAGGTAGCGTTCGCGATCGGCCAGGTCGGCGTGCGTCAGCAGGACCTGCGCGCTGTGCAGGCCGTGTTCGCGCAGCTTCGATTCGTAGATCTGCGCCAGGCCCATCTGGCCCACGGCGGCCGCGGCTTGCAGCTCGTGCACTTCCTTCGGCCGCACGCGCCAGCCGAGGCGTTTCATGCCCTCGGCGATCGCGCCGCTGGAAACCATGACGACCTCGCGCCCATCGGCGGCCAGCTGCGCGAGCTGGCCGCACCACTGGCCGATCGCATCCGCATCGACGCCGCGGCCTTCGTCGGTGACCAGCGTCGAGCCGACCTTGACGACGATGCGGCGCGCGCTCTTCAGCACCGGCGTCATGGCGAGACCCTGCCTTCACCGGCGTCGAAACGCGGATCCGGATCGTCGAGCGCCGGGTTGCGCAGCGCCGCAACGTGCTCGTAGATCGAGCGCACCAGCGGCACGCAACCTTCGTGCGTCAGCGCCGAGATGCGAAACACCGGGCCCTTCCAGCGCAGGCGGCGCACGAAGTCCTTGACACCGGCCTCGCGCTCGTCCTCGGGAACCATGTCGATCTTGTTGAGCACCAGCCAGCGCGGCTTGGCGTGCAGTGCCGGGTCGTATTTCTTCAGCTCGGCGACGATCGCGCGCGCCTGCGCCACCGGGTCGACCGACTCGTCGAACGGCGCCAGGTCGACGATGTGCAGCAGCAGGTGGGTGCGCTGCAAATGGCGCAGGAACAGGTGGCCGAGGCCGGCGCCTTCGGACGCGCCTTCGATCAGCCCCGGGATGTCGGCGACGACGAAGCTCTGCTCGGGGCCGACGCGCACGACGCCGAGGTTCGGGTGCAGCGTCGTGAAGGGATAGTCGGCGATCTTCGGCCGCGCGTTCGACACCGCGGCGATGAAGGTCGACTTGCCCGCATTCGGCATGCCGAGCAGGCCGACGTCGGCGAGCACGCGCAGTTCCAGCTTCAGCTTCTTCTGCTCGCCCGGCCAGCCGGGCGTCTTCTTGCGCGGCGCGCGGTTCGTGCTGGTCTTGAAATGCAGGTTGCCGAAACCGCCGTCGCCGCCCTTGACGATCAGCACCTTCTCGCCGGGAACGAGCAGCTCGGCCAGCAGATCCCCCGTCTCGGCGTCGCGGATGATCGTGCCCATCGGCATGCGCAGCACGATGTCGTCGGCGGCAGCACCGAATTGATCGGAGCCGCGGCCGGCCTCGCCGTTGCGGGCTTCGTGGCGGCGCGCGTAGCGGAAGTCGATGAGCGTGTTCAGGTTGCGGTCACCGACCGCGAAGACGCTGCCGCCGCGGCCGCCGTCGCCGCCGTTCGGTCCGCCGAAAGGGATGAACTTCTCGCGCCGGAAGCTCACGCAGCCGCTGCCACCGTTGCCGGCAATCACATCGATGGTCGCTTCGTCGACGAACTTCATGGTTTCGCTGCGATGGAGGTCGCGGGCCCTCAACGACGAAGCCCCGGCGAACCGGGGCTTCGAGGCGAGTGTCCCGGCGCGCTCAGGCGGCCTTGACGCTCACCGTCGAACGGTTGCGCGGGCCCTTGACGGCGAATTCGACTTCGCCGTCGGACAGCGCGAACAGCGTGTGGTCTCGGCCGACCCCGACGTTCGCTCCAGGATGGAAGCGCGTGCCGCGCTGGCGCACGATGATGCCGCCGGCAGCGATCTTCTGCCCGCCGAACACCTTCACGCCGAGCATCTTGGGTTGCGAATCGCGGCCGTTGCGGGTCGAGCCGCCGCCCTTTTTCTGTGCCATGGTCTAGCTCCTCGGGATGGACGGGTGCAGGGCTTCAGGCGTTCACCGAGCCGATTTCGAGCTCGGTGAAGTTCTGGCGATGCCCCTGGCGCTTCTGGTAATGCTTGCGGCGCCGCATCTTGAAGATGCGCACCTTGTCGTGCCGGCCGTGCGCCACCACCGTGGCCTTCACGCTGGCGCCCGTCACCAAGGGAGTCCCGACCTTCAGGTCGCCGCCGCTGCCGACTGCCAACACCTGGTCGATCGTGATCTCTTGGCCGACGTCCGCAGCAATCTGTTCTACCTTGATCTTCTCGCCGGCGGCAACCTTGTATTGCTTGCCACCGGTTTTTATGACCGCGTACATATCAGCCCTTTCGATGAGTACCCTTCCGGCGAACCTGCACGGCGCATCGAGACGCCGCCCACGACTTGCTCGCTTCGCTGGTTCGCACGGAAGCCCCTGCGAAACGCGCAGAGCCTTTGAGTATAGCATCCCGCGACTTCGCAGACGCCGCCCGTCGTGCCGCCGGCGCCCCGGCGCAGGTCGGCTTCCTATAATCCGCAGTCCGCCGAGTCCTCCGTCCATCATGCCCACCACCGCCGCCCCGGCGAACGCCGACCTGCCGATGTCCGCCGACATGCGGCAGGTCGACGAGGTCATCCGCCATCGGCTGGCCAGCAGGGTCGCGCTGATCGACCAGATCGGCCACTACATCATCAGCGCCGGCGGCAAGCGCATCCGCCCGATGCTGGTGCTGCTGTTCGCCGAGGCCCTCGAGTTCACCGGGCCCGAACGCTTCGAGCTCGCGGCGACGGTCGAATTCATCCACACCGCGACGCTGCTGCACGACGATGTCGTCGACGAGTCCGACCTGCGCCGCGGCCGCAAGACCGCGAACGCGCTGTTCGGCAACGCCGCGAGCGTGCTCGTCGGCGACTTCGTCTATTCGCGCGCCTTCCAGATGATGGTCTCGGTGAACCGCATGCGCGTGCTCGACGTGCTGGCCGACGCGACCAACGTGATCGCCGAGGGCGAGGTCTTGCAGCTGATGAACATGCACGACCCGGACCTGGCGGTCGACGACTACCTGCGCGTGATCCGCTTCAAGACCGCGAAGCTGTTCGAGGCCAGCGCGCGCCTGGGCGCTGTGCTCGCCGAAGCCGAGCCCGCGGTCGAGGAGGCCTGCGCCGCCTACGGTCGCTCGCTCGGCACCGCGTTCCAGCTCATCGACGACCTGCTCGATTACGAAGGTGCGACGGTCCAGCTCGGCAAGAACGTCGGCGACGACCTGCGCGAAGGCAAGCCGACGCTGCCGCTGTTGATCGCGATGGAGCTTGGCACGCCCGCCGAACGCGATCTCATCCGCCACGCGATCGAACACGGCGAGGTCGCACGCCTCGGCGAGATCGTCGAGATCGTGCGCCACACCGGCGCGATCGCCGCCACGCGCGACGCGGCCCGCGCCGAGGCCGATGCCGCCTGCCGCCAGCTGGAACTGCTGCCGCCATCGACCGCTCGGCAGGCTCTGCTAGAATTATGTGTTCGATCGATCGAGCGCTCGGCATGAGCCCTCGATGAACGTCCGGGGCCTTTCGCCCCGTGCCTGATCGGGGTGTAGCTTAGCCTGGTAGAGCGCTACGTTCGGGACGTAGAGGCCGGAGGTTCGAATCCTCTCACCCCGACCAATCCACTGGACCCCAGGTGCCGGAACTTCCGCGTCCGGGTCGCGCGTGAGCGGTGGGGCGGTAATTGTTGGCGAGCCGCACAGGCCCGTCGTTTACAGCGTCGCATGAATCAGCGATCATCATTCGGATCTTCGCAACACGAGCCGAACAACCCACGCGTGGACACCCTGGCAGAAGCGCCGCAGTCAGCCCTTTCCGGCGTGGCAAGGGTGCTCGTGCACGCCGGGAAGCTGAACGCGAAGGTTGCCGAAGACCTGGTCAAGTCGGCCAGGGAACGCAAGAGCAGCTTCATCGCGTCGGTGATCGCGGCCGGCGCCGTGGCACCTTCCGAACTGGCGCACACGCTGTCCAGCGCGCTCGCTCTGCCGCTGCTCGACCTGGCCTCGATCGACCCGCAGCGCCTGCCGCGCAACGTCATCGACATCAAGCTGACCACGCAGTACCAGGTGGTCGTGCTCGGCAAGCGCGGCAACCGGCTGTTCATCGGCGGCGCCGACCCGACCGACCAGGAGGCCGTCGAGCGCATCAAGTTCGCGACGCAGCTCTCGCCCGAGTGGGTCATCGTCGAGCACGACAAGCTGTCGAAGATGCTCGAAGCGGCCGGTGCCAGCGCCTCCGAGACGCTCGAGTCGATGGCCTCGGGCGACTTCGAGTTCGACGTCACCGACGACGTCACCTCGCCGCAGGAAACCGAGGTCGTCTCCGACGTCGAAGACGCGCCGGTCGTTCGCTTCCTGCAAAAGATGCTGATCGACGCGATCAACGCGCGCGCCTCCGACCTGCACTTCGAGCCCTACGAGTACCAGTACCGCGTGCGCTTCCGCATCGACGGCGAACTGCGCGAGATCACCCAGCCGCCGATCGCGATCAAGGACAAGCTCGCCTCGCGCATCAAGGTCATCTCGCGCCTGGACATCGCCGAGAAGCGCGTCCCGCAGGACGGGCGCATGAAGCTCAAGTTCGGCAGCAAGGCGATCGATTTCCGCGTCAGCACGCTGCCCACGCTGTTCGGCGAGAAGATCGTCATCCGGATCCTCGACCCGTCGAGCGCCAAGCTCGGCATCGAGGCACTCGGTTACGAGAAGGTCGAGAAGGACCGGCTGCTCAAGACGATTCAGCGCCCCTACGGCATGATCCTCGTGACCGGCCCGACCGGCAGCGGCAAGACCGTGTCGCTGTACACCTGCCTGAACATCCTCAACCAGCCGGGCGTGAACATCTCGACCGTCGAGGACCCGGCGGAAATCAACCTGCCCGGCATCAACCAGGTCAACGTCAACGACCGCGCCGGGCTGACCTTCGCGGCGGCGCTGAAGTCCTTCCTGCGGCAGGATCCGGACATCATCATGGTCGGCGAGATCCGCGACCTCGAAACCGCCGACATCGCGATCAAGGCCGCGCAGACCGGTCACATGGTGATGTCGACGCTGCACACGAACGACGCGCCGACGACGCTGACGCGGCTGCTGAACATGGGTGTGGCGCCGTTCAACATCGCCTCGAGCGTGCTGTTGATCACGGCGCAGCGCCTGGCGCGCAAGTTGTGCGAGAACTGCAAGGCGCCGGCCGATTACCCTCGCGAGGCGATGTTGCGCGCCGGCTTCCAACCCGACGAGCTCGACGGCAACTGGCGCCCCTACCGCGCCGTCGGCTGTTCGTCGTGCAACAACGGCTACCGGGGCCGGGTCGGCATCTACCAGGTGATGCCGATCACCGAGGCGGTCCAGCGCATCATCCTCGCCGAAGGCACGGCGGTGGACATTGCCGTGCAGGCGCAGAAGGAAGGCGTTCGCGACCTGCGCCAATCGGGCCTGGTGAAGGTGCGCGCCGGCGTGACGACACTCGAAGAAGTGATCTCGGTGACCAACGAGTAACGCAGACTATCGAAGGGACGGGGAGCTGCCTCCTCGTAAGACGACATGGCGACAGCGGCGGCCTCGAAGGGCATCAAGGACCTCGTCTTCGAGTGGGAAGGCAAGGACAAGAACGGCAAGCCCGTGCGCGGCGAGATGCGCGCCGGCGGCGAAGCGATGGTGAACGCGAGCCTGCGTCGCCAGGGCATCCTGGTGCAGAAGGTCAAGAAGCGTCGCCTGAGCGGCGGCAAGTCGATCAAGCAGAAGGACATCGCCGTCTTCACGCGCCAACTCGCGACGATGATGCGCGCCGGCGTGCCGCTGATCCAGTCGTTCGACATCGTCGCGCGCGGCAGCACCAACCCGAGGATGACGCGCTTGCTGACCGACATCCGCAGCGACGTCGAGACCGGCACCAGCCTGTCGTCGGCGTTCCGCAAGCACCCGCTGTATTTCGACGCGCTGTATTGCAACCTGGTCGAGGCCGGCGAAGCGGGCGGCATCCTGGAGACGCTGCTCGACCGCCTGGCGATCTACCAGGAAAAGACGATGGCGATCAAGAACAAGATCAAGTCGGCGCTGATCTACCCGGTCGCGGTGATGGTGGTCGCGTTCGTCGTGCTGTCGGTGATCATGATCTTCGTCATCCCGGCGTTCGAAGACGTGTTCAAGTCCTTCGGCGCCGACCTGCCGGCGCCCACGCTGTTCGTCATCGCGCTGTCGAAGTTCTTCGTCACCTATTGGTACCTGATCTTCGGCATCCTCGGCGGCGGCACCTACACCTTCCTGCAGGCGTGGCGACGTTCGCCGCGCATGCAAAAGGCGATGGACCGTCTGCTGCTGCGCATCCCGGTGTTCGGCGACCTCGTCAACAAGTCGTCGATCGCGCGCTGGACGCGCACGCTGTCGACGATGTTCGCTGCGGGTGTGCCGCTGGTCGAAGCTCTCGACTCGGTCGGCGGCGCCTCGGGCAACGCCGTGTTCCTGGAAGCCACCGAACAGATCCAGAAGGACGTGTCGACCGGTTCGGCACTGACGACGTCGATGCAGACCACCGGCGTGTTCCCGACCATGGTCATCCAGATGTGCGCGATCGGCGAAGAGTCGGGCGCGCTCGACCAGATGCTCGGCAAGGCCGCCGAGTTCTACGAAGACGAGGTCGACGAGGCCGTCAAGGGCCTGTCGAGCCTGATGGAGCCATTCATCATCGTCATCCTCGGCGTGCTCATCGGCGGCATCGTGATCTCGATGTACCTGCCGATCTTCAAGCTCGGCCAGGTCGTCTGATCCGCGCATGCAGCCGCAAGTCGTCGAGGCGCTGCTGTCGCCGTGGGTGCTGGCGCTGCTCGGGCTTTGCATCGGCAGCTTCCTGAACGTCGTCATCCACCGCCTGCCGCTGATGCTTGAGCGCGGCTGGCGCCTGGACAGCGCCGAGATGCTCGGTGTGAAGATCGACGAGGCGCCCGCGATCTCGCTCGCCCGGCCGCGCTCGCGCTGCCCGTCGTGCGGCCACGTGCTCGCGTGGCACGAGAACGTCCCGGTGCTCGGATGGCTGCGTCTGCGCGGCCGCTGCTCGGCGTGCAGCAAACCGATCTCGGCGCGTTACCCGGTCGTCGAAATCGCCACCGGCGTGCTGTTCGCACTCGTCGGCTGGCGCTTCGGCGCGGCGCCCGTAGCGCTGCTGTGGTGCGGCTTTGTGGCCGTGCTCGTGGCACTCGCCGGCATCGACTGGGACACCACGCTGCTGCCCGACAACCTGACCTTGCCGCTGCTCTGGGCCGGCCTGCTCGCGGCGCTGCTCGGCTGGACGATCCCGCTGTCCGATGCGCTCTGGGGCGCGATCGCCGGCTACCTGTCCTTGTGGAGCGTGTACTGGCTGTTCAAGCTGACCACGGGCAAGGAAGGCATGGGCTTCGGCGACTTCAAGCTGCTCGCCGCGCTCGGCGCCTGGCTCGGGCTGAAGATGGTGCTGCCGATCGTGCTCGGCGCCTCGGTGATCGGCGCTGTGGTCGGCATCGGCATGAAGATGGGGTCGACGCTGCGCGAGGGCCGTTACGTGCCCTTCGGGCCGTTCCTCGCCGGCGCGGGCCTCGTCGTCATGCTCGCCGGGCCGGACCGCGTGCTCGGCTGGCTCGGCTGGGCCTGAGCCGGAACAGCGCGCCGTGGCCAGGCGGCAGCCGCTGCGCATCGGCCTGACCGGCGGCATCGGCAGCGGCAAGAGCACCGTCGCCGCGCAGCTCGTGCAGCACGGCGCCACGCTGGTCGACACCGACGCGATCGCGCGCCGCCTCACGCAGCCCGGCGGCGCAGCCATCGAGGCGATCCGCCACGCCTTCGGCGACGGCTTCATCGATGCGCAAGGCGCGCTCGACCGCACGCGCATGCGCGAACATGCCTTCGCCGACCCGGGCGCCAAACGCCGCCTCGAGACCATCCTGCACCCGCTGATCACCGCTCAGAGCCTGCGCGAGGCCGCCGCATCCGATGCCCCGGCGATCGTCTTCGACGTGCCGCTGCTGGTCGAATCGGGCCGCTGGCGCGAACGTGTCGACAAGGTCCTGGTCGTCGATTGCGGCGAGGCGACGCAGGTCGCTCGTGTCGTCGCGCGTTCGGGCTGGACGCCGCAGGCCGTGCGCGCCGTGATCGCGCAGCAGGCCACGCGCGAAGCGCGCCGCGCCGCGGCCGATGCGGTGATCCTCAACGACGGAATCTCACTCGGGCAACTCGCCGCCGCAGTCGATGCCGTGTGGCGCCAGTGGCTGCCTGCCGGCCCCTGAAGCGCGTACATCTGGCGACCACCGGCGCGCCGAAAGCACGCGGGGCTGTGGAACAATTCACGGCCGACGGCCCTTGGAAGCGCGCACCTTGATCCTGTACGAGTACCCGTTCAACGAGGGCATCCGCACGATGCTCAGGCTCGAACACCTGTTCGACCGCCTCGGCCAGCTGATCGCGCGCAGCGAACCCATCGACCACCACTTCGCGCTCGCCACGATCTTCGAGATCATGGACGTGGCCTCGCGCGCCGACCTGAAGTCGGACCTGCTGTTCGAGCTCGAACGCCACAAGCAGCAGCTCGAAACCTTCCGCGGCAACCCGGCGATCGCACCGGAAGCGCTCGATGGCATCGTCGAGCGTGTCGAGCACGCCCACCGCGGCCTGAACGACACGAGCGGCAAGGCCGGCGCCGCGCTCACCGCCAACGAATGGCTGATGAGCATCCGCAGCCGCATCAGCATCCCCGGCGGCACCTGCGAGTTCGACCTGCCGGCCTACTACGCCTGGCAGAAACACGAGGCGCCGCGGCGCCGCGCCGACCTGCTGCGCTGGGCGCAGTCGCTGATGCCGCTGGCCGAGGCGCTGTCGGTGCTGCTCGGCCTGCTGCGCGATTCGGGCGTGCCGCACAAGGTGGTCGCGCCCGCCGGCCAGTACCAGCAGAGCCTGCCGGCGGGCAAGACCTACCACCTGATGCGCGTGCGCCTGGACGGCGCCGACGGCGTCGTCCCCGAGATCAGCGGCCACCGCCTGATGGTGTCGGTGCGCCTGATGCGCCAGGACGCCGAGGGCCGCCTCAAGCCGAGCAGTTCGGACGCGAGCTTCGAGTTGACGCTGTGCAGTTGAAAGCCGATGCCTCCGGACGGCGGCTGGTGCGTTGCCCCAGCTGCGGCGGACCGAGCCTGTTCGCGCCGGACAACCCGCACCGGCCGTTCTGCAGCGAACGCTGCCGCGGCCACGATCTCGGCGCCTGGGCGAGCGAACGTTACCGCGTCGCGGCCAGGCCCGTCGAAGGCGACGAGCCCGACGACCTGCCACCGCCTGCTGCCGACCCGCACTGAGCGCGCATCCGCCCCTATCGGTTAGGGATGGGCGGGCGCGGCGCGGCGCCGCATGCTGCGCCAGCATCGCCGCGGGGCGGCGGCGCACCCACTTCCGGGAGGGCGAGCCATGGGCCGATTCGATCACCTGCAAGCCGACGCCGCGCGCATCGCCGACCTCGGCGAGCTGTCGCAGGCGATGCGCGAGTCGCCGCGCCTGTTCGGCACGCGCATCGTCGGCGCCGAGGTCACGCAGGCGATCCAGTACTACCGCTCGCACCGCCATCTCACCGACCCGCTCGACCGCGCGCCCGACAACAGCGCGCGACTCGTCGCCTACAAGCCCGCCTGGGTGCGCGTGTACGTGCGCGCGGCGCAGGGCAGCACGCCGCTGACCGCGCGTTTGCGGGTCGAACGCCGCCGGCCCGGGCTGGTCGGCGTCTGGCAGAACGCCGGCGACCTGCTGCCCACCGCACCGGGCGTCGTCACGGCCGAGCAGACGCCCGACTATGCACTCGAGCGCAGCACGCTCGGCGCCACGCTGAACTTCATCCTGCCCTCGGAGATGGTGCGCGGCCGGCTGCGCCTGACGATCACGCTGTACCCGCCGAAGGCCACCGGCGAAGCGCCGATCGACACCGAGGTCGTGGCCGTCGACGCGACGCTCTTGCAGACGCTCGCGGTGCGCGGGCTGATGGTGGCCTACAACGGTCCGGACGCCGCAGGCACCGGCACGAGCAACCTCGCCGCGCCGAGCGTCGCCGACCTGCAGTCCACCGCCGCGTGGACGATGACGACCAACCCGGTCCAGTCCGAAGGTCTGTTCTCGAGCGCCGGCACGGTCACGCTGACGAGCCCTCTGACCGGCCCGGCCACGGCGCCGGGC
>CXWJ01012982.1_pt1 | contig 18118 bp, 16 predicted proteins | sample 590841 | NCBI WGS metagenome assembly CXWJ01 (sample SAMEA3498367, study PRJEB10139) | wastewater metagenome | biome: wastewater treatment plant; material: activated sludge | place: Austria | collected 2015-01-21 | reverse complement strand
GTGGCGACGGCGCGCACCGTGCCATCGCCACCGAGGGAGGCCACGATGTCGGCTCCGCGCTCGAGAGCCAGGCGCGCCTGCTTCTCGCCGGTGTCCTGCTCAGTCGTTTCGAACCAGGTGGGCTCATCCCACCCGTGCTGGGCGCACGACGTCTGGATCAGCGTCCTGACCTGGTCCAGGTCATCGACCTTGACCGGGTTGACGACAACGGCCAACCGCCGTCGTGACGCGGTGGTGGGTTCGGACATGCGTGGCTCCCTTGCCGGCGGGAGGCCACCGAGCGAGCCGTTGCGGGCATACGGTCAGGCGTGGGGGACCCCGGTTAACCCCTCGGCTATACCCACTCGCGCCGCGCTCACGCAGGGCTAGAGTCGGACGCCGTCGTCGGTCTCGTCGCGGTCGGTCGGCTGGCGCAGGACGAGCAACGCGAACCCGCCCACGGTCATCGCCGCTCCCAGCATGCCAAGCCAGCCGCTGACCTCGTCCTGGGTGAGCAGCAGCCACAACAGGAGCAACGGTCCGCCCGTCAGTCCGAGGACGATTCCCCAGAACTGATGATCATGAGAGGGGGGCAGCGGTCCGGGGTCGGGTGGCTCGAAGGAGTCCAGCCCCGCATCGAGGTCGTCGTCCCCGTCATCGGCCTCCCCGTGGGAACCATCCAGCGAGGCGCTGAGCTCGGGGGGGTCGGCATCCGCGAGCGGACCGGATCGCCAGACGACCCGCGGGCTTGCGGGCAGCACCCCGGGGGCGATCGACGGGTCGCCACGCACAGGTTGTGCCGGGTCNNGCGGGTCGAGCGGGTCGAGGATGTCGTCGCCGAGGTCGTCCAGATCCTCGACCGTCACCGGGTCGAGTCCCGCCACGATCTCGGCGAACCGAGCGTCGAGGTCGTCGTCCTTCACAGCGTCTCCAGGAACATCTCAGGGCTCTTGACCGGCATCGTGACCAGCAACTCCACGGATCTGACCGCCGCGAGTCAGGCGGTGGCCGTCACTCGCTCGATGAACGTGACGGACTCGCGGAAGATCGTCTCCGCATCATTGTCCAACGTGGCGACGTGATAGCTGTCGGGCAGCACGATCTCGGTCACGTCCTGACTGCCGACGTGGTCCAGGAAGTAGGCCGAGCTCAGCGCGGGCACGACGTGATCGACGGCTGAGCGCATGAGCAGCACGGGGACGGTCACCTCGGGCAGGTCACGGCCCACGATGCTCCACAGCTGAGTCTGGGAGTGCATCGCCTGCAGCGGGTTGCGCGTGTAGCCCANNCCACTGACGCGCGGCCCGTGTTCGATCGCCACCTTGGTCGCTAACAAACCGCCCATGCTCAGCCCGACGACGACGACCTGGCGACAGCTCGCGTGCAGGTCGCGCATGTGGCGGTCGAGCTCGGCATACCAGTCCTGCCAGCGAGTGCGGTTGAGCTCCTGCCAGGTCGTGCCGTGTCCTGGCAGCCGGGGCAGCCGAACCGTGTAGCCGGCCGCGGCCAGGTGCTCCGCCCAGGGCCGCAGACCCTGCGGCGTGCCGGAGTACCCATGAGACACCAGCACGCCGACGTCCCCACCGTCGTGGAAGAACGGCTCGGCTCCTTCGAGCACCGGCATGACGGCGGCCTCCTGCGTGATGATGGTGTGACGGGTCATCGGGCTCGTCGGGGTCATCTTCGCACGGCAGCGCAAGGGCCCAGGCGTGGCGTAGAGTGCTCCGGGTCACACGTCGGGTGAGCGGAGCGCACCGTGTTCTACTGGATCTTGAAGACGGTCATCTTGGGGCCGATCCTCAAGCTGTTGTTCCGGCCCTGGGTCGAGGGCGAGGAGCACATCCCCGAGACGGGCGCGGCGATCTTCGCCAGCAACCATCTGTCGTTCTCGGACTCCATCTTCCTGCCCCTGGTGGTCTCGCGTCGGGTCACCTTCCTGGCCAAGTCGGACTACTTCACCGGCGGCGGTTTCAAAGGCCGGCTCACGGCCGCGTTCTTCAAGGGCGTCGGGCAGCTGCCCGTGGACCGGTCGGGGGGCAAGGCTGGGCAGGCCGCGATCACCTCGGGGCTGCGCGTCCTCGGACGTGACGAGCTGCTGGGCATCTACCCGGAGGGCACGCGGTCACCGGACGGCCGGCTCTACCGTGGTCGCACAGGAGTGGCCCGCATGGCGCTGGAGGCCGGGGTGCCGGTGCTGCCGGTGGCCATGATCGGCACGGACAAAGCCCAGCCGACGGGCAAGAAGATGCCCAAGATCATGCGCATCGGCGTCCGCATCGGCGAACCGCTGGACTTCTCACGGTATGAGGGGATGGAGGACGACCGCTACGTCCTGCGCGCCATCACCGACGAGATCATGTACGAGCTGATGCTCCTGTCGGGGCAGGAGTACGTCGACATGTACGCCACGTCCATGAAGGACCGGCTGTTGGCGGCGGCCAAGACCAAGGCGCGCGAGATCCAAGAGGCCACCAAGCCCGGCAAGGCAGCCAGCGAGCTCGAGGACGCCCTCGATGCTGGCGAGACCGGGCTCGACCCCAACGACGCGCCGTCAGACCGCTACGCAGATGTGTGGGACGGTCCGGACGGGTCGGCTGGCGGCCCTGGCTCGGCGGACCAGGACAACGACCAGGCGGGGCCACGGGCCACATCGGCGGATCCCGACGAACACAAGCGAGCCAGCTGATCGACCGTCATCCGGACATCGGTCTGTCCACCAGTTGGACGCCATCTAGGCTGTCCTGGTGAACTCGACCGGGCGCGTCACAAGCGCCGACGCCTTGCATCGCTCCCTCGCGGACGCTGCAGCACCCCTCGTGGCCGCCCAACAGCCGCGGTGGCCGGACGCCGATGCTTTGGCTGACGCCGTCGCGACCTTGGCGTCCTACCCGCCCCTCGTCTTCGCCGGTGAGTGTGACGTGCTGCGGGCCCGCATGGCGGCGGCAGCACGAGGTGAGGCCTTCGTCCTGCAGGGCGGGGACTGCGCCGAGACCTTCGACTCAGCGACAGCCGACAACATCCGCGACCGCATCAAGACGATCCTTCAGATGGCCGCGGTCCTCACCTACGGCGCGTCGCTGCCGGTCGTCAAGGTCGGCCGGATGGCCGGCCAGTATGCCAAGCCGCGCAGCAGCGATGCCGAGACCCGTGACGGAGTGTCGCTGCCGGCATACCGCGGTGACATGGTCAACGACTTCGCCTTCACCCCGCAGGCCCGTCAGCCCGACCCCCAACGGCTCGTCCGCGGCTACCACGCCTCCACGGCCACGCTCAACCTGGTGCGTGCCTTCACACAGGGCGGCTTCGCGGACCTGCGACACGTGCACGACTGGAACCGCGGGTTCGTCAGCAACGGTGCCAACCAGCGCTACGAACGCCTGGCGCGCGACATCGACAAGGCCATCAGGTTCATGGCCGCGTGTGGTGCGGACTTCGAGGCGATGAAGACGACCGAGTTCTTCGCCGCGCATGAGGCCCTGCTGCTCGACTACGAGCGCCCCATGACCCGCATCGACTCGCGCACCGGGGATGCCTACGACACGTCGGCGCACTTCGTGTGGGTGGGCGAGCGCACGCGTGATCTCGACGGAGCGCACATCGACTTCGTGTCGCGCATCCGCAACCCGATCGGTGTCAAGGTGTCGGCCAACGCTGACCCGGCCGAGCTCTTCAAGATCATCGACAAGGTCGACCCGGACCGCGAGCCCGGTCGGCTCACCTTCATCACCCGGATGGGAGCTGGCCGCATCCGGGAGGCGCTGCCGCCGCTGGTGCACGAGGTCACCCAGGCTGGCGCGTCGGTCACGTGGATCTGTGACCCCATGCACGGCAACACCTTCGAATCCACGACCGGCTACAAGACCCGCAACTTCGATGACGTGGTCGATGAGGTCATGGGCTTCTTCGAGGTCCATCGTGCCCTCGGCACGGTGCCCGGAGGCATCCACGTCGAGCTGACCGGCAACGACGTCACCGAGTGTCTCGGCGGCGCCGAGAAGATCCTCGATGCCGACCTCGAGAAGCGCTACGAGACCGTGTGCGACCCTCGGCTCAACCACCAGCAGGCCCTCGAGCTGGCGTTCCTCGTCGCCGAGATGCTGAGCCGGGACTGACCCCTTGACGCAGCCGATTCGCGTCGACCTGCTCTCTGACACCCTCACCCGACCAGCTGCCGGCATGCGAGCCGCCATGGCGGCGGCCGAGGTGGGCGACGACGTGTTCGGTGAGGACCCAAGCGTCAATGCTCTGCAGGACCACGTCGCCGAGCTGCTGGGACACGAGGCCGGTCTCTTCACGCCCAGCGGCTCGCTGGCCAACCAGCTCGCCCTGCGCCTGCACGTGACGCCAGGCAACGAGTTCGTGTCGGACGCTCTGGCCCATGTGGTTCGAGCCGAGATGGGAGCGGCGGCCATCTTCTCCGGCCTCACCTCGCGCACCTGGTCGGCCCCGCGCGGCGAGCTGCGCCACGAGGACGCTCTGGAGGTCGTCACCACGGGGGTAGGTCCCTATCAGGTGTGCACCGACCTCGTCGTGGTCGAGAACACTCACAACTTTGGTGGCGGCACGGTGCAGCCGGTCGGTGAGATCACCGCGTTGCGGGCGCGGACGCAGGCGCTCGGGGTGGCCATGCACCTGGACGGTGCGCGGCTGGCCAACGCTCACGTGGCAAGCGGCGTCAGCCTCTCGACCTACGGAGGGCTCGTCGACTCGGTGTCGCTGTGCCTGAGCAAGGGCCTGGGCGCGCCCGTCGGGTCCGTGCTGGTGGGGCCGCGCGACTTCATCGCCGAGGCGCGGGTCTGGCGCAAGCGCTACGGCGGCGGTCTGCGCCAGGCCGGCATCCTCGCTGCCGCTGGCATCTACGCACTGGAGCACAACGTGCAACGCCTCGCGCAGGACCATGCCCGGGCGCAGCGGCTGGCGCACGCGCTCGCCGACGTGACCCCGGAGCTCATCGACCCGGCCTCCGTGCATACCAACATCGTCGTGGCCAAGGTCGACGCGGCAGGGTGGACTGCGAGCGACTTCGTGTCAGCGGCTCTCGCCCACGGGGTCCGCGGTTACGCCCTCGATGCTCAGCGGGTGCGCTTCGTCTTCCACCTCGACGTCGACGATGCCGGCACGGCATACGCCGTGGACACGGTGACGAGCCTGCTTCGCTCCCCGCCCTCCTGACGCCTCCCGCCCTCCCGACGCTCCCCGCCCTCCTGACGCTCCCCGCCCACTTCCTCGACCGGGCACGCGTTAGTTCCCGTTCGGAGGTGCTAGGACCCGTGAACGGGAAGTAACGCGTGCCCGGTCGAGGCGCATGGGCGTTAGGGCTCGTGAACGGGAAGTAACGCGTGCCCGGTCGCGGAGCGAGGGCTGTGGGCAGCGTGCAGGGGTGTGGGCATGGTGCTTGCAGGGGTGTGGGCATGGTGCGTGCAGGGGTGTGGGCGGGACAGCCCGCCAGCCGCAAGACGTCGGCGACGTCGCGACCGCGACCGCGACCGCGGCCGCAGCCGCAGCTCAGTGAGCGTGCAGCGTCGCGTCGGTACGCCGCCCCCACAGCTCGGCGAGGTACATCGCAGCGAGCACGAGACCGCCGCCGACCAGCATCCGAGCGGTCAACTGTTCCCCGCCCAGGGTGATGGCGAAGTATGCGGCGAACACCGGCTCGAGGGTCATGATGATCGCCGCTCGGGTGGCGCTCATATGCGCCTGGGCCCAGGTTTGCATCCACAGAGCGCCCACGCTGGCGAAGACCGCCATGTAGAGCACCGACCACCACTGCCCCGACGTCTGTGGCAGGGTCATGCCTCCCGGAGCAGCCACGGCGAGGCACAGGACGGCGATCGTGGCCATCTGCACGGCGGAGAGGGCGGCCGCTTGAGACGCCTGGGAGTATCTGCCGAGCCCGATGATGTGCAGGGCGTAGAGCACGGCTGAGCCCAACGTGACCGCCTCGCCCACCCCGATGGCCACGCCCTGAAGCGACAGCACCGCCAGGCCGACGGTCGCCAGTGCGACCGCGCCCCAGGTGGGTGCGCTGATCCGCTCGCGCAGGACCACCGCCGAGATGAGCGGGGTGAGCACGACATATGTGCCCGTGATGAAGCCCGAGACGGCGGCGTCGGTGAAGGCCAGGCCGACAGTCTGCAGGATCTGCGCCAGACCGTAGAGCATCCCCAACGCAAGCCCTATGCACAACGCGCGGCGAGGCAGGGCCAAGACCGCCCGCCCGAACACGGCGATCATGAGCAGAGCCGCGATGCCGAAACGGATCGCCAGGAAGTCCACGGGTGGCACGACCTGCACGAGGTCGCGGATGAGGAAGAACGTCGAGCCCCAGATCGCGGTGAGAGCGACGAGAGCGACCGTGGCCAGCGTGCGAACCCGGCCGGGGTTAAGGGGCAAGGCGCCCCCTAGACGACGGTGAGGGTGATGGTCGAGCCTTTGGGCACCGGGGTTCCGGCGGCTGGGTCCTGGCTGCGGACGGTGCCGAAGAAGCCGCCGAGGACCTCGTTGATGCGGACCGTGAAGCCGGCCCTCACGAGAATCTGACGTGCCTCGGCGCGTTGACGTCCCACCACGCCGGGCACCTCGACGAGGACCGGACCCTTGGAGACGACGATGGTCACGGTGTCACCCCGGAACAGGGTTCCCTTGGCGGGCTTCTGGCTCACGATGGAACCCTGTGGGACATCGTCGCTGTTGACTGCTTCGCCTCTGGCGACCTCGAGACCCAGCGCCTTGAGGGCCTCGGTGGACTCGTCGGCCGGTTTGCCCACGACGTTGGGCACGGTGATCGGTCGACGTCCCTTGCTGACAACGATCGCGACGTTGGTACCCTTCTTGACGGACTGCCCGGCCGCAGGCGCCTGGCTCAGGACCTGTCCCTTGGGGGCCTCTTCGTCGAACTTCTCGGTGGTCTCGCCAAGGTCGAGGTTGACCCCGTCGAGCGCGGCCTTGGCCCCACTCGCCTTGGTCCCCACGAGCGTCGGCACGGTGTATCGCTCGGGGCCTTTGGACACCTCGAGCACGACGGTGCTCCCCTTGCCCGTCTCGGTGCCGGCCGTGGGGTCGACGGTGATGACAAGCCCCTTGGCGACGTCCTCGCTGAACGCCTCGTTGACATCGGCGCGCAGACCCGAGGTCTCGATGGCCTCGAGTGCGGCCGCCTGCTCCAGTCCGGCAACCGTCGGGACCGTCGCCGTGGCGCCGGGGCCCTGGACGAAGAACCACACCGCTCCGAGCGCGAGCACCGCGGCCAGCGCCACGGCGACCCACCGGCCGCGTCGGCGCGGTGGGGGCGGTCCGGCCTCCCTGGCGGCCACGGCAGTGCCGGGACCGGGGGTCAGGATCGCCGAGGTCGGCTCGGACTGGCTGGGCATGGGTAGGGCGGTCGTGCGGTCGACGGCCACGGTGGCGACGGGTGCCTGGTCGGCCACGCCAGGTTGCTCTGGGGTCGGTCGCAGGTCGAGCTCGGCGGTGGAGAGCAGCGCTCGGGTCCGCCGCACGTGGGTCAGCAGGGCACCCGCATCGTCGGGGCGCTCGTCCGGGTTGCGAGCCGCGGCATACGCCACGAGGCCGTCGAGCTCGGGGGCGAGCCCCGGCACGAGCGTCGACGGCGCGGGGATCGACCCGTGCACGTGCTGGTAGGCGACGTGGATCGGGTTCTCACCGTTGACCGCCTTGGTGCCCGTCAGCATCTCGAAGAGCACCAGCCCGGCGGAGTAGACGTCGCTGCGAGCGTCCGCGAAGCCGTGCTCGACCTGTTCCGGAGACAGGTAGGCAGCCGTGCCCAGCAGCACGCCGGACTGTGCCGTCATCGTCTGGGTCGTCACGGCGCGAGCCAGGCCGAAGTCGGCGACCTTGACGTTCTGCTCGTCCAGGATGACGTTCTCGGGCTTGATGTCTCGATGGATCAAGCCAGCGTCGTGTGCTGCTCCCAGGCCGCAGAGCACGGAGTCGAGGATGTCGAGCGCGGCACGCGGGTGCAGGGCCCCTTCGAGGCGGAGGATCTCACGCAGGCTCCGACCGGGCACGAGCTCCATGACCAGGAACATGTCGGCACCCTCGTGTCCCTGGTCGAACACCGACACGACGTTGGGGTGGTTGAGCTGTGCAGCAGATCGAGCCTCACGGCGGAAGCGGGCGGCGAAGGACTCGTCGGCGGCCAGTCCGGGCCGGAGCACCTTGACGGCGACCCGCCGGTCGAGGCGCAGATCCATACCCACGTAGACCGTCGCCATGCCCCCGTCGGCGAGGTGGGAGTCGAGCCTATATCGACCGTCGAGGACCCGACCGACGTTGCGGTCTGGGTGGGCGGAGACGGCTGACACTAGGCGATTCTACGTTTGCCGCGCGTCGTGGCCGGTCCACTGCCCCGGGCGTGGACCAGCGTGTCGGCGCTCGTCACATGCGTTTCATGAGGGCCAGGACGTTCGCGACGTACCTCTTGGTCTCGTCGTACATCCCCTTCTTCTGCACGGAGTAGAGCCCCTGGTAGTACCCGGCGATGGCCTGGTCCTGGTTCTTGGCCGAGCGTTTGAGGGCTCGCAGGATCACGACTCCGGCTGTGATGTTGTCGTGGACCTCGAGGATGCTGAGCTGCCGACCGACGAGATCTGAGGCCCACCGACCGCTCATGGGCATGACCTGCATGGTCCCGATGGCATTGGCGTGGGAGACGGCACGCTGGTTCCAGCCGGACTCCTGCCAGCCGATCGCCAGCGCCAGTCGAGGGTCGACACCGTGGCGCTTGGCGGTGGCCACGATGAGGTCGCGTGTGGCGTTGCGACCGGGCACCTTCACCTTGGCGAGCGCTCGACGGTTGGCCTCGGGCGAGTCGGCGATCTTGGTGGGGTATGCCGAGGACGCCGACCCCGTGGTGCTCTGGGGCTTGGCCGGGCGGGACGCGGACGAGGAGGCCGATCCGGGGACCGTCAGTCGTTGGCCGACGCGGATGAGGTGCGGGTTGGCGATGGAGTTGACCGACGAGATCGAGGCGACGCTGACGCGGAATCGCACGGCGATGCTGCCCAGAGTGTCGCCGGCCCGCACGGTGTAGAGGGCCCGCTTGCCAGCCGTCGAGGTGGCGCGCCCGCTGGCCGCCGACCCCGCCGATGCCTTGCCTCCCGACGTGGTCGGCACCTGCAACCGCTGGCCGACGTGGATTCGGGTGCCTCCCGCGCCCAGCCCGTTGCGCGAGACGATGGTGTCGATGGTCGTCCCATGGTCGCGCGCGATCTGCCAGACGGTGTCCCCGCCCCGGACGACGTAGGTCGTCCAGCCCCGTGATCCCGCGGCGAGCGCCTGTGGGTCGATGGACAGCGGCACGTGGGGTGGTGCGGTGAGAGTGGGCGAGACCCGGGTCGGTGCGGTGGTGACGACGGCGGGCAGGGCTGGGGGGCTGGCGAGCATGGTCTGGACCTCGCTGGGCATGTGGCGGATGGGTCTAGAGTGCGCTAAAGACAGTCATGTGATGGATGTGACTGAAGTGACTAGGACCCGACGGTACCCCGGTTCGACCGATCCGTCACCCCTGGTGGTACTGCGGGCAGGTGTGCGCGAGGGTCGCGCGGGGTCTGGCAGGCTGTCTCGCGTGCCTCCGACACCCGATGACACCCACCCGCTCGACCCAGCCGACGAACCCGGGCTGGCCGACCTCGCCGACGGCGACATCGAAGGTCTCGTCGGCGAGTGGCTCACGGTCCCTGACCTCTGCAAGCGGTGGGGGGTCTCGCCCACTCACGTGCGGCGACTGATTGCCGAACGGGAGGTTCTGGCGTGGCGCGTTGGTCCCCGCCGCGTGCTCGGCATACCAGCGATGTTCGTGGCCGACGACGGTCCGCGCCACGACATCAAGGGCACTCTGACCCTGCTCGCCGACGGGGGGATGCGCGACCCCGAGATCCTGCGCTGGCTCTTCACGGCCGACGAGACCCTGCCCGTGGCCGGCGCTCCCATGGATGCCTTGGCGGCGGGCTACAAGACCGAGGTGCGACGACGGGCTCAGCTCGAGGCGATGTGAGGGCCACGAAGCGGTCAGGCAGTGCGCTCCGTCGCCGCGGTGACCAAGCGGCGCAGCACGCTCACGGCCTCGGCGTCGAGCCCGGTGACGGCGTCGAGCGCGTCGTTGGCCTGGTGTGCTCCCGCCTCGATCAGCGCCTCGACCCGGTCGACGGCACCGGTTGACCTCAAGATCTCCCGCAGGTCGTGGATCTGGGCCATGCTCACATCGGCTCTGCCGAGCAGCGTGGTCACCGTCGCCCGCTCGACATCGGAGGCCGTGTCGAGGGCCTCGGCGACCAACATCGTCAGCTTGCCCTCACGCAGGTCGTCGCCAGCGGGTTTGCCGGTCGTGCTCGGGTCCCCGAAGACACCGAGCAGGTCGTCGCGCAGCTGGAACGCCTCCCCGAGTGCCAGTCCATAGGCAGAGAGGTGCTCCAGGTCGGGCCCGCTCGCACCCGCGGCCATCGCCCCGATGAGCAGCGGATGCTCGACGGTGTACTTCGCACTCTTGAACCGGATGACCTCGCGTGAGCGTTGCCGACGCTGAGTGGTCGACAGCCCGGCCCAGCCCCGCGCCGCCTCGAGGACGTCGAGGTACTGACCTCCCATGAGCTGGGTCCGCATGACGTCGAACAGCGGTCGACCGCGGTCGAGCTCGACGGTCGACAGGCCGCTCGTCGCGTAGAGCGAGTCCGTCCAGGTCAAGCAGAGGTTGCCGGCCAGGATGGCTCCCGCTGAGCCGAAGCGACGGCTGTCGCCGGACCAGCCCTGCGCAGTATGCCGAGCCGCCAGCTGGCGGTGCGCGGCCGGCTGGCCGCGTCGAGTGTCGCTCTCGTCCATGACGTCGTCATGCAGCAGTGCTGCCGCCTGGAAGAACTCCATGGATGTCGCGACCGCGATGATGCCCTCGCTGTCAGCGCCACCGGCGGCCCGGTAGCCCCAGTAGGCGCAGGCGGCGCGCAGTCGCTTGCCCCCCGAGAGCAGTGCGGCGATGGCGTCGACGAGGGTCAGAACGTCGGGGCTGACGATGCGCAGGACGCCGGACTGGTCGGCAAGAGTGGCATCGACCCGCGCCTGCACGCGCGCACGCAGGTCGGCAGCGTCCAGTGGGCTGTGGGCCGCATCGGGCGCAGCTCCGGTGGCCGCAAGCGAACTCGTCATCATCTCCCCAGTGCTCCTCGTCTCGACTCTAACGCCACGGCGGCGGCGAGCCGATGTTCCCCCGTACCCTTGAGACATGCCATCGCGCTCCGCCGCCTTCGCTCGCGCAGATCACCTCACGCGGTCGATCCCGGCGATGGTGGCCGCGAGCGAACCGAGTTTCAGCTTCGAGTTCTTTCCACCCAAGGACGAGGCCGCGAGCGAGGTGCTGTGGGCGGCGGTGCGTCGCCTGGAGGCTGTCCGGCCGAGCTTCGTGTCCGTCACCTACGGCGCTGGGGGCTCCACGCAGGAGCGCACTGTGGCGATGACGCAGCGGATCGCCACCGACACCACCCTCACTCCGCTGGCGCATCTGACGTGCGTCGGTTCGTCAGTCGCGCAGCTGCGCCAGGTGGTGGGGCTCTACGCCGACGCCGGGGTGCGCAACATCCTGGCCCTTCGCGGCGACCCCGCTGGGGGGCTCGGCACTGCGTGGACGGCGCATCCCGAGGGCCTGGACCATGCCGACGAGCTCGTCCGGCTCATCGACGGGCTGGGCGACTTCACGATCGGCGTGGCCGCCTTTCCCGACGGACATCCTGAGTCCGAGGGGCTGGAGCAGGACGTCGACACCCTCATACGCAAGGCGGACGCTGGGGCGACCTTCGCCATCACGCAGTTCGTCTTCGACGTGCCGGCCTACCTGCGGCTCCGCGACGCCCTCGTGGCCCGTGGCTGCGAGATGCCGGTGGTTCCGGCGCTGATGCCAGTCACCAACGTCGCTTCGCTGACTCGCATGGCCCAGCTCGCTGGCCAGCCGTTGCCGGGCGAGGTTGTGCAGCGACTGCAGGCGGTCGCCCACGATCGTGAGGCGGTGGTCGCCGAGGGGGTCGCCCTGTGCACCGAGTCGGCACAGTGGCTGCTGGACGAGGGCGCGCCAGGCATCCACTTCATCACGATGAACAGGTCACTCGCCACGTTGCAGGTCTTTGCCAACCTCGGGATGTCGTCGGCGGTCTAGCGCACCCGGGGCGCCATTGCCCGTGGCGGGCGAGTCGCTGCCCCATGTGTCGTACTTGGTCTTGAGTCGCCGAACCCGTTTGAGCAGGAACACGACAAGGGTGACGCCGAGCACGAGGAGCATCAGGGCGATGCCGGCTGCCAGCCAGGGGTTGAGGAAGGCCAGCGAGATCACGCCGGCGACGGCGACGTCCTCGCTGGTGCTCACGACCACATTGCTGACCGGTTCGGGCGAGGTGTTGACCCCGGTCCGGATGCCGGCCTTGACGAGGTGGGAGAGCAGGGCACTGACCCCGCCTGTCGCGGCCATGAAGGCAGCATTGAGATCGGCGCTCTCGTTGCCGATGAGGAACCCCAGTGTGGCGCCGATGAGGGGCCGTATGACGGTGTGCACCGAGTCCCAGGCGGAGTCGAGATAGGGGATCTTGTCGGCAAACATCTCGAGCACGAAGAGGATCGCTGCCGCGATGAGGACGTCTGTGCGTCCAAGCGCGTCGGGCACCTGGTCGGAGGCGAAGAACTTCTCGGCCAGGCCCATGATGAGGACCACGGCGTAGGCGTTGATGCCGCTGGCCCAACCGGACGTGATCACCCACGGAAGCGCTTCGACGCCCATGGCTCGTTCCTTTCACGAGGTGGTCGGCACCAGTCGTCGGTGCAGCCTCGTGTCAACGGTAGCCGGGTCCTCGGACATTCCCGCTCAGGTGACGCGGATGGGGGAGCCACCGGTGATCCGCACCAGCTCGTCATACGTCGTCGGGAAGACGGTGCGGGGATGCCCGGCAGCGGCCCAGATGACATCGTGTGCGGCGAGCGCCTCGTCGACATGGGTCGGGATGGTCGTGAGGTGCCCGACGGGGGCGACCCCGCCGATGGCGAACCCGGTCGATGCCCTGACCAGGTCGGCATCGGCGCGCTCCAGGGCGGCGTAGCCGAGCCGGGCCGCCACGGCGCGCACGTCGACTCGATGGGCGCCCGAGGTCATGATCAGCACCGGGGTGTGCTGGCCGTCGTCATGCCGAGCGGCGAACACCAGGGAGTTGGCGATCTGGCCGACGGTGATGCCGAGGAACTCGGCGGCGAGCGCCGCGGTGTGGGCGGCGTTGTCGAGCACGACCACCGAACCTGGCGCGCCGAGGTCGGCGAGCGCGGCGCGCACCCGGACGACGGCGGGATGGGCGATCACCTTGCGTATGTCGGTGGCGGCTACGTCGTCGTTGGGCGCGGCTTTGGAGGTGCCGGGAGTGGCGGAGCTGTTGGCGCTGTCAATGCTGTCAGGGCTGTCGGTGCTGTCGGTGGTCCGGGGGAGCATGGCCGAAACCGTAGCCGAGATGCGTGTCAGGGCCCGGGCAGAACACTGCTTGACACGCTGTCAGAGGCTAGTAGTACATTCGTTCTATCGAACAGATGTTCTATACATTCGGGAGTCAGTGCCGTCAGTGCCGTCAGTGCCCAGTGCCCAGTGCCCAGTGCCTTTAGTGCCCTCAGTGCCCTTAGTGCCTGCCGGATCCGAGAGTTCAGAGAGGAAGCGCCATGGTTCGTCGCTACAGCGAGTCGATCGACGTCCGCACCGACGCCCCTGCCGATGACGTCACCAGCCCGGCGGCGTTCCTGTGGCGGGGTCGGCTCTATCGAGTGGGAGCGGTCCTTGGTCATTGGCGTGAGCGACAGGCCTGGTGGCGCGAAGCGGTCACCTCACCCGAGGCCCTCGCCGACACCGAGCGTCATGTCTGGCGGGTCGAGGCCAGCCCGGGTCGGGTCTACGGCACGGGGGTCTACGACCTGGCTCGGGTCACCCACAGCGCTGAGGGCTCACAGGTGTGGTCCCTGCTCCGGGTCAGTGACTGAGGCCGGTGTGATGTCTGTCGCCCACCCACCGATCGCCTCGACCACGCTCGATCTCGTGGACCGCTCCCGAGCGAGCCTGCTGTCCGCCTGCCAGGCCACCGACACCGCCGAGCGGTATGTCGAGGCGCACCTGAGCGCGTTGCGCGCCGCTGCCGCGCTCATCGCGGCTCGCAGCACGCGTTCTCGCCCCTCCCGTCCTCGCAGCGTGTGGGATGTCCTGCCCTCGATCGCTCCGGAGCTCACCGAATGGGCGATCTTCTACGCAGCGTCAGCGACCCGCCGGGCAGTGATCGAGCGCGGCGGCCACCACGTCCCGGCCCGCGATGCCGATGACCTGCTGCGCCAGTCCGAGATCTTCCTCGACATCATCACCGAGGCTCTCGGGATTCCCCGACCTCGCCCGTTGCCCGACTACCTTGCTCCTGCCGCCGTCGGACCCTCCCGGATGGAGCGGCGTGGAGCGTGAGTTCGTCCACCTGCACGTTGCCTCCGGGTTCTCGATGCGCTACGGCTCCTCCACCCCGGCGACGCTCGTCGAGCGCGCCAGAGCGTGGGGGCAACCGGCGCTGGCCCTGACCGACCGGGACGGGCTCTACGGTGCGATCAGGTTCGTCCAGGCTGCCGCGTCGGCTGGCGTCGCCCCCATCCTCGGCGTCGACCTCGCCCTGCACCCCTTGCCCCCCACTCANNGGGACGAGAGAGTCAGGGACGAGGGAGTCCGGGACGAGGGCTCCGGTGCGTGGTGGACAGCTCGTCGACCCTCGGCATCCCCGGGTGGTCGTGCTGGCTCGGGGCCAGCGAGCCGGCGTGGCTCCTGGTGTCGGATGGGGACGTCTGTGCCGGCTCGTGACCGACACGCATCTCGCGGGCGAACGCGGCGTACCCCTCACGACCCCCGACCTCATCGCCCGGCATGCGGGGTGTGCCGGGCCTGACGCACCGACCGCCTTGACGGTCCTGCTCGGTCCGGACTCCGACGTGGGACGGGCGGTCCTGGCCAGACGTCTCGACCACGCCCGGGCTGCCCTGTCGCGATGGCGCGCCTTCCTGCCCGGCGCAGGTGCTCTGGTCATCGAGATCGTGTGTCACGGCGGTCCTGACGGCACTCCCGGCAGCCTCGGTCAGGCTGGTCGGATGCTCGCACTCGCCCGTCAGGAAGGGCTCCCCGCCGTGCTGACGGCCGCGGTGCGGCACGCCGACCCCGGTGACGCCGTGACGGTCGACATCCTCGACGCGGCGCGCCGGCTCGTGCCGCTGGACACCCGTCACCTCGACCGGGTGACCAGCGCGGCATACCTGGCCCCAACCCATGCCATGCACGCCATCGCCCTCGATGTCGTGCAGGCGTCCGGGCCGGGCATCAGCGGGGGAGGCACGCTGGCCCGTGAGGGAGCCGGCCGGTTGCTGCGCGACACGATGGCCCTCGCGCAGCAGTGCATCCAGGAGCCCGGTGGTGATCTCGGTATCGGGTCGGTCCACCTGCCCGAGACGGCCGCTATCGGGCTGGCCCCAGGTGATGACCCGCAGCAGATGCTTGCTCACCGGTGCCGGGGGGCGATCGCCACCCGCTACCCGCACGAGGGTCCTGGCGACCTCGCCGCCGTGCAGGCCCGGCTGGATGACGAGCTCGGCGTCATCGCCACCCTGGGATATCCGTCGTACTTCCTCACCGTTGCCGTCGTCTGCGACCTCATCCGCGACCTGGGGGTGCGCGCTGCCGCACGCGGCTCGGGGGCCGGGTCGCTCGTCAACTACCTGCTGGGCATCTCCGGGGTCGACCCGATGCGTTACGGGTTGCTCATGGAGCGGTTCTGCTCTCCGCTGCGGGCCCAGCTGCCTGACATCGACATCGACGTGGAGTCGGCCCGTCGCACCGAGATATACGAGCACGTCCTGACCCGCTTCGGTGGTGAACGGGTCACCTGCGTATCGATGATGGACACCTATCGGGTGCGGCACGCCATCCGCGATGTCGGGGCGAGTCTCGGTCTGCCACCGGTCGAGATCGACGCGATCGCCAAGGCGTTCCCGCACATCAGGGCGCGCGACGCCCGCAGTGCCATCGCCGAGCTGCCTGAGCTGCGCAGCCTGCGGTCACAGGGTCTGGCCGCACCGATGCTCACGGTGCTCTTCGACCTCGTCGAACGCCTCGACGGTCTGCCCCGGCACATCGCCTTGCACCCGTGCGGTGTCGTGCTCTCCAACTCCGGGCTGCTCGACCGCACGCCGGTGGAGTCCAGCTGGCTGGGGTTCCCGATGAGCCAGTTCGACAAGGATGACGTCGAGACTCTCGGGTTGCTCAAGCTCGACATCCTCGGCATCCGTATGCAGTCAGCCATGGCGCACGCCGTCGCCGAGACTCGTCGGGTCGACGGGGTCGAGCTGGACCTCGACGACCGGGAGCAGGTGCCGCTCGATGACGAGGCGACCTTTCGTCATATCCGCACCACCCGCACGCTCGGGTGCTTCCAGATCGAGAGCCCCGGCCAGCGCGAGCTCATCGGCAAGTTCGGTCCCGAGCGGTTCGAGGACCTCGTCATCGACATCTCGCTCTTTCGGCCGGGACCGGTCAAGTCGGACATGATCGTGCCGTTCCTCAACGCCCGGCACGGGTGGTCCACCCCGGAGTTCCTGCATCCCACGCTCATTCCGGCTCTGCGCGAGACCGAGGGTGTCGTCGTCTTCCATGAACAGGTGCTGATGATCGTCGCCGAGACCACCGGGGTGACCCTGGCTCAGGCGGACGAGGTCCGTCGGGCGCTCGGCACTCATCAAGGTCAGGTCGACGTCGAGGCCTGGTGGCGTCCCGCCGCTCGGGCCAGGGGGTATGACGGCGAGGTCGCCCAGCGCATCTGGGAGGTGCTCAAGGCCTTCGCGTCCTTCGGCTTCTGCAAGGCGCACGCCGCCGCGTTCGCCTTGCCGACCTACCAGTCGGCATGGCTCAAGACCCATCACCCGGCGGCGTTCCTGGCCGGGGTGCTCACCCACGACCCGGGTATGTATCCCAAACGGCTCATCCTCGATGATGCCCGACGCATGAACATCGCCATCCTCGGGCTCGATGTGAACCTGTCGACGGGGGAGTACCGCATCGAGCGGATGACCCCTGCCCAGCCGACCGCGCCGGTCGAGACCGACGTCCCGGACGCGACCGGATACGGCATCCGGCTCTCCCTCGCCGACGTCAAGGGGATGAGCGACGCCGAGGTCGCCGGCATCGTCGCGGGAGCGCCCTATGCCAGCCTCGCCGACTTCTGGGCCCGGGCACAGGCAAGCCGGCCGATCGTCGAACGGCTCGTGCTGACCGGAGGCTTCGACGCGCTCTACGGCATCGGCTCCTCCTCGGGTGCCACCGCGCTCGGCCGTCGAGGGCGGGTCACCCGTCGTGACCTGCTGCTGCACGTCGCCGAGCTCGACCAGTGGAGTCGGTCGCTGCGCCGCGGTCGCCAGCGGATCCCACGTGGCGCGACCCGGGCGGCTCTGCCGGTGGCCAGGTCGGGCAGCCAGGGCAGCCAAGGCAGCCAGGGTGCTGACCGTGACATCCGAGCACAGGCCAAGAACCAGTCGCAGGCCCCCCGCGCGGTCGTGCCGGCGGCGGCGCAACCCAGCCAGCTCATCCTCGACCTCGGCGACGCCCCGGAGCTCACGGCGAGCAGCGGCCTGCCCGAGCTCGACGGGCCCGACCTGGTGCGCACCGAGCTCGACATCCTGGGTCTGGACGCCAGCGCTCACGTCGTCGACTTCTATGCCCCGATGCTGAGCGCACTAGGTGTGGTCCGCTCCCGCGATCTGCTCACCTCGCGCAGCAACAGCACGGTGTGGGTCGCGGGGGTCAAGGTGGCCACCCAGACTCCGCCAATCCGTTCGGGGCGCCGCGTCATCTTTCTCACGGTCGATGACGGCTCCGGACCGGTCGACGCGACCTTCTTCGAGGACGTCCAAGGTCCCTATGCCGAGCGAGTCTTCCACTCCTGGCTCCTGCTGGTCCGAGGGGTGGTCCGCCGGACCGGCGCACGGGGGATATCCCTGCGAGCCACCGGGGCGTGGGAGCTTTCGGGGCTCTGGCAGGTCTGGAGCACGGGGGGGCTCGACGCGGTCGCCGACGCCCTCGCGGCCTCCGACCACGAGGTGCTGGTTC